>Ga0116129_1000029_pt1 | contig 105786 bp, 75 predicted proteins | sample June2015DPH_17_2_FD_89732 | JGI IMG/M metagenome (GOLD analysis project Ga0116129, IMG submission 89732) | Peatland microbial communities from SPRUCE experiment site at the Marcell Experimental Forest, Minnesota, USA - June2015DPH_17_10 | ecosystem: Environmental > Terrestrial > Soil > Wetlands... | reverse complement strand
GTTGGAGCTGCGGAGTGCGACTCAAGGCGAGTCGGATGCCGGCGGAATGGGGTTGCGGCGCCGAACTCGCCTTGCGATTTCACATGTTGCTTGGTATCCGGCCGTTCCGGCTCGTCGCTTAGTTTTCAAAACCTCAATCGAAGCGAAAACTGGACGATTCGTGGTCCCCCGGTGGCGCCGCCGCTGGTACCGACCGAGGTTGCGACTGCACTGCCTAGAGTCTCGGTGATTTTTCCGAAGTTGGCATTGTTCATATCGGCCACTGGATTCGCAAAATTCGTATGGTTGAACAGATTAAAGAAATCGGATCGGAACTCAAGCTGGCGCCCTTCGCCGGGGAAGATGTGGAAGCTTCGGGCCACTGAGAAATCGACATTCGCCAATCCTGGGCCGTAGTATTGATTTCTTCCGGACGTGCCGTCTTCACCCGCCGTATTGGCGCTGAACCACGAGGGATCGAAGGCGGCATCCGGATTCCCGTTGTTCTGCGGTAGCGGCCCGGCTTTGACTAAATTGGGACGGTTTTCACCCTGCGGACTGATTCCCGAAATCGCCTGGTTGAAACCGCTTGTATCCGGACCGCTGTTCACCACCGTGAAAGGCATCCCGGTCTGGAGCGTGACGTTGCCAGACAACTGCCAGCCTGGGAGCGCGGCTCGGGCGACTCCGGTGCGCCATGGCGGGGCCGGAAGGTCGATCGTGCCGAGAAGAACAAGGCGCTGTCGCACGTCGAACGCCGAGGGGCCGTGCTCGATCCGAAGGTTTCTCGAATCGATGGGCGCGCCGGTCTCACCAGGCAGCATGCCCGAACCGAAGTAAGAGGAGTTGTAATCGAGCGACTTACCGGCGGTGTAAGATGCCTGGAGAATCGACCGGCTCACGCGGACCTTTGCGGTGGCGATCACCCCGTTGTAGTTCGAGTTCCCAATGGACTCGGCCAGCTGGACCTGGCCCCATTGGTTGTACGGGAAGATCTGCTCATTGGGCGCGACCGGACCGCGCTTGGTGGGGTCGCGAACAATCACGAACGGCTGGTTAAGATCGGTATATATCCCGAGGCGATGCCCCGAAGTGCCCATGTATTCGGCTTCCAGCACTACCGCTTTCCCGGCTCTGCGTTGGAATCCGAAGTCGTAGACGTATGCATAAGCGCTCCGAAGATTCGGATCGACGCCCTGGAAGGTCAGGACACCGGTGGTGGGTGTTCCGGGTCCCTGTTGGCCGTAATTGGAGATCAGTGGAACATTCTGATTGAAGGCCGTCGCCCAACCGAAGGTTCCCGGCTGAGTTACGTTGGCGGTCTGGGTGGTCTGCAGATTGTACGGCGCATTCAGAGCCATGGCGGAGGGCACGTTGTTAAAGAGATCGTCGTACGCGACGCGGATGCCGCCACGGATCACGGTTTGATCGGCAGCGCCGAAAACCCGAGGCGTCCAGGCGAAGCCGGTCATCGGCGCGAAGTTGTTCTTATCCGCGTAGACGCCGCTGGCGGGAAGAGTGAACGGCGCGGTTCGATACACGAACGAGGCCGCTCCTTCTTTCGTCGGATCGATGGCAACAATCTCATCGGTTCCGGCGATCGTCGGACCATAACCCGGCACGAAGTTGACTGCATGATCGCGCAACTCGGCGAGGGTCGAAGGGTATTCGTAGCGGAGGCCGATAGTTACCGTGAAGTTCTCGCGGATGCGGATATCGTCCTGCCCGTAGGCCGCCCAGGGATAGCGGCGCCAGTAAGCCTGAGTGCTGCCGGTCCGGAACGTGGACGTGTTGATCTGGCCCTTGGCGAAAGCCGCAAAGGAGGAGAAGTTGATGGTTCCGCGCTCGGCGTGGTCCAGATACCGGCTCAGGTCCTCGCGCCGGATGTGAAAGCCCCAGCGGATCGTGTGCCGGGCGCCGCCCGCGGAACGGACGAGCGTGGAATCGTTGAAGAGTTCGGTGGTGTTCGAGGTGCGGCTCTGGGGGAAATTCGCATTTGCGCCGAGACTGGCGAATCCGCCGCCAACGGCGATTGAGGGCAGGCCGGAATTCAGAGGGTCGCCGATAGCGTTCACCACTCCCGGCAGCGGGACTCCGGCGCTATCGGTGAAAATGGTTGCCGCGTTCAGACCGTAATCCTGAGGCAGGCGAGTGACTACGTAACGTGAATACCCCGCACGGAAGTCGTTGACCAGGAGCGGCGAAAACTCATGTACTTCGTCCAGCATGGCCGAAACCTGAGCAATCGGCCCTATATTGCCGCCTGTCAGCGCGGTGGTTCCAGCGGCGGTACTTTGTCCCCAATACTCGGTCCATCGCGCCGAGAGTTGATCCCGTTCCGAGAGGTGGTGGTCGATTTTCAGCAAGGCCGTATTGTCCGAATCGAGATTGGCGACGTTTGAGATGTAGTTCAATGTTCCCGCCGCATTCGGCAGCGGCCAATACGCGAGAAGCTTTTGCGAGATCGGATCGGTGACCGAAGCGCGCTGGGCCAAGGTGGGAACCAGGGTGGAGCTGACGGCGTGGGATACCTGCTGGAAGCCTTCCCAGGAGGCGAAGAAGAACGTCTTGTTCCTGACGATGGGGCCGCCGGCGCTTCCGCCGAACTGATTCCGATTCAGCGCGCCCTTGCTGCCGCCCAGTTTATTGGTGAAAAAATCGGACGCATCCAGAACCGTGTTCCGGAGGTACTCGAAGAGCGAGCCGTGAAAGGCGCCGGTCCCGCTTTTGGTCACGACGTTAACCTGCGCGCCGGCGCCGCGGTCGGATTGGGCCGGCCGCGATCCGGTTTCAACGTCGAACTCCAGGATAGCCTCGGTGATACGGAACAGGTTCAGCGGCTGGTTGGTTTGAGTGTCAATGTTACTGATGCCATCGAGAAGATAAACATTCGATTGAGAACGGATGCCCGCGAAATTGAACCCGTTCCCCTGCGTCCCCGGAGCAGCGGGTACAAGACCGGGGCTCAATAGCGCGAGGTCGAGATATTGCCGGGCGTTCAGGGGCATAGCGGAGATGGTACGGCTCTCCATGACGTTGCCGATCGTGGGACTGTCGTCCGCGAGCGATGGGGCTTCGGTACTTACTTCCACGGTTTCGAATCTGTCTCCGATGGTGAGGGTGACATCCGCGCGAATGGTCTGATCCACTTGTACGTCGAGCGCTTTCACGGACACTCTTCGGAATCCGTCAGCTTCTACGGTGAGGGACCATAGGCCGCAGCTCAATTCGGGGAAGTCGAAAGCTCCGTCGAGCGCGGACAGCACGGCTCTTTTGTCGCTCTGGTCCCTATTGGCGATCTGGACTTTGGCGCGATCCACGGCGCCGCCGGAGGGGTCTTCGATGAAACCGCGGATATTGCCGCAAGTAGAGGCGAACAACGGCGAGGTCGGGACGCAATAAACGATTGCCGCGACGGCCAGCAGTAAGAATCGATGTTGCAGAAGAGTCTTGGATTCTAACCTGAATTTCTGTAAGTGTCAATTAGTCGCCGATTCTACAATTCTACGCTCGCTATAGTTCTTCAACTCCGCGAAGACGGATTGGCGGGCGGCTTGGAAGATAGGGAACAGGAGGGCGACAACCAGAAGCATGGGCCCCCGTTTTCGGCGGATTAGCCCGATCGCAGCAGGTCAAGTTTTTGGCGCTCAGCATCGCCGCCCGAACATGCGTAACGGCATATAATCGAGTGCATGTTACGCTGGCTCCTGCCCTTATGCTGCGCGCCGCTCCTGTTCGCACAGAGCGATGCCATCCAGAAAATGATGAGCGATTCGGCGGACGCGTGGAATCGCGGCGACCTGCCCGCTTTCGCCTCCTACTACGAAGATTCGCCGCAAACGACTTTTATGGGACGTGAGATCGTGCGTGGCGGCGCAAATGCGATCCTGGAGCGCTACCGCAAGAATTATCCTAACCGCGATGCCATGGGAACCCTCACCTTCTCGGAGATTGAAGTGCGCCCGCTGGTCACCGGCCTGATGCTGGTTACCGGAAAGTACGAACTGAAGCGCACGGCTGCTGGCGGAGGCCCGGCGTGGGGACGTTATACCTTGCTCGTGCGCCAAAGCAAGGACGGATGGAAGATCATTCACGACCACACCACCACGTACCAGCTTGAGGCACACTAACGATAATGCCGCAAAAACGATAATGCCGCAAATCACTCCGTTCCCGCGTGCATCTAAGCGACACGGGAATAGCTGGCTGCCATCCGCTGTTGTGGGGTTCCCTGATCGTGCCGGGAGGGCCTTGAGGGACCCGTGCGTCGATTCATTCCTCCGCTGGCATGACAGGAATGCATGTAGTTGAGCGCGGCCGGACTTATAAGTTCATGCCGAGAAACTTCAAATAGATGTCCCAATCCGAGGGGACGGTTCCGTGTCCGCCGGCGTGCATGTAGTAACTCAGGGTATGGAAGATGGGCGTACCGGCGGAAGGCCATTGGTTGGTATCGAGACCTTCTTTGCCGAGTAACTTGTAGACGGGGCCGGCGGCAGCGGCGGCAAGGAATTCGCCTTTGGGATCGGACCAGAAATCCTGGTCGCCGGTTTGGAGTAACAAGGGGCGCGGGGCCATGAGCGCAACTAATAAGTTGGCGTCGACGGGCATCTGGTCGACGTGGGCGGCGTACTTACCGTAGTTAGCGCAGAACTGGTAGGGGTAGCGTGTGGGCGCGGTCAGGTGGGCGACCGTTTCGCCGTAATCGCGGCGGCTGATGGCGGCGCCGCCTTCGCCGGAGCAACTGGCGATGACGGCGGCGAAGCGGATGTCGCGCGCGCCGGCCCAGAGCACGGTCTTGCCGAGACGGGAGACGCCGTTCAGGGCAACACGGCGGGCGTCGACGCCCTTATCGGTTTCGAGGTAATCCATGGCGCGGCTCAGGCCCCAGGCCCAGGCGGCGATGGCGCCCCATTCGTCGGGCGCGGGTTCGGTCTGGCCGGGTTTGAGGTATTGCGCCCGGATGCCGAGCGGAAGGCCGCCGAGGAAGTCGGGGTCGATATCGCCGTAGTAAATGGTGGCGAAGCCGAAGCCAGCGTCGATGAGGCGCTCCACGTTGATCGAGCCGAAGGACGGCCCCTGGCTGGCGGGGACGCGCTTCTTATCGCGGCCCCAGACTTCGCCGGGTTTGACGCCCGGGTCCTTGACGGTGGATGAGTTGGCGCTGAAGGCGATGTTGAGGAGCACGGGCGAGGGCTTGGTTGCGGAGGCGGGGAGGTAGAGGAGTAAGTCGGCTTGAGGACCGTCTTTTTTGCCGGTGAAGTAGATGGTGATCTGCTTGCGCGTGGCTTTGCCATCGAAGGCGGCCGCGCCTTTTTCGAATACGTCGAAGTGGAGGTTGGCGGGGCGGCCGGGTGCGCGTCCGAACTGGTTCTCTTCGAAGAGGCGAACGATTTCAGGGCGGCGTTTGTCGGTCCAGGTTTGGGCGTCTTTAACGGGCTTGCCGTTGAGGAGAGTGAGGGCGCCGGGAAGAGCGTAGGTCCCGACTTTCGCTTCATCGTAATTGGCGGGGATGCCGGCGACTACGGCGGCAGGCGGCTTGGCAGCCGCTTGCGGTGTCGGCGGAGCCTGCTGCGTTTGGGCCGGGAGGAACGCGGTTGCCAGAAGCACGGACAGGGTGATGGACCTTCGGGTTGCCATGCGGACATCATATGCGAAAAAGGCGACGCCGCGACCGCCGGGTTGGGGGGCCCGGAAAGCGTGTTCCGAGTACGGATCAGACCGAGTGCGTGCGGCAACGCTTGTGTTTCAGCCGAACAACGTGAACTTTTCCGTCAGGTTCGATCTCGCGAATGCGTGTCTTCAGGGCTGCCTCGCCGCCTACCGAGGCCACCGATCGTATGTCACCGATCGTATTTGAAATTTCAGGTGTGATAAACTCGCAACGAGTAAACCCATGATGCAAAATCTCTTCAGCGCCGTCGCCATTGCCGCGGCATTCGCTTCAGCCCTGGCCGCGCAGTCAAAACCGATCTTCTCTGAGAGCTTCGAGTCGGGCAAACTCGACTCCGCGATTTGGGAAGTCCGGACAATGGGCGCGGCGACAGTCGCGGTTGAGCCGGTCGAAGGAGCACACGGCAAATATGCGCTGCACGCTCATTATCCTGAAATGACGCGCGGCGCCTACGCGATGGCCATAGCGACGCATCTGCCTGATTCGCTGAAGACGCATGTTTTCGGCCGGGCGTATATGAAGATTACTGGAACCATACCCCCGAGCCACAATCCGTTGATCGTTACCGGTGAACCAGGTTGGCAACTCTCGAAGTTCTACGAAATCGGCCTGTCGCGCGGCTTCTGGATGCCGTCTTTCCAGGAGAATAAATCAGCCGCGGGTCAGGGAAGAGGCGAGATCACGTACCGCTCGGAAGTGCCTCCTCCTGCCGACAAGTGGTTTCTTCTCGAGTGGGAAATTAACGACGAACCGGCGAGTATGACCCTTTGGGTGGATGGCGAACCCGTTCCCAACAAAATGGGAACAGAAACCGTTGATACTCTGACCTACAAGTGGCCGAAGGACTCAACAACCAATTCGAACCTTGTCGGCGGTTTCAAGGAATTTGGATTCGGCGTGCGCGCCTGGCAAAATCCAATGACCGGCTTCGATGTTTATTACGACGACATCGCGCTCGGTACATCCCGGATCGGGAAATAAATAGCTTAGGCGCGCCTGCCATCCGACTCGATCGCAAAGCGGCAAGTACATAGAGGGTGTCTCCGATAGAGGGTGATATCGGGAGCTATCCTGCCGGTGCAACCGTCGCGCAATTTCCGAGCGGCGTGTGATTCGGACGGAGGCCGCGGTCCGCGAATGTCCGTACGACAGGCGCGCCGTTCCCCTTGCGGCGATGCAGCAACTTCCGATGGTCCTTTGTCACACGCTATGACCGGAGTGTCTCCCAAAGGGCCGCTTTCCATCGCCCGGTATCGATAGTCCAGCAAATCCGTGCCCGCTTCCCCCTTTGAAGCACTTCCGCCCAGACCGCCCTATTCCGGTGATTCCCGGTTATATCGAGCCGGTCCACCACCGTCATACCACGCGTCAACTCGCTGGTCACTTCAACGTCAAGATAATGATCACTGGCGTCCGCGCAAATCGTCGGATCGAGTGCGACCGCCATGGCTACCGGATCGGGAAGGCTAATTCCCATCTCGCCAGTCTGTTCGAAGTAGGAGTCCTTCGCGGTACTGTTGCACTCAATCGTAAATTGCGCCAGGGGCGTACCCAGGCTCAACACCTTCCCTATGTCCGACGCGTTCAGGACAGCCTCGCCTCTCGACAGATGCCATCCCACGAGTTCAATCGGCAACCCGGAACGAAAAACAATCCGCGCCGCTTCCGGGTCTACCCACATGTTGTACTCAGCGGCGGGCGTCACGTTTCCTTCGCAGCACGGATTGCCGCCCATAACAACGCACCGGCTAACGTTGGCCGCCATCTTCGGGTCCTGCTTCAACGCCAGGGCAACGTTGGTGAGTGGACCCAGGGTGACGATTTCGATACCCGGATTGGATTGGACGGTATCGATTATCGCCTCGACTGCTTGCGCTGTTTCGGGCGAACGTTTCGGCGGCGGGTAGCCCCGGTCCCCGAGTCCATCCTTCCCGTGGAACCACGTCGCGTCTTCATATCGGCGCCAGAGCGGACTGGTACAGCCTGAATATACGGGGACGTCCACACCGCAGAGTTCGGCGACGTACAATGCGTTGCGCGTTGCCTGTTCCACCGGCACGTTTCCCGCAACCGTTGTGATCGCAGCGACGCGAACATGAGTCATTCGTAAGGCCATGATGATCGCCACAGCGTCATCGGAGGCTGTGTCAGTGTCGATCAGGAAAACCCGCGGCATCAAGACAGGGTATCACCGGAAAGGACTGAGCGCAGCTGATCCCAAGGGCGCGCAATCTGCCAGAATCGGGGATGGAGAATGTCAGAATGCCAGGGCGGAACTCGCGGCGTGAATTTCTTGCGGGCGCGGCAGCAGCAGCGGCAACTTCTATCGCCGCCGAGCGTGAGCCGATTCTCGCCTACGCCGGCACCTACAGCGCTCCAGTAGGGGCTGAGGGCGCTCCGGGCCGGGGCAAAGGCATTTGCCTGTTCGAGATGAACCCGGTTACCGGCGCGCTTGTGGAGCGCGCGCTATTTCCCAACGCGGCGAACCCGTCATGTCTGGCCCTGAACACTTCCGGGACGCGTCTCTACTCGGCGAACGAGACCTCCACGTATGAGGGCGCGCCCAGCGGGTCGGTAAGCGCGTACGAAATCGAGCGGCCCGGCGGCCGGCTGAAGCTGCTGAACACGGTAGCGTCGGAAGGCGCCGGCCCGTGCCACCTGAGTCTGCACCAGTCCGGCAAGTGGTTGTTCGTGGCGAATTATCACGGCGGAACCTCGGCAGTGTTTCCGATCGGCGGCAATGGCGAACTCGGCGCGGCCAGCGACGTTAAGCGCCACGATGGCGTCCTTGGCCCTGGTAGCGCCACCAGCGCGCCGCCGGGCAGCTTTGCCTGGAGCGGCCACGACCGCACGCACTCGCACATGATCCGGCCCGATCCCTCGGGCCGTTTCGTGCTGGCTGCGGATCTCGGCCTCGACCGGATACTGGTCTGGAAATTCGATGCCGCGGCGGGGAAACTGATCCCTAACGATCCGCCTTCGGCGTCGGTCGCCCCGGGCGACGGTCCGCGGCACTTCGCCTTTCATCCGAACGGGCGGCTACTTTACTCGCTCCAGGAGGAAGGCTCTACACTGGCGACCTTCGATTATGATGGCGCTGCCGGGCGTCTGACGGCTAGACAGACGATCTCTTCGCTGCCACCGGGCTTTGCCGGGACCAGCTACGCTTCGGAGATCGCTGTCTCTCCGGATGCGCGTTTCGTCTATGCCGCCAACAGGCTGCACGACACCATTGCCTGGTTTTCAATCGCCACCGACGGGACACTGCGATTCGTTGGGGAGGAGCCCACACGGGGCGACTATCCACGCTTTTTCACCTTTGATCCTTCCGGGCGTTTCGTATACTGCTGCAACCAACGCGCGGATGCGATCGTGTCATTCCGCGTGAACCAGAAGACAGGCGCCCTCATGCACACCGGGCAGTACACGCCAGTGGGCACGCCGTCTTTCCTCGCCTTCCTCGTGGAGGGGAACAACAGACGGTAGGGGCCGATTAGTTGAGTCACGGGAAGGAAGGGCTTCACTTGGCCTATGCCACGAACAGTTCCCTGAAATCGGCGAACTTTATTATCAGGTCGGGCGGCCCGCCAGCTACTGCTAATTGGAGCGGACAGATCACACGCTAACAACATCTCTTAATTTTATAGTTGACATTCGCGGCGTTTCGCTGGAGAATACTCTTAATTTCATAGTTGAAGGAGCGTGGACGCTTGGCGCGAAAGAAATCTCCCCATCTGACGGAGGCCGAATTACGGCTCATGGACGTGATCTGGGACAAGGGCTCGGCCACCGTATCGGAAGTCAACGACGCGCTGCCGAAGGACGTTGGGCTGGCATACAATACGGTGCTCACCACGCTACGCATCCTGGAAGACAAGGGCTATCTGCGCCACACCAAGCGGGACGATGCGCGCGCTTTTGTGTACCAGGCGGTGGTGGGACGGAACGAAGCCAGCCGGAACGCCGTACGATATCTGGTGAGCCGATTCTTCCGCAATTCGCCTGAATTGCTGGTGCTCAATCTGCTGGAAGACGAAGAGCTCGACGCCAAGGAACTGTCGCGCATCCGCAAAATGGTGGCGGGGAAGGCAAAGTGATGGGCATGAAACTTGTAGTTGGCGCCGCTCTGGCCGGCGTGCTAAATACTCTATGGGTCGGTCTGGCGATCGCCGCGGTCGCCTGGGCGCTCGGCCGCTACCTGCCGCGGACCAACGCGGCGACGCGCCATCTTCTGGGCTGGGCGGCATTGGCGCTGGTTCTGCTTGTACCTTTCGCCGCGATGGAACGCGAGCCGGTTCGCGACGTGGATTCGGTCACGACGGCCGCGGTGATGGAAGCACCGGGTGTGGCGTTTACGAACGCCCCGGACGCAGCTCCGGACGCAGCTCCCGACGCAGCTCCCGACGCAGCTCCCGACGCAGCTCCCGACGCAGCCCAGCCGTTGGCGCCGCCGCGGGCGATTTTCCCGCTGCAACTCCACGAAGGCGACTGGCTCGCGGTCGCGATGGGTATCTGGATGGTGTTCGGCTTCCTGCAGCTTTGCCGGATCGCCTCGAGTTTCGTCTATCTCCGTAAGCTCAAGCGGGGCTCGCATGCCGCTCCCGATGCCCTGGTGGACCGATTCCAATACTGGGTCGCGGCCTGCGGCATACGCCGGCCGGTGCGGCTGCTGGTTTCCGAGCGGATTCAATCGCCGATGGCCACGGGATTTCGGCATCCCGCAGTGATCGTGCCCTCGAATCTGTTTGCGCATTTCGACGAAGGCGAACTCGACCATGTGCTACTGCATGAACTGGCGCACGTCGCCCGGCGCGACGATTGGAGCAATCTATTCGCCCGCTGCCTGGGCGCGGTGGTCGGTCTGCACCCGGTGGCGGCCTGGACTCTTCGACAGATTGCGCGAGAGAGAGAGCTGGCTTGCGACGATTGGGTGGTATCGCGAACCGGCGAGGCGCGGCCTTATGCAGCGAGCCTCGCGCGATTGTTTGAAGTCTGCCGCGGGCAGCGCCGCGTTGGGCTGGCTACCGGCATGGCGGGACGCGCATCGCAGCTCGGCGAACGCATCGAGACTCTATTGGCGAGCGGCCGCCAGTTCAGCGCGCGGACATCCTTTATCAGAGTCGGCATTACAACCATGGCGCTACTCGCGCTGGCAGCGGCGGGCGCACAGGCCCCGCATTGGATTGCCGTGGCGCAATCGCCTACTACAACCACGCCGGCGCCGGCTGGCGACGCTCCGCGCCCTGTCAATCCGCAAGGATCGTTTTTGGCGGCCCTGGTGGCGGCCGGTTACGGAAGTCTCCCGGTCGACGAAATTATTGCGTTGAAGGACCACGGCATCGATGCCCGATTCCTCGCGGATTTCATCCAATCCGGTTGGGAGAAAATGGCGGCGCGCGACCTGATAGAGATGCACGATCATGGAGTGCCGGCGGAAATGTTGCGCGCCTTGCGCGATGCGGGTTTTCAGGATCTGGAGATCGACAAGGTGGTCAACGCATACGAACAGGGCGTGCGGCCCGGCACGCTGAAGGAAGCCACACAGTACAGCACGCATTTGACACTGCCCCAGATCGTCAAATTGAAGCAGGCAGGAGTAATCCAATGAGAGAATTTGGATGGTTCGTAGTCATCGCAGGCGCGGTGATTTGTGAGGCGCTGACGGCGCCGGGCACCGCCCTCAATGGACAGGGATGGAAATTGCGCCGCTCGGAATCGCCCGGCATGGTCCGTTTCACGGTGGATCGGTCGCGGCCGGGCAACCGAACTGTGACCAGCAGCGATGTGCCACTAACCGACTTCCGCGGCTTCACGCTCGATATGCTGGACCATAGCGGCCCGGCGAAGTTCACGTATGCGGAGGACGCGGCGGACCTGCAATGCGAGGGGAAATTTTCGTGGGGCCGGGGGGCCGGCGGCTTCACATTGGTCCCCAACGCGGCATTCATGAGCGAGCTCAGCCGGCTGGGATTTGCGACGCCGCGCGAAGACGAGATCTTTCAAATGGCGCTCACGCATATCAAACTGGACTTTGTGCGGGAGGTTCGCAGCGCGGAAATCGCCACCTCGCTGCGCGACCTTCTCGATTTGGCGATGCACGGCGTCACCAGCCGGTATATCCACGACATCAATCGCACCGGCTATCGCGATTTACGGGCGCAGGACTACATCGAGATGCGCGACCATGGCGTGGAACCGAGATTTATCGAGGAGCTGAAACAGGCCGGCTACCAGCTCAGGACGGAACAGGTGATCGAGCTGAAAGATCATGGCGTAGATTCCAATTACATGCGCGACCTGGGAGCCTACGACCTGCATCCCAACGCGGGGGAACTGGTGGCGTTGCGCGACCATGGGGTGACGCCCGGGTTTCTGCGGGGATTCCGCGACGCCGGCTACGGCACGATTGCAGCCGACCAAACGATTGCACTCAAAGATCATGGCGTGGACCGCAATTTCGTGATGGAAGCGCACGATCTGGGCTTTCGCTTCACGCCGGACGAACTGATCCAACTGCACGATCACGGAGTGGACGGCAAGTACCTGCGAACGATTCACGATTCGGGGATGAGAAATTTGAGCGCCGACCAGATCGTGCAATTACGCGATCACGGGGTGGAATAGACGCGGGCATCGCTCGAGAGCAACGTCGGCCAGCCGGCGCGCGAAGGACGCTCCATTCAGTGAGCCTGCCCGGCGGCGCCTACAACAACCCGCTTAGCGACGAGCCGTCCCGCGACTCGCGGCGCGAATAGTAATCCGGGTCGGCGAATTTCTCTTGAATGCTCAAATAATATCCTATGCGAGTCCGTATGCAAGACAAACGCATCGGGTTGCGCCGCTCGGCCCGAACGGCCCGACAGGTACGTTCACGCGCTGGGAAAACGTAACGATCCAGTGGTATCGGAGTCGCCTCGGTGGCCTATCGTGAGTTTCCGGTATACTTCGCGGCTCGCGCGGAGATGGACTCCGTTTTGCGTCCCTACAACTTGATATCCACGCAGTGGTATGGCCCTACTTTTCATGTGGTTTCAACTCGGGGAGGACGGGCTGCTCAGGGATGGCGGCGCCGTCGGTGCGCGGATCGGAACCGGCGAAGTTGACTCCGCGTTTGGCGTCGCGCATGACGGCTTCGCCGTTGCCCATGGCTCCGGAGAAGCCGGCCATGGGCGTGATGATGTGGCCGCGGCGCGCGAGTTCCTCGCGGATTGCGTCGGCCACGCGGCTTTCGATCTGCACGTCGCAGCCGTCGAAAGTGCCTTTGGTGAAACGCGCCGACTCGAGCGCCATCTGCACGTTCATGTTGAAATCGACGACGTTGGAAACGAACTGGGCGTGGGCCTGGGACTGATTCCATCCGCCCATGATGCCGAAGCCGACGGAGATATCGCCTTTGCGCATGAAGGCGGGAATGATGGTGTGGAGTGGCCGCTTGTGGCCGGCGAGCGAATTGGGCTTGCCCGGCTCAAGGTCGAAACCCTGGCCGCGATTGTGGAAGGAAAAGCCGGCGCCGGGAGCGACCATGCCGGTGCCGTATCCGGAGTAGTTGCTCTGGATGAGGGAGACGATATTTCCTTCCTTATCGATGACGGACATATAGATGGTCTCGTTGCCGTGGGCTTCTAGGGTCTCCTTGATGTCGGACGGGAGCACGCTGCATGAAGCCTTTTCCATGTCGATGAGAGCGGCGCGCTGCTTGGCGAGGTCCTTCGAGAGCATCTGCTTGACGGGGACGGGGCCGAAGCGCGGGTCGCCCGTGAACTTGGCCATGTCGGCGTAGGCCAACTTCTTCGATTCGATCATGACGTGGAGGGCGGCGGCGGAATTGTGGCCGTAATCTTTGAGCGGGAAATTCTCCATGATGTTGAGCATGGAAAGCGCGGCGACGCCCTGGCCGTTGGGCGGTAGTTCGTAAATTTCCCAGCCGCGGTAGGTGGTGGTGATGGGATCGACCCATTCGGGCTCGAAGTCGGCGAAATCTTCGAGGGTATGGGCCCCGCCCTGGGCCTGGAGGAACTTGACGAGGTTTTCCGCCATTTTGCCCTTATAGTAGCCGTCGCGTCCGTGCGCGGCGACCTGGCGGAAGGACTCGGCGAGGGCGGGATTCTTGAACACGTCGCCTAATTGCGGGCGCACGCCGCCGGGCATGTAGGTGTCGCGGTATCCGGGCTGTTTGAAGTACGCGGGCACGATCCAGGAGCGCGCGCCGATTTCGGGGAGGGGGAATCCGTTCTCCGCGTAGAAGATGGCGGAGGCGAGGAGTTCGGGGAAGGTTTTGGTTCCGAAGCGCTTGCGCAGGGCATCCCAGCCGGCCACGCATCCAGGCACCGTGATGTCATGGACGCTGAAGCGATCGAGCTTGGTGACGCCCTTACTCTTGAGGTAATCGATGGTGAGGGCTTTGGGCGTCCAGCCGCTGGAGTTGAGGCCGTAGATTTTGCCGGTTTTGGCTTCGTAGTAGATGGCGAAGAGATCGCCGCCCATGCCGTTGACGTAGGGTTGGGTGACGCCGACTACGGCATTGGCGGCGATGGCGGCGTCGACAGCGTTGCCGCCGGCTTCGAGCATTTTGGCTCCGGCTTGAGAGGCCAGAAACTGCGAGGTGGCGACGATGCCGAACTTGGTGACGATCATGGATCGGGCCTGTTCACGGCCGGGCGGAGGAGGGGTGGCGGGCGCGGCGGGGCGGGCGGCGGCGGGCGCATCATCCTGGGCGAAGAGGCCAAGCGAAAGCAACAGCGAGAGACACAGCAATTTCATGTGGGGAGTTTACCAGAAAACCAGCATTATCGTTAGCTACTCCGGCCGCTACTGGCCGCTACTCCAGCCGCTCTTTCTATCGGAGCAACATTGAATCTAATCGGGCGCACCCGAGGGCCGCGGATGAAATGCGGCCGGCGCTGCGGCGCCGATCACCGAGTGCCGGATACGCGCGCACTTCATCGTATGCCCCAAGCGGACGGTAGCCTCCAACCACGCGACCGACGAGGGAGGAACTCGAAGGTGAAGCGCGGACTCCCCACGGGCCGCGCAGACGAGTGGCACGTGATCCGCTCGGAGCCGTCGACGGCGGCGCGGAGTCGTAGGCAAACGCTGCGCGACCAGGGAGGATCTATTCGGCTCTGGTGGCTTCCGGCCAGTCTCACATAGCCGACAAACCGTCAACTTCGATTACAAAGTCCCGCGGCCGAGGTTCGATCGCTCACAATTCCTTAACAGAAGCGATATGCGCCGAAGACGCGGCAGGTATTACACGGCCCGAAGATTAGCCCGATCGGAGGGTTAGCCAAGATCGGCGAAAGCAAGCCTTTCCCGCTGGAAAGGATCAATAAGTTTTCTTGTGCGGGCTCCATTCCGAAAACTGAAAATCAACATGGTCTTCCAGCGCCACTAATCGCATAACGTGGACTTGCCGACGCGGTGACGTGCGCGCCGGTCACCACATGCGCCCGCACTTCACCATATGCCCTCTATCGCGCGCTTTGGGCGGCGCGGGACACCGGACTTCACACGCGCAGGAAGATCTTGCGCCGGTACATCCAGAGCAGGAATAGCCAGTAGACCATGAGCACGGCAATGCCGCGCAGCAGCGGTTCCAGGCCGGCGCCGAGGACTTGGAAGAAGTGCGCGCCCAGATTGATGCGGAAGAAATCCACGAGGAAACGTTCCCACAAGTGGGCGATCAGGTAGGCGGCCATGGAGTTCATCCCGATCACGACTAGCGGGAAGGCCCATTTGCGGTAGCCGCGGGCGTCGACAATCCAGGAGAAGGCAGCCAGAAAGAAGAAGCAGATGCCGCCGCTGAAGAGCGTCCAACTCGGGGTCCAGATGCGCTTTACCACGGGGCAGATGCCGGTGAAATGGAACAACAGGCCGGCGGCAATCCCTAGAGCGCCGGCGGCGAGGAGGCGGCGCATAGGGATTCGCGGCGCGGAGGCGCGGAGCCACTGTCCGGCAAAGAGGCCGAGGATCATGGTCCCGAGCGTGGGAATGAAGCTGAGCGTGAGGTATCCGCCGCCATTGAATACGAAGGGCCGGGTGCGCGGGAACAGATTGAGGAACCACTGGTCGAAGGCATTGCCGAGGTTGGCGTTCTTATTCCAGTGCGCGGCAAAACCCGTGTAGTGGTGCTGCCAGGTGGATGGGACGCCGACCGACTGGTAGTCGAAGCCCGGACCGGGCGCCGGATAAAGCGCCCATGCGAGCCAGTAGCCCACCAGGATCGCAACCAGCGAGACGGCCTGCCATTTGGGCGGCCGAAATGCGAGCAGGAAGAGGAACGGGTAACCGAGACCGATCTGCGTGAGCGTATCTTCGAAGGTGAAGTTCGTTTGCGGGCTGCCCAAGGAGCGGAGGAAGATGCCGAGCGCGACCAGCAGCAGCGATCGCCACAAAGCGTGGCCGAACATGCGGCCGAAGGTTCCGCCTTTGGCGAGGCGGCTGGCGATCGAGTAAGGCAGCGCGACACCGACCAGGAATGAGAAGCCGGGCTGAATGGTGTCGTGCAGGGAGCAGCCTGCCCAGTCGGCGTGGGTCTGGTGGAAGGCCAGGAAACTCCAGAAGCGGCTGGCGGGGAATGCCTGCGCCACGCGAGAAAGCTGGAGGACTTCGGCCATCATGAGGAGCATGACGAATCCGCGATAAGCGTCAATGGCGACATTACGCGGCGGAGGTTTCGGGGTGGGCGAGGTAGCGGGGGCCGCGGCGGCGGGCGAAGATTGGAGAGCAGTCTCCAAGGTGGTCCTCCTGGGATTGCAGTATAGTCCCTTGCGAGTGCGAATGCGAGGGCGCGCGGGTGGCTGTGGCCGAAATGAAATCGAACTCGCCGACGGGGAAAAGATTCCAATGGAACCGGGCAGGGTTTGCAATCGACAGCCCACCGAGGGGTCCAGAGATCGTCCATGTGGTTCTCATGCTCATTTATCAGTCGAGCCGTCGGAACGTCTTCAGCGCCCTTTTCCCAGTAGTTTCAGCGCGATCCCGTCCAGCCGCTCTTCCGGCTGAATTCCGATTTCTTTTGCCAAGGTCGGGGCGATGTCGACCGTGCTGGCCGGGTCCATCCGCCGTTCATTTTTCCATGGTCCCCAAAAAATGACAGGCACGCGGCGATCGTAATCATAAGCGCTGCCGTGTTGCGCCGGATCGTATCCCGGCGGGCCTCCGCGCTCGACCATAGCCTGGAACGCCAGCAGAATTTCGCCGGCCCGTTCCGGTGCGGCGCTATACTTCAGACGGTAGAGCAGGCTCTCCTCACGCGGATCTTCAAATCTCTTGTCCGGGAGCGCCGCGATTTCCTCGTAAGACGCCGCTACGGCGACCTCCGGCATGGAGCGAACAACCTGGATCACCCTCGCCATCAACTCCTTCCGGTCGCCGAGCGGCGCGGCCACTCCGCGATCGAGATACAACTGGTCCGGATCATGCTCGTCGCCGATCAGCAAAAGGTCTTTGTCGAGGCGCAACTCTTTTCGCACTCTGGACTGCAGCTCCTTGATCCACGCCGCGATATCGATCCGCTTCGCCGGAATTCCCTGATCCTGCAGGCGTTCGGCAAAATCCAGACCGCCGTGGTCCGCGCTGAGAACAACGGCTACGGACCTGCCGCCTGCCTGGATTCGATCCAGAAACGTCCCGAGCCGCTGGTCCAGACGACGAATTTGATCGAGCATTTCCGGGCCGGAATTCCCGTAGGCGTGCTCCAGCGCGTTGGTCGCCGAAAGCCCCAGAGCGAGCAGATCCGTCGTCTGGCCCTCGCCGAGGCGCTCGTTTCGAATCAGCGCTTCGGCTGCGTCAAGAGTCATCTCATCGAAGAACGGCGACGCCCACCATCTTCTCCAGAAGCTTCCGTCCTGAGTCTCCTTTAATAAGTAGCCGCCCTTGGCTTGCATGCCCAGCCCGGGAGTTTGAATCAGACGAGGCAGTTGACTTACCACCGGCGTGTTCCCTGCCATCCAGTGGCCGGGATAAGTGAGTCCGTTGTCCGGACCCATCTGCGTCCACACGATGCTTCGGCCGCGCAAGCTATCGAGCAGGGTTTCATTAAATTGGGCGAGCCAGCCGGGCAATTTCTTGGCGTAGGCCGTCGAGGTGGTGAACCCGAATCCGTCCTGAAACCAGTACACGCCATCGGCTTTCGGTCCAGCCATGAGGATGGCGGCGCGATCCTTTCCGGCGATCGAAAAAACACGGCTGCCGGGAACCTGGTCCTTCAACCAGTTGCCGAAAGTTGTTCCCTTGAAACGCCCTCCGCTGGAACCGGCTTTCCCGGAAGGCTCGCCGAAGTCCGTGGCGCTCGAATCCTGAACGCAGTAGATCATCTCGCCCGTCGCGCGGTCGCGCCATTGATTCGCCGGAATGCCGGTCGACGCCGGATGCCTGCCGGAAAGCAAGACGGAATGGCCGGGACCTGTCTCGGTGAAGGCATGCTCTTGAAACGCGTTTTCAAAAAACACGCCTTCTTTTTCGAGCCGTCCGAGCCCGCCGGGAAGCCCGGCGCCATAACGGTCCATGATTTCGCCCGAGAGCATGTCCACCGAAATCATGACGATGAGATTAGGCCGTTGTGATGGCGGCTCGGCGGCTGATGAAGGCGCCGCCAACATTACGATCAGTGCAATGAGGAAACCAGTCGCTGTGGGCATTTGCCGATTATTCCACATCGGGAATTGGCATCATTCGGTCTTGTCCTGTCCAGACGAAGAACGAGGCCCTAGAATAGCGATGTCTAACTTAAATGATGGTGGCAAACGTCGTTTATCAGCGATAAGACCCAGTAAACATCCCGGGCAAGTCTACTTCGGTTGGTAGCCACCCGGTATGGAGTGAATTCATGCCCGACCACCTCGCAACCAATAAATTTGAGCGACATCAGGCGATGGTTACCAAGAACTGCCCGATGGATTACGGTGACATCTTCCGGGGATGATCATGTAACGCCAGCAGCTATTAGATTTCCCCTGGGTTCTGTAAATCCCGAGATAATCCAAAAAGCACTAGAGACGCTTCACCGCTCCATTGACTCACTATCCGTACAAGACTAGCGGCACTGTTCAGTCGATACATCTAGTTCCTCTGACAGCCAATCAACATCAGCCGCAATGTATTGTCTCAGGCGTTCTAGTAATTGTTCCGTGACGACCGGCGCTTCAATCGTCATTATGCCAGTGTTTGTGATGTGCCAGTTGTTTTGTCCCGACCGCCGTGATGAACTGGAACACACTGCCTCTGGTATCGCAACAATAAAGAGAGAAGAGCCGGCCGTCGCGTTGCAGCAGTCCATGAGCCTTCATCTTGCGAATGTCATAGCGCAATTGCGTCGGGGTATAGTTCTTGGCCGTTCCCCCGCGATACGGGCTATTAGTTACCTAAGACATTCGGAGGCTTAGGCCCCAGACGTTCGCAGATCGGCGGGAGTTTCGACCGCGACGTAGCACGTCCGCCGCCAAACTGACGGTTACGGGGTCGCCGCCCACCGCCAGTTCTTCGAGTGCGAGGCGGGCGTGATCGGCCCAAGGGAGGCGGCGATGGTCGGTCCGCAATCTTTATCTCGGCGCATTCCGGCAACAACATCCAAACCGGAAGATACACTCCATCAGGGTACTAATGATAATGACACTGCGGGCCGGAACCCCACGCTCTTCCACAACTCCGCGGGGTCGTACATCCGCCCCTTAGTAACCACGCGCATCACCTTTCGCAAGTTCGCGAAGTCCTCCAGTGGGTTTCCCTGCACCAGAATCAAGTCGGCCCGCTTGCCGGCTTCCACGGTGCCCACCTCCTCATCCATGTGCATGACTTTCGCAGCTCCACTGGTGGCAAGCTGAATCACCTCCATGGGAGTGAGTCCGGCTTGTACGTATAACTCCAGCTCGCGATGCACGCTATGCCCGGGCACGGCCTTGTCCGTCCCGGCAACAATCGGTATCCCCGCCGTATACAACGCATGAAGCACCGCGAACTGGTCGTTCAAACGCCCGCTCTGCGGCGCATTAGTCGGGGGAGTTCCGGCTGTGCCAATCACCGAGGTGAGGGTATAGGGCGCCTTCGCGAAGCCTGGCTCAAAGCTGGCGATATCCACGTTCATGGGACGGCCCAGTAACTCGCCCCAAGCCATGGTGGGGTCGACTACCGTGTGGTGATCCTTGAAGAATTGGATCACGCGCTCGCGGCCTTCGCCCGCGCGGCGAACCTCCTGGTAGACCGGGCCAAAGTGGTTGATCTGATCCATCCCCGCCTCCACGGCCTGGATTGCGGTCATGCCTTCGGGGACATGCCCGGTCACGCTCATTCCTTGCCGGTGCGCTTCGGTGGCGATGGCCGCCAGCACGTCCGGTTGGATGCGGCTGTAAATCTTCATCTGCACAAACCCAGCCGCCTTGTACCGGGCCACCTGCGCGCGGCCTTGGGCGGGCGTATCGGCCCAGTTGACTCCGAACGTGCCGGTTCCGCTGCGATCTACCAGGCCGGCCAGCACCAGACGCGGGCCTAATCCGCTCCCGCTCTCGATCAAATCGCGAACCGAGGTGATGAATTCGAATTCGCCGCCGCAATCCCGCGCCGTGGTAACTCCGGCCGCCAGATAGGCAGGGCCCCACTCCACCTGTGCGAAATGCGCGTGCATCTCCCACAGGCCGGGCAACAGCGTAGCCCCGCTGCCATCGATCACGGGCATTCCCTTTGGCACGGTCACTTGAGACCGTGCGCCCGCGGCGGCGATTCTTCCATCCTTCACCACGACTACGGCGTCGGGTACGGGCGTCGCCCCTGTGCCATCGATCAATGTCGCGCCGGCGATGGCGAACTCTCCCTTTACCAGCGGCTGAATCCGGCTGCCCGCTGCCGCCAGTTCCTTCAGGCGGTCCGCGACGGCGCTACGGATCAACTGCGAAAATGCCAGGCGATACTCCTTTCGGATAGCTTCGAGCGGCAGACCGCCCGCATAGCCGACGCCCCCTGCGATCTCGCCGTTTTCGTTCAGCCAGACGGTTTCGTTGCCCCAAACCACGTTGCCCACCGAATAGCGGGTGAGGCGGACCGGCTTGCCGCCGTCATCGATAGTGTCCTGCCCGGTGACCTCGATCAGCGCCTCGGTTCCCGGCGCCTCCGCCGGAAGTTGAGCCAGACGCGCGGGCTTGCCATGGCCGGCCCAGTAGCGCAGAAGCATCATCTGCACGGAGAACGGCGCGTAGCCGCTGATGGTGAAGAAGCGCGCGGGCAGCGCGGCCTGCCGCGTTTTGTCGCCTTCGCGCACGATGGCGGTTCGTCCATCGGGATTCACTTGCACGGCCGCATCCACGCTGAAGGGCCTATAGCTCTTGCCCTTGGCCTCAAACTGCAGCGGAGTGAGGTCCGGCTTCATGCGAAGAGTGGCGGAGAGAGGCACACGCGATCCGCGTTCGGTGTATTCGAAAGAGGCGTGCAGAGTCAGTGCCCCGTTAGCTTCGGTGGTTACTTGATAAGCTTCCTCGCCGACTGGCAACTGCAGGAAATAGAGAGTCAGGGCGCCGTGCTCATCGGCCTCCAGGAGAGGAACGGCGAGTGTTGCCGTGAGAAGAATTAGAATTCCGTAAGCTCGCATCGTGCCCCACATTCTATTATCTTCCGAGGGGCTCAGTCACTGTTAGGGTGCGTGGGGCGCTCGGGTAGCCATTCGCGGTAAGCGCGCTTTTCGGGCAGGATGCGCGTGTCCGCCCGACGCGGGGAGGCGGAACATCTGAAAATTTTGGCGGAGAGTATTGTGGGAGCAGCAGCCTAACGTCGGCGTGGCGGCACTTTCCATGGAATGGATTGAAAACACTTCGCTAAACCCAAGCGACTTATTTTACCGAGTCTCGATCAACCGCTGCCGCCCTGCTCACGCAAAAGAGCCAGGAAGAGGCCGCTCGCGCCGCGAGCCTTTCCGTCGCCACACTGCTGCGCTGGCAAAAGCTGCCTGAGTTTCGCAAGGCCTACCGGGAGGCCCGTCGGGCTCATGGACAATCCATCGCCCGATTCCAGCATCCGGCCAGCGCAGCCGTCTCCACTCTGCTGGAGGTCATGCTAGACCGCAATACGCCGGGCCTCGACCAAGGTGCGCGCTGCCGACAGCGTGTTGAATCACCGGCGAAGGCTATCGAGATCGAGGATGTCGAAGTGCGTGCGCCGGAGTTGGATCGCGCTGTGGACTCCGGCCTGTTTTGGCGCTGGCCCCGCAAGGAACAGCGCTATGCGGGGACTGAGAACTGTTCGCGGGTCCAGAAGTCATGTGGATCGAGTGGTGAGATTTGTCGTGGGTACTCGAACTATCGCCAGGCGAGTCAAGGCTGAGGGTGAGGGCTGCAGAAGATCGCAGCCCCGGTCCCAAGCCATCGCAAACCATACCGTGCCGCACCAGACCCAAGACTAGCCTTGGCTAGCCGCACCGACCAACTGTGTGGGGCTGTATCACCCGTCTGCTAGTTTCTGTCTGGCACGATCGCTACCGATAATAACGAATGCCGGGCGCCCCGGCTCCGCTCGAAAGCGTTGCGACAGACAGACGCGCGCCCGCCATTGGAGCCGCTCATTTCCCCGGCCCGTCGCCGATCTGCAGCAGCTCAATCTCGAAGACGAGTGTCGCGCCGCCAGGGATTCCCGGCCTTCCGCCGTCGCCGTAGGCAAGATCCGCCGGACAAACCAGCTGCGATTTGCCTCCGACCTTCATCTTCTGTACACCTTCCGTCCAGCACTTGATTACGCCGTTCAAAGGAAACTGTGCGGGCTCGCCGCGCTTATAGGAACTGTCGAACTCCGTGCCGTCCACCAGTGTGCCGCGATAATTCACCTTCACCCTATCCGTCGCTTTCGGCGACTCACCCGCACCGGGGCGGAGTTCGCGGTACACCATGCCGGATTCTGTCTTTTGAGCGCCGGCCTCGCCAGCCGCCTTCGAGAGAAACGCTGCCGATAGCGCCTTTTGTTTCTCGGCGGCGCGTGCGGCGCGTGAATCGGCCAACGCCTGGATTTTCGGTCCCCAAGTCTGCAGGTCTTCCGCCGGCTTACCCGCAGCTGCGTCCGTGAAGGCCTTCTTCAATAGGTCCAATTCCGCCGGGGATAGGTCGAACTGACCGAGTGAGCGATACATGGTGAGTCCGAGCGCATAGATGATCTTTTCTTCGTCCGTCATAGGTTTAGGAGCCGGCGCGGGCTTTTTCACGACACTGGGCGACGTCTTCGCCGCCGCGGGTTTCGGCGCCGTCGAAGCGGCAGCGGCCGGTTTGGATTGTGCCGGCTGGGCCGGGGCAGTCGTGGGCGTCGGCGTTTGTGCCCAGAGAACAACAGCGGGTAGGAAAATCAGGACTCGGCGCATCGCCTCAGCCTAACACGACGGGAATTGGCACAAAGATCAGGTACGCCTTTGTGAAGTCTTTCTCCAGCCTTGGTGTGACCGACGCCTTTCGTGATAGTAGTGCGCGCATAAAGGGGCAGACCGTCCCCCGGTGCTCTTCTGCCAAGATACTGCGGGCGCCAAGGGTATTCCTTCAAGTTTCCATCCGTGGTGACGGACGGAGTTCTGCACGGGGAAAGGGAAGTAAGGGAAAACCCGGCTGGCTCCAATTGGATGGCAAAATTCTGACCGATGGCTCGGCCAAAATCTGTGCGGAAGGCTTGGTGGGAGCGGCGGACGCGGCTGTGGGACAACGCCCCGCCGGCATACAGTATGGCTACCACATCGAGGCGAAGTTCTCCGAAGACTCAGGGACAGGGAGCGGGAAGCCTGTCGAAAGCCGCGCCTGCAAGGTCATTTTCGAGAAAAAGCGATAGCGCGCCGGCATGCTGAAGATGATGGTGAGCGGAGGCCACCGTAACAGGCCGCTTCGGTCAGCGACGCGTCTATCGGTTGGCTTACCAAAAGTCAGCAACCGGCGTCTGACGGCCAAGTGACGTGGCCGGGCCGACCGTCCACTCAGAATCCAAGCTTCCCGGAAGGCCGTTCCGGAGCCACGAGACTCTTCCAAAGTCTCGCCATCCAATACGTGAACCAGCTTGATAGCCCGTGCCTGAGGTTAGTTAATGAAGCGTCCGCACCTCAGCGAGAACCCGGCGCACGGCCTCGGCAATAGCATCGGGCGCATCGTACAGGAGGTCGCTGGCGTCCCCGCCAACCGCGACCTGTCTTCCCCGCGTGGACAGTCTGGCGAGATCACTCTGCGCACTCGTCCACTCCTCCAGGAATTCGGGTGGCGCGGCGATGTTCCCGGCACTGAGCACGACCAGTGGACGGCCGCCAAGATTCCCGGCTGCCCGCGCCTCGGCGGAGCTTAGCCGCCAGGAGGCGATGTCCTGCATGAGGGCGCTGATGGCCCTGGAGGAGTGGGTCAGGAACCAGATGGTGTTCCACTCAGCGGCCGTCAGTCCCTTGGGTTGCGGAGGCGCAGGCGGGACCGGACCCAAACGGTAAAGACCAACCCAGTTGAACAACTGCGCCGCGACGTCCTGCGAATGATAGACCAATTGGGGAATCCGCGTCGCCCGTTTCCCGTTGCTGGATCGCAGCTCAAGGAAGAGCCTTGGATCAGCCGAGTTGACCAGCACCAAGCCGGCCACCTCGATGGGATAGAAGCCCGTGTAAACACGCGCGTCCAGGGCGGCCGATGATTCGCCCACCAGCACATACGGCGGCGGGATTCGCGCGGCGCGGAGAAGAGCATGCAGATCGCGAGCCTGCGACGCACTGTCGCGCGGATAAGGACCGAGGTCGCTCCAGCCGGAGCCGGCGCGGTCATACCAGCACACAGTCGTAACAGTTGCCAACGTGCGCTGGATCGAGACCCAACTGTAGCCTGGACGCGGCCCGCCATTGGAGTATATCGTTTTAGGGCCGTGAACAGCCGAGTGAAGGGGCCAGTTGGCGCCGCTCTCCAGGATCACGGCGGGCTGACCTGCACCTGAGCAATAGATATTGAGCATGCGGCCGCCGATGTCGACGGAGCGGCCGACTTGTGGGAAATGCTCACGGTCCCGTGCGCGCTGAGCCTGCTCGTAAAGAAGCCCGGAAACCAGGCCGATTACAAAGATGCCCGCTCCAAAGATCAACGCAGCCCGCGCTGCCGTCCACACTTTGGCGGTCATGCTGTTACTTGGACTCCGATTTACTCTTAGGAGTTCCGAATCACTCGATCATTTATCGCCGAGTCATCGTCACGCAGCAACATGCGATGCGGAACCGCGAGGACGAAAGTCTTCTCGTCTTATAGTCAGTCAGAGCGATCACGCGGCGGTCGAAGTCGGCTCTGGCGTGGCTACTTCGACATTCTGGAGTCTTGCGAACGGCGCGATGGAAGACTTCAAGGGTCCGTACGAGGAGTTCCGCGCCGCCGCGCAAACGGCCGCCTAGGCGACGTTTCCTGTTGTCTTAGGGGAGCTAGAGGAACCGACGGTGTGTTAGTTCAGGTGTCATACTATATCCTTTATGCGCCCTCTACTAACGTGCTTTTTGTTCGCTGCGAATCTTTGGGCCCTCGGTGGTCCGCGCTATGTGGAGACGTCTCCACACCCGGGCGCCTTCGCATTGGTGGAAAACGGCTCGGCCGCGGCCATCCGAATCGACGCCGCCGATTGGCCAGGCGTACAACGAGCGGCACACGATTTACAAGCCGACGTGAATCGCGTAACCGGCGTCACTCCCGCCTGGGACACCGCCGCCCGCAAGATGGTTCTCATCGGGACCGTCGGCAAGAGTCCCCTCATCGACCAATTAGCCCGCGCCGGCAAGATCGACGTCGGCGGCATCCGCGGTAAGTGGGAATCCTTCTTCTTACAAACCGTCGCCAACCCCTTCCCCGGCGTCGATAGCGCCATAGTCATAGCCGGCAGCGACAAGCGCGGCACGATCTTCGGTATCTACGACCTGTCCGAACAAATCGGCGTCTCCCCCTGGTATTGGTGGGCCGACGTCACGCCCGATCGCAAGTCCGCCCTCTACGTCCTCGCCGGCAAATATCAGCAGGGTGAGCCCAGCGTCAAATACCGCGGCATCTTCTTCAATGACGAAAAGCCCGACCTCGATTTCTGGGTCCGCGCCAAATTCGGCGAACGCACCGTACCCGGCGGCACTGCCGCGAACTTCAACAGCGCCTTCTACTCCAAAGTGTTCGAAGCCATCCTTCGCATGAAGGGCAACTACCTGTGGCCTGCCATGTGGAACAACGCTTTCGCCGAGGACGACGCCGCCAACCCCCGCCTCGCCGATGAATACGGCATCGTCATGGGCACGAGCCATCAGGAACCCATGATGCGCGCCCAGAAGGAATGGGACTGGCATCTTCGCGCGGCCAACGGCAACTGGAACTACGCCACCCAATCCGCCATCCTCGATGACTTCTGGCGTCAGGGCATCCGCCAGCGCAAGGACTTCGAAAACATTTACACCATGGGCCTTCGCGGCGAAAACGACTCCGCCATGGTGCGCACCGCCGCCGAGGGCGTCGCCTTAACCGAGAAGATCGTTACCGCCCAGCGCAAGATGCTGGCGGAAGAGGTCAATCCCGATGTGACCAAGGTCCCGCAACTGTGGGCTCTTTATAAAGAGGTACAGCAGTATTACGAAGGCGGTCTGCGCGTGCCCGACGACGTCACTCTGCTCTGGGCCGAAGACAACTGGGGCAACGTGCGCCGGCTCCCCACGCCCGAAGAGCGCAAGCGCTCCGGCGGCGCAGGCATCTATTATCACTTCGACTATCACGGCGGGCCGCGCAGCTATCAGTGGCTGAACACCAGTCCGCTGAACAAGATCTGGGAGCAGATGTCGCTCGCCAAACAATACGGCGCCGACCGCATCTGGATCGTGAACGTCGGCCACTTCAAAGGCTACGAACTTCCCACCGAGTTCTTCCTCAGCCTCGGTTGGAACCGAGCGCAATGGCAGGGCGAGACGGTCAACGAGTACACTCGCCAGTGGGCCGAGCGCGAGTTCGGCGCCCCATATGCGTCCGAAGCTGCGGCGATTGTCGACGCTTACACCGGCTACAACGCCCGCCGCAAGCCCGAATTGCTCGAGCCCGGCACTTACAGCCTCGTCGACTATCGCGAAGCGGAGCGCGTCGTGGAAGATTACACCGCCCTCGCCGCCCGGGCTGAAGCGCTCTACTCGAGAATTCCCGCAGGCAAGCGCGACGCCTTTTTCCAACTGGTCCTGTTCCCCGCCAAGGCGTCCGCGAATTTGAACGCGATGTACCTCGCCGCGGGCAAGAACGCTCTCTACGCTACCCAAGGCCGGGCCAGCGCCAATTCCTGGGCCGCCAAGGCCAAGACTCTGTTTGACGCCGACGCGGCCCTGACCAAGCAGTGGGACGCGCTCAACGGCGGTAAGTGGGAGCACTTTATGGATCAGCCCCACATCGGCTATACCTCCTGGCGCGACCCGCCCGCCAACACCCTGACCGCCATCAAACTCGCCAGCGTGCAGGCCCCCGCTGAAGCCTCCCTCGGCGTTGCCACCGACGGTGGCTCGCCCACGCTGCCCGCCTTCGACTCGCTGAATCGGCAGCGCAGCTACATCGATGTCTTCAACAAAGGCCGCGAGCCTTTCGAGTTCACCGCAACCCCCAGCGCCCCCTGGATCGCGTTGAGCGAGTCGAAGGGCCGCGTGGAGGACGAAACGCGCGTCTGGGTCACTATCGATTGGGACAAGGCCCCCGCCGGCGTCAATCAAGGCTCGATCAAGATCACTGGAGCCGGCACTGACGAGACCATCAAGCTCACCGCTCGCAAGCCCTCCGACCTGACGCGCGCCACCCTCACCGGCTTCGCCGAAGGAGCGGGCTACGTCGCTATCGACGCCGGCCACTTCACGTCGAAAACCGATGCCGGCCAAGCCGCCTTCCGCCCAGTGGAACAATACGGCATGCGTGCCGACGCTCCCGTTGACGTTCAGGGCCTCAACGCCGGTCCGCACCTCGACTACCGCCTCTACATTTTCACGCCCGGCGAGGCAACTGCCCGCCTCACGCTCGGCCCCGCGTTGAACTTTGCACCCGATCGCCCGGTGCGCATCGCGGTCTCGATGGATAGCGAGGCGCCTCAAGTCCTCACCATCGTCCCGCAAGGGTACAACGCCGCCAACGGCAATCGTGATTGGGAGCAATCCGTTCGCGACAACGCCCGCTACATCACCACCAAGCACCAGATCGCCGCCCCCGGCTATCACACCTTCAAGGTCTGGATGGTCGACCCCGGCGTGGTCCTCGAGCGCATCCTTATCGACACGCCGGCCTCGGCGAAAGCCCTGAGCTACCTGGGACCACCGGAGAGTTTCCGCGGAACCAAGCGATAGCACTTGCCGTGACCAAAGGAAAACCTGAAGGCTGACCGGGAGCAGCGGAGGAAATGTGAACGACCGTCCATCGGAATCCGCAGCTCATCGTGGCCGTCGCTGGCGTTTGGTTCCACGAAGCGAATTGTCGTCAAGCCAAGTCGGGCGCTCATGCCCTGTTCGAACTTGCTCCGTAAGACCCGCTGCGGGAACCGGAGGGAAATCTCGTTGTCGCTCAGAGGAAGGTAAGCCCTCATGTATGCCCTGGCAGTCGCAGGCAGCAGCAACGCGAGAATTGCCGTAAGAACGCGCAGATGTCGCACGAAGCCTAGAGTAGCTCATAACACATTGGCGGGCGCGATTCTCCAGCTTGCGATGTCCGACGGATGGGTTGCGGTCGGGGATCCGTCGAATACTCTCCATTTCGTGTCGCGCATTCGTTTACCGGGCCACAATCCCGTCCGCTAGCGGATCTTTTCCAGCCGCTCTTACGTCTAACCGTGCATATTCGGAATGTGAAAGGAGCCGCTATGCGCTTTCTGTCTGTGCTTGCCGCCGATTTGCGCTTTGCCCTTCGGATGATGCGCCAGAACCGGGTATTCTCGGCAGTTGCGATTCTCTCGCTGGCGCTGGGAATCGGGGCCAGCTCAGCCATGTCGAGCCTGGTCTACGCGCTTTGGGTCGACCCTTACCCGTACCGCGATTCCAACCGCATGTTGAATCTCAGCTTCGTAGACCAGCAGGGACGCAATGGAACTATGGAGTACTCACTGGCGGATTACCTAGAGCTGCAGAGCAGCACGAGGACTCTGGAAGAGATCGCCGCACGGGAGTTCAGGAACGCGGTGGTTACATCCGGACTTCCGGAAAGCGTTAGCGTGGTGCGCTTCACACCCAACGCCTTCGATCATTTCGGCGTTCCGGCAATGATCGGCCGCACCTGGACCCCCAAAGACATTCCACAGCCCGGAGCGCCGCCTTCCGTCGCCGTGCTCAGTTACCTGTTCTGGACCCGTCATTTCGATGCCGATCGCGCGATAGCCGGCCGGACTATTGAGCTGGATCACCAGCAGTATACAATCCTTGGAGTCGTGCCGCCCCGCTTCACCTGGAACGATGCGGACATTTATATTCCGATGTCCGTCGCGCCGGACCCGAAACATTTCGTGGCGCTGATGACGCACGTCAAAAAGGGCATCAGCCTGGACGCCGTGAGCGCCGAGCTACAAGCGATTACCCAAAGGTTCGCCGCGCGCAGCCCGAACGAGTATCCAAAAGCGGGATTCCGCATGAAGGTCCAGACGCTGAACGATTTCCTGCTACAGCGTTTCGGCGGGACCTTGAAGGTTCTGATGGCGGCGGTTTTCCTGCTGCTGGCCATCGGCTGCGCGAACGTATCCATCCTGCTGCTGGCGCGAGCTACTTCCCGGCAACGGGAAATGGCCATTCGAGTTTCGATCGGGGCCCCCGGGCGCCGCATCCTCCGCCAGTTGCTGACGGAGTCGGTGGTGCTGGCGCTTTCCGGCGGGCTCCTGGGCGTGTTGCTGGCGTATGTGAGCGTTCCGGCGATTGTGGGCCTGATGCCGCAATATTCAGTCCCGCATGAAGCCGACATCCACGTGAATGGGCAAGTAGTGCTGCTGACATTTGCCGTCTCGGTGATAACCGGAATCCTGTTCGGCATGGCGCCGGCGCTGCAACTGGCCGCCACGGACGTGAGCCAGGCGATGCAGAGCGGCAGCCGCGGATCTTCGGAAGGCGGCCGCGGCGGCAAAATCCGGGGAGTCCTGATGGTCGCGGAAGTTGCGCTCACGGTCATTCTTCTCACCGGCGCGTCCGTTGCTATCCGCAGCTTCCTGGCGCTCGAACGCTTGCCCCTCGGATATCGGCCCGACCACGTACTTACCATGAACATCAATATTCCGCAGGGGCGTTACACTACCTGGAGTGCCCGCAATGGCTTCTTCGAGCGGCTCGCGTCGGAGTTCCGTACCATACCGGGCGTGGGGACAGCCACATTTACCGAAACCGCGCTGCCCCCTTACATCGGCTTCAGCGCCGATTTCGAAATCGCAGGCCGTCCGAAGACGGAACGTCAGCAGTTGCGCGTCGGTTTGATCGCCGCGCAGTATTTCGAGACGGTCGGCATTCCCCTGCTCCAGGGGCGCCTGTTGACCGAAGCCGAGATCGTTCACAACGCTCATCTGGCCGTTATCAACGAAGAGTTCCGGAAGCGGTACTTCCTTTCCGGTTCCGGCCCGCTGGGCGCGCGCATTCACGTTCCGGGTCTCAAAATCAGCCAACCGGAGATTTTTACGCCACCGGAGAGCGACCAGTGGTTTGAAGTGGTCGGGGTAGCCGCCACCGCTCGCAATCGTGGTTTGCAGGATCCGCCGGAGCCGGCTATCTACATTCCATATAACATGGTAACCGCTCCCAGCGCCGCATTCCTGCTCAAGACGGAAGTGGAGCCGATCTCGATCATTCGCGCCGTGCGGGAGCGGGTGCGCTCGGTACAGGCCGATCTTCCGATTACCGAAATCCGGACGCTGGAAGAGTATTTGAGCCGTTTCGAGCGAGCTTATCCACGCTTCAGCATGACACTGTTCACCATCTTCGCAGCGGTGGGCCTGCTCTTGGCCGCCACGGGGTTGTATAGCGTGGTCTCTTTTGGCGTGGCGCAGCGCACGCATGAATTCGGCATCCGCATGGCTCTGGGCGCGCAGCGCCGCCATGTGGTTCAGCTTGTGGCCGGCTCCATGACCGCGTTGATCGGGATCGGAACAGCGACCGGACTCGCTGGCAGCATCGCCTTGAGCCGGGTGATTTCCAGTTTCGTCGAAGGCTGGAATCCGCGCGATCCGGTCGCATATATTGCCGTGGTGGCGGTTCTAGCGTTGACGGCGTTGCTAGCCTGCTGGTTTCCTGTACGGCACGCCACGACTATAGACCCGATGGCCGCTCTCCGGCACGATTGAGCCGGCCGGAACACAGTGTTCTTTCCTATAAGGCGGCGCCCAAAACGTTGATCTCCCAGAACCCGACACACGAGGCGCGTCGCATGGGGGACATCCGCGGAATGGGCAAAATAACCATCAACTTGACGGCCCAACTTCCGGATAGCGCGTGATACAGGAGTTAGGAGTTCGCGCCAGAACTCCGGGTGCCCGAATTCATTATTTCCCTACTCCCCGGACTCGGACTTTATCGCCGGATAAGCCGCGAGGCACGTATCCCTCACTGTTGAATCGTGCCGTCGGATTGATCCACGGCCAGGGCGCTAAGTTGCGAAGCGAAGATCGGCCATCGCCGCTAATTGAGACACGTGAGGCTGAGATGGTGATTTCTCCGCATAAATTCCTCCTAATTTTGAACCGTCAATATCACTCCACCCGGTGACGACGTGACGTCGAATAGCGCCGCGGAGCCGATCGTCGCCACGATGGGCCAATCTCCATTCCCGAGCGACGTCGGAACTTGAATGGCCACCTGGTACAACCCCGCAAACCCCGGCGCCAATGCCGCGCCGTACACAGTGGCCGGGACGTTGTTAATCGTAACCGTGACCGGAGTGCTGGTCGAATAGGTGTTATTGCTCGGCGTCTCCACCCCCGGCAGCGTCGCCGGCGACGTCACGCCAATTCCCGTGCCCCACAGGATCAGCACGTCTCCGGGCTTCGCCGGAACCGTTGTGACGCCCGGGATCGTACCGTTCTTCAGGGCATAACTGTAATCCTGCCGCGTGGCGATCGCCTGCGTGCCCAAGGTGAAAAACGCCGGCGCATACTGGTTTACCTGGACTGCGCTGGATTGGCCCACGGCCCCGTTATTGTTCACCACAACAGGAAACGCGCCAACCGGCAGTTGAGGAACCAGAACATTGACCTGCGTCGGACTGATGTAGCTGAGGTACGCGGGGATCCCTTCGATGCTCACCGTCACTCCGTCGAGCACGGTAGGCAACTGCCCGCTCACAATTGAGTTGTTCCATGTATCGGTGGTGGAGGCCAGGTTCGTCCCCTGAATCGTCACATACGAATTGCTCACAATTCCCTGTCCCTGCTGAAAGCTCGCGCCGCTCACAACGCCATTTGCGCCGATCACCGGCCTGGCCGGCACGGTCGCGCCGAGTACCAATGTCACCGCCACGGCGACCGTCGTCGTGTAGCCGGGCGACGTCGGCGTGATGGTGAGCGTGCCGGTGTACGTGCCTGCCGGCAGCGGCGACGGATTGTCGTTGACGTCCACCCCGATCGAAGCCGGCGTGGCGCCGCTGCTCGTGCCCACTCCCAGCCACGGCCCGCCCGACTTGGTAGTCGCGGCGACCGTGAAGCTGATCGGCGCGCCCGCGCTCGAAATCGTCAGAACCTGGCTCGCAGCTCCGGAGCCGCCGACGGTCGTAGCGAAATACAGCGACGTCGAGCTCACCGAAAGACCCGTGGAAATGCCGCGCCACCTGACTGGCGGCGGGGCACTCTCGCAGATTTCTCCCACGATCCACTACCGCCGCCCGGTATCTCCTCCAATCGCTTGCTGAAACGCGCCTTGGACGGCAGTGGCTCGATCTTTTCCACCGGGACCCCGCAGTCGGGCATCGCATGCGATGCACTTCCACCACTACCGCCGCCCGGTATACGCTCCATGGCAGGTCGCGAATCTCACGCTCCCGCACGTCGTGCACATGATGCAGGCGGCGACCGTAGCCGCCACATTCAAACCCTCTGTGAACGGGCTCGCGCCGCACCCACAGCTTCAGGGTCTTTCCCTCTTCGTCCAGTTCGTGCCGATATACCCGGTAACCCTGGTCAGGCCAGAATCGCCGTCCACTTTTTGTGTGTCAACTGCCGAGTGTACCGGAAAACGCCATCTCACTGAATCATAGATATTTGAATGCTTTCACCAATTCCTGCGGAGAGCCCATACATTTAAGTAGCCGCTCGCTGCGCCCTTAGTGGCTCGTCGCGGCGGCGGCTTTGAGTGTCTTGATGGTATTAAGAACACTCTCAACTTCGGCGTCACTAATACCCTTCGCCGTGGACTTTAGAACGGACGTGAAGTAAGTCACTTCGACATCTGTGTCGGGATAGCCGATATTGCCTTTGGGTCCTTCCGAATTCGCAAGAACTTTGCCGTCGGCGTCGACCACGGCAAACCAGGGAATACCCCCATCGACGCCCTTCGACGCCCCCAGCTTCCTCGCCAGCGCGTCGGAGCCTTCGTTCTTTTCCGTATCGATAGTAACCACCGAATAATACCTCGCCAGCACCGGAGCGGCTTCGCTGGCCTGGAAGAAGCTCTCCATCTTCTTGCACCACCCGCACCAGTCGGCGCGGAACTCCACCCACGCCGCCTTACCCGCTGGTAAAGATGCCAGTCCCTGGCGATAGACCTGGTCGGCCGGAATACTGATGAGAAACTCCGAAAGCTGAGCCTTGAGCTTGGCTGGTGCCAACTGCCCCTTGTCCATCACTCGCGCCGCCGTGAGGGTAGTCAGCAAGCTGCCGTCTTTGTCGAGGATAGTGATCAGCAGGCCGTCGGATTTATCCAGTTTGGCGTGCAAGGTTTCTTTCGCGAATCGCGCCAGATCGTCAACATTGTCGGTCTTGACCATGGTGATTTCATAGCCCGAGTGAACCAGGTTGGGTACATCGGGATCAGCCATAGCCGCAGTGTGCAGTTCCGCGCAGTGCGTGCACCAGGAGCCATCGTATACCACGATCAACCGGTGATTGGATTTCTGCGCGGATGCGAGCGCCTCTGCCAGCGATAGCCTGCTGGGTTCATCCGGCGCAAACCACTTCGGTTGTGCAGCGGCCGAAGCCGCGAAAGTGAGAGCGACGACAAGTGCACGAAACATCATGGAAATCCTCTGTAGCCCTACATTATGGACCGAGTCTTGGGCGTTGTCCAACGGAAAACGCTCGACCGACGGGAAAATGGAAGAGTTTGTCGAGAGCTTTCCGATAGTGACGGTTTAGCCGGGCGCGGTATCGCCCGGGCTGGCTGTGGCTCCTCACAAAGTAATCGGAATTCAACCTGGGAAACGCAATGCTGATCCTCGAAGACGAGGAGGGCCACAACGAACCGATCAACCTTGCATCCACCATCGACGAAGCCCACGAGATGGCAATCAGCGACTCCGAACGCCGCGGGCCTGACAGCCTTTGCCCCTACGTGTACAAACTCTTCGCAACCGGCAACGGTGGCAAGCAACAACTCGTGGGCTGAATTCCTCGTGTCCAACCTATAGGCCGGCGGCGTTCTGGCGCCCTAACCAGATGAGAAGCCGATCCTTTCCGGGATCGTCTCTTGTCGTTCAGTGGCCCCTCGTCAGGACGCCCACGTTGGCGTAACGGGCGCACCTCGTCGCGCCGTCCGCCGCCCGGCCGACCGGGAGGGCTTCCCTATAGAGACGGCTGCCAAATAGCTAAGCTACCGATATTTGGGATTAGCGGGCCGCTTCAGCCTGCGACGCGTCTATCGGTTGGCTTACCACCGTATGGCGCCGGACAGAACGCTGTTTGGCAGCATCATTGGCGCGCCGTATGATTGAGTGATGGTCCGGTTTGCACTGGTTCCGAGCCGGCGTGTCTCAATGTTGCTGTTGCTCCTCTCTGCCGTCCTCACACTGCGAATCGCGGCGCAACGCAACGGCGGAGCCGATCCCACGCTGGACTGGCCTCAATTCGGCTATGACGCCGCGAGTCCCAGCGCCTCGCCCGCCAGGACCGGCATCGACGCCGCCAACGTCATTTCGCTCAGCCACCGCCAGGCGAGTCTCGGCGGCACGGCCGACGCTTCCGCCATCTACCTTCACAGCGTCAAAATCGCAGGCTCGTTCCACGACACGTTCTTCGTCACCACCTCGTACGGAGCAACCGCGGCCATCGACGCCGACACCGGGGCCGCTTTATGGCGATTCACGCCTGCCAGCTACAGTTCCCTCGTGGGCACGGCGCAGATCACCAACAGCACCCCGGCCGCCGACCCCGACCGTGAGTTCATCTACGCCGCCGCGCCCGATGGGACGGTTCAGAAACTCGCGGTCGCGGACGGACACGTGGTCTGGTCCACTTCCATTACGCTGCTCCCCTCGAAGGAAAAGATCGCCTCACCTATCAAGGTCTCGAATGGCCACGTCATCGCCGCTACCGGCGGTTACGATGGCGATGCCCCTCCCTATCAGGGTCACGTAGCGGTTCTTGACGCGCAGGACGGGACCTTGTTGAGCGTGTGGAACTCGCTGTGCAGCGGCCAGGCTGGCTTGATCGCGCCTTCCTCGTGCAACTCGACGCGCTCCGCGATTTGGGGCCGCGCGGGCGCGATGATCGATCCCGCAACCGGCAACATATTCGTGGCAACCGGAAATGGACCCTACGATGGCAAATCCAATTGGGGCGACGCTCTCATCGAACTCGATCCCGGCGCCAGTCAGGTACTCGGAAACTATACGCCGGCTGATAACGCCGCACTGAACAGCGGCGATCTCGATTTAGGTTCGACTTCGCCCGTGTTCCTTGCCCCAGGCGTTTTGGCGCAGGGCGGCAAGGACAGTCTCATCCGTTTGGTCTCGGTATCCGCCATCTCCGGCGTCGCTCCACACTCCGGCGGCGAACTGCAGAACGTCTCCACTCCGTCCAAGAGCATGCTCTTCACCGCCCTTACGGTCTGGCGTAATCAGCAGCAGACCTGGCTGTTCGCCGCCGATAATGGCGCCACCGCCGCCTGGACGTACAGCAATGGCGCGCTTACAGCCGTGTGGAACCACGCCACGGGTGGGACCAGTCCCGTCATCGCCGGCGGCCTGCTCTACGTTTACAATGCCGGCGGCGGCTTGCACGTTTATGATCCAACCAGCGGAACGCAGATCGCCAATCTCACCTGCGGCGGCGGTCACTGGAATAGCCCGATCGTGGCCGATGGCAGAATCGCGCTCCCCGAAGGAAACGCGGATCAGCATTCCGCCACTGGCGTCTTGGATATTTGGAGCGCACCCGGTCGGCCAACCGCCGCGCAATAGCGTTGGAACTCGACGTTCCTCACGCGCGCTTCTGTCCGGGTTCCGATAGAGGCGAGGATGTTCGAGGCGCTATCATCCAGCAATATGACATTGCCTGAGGGGGCGGGCGTCATTACCCAGGGCGTCGCCGGGATCTTCCGGCATTGGAGTGCCCTTCTTCCAAGCAATCTCGAACTTTCCCAATCAGCGTCTCAGCGGTGACTGGCTTCTCCAGCGTTGCGGTTGCGCCAAAGAGTCTGGCGGCCTCCAACAGGGCCCCCTCCAGGCATCCGGAAATCACCAGGACCCTCAGACCGGGAAATTTGGAACGCTTGCTCTTGAGGAGTTCAAACCCATCTGGCGGGGGCATGTTCAAGTCCAGAATCAGCAAGTCCGGCATGCGCTCCTCTATATGGGCAAGACCCTGCTTGCCTGAGGTCGCGGTGGTAACGGCGTAGCCCTCCTCCTCCAGTGTTCTTCTTAGATACCGAACCACCTGGTCGTCATCATCCACCAGTAAGATGTGCGGGGAGGTATTCATAACCTTAGGTCTCGCTGCTCCGATATTCCAGTCGCCTCAATTCTCATGCGAGTCTCTCGATCCGACCATCAGCCGTGCGACCGCGCCCAGCAGCTCATCCGGCTGAATGGGTTTGGCGAGCGATACTTGGGCGCCGAGGTGTTCCGCCGCACGCAGCAGAGGTCCTGCAAATTGCCCGGATATGGCGATGATTTTGAGCCGTGGCCGGATCTGGCGCAGTGTGCGGATGGTTTCGATCCCTTCTTGTTCCGGCATCGCCAGGTCCATGATCGCCAGATCGACCTCGGTGGTTTCGATCTGTCTGGCTGCTTCCCTGCCGTTCTCCGCCTCCAATACCTGGTAGCTCACCCCGGTCAGGACCTTCCGCAAGAAACTGCGGACTTCCGTCTCGTCGTCCACAACCAGGATGGTCCCGGGCGGGCGGGGCGAGCCAAGTACTCCCCTCACTTTTCCCGCGAGGGCCTCCGGAGAGAACGGCTTCTCCAGATAAGAACCCGCCAATTCCAGGCGATCCGTAACCACGCGCTCGCTGTAGCCCGACATGAAGATGACTTCCATGGATTGCCGCAACGGTTTCAGCCGGCCGGCCAACTCGAATCCCGTCATTCCCGGCATGACTACGTCGGTTAGCAGGATGTGAATGGGACCGGCATAGCGTTCGGAGTGCAGCAGCGCTTCCCCCGGATTGGCCGCTTCCAACACCCGATACCCGTAACTCCGCAGGACACGTCCAGCCATCCTGCGGAGTTGATCCTGGTCTTCCACCACGAGGATCGTTTCGGTTCCACGCAAAAAGTCGGGCGCCGGCTCGGCCTCCTGCCGCGGGTTTACCCCGGCATCGACCTGTGGAAGGTAGATCGTGAAAGTGGTGCCTTCTCCTGGCTCGCTGTAAACCCAAATCGATCCGCCGCTTTGTTGAACGATGCCATACACGGTTGCCAGGCCCAAACCTGTCCCCTCTCCCGGCTTCTTGGTACTGAAAAACGGCTCGAAAATGTGAGATATCACGTCTCTCGTCATGCCAATGCCGGTATCGCTGACTTTCAGTTGTACGTAAGGTCCCGGCTTCACGTTGATGTGTTGCTGCGCGTAGCTCTCTTCTAAGTCGGCATTGGCGGTTTCGATGAGCAGCGTTCCGCCACCCGGCATCGCATCGCGCGCGTTGACCGCCAGATTCATGAGAATCTGCTGCAATTGCCCTGGATCGGCCAGAATCCAACCTAACGATGGACTCAGAGCGAATTCCAGCCGGATATCTTCTCCAATCACTCGCGCCAGCATCTTTCCTACCTCCGTGATGATGTCGTTCAGGTTCACTTCACTGGCCTGAGTAACTTGCTTCCGGCTAAGAAGCAGCAACTGCCGGACTAACTCCGTGGCGCGCTTCCCGGCCAGCCTGATCTCGGAGACACTTTCGTGCATTGGGTCGCCCGGCATTAGCTGTCTGATTAACAGGTCGCTATAGCCGTTGATCACGGTGAGCAGGTTATTGAAATCGTGCGCAATGCCTCCGGCCAGCCGGCCTACGGTCTCTAACTTCTGGGCCTGTTGGAGCTGCTCCCGAAGCTTGGACTGTTCCTCTTCGGCTTGTTTCCGCTCCGTGATGTCCGACCACGCGCCAACGGCCTCCGTCGGCCGACCCGCTGCATCGCGGATGAGCCGAATGTCGCACCGGGTCCACCGGTAGCTGCCGTCCCCGTGCCGGAAGCGGTACTCTTGCGTGCTGTGGCCGCGGTCGAAAAGGTCGGCTTTGGTCTGCGCCAAGACCCTCTCCAGGTCGTCTGCGTGGACATTCGCCTGCCACCAGTTCGGACCCAGGGCGACTTCCGGCGGATACCCGAGCACCTCTCGCAGGTTGTCGCTGGTCCAGCTAATACGCTGGACCTCGCCCCTGGCGATCGCCAACGCGAAGAGGACCGCTGGGCTCGAGACGATAACGTCTTGTAGCCTCTGCTGAGCCTTGCGGAACTGCTCCTCCAACTCTCTGCGTTCGGTTATGTCGAGAAATGTGACTGCGGAGCCGACCACATTCCCCCCGCGGCAAATTGGGTAGGACCAGTATTCGGCCGGAAAGCTGGACCCATCCGCGCGCCAGAGAATCTCGTCGTCGACATGACATCCCAGGTTCTGCAGAAACGCCCGGAAGATTCTGCACTCCTCCACCGGATAGGGGCTTCCGTCCCGACGAGTGTGGTGCATCAGGGCGTGCATATCCCGGCCCAGGAGTTGGCTCGGATCCGCGTAGCCCAAAAGCCGGCCGGACGCCGCGTTGGCGAAGGTGCAGCAGCCCTGAAGGTCGATCCCGCAGACCGCCTCCGCCGTAGAATCGAGCAGGAGTCGAATGTGCCCTTCGCGCCGGCGTAGAGCCTCGTTAGCCCGGCAGCGTTCGACCCCCAGGGCGATTTCGTGAGCAACCGAGCCAATCGCGGTCACGGTCGCCGGGTTGAGCGGCCGGCATGCGAACATTCCCACTACTCCGGCCAGACGGTCTTCGACGGTCAGCGGATATCCGGCGAAGGCGACCAGGTTCTCCCGCTTCGCCCACTCTTTATCGCCGACGCGCGGATCGGCCAGCACGTCATTCGTGAAGTAGGGCGCGCGTTCCTGAGCGATTCTTCCAATCTTGAGTTCGCCCATGGGTATGCGGCTATGGGGTCCATCGATGTGGGTGTAGAGGCCGGCGCTCGCTTGTAGGTCCAGAACGTTGTCTGCCTCGTTCAAGGTCCAGATGCGGGCGAAGGCGACGTCCATATTTCGGACCAGGGCCTCAGCGCACAGTTGCAGCATGCCCTGAAGCGTGTCACTCCGGACGAGCGCCGCGCCCACTTCGCCTGCCAGCAATCCCTGGCGCACTCTCTCGGCGAGAGCCTTTTCCGTCCAGTCGCGCGCGGTTATCTCCCGTTCCAGATTGGAAACGTGGCGCAGCACGTCGGCGTAGAGACTGCCGTTCCGATAAACTCGGCCCATTTGTGCAGCCATGATGCCTGCCATGCGCTCGTCTTCACTGCTGAACTCATCGCTCCCCACCTTATCGATGAAGCCGATGTACCCATAGACCCGTGACGGCGAGGCGATGGGAGCCCCCAGCCACGCATGGATCGGTGGGCCCGAGGAAGAGAAACCGAGTGCAGCCGGATCGCCGCCCGGATTCGTCACGCGGACGCATCGGCCCTCCCCCAGGACCGTTCGCAGTACACCCAGCCGTGGATCCGGCGAGCCGATCCGGCCGGCGGTTTTGGCATCGATCCCGCTGCTGTACAGACTCTTTAACCGCGACCGTTCCGCATCCAGTATCCCTGCTACGGAATACCGGGCGCCGATGATTTCCCGCGCGGCATGAACGAACCTCTGCAGCAGCCGCTGCAGGTCGAGCTCCGATCCGAGGCGCAGATTCAAGTCGACCAGCGCGGAGAGCCGCTCATTGGCGGCGCTCAATTTGGCGGCCTTCTGTGCGAGCTCTTGCGTCAATGCGACTTCATTGGTGATGTCTTTGGAGATCAGCAGGTAGCCGGCGTGCTCGCCAGCGCTATCGTAACGCGGCGTTAGCGCGGCGCGGGCCGGGAACCGCAGGCCGTTCTTGCGCACGCTGGTGAGCAAACCTTCCCACTTGCCGCGCCGCAAGGACTCCTTCATCATGACGCCTGGAAGGCCGGCAGCGATGTCTTCGGGAGAGTGCAGAATCTCCGAAGCGGCCGTGCCGAGGACTTCTTTAGCTTCATAGCCGTAGAGCCGCCGCGCCCCCTCGTTCCAAAGGAGAATCTTCCCGTCGAGGCCCCTGGCAATAAAGGAATATTCGGTAGACGACTGGAGAATTTCGACTATGCCTGCCAACGCGTCTTCGTGGCGGGGTCCACTGAAGGCTGTATCGAATAGCATGAGCCCGTGAGTATCGCGAACTGATCGATCTGGTGCCGAGAGCTTGAGTTAATACTAAATGCTAACGAGCATCCGTTCGGATTACTATCCGTATACCTACTCAAAGATCTGGCAAAAATCTCACGCCCGCCGCAAGGCCCGGGAGCAAGCCGGAGCAGCAGGTCACGGGCTATTCTTCGGGCGGAATCAGCCCGTGGCGCATCGCGTGGCGAATCGGTTCGGTCTGGTTTTGCAGCCCGAGATTCTTCATGATGCTGGCACGATGTTTCTCAATGGTCCGCGGACTGATATTGAGGCGCTCCGCAAGGCCATAGTCCTACAATCCCAGAAGTCGTTGACCTGCCCCCGCGCCCATCGGAGGCATTAGCGGCGCCGCGGCGATCTAATCCGATTTCTCACATGACGACAACGATCTCTACCTCCCCTGTTCTTCGCAGCACCTTCACGCTGACGGCCTGCTGGTGGCGGACCAAAGCCAGATCTATGCGGGCGTCCGCCACCCGGAGGTTGAGAACCCTCGCCTCATTAAGGAAGGGCGGTAGCCAGGGACGAACGAAGGAAACCTTGGACCCAATGCCGTCGATCGTCAAGCCTAGACTGGCCTGGAAGAGTAGGAATACCGAGGCGGCCGACCATGACTGCGGAGCGCAGGCAACCGGGTACAGAATGGGGCCCTCGCCTGGATCCCGTGGAAAGCCGCAAAACAACTCGGGGACACGATGCAGGTCGAGATACATGGCGGTATCGAACAAGCCCGTGAAGATCCGCGACGCTTCTTCCGCCATTCCATAACGGGCCAAGCCGCACGCAATCAGCGCATTATCGTGCGGCCAAACGCCGCCGTTGTGATAACCCATCGGATTGTAGCGCGGCTCAGAGGCGGCTACGGTGCGAATGCCCCACCCGGAAAACGACTCCGGCGCCAAGAGTGTCTGGGCGAGGCGTGTAGCTCGCTCCGAAAAGACGATGCCCGAAAAAAGGCACTGCCCTGCGTTGGAAGTTCGCACCCGGCAGGGACGCTTGTCGCCATCGAGCGCAACCGCGTAAGTGCCTAACTCATCGCACCAGAACGCGCTGTCGAAGTGAGCTTGCAGCGCTTCCGCGCGCCTCGTAAAATCCGCGGCCCGCGGAGCCAGGCCGAGTACGTCGGCCAGCGCCGCGCCTGCCCGCCACGCGGCGTAGGCGTAACCTTGCACCTCGCACACAGCGATTTGTCCGCGGGCGAGCGAACCGTCGGCATGGAAGATCGCATCGTCGGAATCCTTCCACCCCTGATGCACTAATCCGTCCTGGCACTGCCGGCTATATTCCAGGAAGCCGTCTCCGTCCCGGTCGCCGTATCGATGCATCCAAAGCAGGGCTGCATCGATATTGGGCCAGATATCCTCGATAAACTTGCGGTCTCCAGTGCGTTGGTAGTAAGCGCCCGCCAGATGAACGAAAAGCGGCGTCGCATCTACACTGCCGTAGTAGCGGGCGAACGGCATCTCCTTGAGCGCCGCCATCTCTCCATTGCGGGTCTCGTGCAGAATCTTGCCGGGTTCGGCATCCTGCTCGGGAATGAACTCAGTCGCTTGGGTGGATGCGAGATACGCCAGGACGCCCCGGGTCAAAGCCGGTTCCAGCCACAAACACTCTAACGCCGTGATCAGGCCATCGCGTCCGAAAGGAGTGTTGAACCATGGCACGCCCGCGTAAGGATACGGCCCGGTGGGCAGCATGGTAGTCATCATGTGCAGATCGGATGCGGCCCGCTTGACCCAGGCATTGAATTGCCCGTTGGTCGCCTCTATCCGGCAAGACTGTTCCTTATGCGCATCCAGATCCGCCCTGGCGGCGGATCTGGCCTGGTCGAAGTGCATCACGGCCGGCTCGCGTTTACATTCCACCGCCAGATAGAATGCGGCTGCCTGCCTGGGCAGCAACGCGACATGGAACTGGGCCCGCCCGGCATCGAGCAGCGCCGGACGGGGAGTAAACTGCAGCAGCGTGCGGCGCACTACGTCGTCTAATCCCCGATAGCGGAAGGTCACGCGGCCATCGTTCACTTCCGGCTCTAAGTCCTCGCCCCGCGCCTTCCGTTTGAGCCCCCGGACCTCATAGATATCGGCGTAGTCCGCATCGAAATGAATGGCGATCCCAACATCGGCGGGCTGAATTCCGTGATTCTCCACGCGGAGTTCCTGGTAACAGACCCCGCTCCATAGCAACTTCTTCAACCCCAGATGCAGTGAACCGAGCGGAAGGTATACGCGGCCCTCCCGGCAAAGATCGGGATTGGTGAGCGCAACCCTGAGTTGATCGTTATCGTCGCGGATAGTAGAACTTAGAAAGAACGGTCTGGCGCCTTCCAATTCCAGCGTTAGACGAGAGAGAAAACGCGTCCCATCGTGATAGATGCCTTGGTCTCCGTTGTTGCCCGGCCGGATATCGCCGTACCGGTCGAACAGCGCGAACGTGTCGCCGTGCTTCAGGACTCGAATGGGCTCGTCAGTCAGACTGGAGTCCGCAAGTATATGACGAGCGTCCTCGGGACGGCTGCCGGATTGCCCTACGAGATGTGCGAGAGACTCGGCCATATAGAGGTCTCCAAGTCGCCGGGGTTTGCGTGCGCCGGAATGACGTGATGGCATTCGGACTGGTTGATCAGTCGCGAATATACTTCCACATAATTGCGCGCCATCCGCGCGTCGTCGAAGCGCTGCTCAAAGGCCCGGCGGCACGCCTGTCGGCTTAATGGACCAACGCGGTTTACCGCCTCCACGGCTTCTTTGATCGTGTCCACCACGAATCCGGTCTCGCCGTGCGCAATCACCTCTGGAATGGAACCGTTGTTCCAGGCAATGACCGGCGTACCACAAGCCAGCGACTCGATCATAACCAGACCGAAGGGCTCCGGCCAATCGATGGGAAACAGCAGCGCATAGGCGTTGCCCATCAAGTCGTCTTTGTCTTTCCCGCCTACCTCCCCTACGAACTCAACGAACGACTTGGATTCGCGCAGAAGGGGCTCGATGGAATTCTGGTAATAGGCGCGGTCCTCGTCATAGATCTTGGCGGCGACTTTGAGTTGCCGGCCGGTCTGGCGAGCGATCGCGATAGCCCGGTCCAGCCGCTTTTCGGGCGAGATCCTGCCGATAAACAGCAGGTAATCTCCCCCATGGCGCCGGAACGTGTGGAGGCTGCGGGGCAGTCCATGATAAATAGTCCCCGCCCAATTGGCTTCGGGAAGCGGGCGGCGCTGACTGTTGGAGATAGATACCAGCGGCGTCTCCCGATACTCGTCGAACAGAGGTTGGTAATCGTGAAGGTTCACCCGGCCATGCAGCGTGGTGACGCCCGGCGTCGTATGGAGGCGCAGAAGTGGAAAGTGCAGGTAATCGCAGTGAAAGTGAATCACGTCGAACTTCCACGCCTCGCGAAACACTAATTCCATCAGCCTGACATGGTGCGGCAGCGTTTCGCGGCAATCCGGATCGCGCCAAAGAGCGCGGTTGCATGCCGGAACCAGTCTTGCGCCAGTCTGGGAATCGCCACTGGCGAACAGCGTGACGTCGTGGCCCAAACGCACCAACTCTTCGGTCAGGTAGGAAACCACGCGTTCCGTACCCCCATACAGTTTAGGCGGCACGCTTTCATAGAGCGGCGCGACCTGTGCGATACGCATAACGGACGAACTCTCCCTCATACAAGCGAGTCACTTCCTCTGATTCTGGACAAGCATCCTGGGTAAACCATGGCGGCGCTTTTCAAAATAGGCGATCTCCACCAGGGTGGGCCATAGTTGAATTGACGCCTTAATTATTCCGATAACGTCGTCGACAATGCGCAGGAGATTCTGCTGGAAGAAGTCCGGCTCAAAACTATAGAACGCCTTCTCCAGGCTGGTGGCGAACATGCGCAGCGATTCCGCTCGGTCGGAACTCCGCGCTGTATTGGCGGCGTTCATTGCACGCTGGTGAAGCGCCCTTATCTTATCCAGGATTTCGCGTGCATCCTCACCCGTCACCTCGCCCTCGTAATCGAAGCCGATGGTGAGTGCGTCCATGTGTGAGACCGTGGACTTGATCTTACGCTTGAGCAGGTTGCATACCTCCTCGTTGAAGATCTCCGCGGCCGGCGGATTGCGCATGTAGTTGCTCTTCATGTGGTGCTGGGCCGCATCCACATGAGCCGACACAATGCCATTTTGCTGCACCCACAGGCGGTATATGTAGTCTTCGAACCTGAGACGCGTCGGGAAGAAGGGCGGAAGCCCGAAGGTGTTGTCGTAACCGGCGACGCCGCAATCCATCCGCCAGTTCTTTCGCGTGACGGCGGGACGGAAGTTGACCAGCACGTAGACATCGCTCAAGGTATCGAGACTGGTTTGGTCTTCATCCTCCAGGAACATCTCTAAGAAGTCGGTAGCATCGATATCGTTGGTACCCGAGCGGAAGGTCTGCGCGATCTTCACGATGGAGTTATCGGGCACCTTCCCTTCCTGTAACATCAAGGAGTGCTCGCGAACCAGTCCTTTGCTGGAATTTGTCTCGAGGTCCATGGAGCTATCTAATAGCACCTCGCCGCGTTCGTAGTTGTCGGGGACCTCGCTTATCGGCTTACCCAGCACATCGAGGAAAGCCGCGGTGATATCGAACGATTTGCGCGTGTACCCGTTCTCTCCGGTTTTGTGCAGCCGTCCGCGGCACACCTCATCGTCGCCGAGAGACTCCGGGCTATACTCAACCAGGCAATATGGCCGCATATCGTCGTCTGAGCTGAGCATGAGTCCGCCCAACGTATACATCAGCGTATAGTTGCGATTTCCGCCATAGCTCGGCCGGAAGAGGCTCTTGACCAGGGATTCAAGCCGCTTGTCGCGCAGCCTCCCGTTCAAATAGGCAAGGAACTGCTCTTTCTCACGAGGGCCCACGTAATACAGGTCTTGATGGGTTGCCGTTTTCTCCAGCAGCCGGAAGTACTTCTCCTGGTTAGCCGGCGTGGAATCGTCGAATACGATGATCTGCGGGGAGTGTCCGTTGCGCCAAAAATGCTCGTCGTACTGCTCAACCGTTTCGCCTACGTCGCGTAAACGGTTTGTAGGAATCGCGAACGATAAATCGTCGTCGGTTTGCATAAGCGCGGCAACTTGACTGAGAGTGCCGCTACTTCGAGGATAGGTGGTCGGGCCTGAAGGAGTCGTAAGGGAGCCATAAGGAAATCATTAGGATTGAGGTCCGCCCGTCCGGGCCGCCGGCGTAAGATCAAGGTCTCGTAAGGGCGCCGTAAGGAATTCATAAAGCAGGGCCGTAAGGGGGCCATCTTCACAACTTTTCCATATCGTGCAGCGCACACTAGTGAAGCTATGACTCAAAAAGTGTTAAGTATGACGATTTTGTCCACGTGCTTCATGCTGCACGTCGCGCACGCCCAATCCACCTTTGGCGATTTGCGCGGGACCACGCGCGATCCCAGCGGATTGGCATTAGCCCAGGCCACGGTCACCGTTCACAGTCTCGATGCGAATACCGACCGGTCTGTGATCAGTGGGGACGATGGATCCTTTGTGGTTGAGAACCTCCTACCCGGACATTACCAATTGACTGCCGCAAAGGCGGAGTTTCAAAGTTCGTCGGCTACCAAGATTGAACTGTCGGCGCGCCAAAGTCTTCGTGTTGACCTCACTTTGGCACTGGCGTCGCAGGCCCAGACTGTTGAAGTGAGCGAAGCCGTGGAGCAGGTGAATACGGAAAACGCAGTGATCGGCGATTCGAAAGTATCGGCCCAGATTGCCGACCTGCCGCTGAATTTCCGCGCGGCGACTAGCAGCCCGCTGGCCGCGCTGGCGACCTCGCCCAACGTACAGCAAGACAGCTCGGGAAACATCGCCCTGAACGGCTCCACCGCGAACATGGTTGGATACTCAGTGGATGGAATCTCGACCGCCAACGTCTTTTTGAGCGCGGCGGGTACGAACCCCTATCCCTCCGTAGAGGGAATTGCGGAACTCAAAGTATCGGCTTTCAACAACAGCGCGGAGTTCTCGCAAGTCGGCGACGTAACCTTTACCACCAAGGGGGGAACGAATAACTTTCATGGCAGCTTGTTCGAGTATCTGCAGAACGATAAGCTGAACGCCAACGTTCTGAATTTCACCGACAAAGCGCCTGTCCGCTTTAACACGTTCGGCGGGAGCATCGGCGGTCCGCTGTCGGTTCCCAAGCTCTATAACGGACACAATAAGACGTTCTTCTTTGTCGACTACGAGGGCAACCGGAAAAGAACCTCTCTGCCGGAACAGTATCTCGTGCCGACGGCATCGGAGAGAGCCGGCAACCTGAGCGATCTTGCCATTCCGAACAATACTCTGATCGACCCACTGTCCGGCAGCCCGTTTCCGAATAACACGATTCCGGCCTCGCGCCTGAATTCCTCTTCGTTAGCCCTGCTCAACAGCTATTACCCGCTGCCCAACGCGCCTAACGGCGGCAGCGGCTACAACTACCAGACCTTGCAGCCGATCCCTTCCAAGTCCGACGGACTCGACGGCAGGATCGACCAGGTCATCAATTCCAAACAGCAGTTGTATGTCCGCTACAATTGGAAGAACATCCTGGCTGACGTGGCCAATCCGCTGCTGCCCAACGACGTGGATAGTGAACACGACCGGAGCTTCCTGGTTTCTCACAACTACGTCATCAGCCAGTCGTTATTGAACGAATTCCGTTTTGGATTCACACACACTCTGTTATCGCCGAACTTTCCCATTGAAGGAGCGGCCGCCATCGACCAACTCGGGTTGCAGAACGTCGACGTCGCCAACCACCCGACCGACGGCGGTTTCCCGAGTATTAACTTCTCGGACGGCACCGGCTTCACGCCCATCGGCAGGGACCACGTGGGAGCCACCATGTCCAGTACCAACCAACTCGCGGATAACATCACCTATACCAAAGGCAGACACACGTTCCGCGCCGGAGTGGATATACGGTGGGTGCGGTTTGCGGTTCCCGAGATAGAGACTCCTTCCGACGACTACGGGCTGTTCACGTTTAACCAAAACGTATTTACCGGTAACGCCTTCGGCGACCTGTTACTGGGACTTCCGAACACGACTTATTTCGCGGTAACCGGTCCCCGGGACAATGCGGGCGGCATGCAAAGTGGCTTTTATGCGCAAGATGAATGGCGGGTTAACTCTCGCTTGACCGTCAATCTCGGCTTGCGTTGGGAACTGCTTCCACCCTTTGTGGACAAGAACGGAATTCAGGCGAACTTCAACCCGGCGACCAATTCGATTCTGATCAATAGCACCTTGGCAAACGGACTTGGGCCGGCGCAGGCGTTTCTCCAATCGTTTAACGCGTGCAGTCTTCCCAGCCGCAATATGTCCCTGCCTTGCACGAATGTGGTTCTGAATAGTCAGGAGGGCTTGCCTGCCGGTCTCCGCCAGCTTTACAAGGGCGACTACGATCCCCGTGTCGGCATCGCTTACCGCCCGTTCAACAACAATAAGACGGTCGTCCGGGCGGGCTTCGGAATCTTCACGGTAACCAATCTGGGACAACTCCAGAACAATAACGAAAGCAATCCGCAAGCTTCGGTCCACACGTTTCAGAACGCGATCGGGCCCAACGGGCTGCCGCTGATCCAGTTTCCCAACACCATCGCCGCCAGCCAGTTGAACCAACTGGGTGGAGGAGAGTTGGAACAGGCTACCGATCCATACTACCGGGATCCGCAATCGGCCCAGTGGAATGTCACGGTGGAACGGCAGCTTACTCCGGCGACGGCTGTGCGCGCGAGTTACCTAGGCATGAATTCCTACCGGCTCAATGTGACCGAGAACCTGAACCAGATTGCGCCGAGCGCTCTTCCGTATGTCCCGAGCCCGTTTGTGGACCCGCGCGCGCCATTCCAGAATTGGGGCGTTATTTACTCGACTGAAAACCTCGGTTTCCAGAACTATCAGTCGATGCAACTGGAAGCCAGCCACCGCATGGCCAATGGTTTGTCGTTCCAGGCAGACTACTCTTGGACTCATGACATAAGCGACGCCCAAGGCGACGCACCGACCGGTTATGGCGGAGAGACTAACTACGGACTCGCCGTGGTGGACCGCTACGCTTTCGGGTTGGACCGCGGTAACGTGGCCGGCGCCCGCCGTCAGCGCTTCGTATTGACCGGCACTTACGAGCTGCCGTTTGGCAAAGGCCGGCGCTGGTTAAACTCTTCCGGTCTATTGAATGGCTTTTTGGGTGGTTGGAACCTGAATACGGTAACGATTTTGGAAACAGGTCCATACTTGACGCCGACCATCAGCGTGACCACCGATCAAACCAATACCGACCCCTCGGGCGATGGTTCCGTGATTCGTCCCGATCTGGTAGGCAACCCGGTTCCGGGGCAGCGGACGGAGGGCAACTATTACAACATCAATGCGTTCGCCCCGACGCCCGTAGGCGCGGCGCGGATTGGCAGTGCCGGCGTGGGAATTCTGGAAGCTCCCGGCACCATCGCCGTCAATGGCGGATTATCCAAGTCGATGCAGATCCGCGAAGGGCTGCGGTTGCGCTTTGAAGCGACTTTCACCAACGCGCTCAACCATACGAACTTTGCGCCGCCGGCAACCAACGTGAGCAACCCGAGCACGTTTGGCGTCCTGCAGTCCGCCCAAACCGCGGAGTATGGCGGAAACCGGACGGGACAATTGGCGCTGCGGCTCGACTTTTGATAGCGAGTCATTTCGAATGGAGACAGGGGGCCAGGCATGCCCGGCCCCTAAGCGTTTTTCGGCGACAATAAGGTCTGCGGACCATGCGCCTGGGATTTACAAGGCGGTTTTCGGGGCAATACCAATCGGCCGCAGCCAGCAGCCTGGCGATCGCGGCGCTGACGTTTGGCAGTTATCAGCTGCATTTCAACGCCGCAACGGTGGTGCTGCTCTACTTACTGGTCATCGTTTTGCAGTCGCTGGCCGGAGGCTTCCTTGCGTCGGCGATAATCGCTGTGGCCGCCGCGGGTTGTTTGGATTTCTTTTTTCTGCCGCCGATACTGTCGTTTCAGATCTCGGATCCATTCAATATCCTGGCGTTATTTGTTTTTCTGGCAATCGCACTGGTTGTTACCCGGCTGGTGTCCAGAGTGGGCGTCGAGGCTCAACGAGCGGAGCGTCACAGCATGGAGGTGGAGCAATTGTATGAAGTGGCCAGGCAGCTGCTGCTGCTGACGCCCGATCAGGTTGGCGGCATCGCGGCTCTGAAAGTGTTTCGTGAGGTAATGGGCGCGGCAGCGGTCTGTCTATTCGATGCGAGCACATCCGAAATCGGCACGGACGGAACCTCGCGGCACGACCTTGCGGAGCGGACCCGCCAGGCGTACATCTTTGGCAAGGATACTGACGACTTGGCATGCGGGCTGTCTGTTCGCTGTCTCCGCATAGGCAGCGCGATGACCGGAGCCATCGGATTCGAAGGCCTGCCCGGTCCGAAGACGATTTCACCGGCGTTTGCCGTGCTGGCTGCCGCGGCACTCGACCGCGCCGATACCTTTCGGCGCGCGAGCCACGAATCCGCCGCGGCGCAAGCGGAGGCCTTCCGCACAGCAATCCTGGATGCGCTGGCGCATGAGTTCAAGACGCCGCTAGCGACCATACTGGCAGTAATCGGGGGGATTCGGGAGGCGCGAAGTTTGGAACCGGAGCATCGGGAGATGGCCGGCATGATCGAAACCGAAATCCTGAGGCTGAGCCGCCTCACTACCCGGCTGCTTCGTACCGCGCGGGTCGAACAGGAAGAGCTGAAGCCGCACCTGAGATCCCTGGACATCGTCCCGTTCGTCGAGCGCGTAGTTCATCGATACATGCATCATTCCCGCGAACACCGCACCGTGACAACCGCCTACTGCGCTTCCGTCGAGACGCCGGCGGACCCACAACTCCTGGACCTGGCGCTGACTCAACTTCTGGACAACGCTTTCAAATATTCGCTGCCGGCCAGCGCGATTGCAGTCAGCGTTCAGGCGGAGGACGGTTTTGTAACCACGAGCGTGAAAAACGCGGGAACTTCCATCGCGCCCGATGAAGAGATACGGATCTTCGAGAGGTTTTATCGTGGCGCGCGAGTACGAAATCTGGTTTCCGGCACCGGGCTGGGGTTGTACGTTGCTCGAAAAATCGCCGCCGCTCACGGAGGCAGTCTCAGTCTGATTAACGATGTTCCAGGCAAGGGCGTGGTTTTTTCTCTCAAGCTGCCAATGGTTAACGATGGAGGTCACAATTTCCCCGCCAGTCATTAGCATTCTGATTGTCGACGACGACCCTGCATTCCGCATGGGGTTGGCAGCGTCCCTGAAATCCAGCGGGTATTCGGTGGACCTCGCGCGGAACGCGGAAGAGGCGCTCGACCATGTTCGCGAGCGGCCCGTGGATATCGTCCTGCTGGATATCAATATGCCTGAAGTAGGCGGAGTGGAGGCGTGCAAGCATCTTCGTTCCCTCGCTCCGCGGTCGGGAATCGTCATGCTCACGGTGCGCGATGCCGAGGACGACAAGGTACAGGCGCTTGGCGCCGGAGCGGACGACTACATCACAAAGCCATTCCGGCTCCGCGAGCTGATCGCGCGCATGGGCGCCGTTTTACGCCGGACCGGCGCCGCCGCCTTGCAGACGCCGGTGCTTCGAGCCGGCCAGTTAGAGTTGGAGATGGAACATCGGGTTTTGCGGAAGGCCGGCAGAGAAATTCATCTCACTCCCAAAGAATTCGACCTGCTCGCTTTCCTGATGCAACACAAAGATGTCCCGGTCACTCACGCGAAACTGTTGCGGGCCGTTTGGGGCCCCGAGTATGGTAACGAGCCGGACTATCTGCGCTCCTACGTCAGAACACTGCGCAAGAAGATAGAGAACGATCCCGGCCAGCCCGAGTACATTATGACGGAACCCTGGGTCGGTTATCGCCTGCGGGACCCCAATTACCTGGATTCGTCATGCGCCGATCCTTATCCCGACACGGACGAAGACGACTTGTAAGCTCGACCCACGGTCAACGTAACTCCAGCCACTCATCCGGAAGAAACGGCGGGAGAGTCATAAAGGTAGGGTATGCTTTAGCTTGCCGGGCGCAGTTGTTAATAACATTATTGTCAGGGCAAGCTGAAGCATACCCTACCCAGAAATCATACCAAGCAGTTGCTCTTCACTTAGAATCTTGACTCCCAGCTCCTGCGCCTTGACTAACTTCGATCCGGCGTCCTCACCCGCCACCACGTAACTGGTTTTCTTGCTCACGGCGCTGCTGACTTTGCCGCCGGCGCTCTCGATAAGCTGCTTGGCTTCGTCGCGGCTGAGAGTCGGCAGTGTTCCGGTGAGCACCAGCGTGTATCCCGCCAGCGGCCCCGCTTTCGGACGGGTGGTGGCGTGAGTGAATTGCAAACCCGCGGCGCGCAGCCGGTCCACTAACTCGCGGTTGCGCGGCTCGCGGAAAAACTGGAAGATGCTTTCGGCTACCTTTGGACCTACTTCTTCGGCCTGCTGCAATTGCTCCAAAGTGGCCGACTCAATCGCCTCCATGCTGCCGAAATACTCGGCGAGGAAGACCGCCGTGCGCTCGCCGACGAAGCGGATGCCCAGCGCGTTCAGCACGCGCGGCAGCGGACGCTGCTTCGAGTCTTCGATATTGCGCACGACGTTGCCGGCCGATTTCTCGCCCATGCGTTCCAGCGAAACCAGCTGCTCCAAGGTCAGACCGTATAGATCGGCGACGCTCTTCACCATGCCGCGGTCCACCAGTTGATCCACTAGCGCGTCGCCCATGCCATCGATATTCATTACATGGCGGGAAGCGAAATGCAGAATCGATTCCTTCAGCCGGGCGGGACAATTGACGTTGATGCAGCGCCTGGCCGCTTCGCCTTCCTCGCGCACCACGTGTCCGCCGCAGATGGGGCACGCCGCCGGCATGTGAAACGGCGTGCGGTGCGCGCCATGTTTTTCCACCCGGACCACTTTGGGAATCACGTCGCCGGAGCGCTCAATCACCACGTCGTCGCCGGCCTGCAGACCCAGCCGTTCGATTTCGTCTTCGTTGTGCAGCGTGGCGCGCGACACGGTGACGCCGCTCACCTCGACGGGCTTGAGATGCGCCACCGGCGTGAGCGCGCCGGTGCGGCCCACGTTTACCCCGATCGATTCCACCGTGGTGACCGCCTGCCGCGCCGCGTACTTGTACGCGATGGCCCAGCGCGGCGCCTTGGCGGTGAAGCCCAGCGTACGCTGCTGCGGGATGGAATCCACCTTCACCACCACGCCGTCGATCTCGTACGGCAACTCTTCGCGGCGCGCGCCCCAGTGCTCGCAGAAAGCCAGCACCTCGTCGATATTCGCGCACACCTTGCGCTCGGGATTCACCTTGAAGCCCATGCGCGCCAGCTCGTCGAGCGATGCCCAGTGGCTGTCGTACACGGGCTGACCATCGGCAAAGAGGAAGTAGGTGTAATAATCCAGACGGCGCGAGGCAGTGACCTGCGGCTCCAGCATGCGCAGCGATCCGGCTGCGGCGTTGCGCGGGTTGGCGAAGCGCGCCAGCCCCTTCTCGTCGCGCTCGGCGTTGAGCCGTTCAAAAGCGCGGCGGTTCAGGACCGTTTCGCCGCGTACTTCGAATGCGGGCAATTTCGTTTTGACATGCAGGGGCAGGGAGCGGATGGTGCGCGCGTTTTCGGTGACGTCTTCGCCGGTGGTTCCATCGCCGCGCGTGATGGCTTGCCGGAAGCCGCCATCGCGGTAGTGCGCGGCCATGGAGAGCCCATCCATCTTCAGCTCGGTGACATAGCGGTACTCTTCGCCGCGCAGCAGGTCGCGCACGCGCCGGTCGAACTCGCGCAGCTCGGCGTCGGTGAGCGCGTTGTCCAGGCTGAGCATGGGCGAGCTGTGGCGCACCTTGACGAACCCCTCGCGCGGTTTCCCGCCGACGCGCTGCGTGGGTGAATCGGGCGAAGCGAGCTCGGGATGCGCGGCCTCCAGTTCCTGCAGCCGCCGCATCAGCGCGTCGTATTCGGCGTCGGAGATCGCGGGCTGGTCGAGGACATAGTAGAGGTGTTCGTGGCGGCGCAGCTCTTCGCGAAGCCGTTCTATCTCACGCGTGGGATCTTTCATGCGTCTCTCATCTATAATCTAACGAGTGAAGGTGGAGAAAACACATTACAGCCTACAGGAATACCGTCCTCATCTACAATCCGCGCGCGGGTAAACTGGGGCGGAAAGGCCGGGCTGCGCTCACGCGGGCGGTTGAGATCCTCACCAAAAATGGCCATACGGTGACAGTGGTGCCCACCACGGGGCCGAAAACCGCGGGCGCCATGGCGCGCGAGCATATCGAGCGCGGCGCCGATCTTATGATTGCAGCCGGCGGCGACGGCACCATCAACGAAGTGGCGGAGGGCATGGTTCATTCCCATGTTCCATTGGGGATACTGCCCGCCGGGACCGCTAACGTGCTGGCCATGGAAATGGAATTGGGCGGCAATCTGGAACGCGCCGCCGAGAAGCTGGAGGAGTGCCGCCCGCACCGTATTTCCGTGGGCTACGTGAGTTGCGGGAGCGGCGGCGTTTCCCGCTACTTCCTGCTCATGGCGGGCGCGGGCCTGGATGCGCACGTCGCTTATAACGTGAGCGCTCCACTCAAAGCGCGCGCCGGTAAGGTGGCATATTGGTTGGCCGGCTGGCGAGTGCTGGGGCGCGACCTGCCCGAGTTCAATGTGGAAGCCAACGGCGTGACGCGGCGCTGCTCGTTTGCGCTGCTGAGCAAGGTGCGGAATTACGGCGGCGATTTCGCCATCGCCCAGCATGTGACGCTCTTCGACGACGAGTTTGAGATGGTGCTGTTCGAAGGCCGATCGAGCTTCCGCTATGTCAAATACCTGCTTGGGCTCATGTTGAACCGGTTGGGTGGAATGAAGGGCGTCACGGTGCTGCGTACCGCGGCGGCGTCTCTCTCCGGCCCCGACAACGTGATGGTGTACACGCAGATCGATGGCGAAATCGCGGGACATTTGCCGGCGCAGGTGCGGATTGTACCGGATGCCTTGACGCTGCTGATTCCTCCGGAGTATTCCAAGCAAAAGTGAGCATGTTGCTTGACGACGAAATTCGGAGGGCGCTGCCTTTCTGGGCGGAGCATGGGCTTTGAAATGACGGCGGGAGCAAGGATGCACGCATCTCCGGACCGGGAGCGACACTTTATCTGCAACGTATGCTGCGCGCGGAATAGACTTCCCGAAGAGGCCTTCGAGCGCGAGGCGCCAAGTTGCGAAGCCTGCGGGTCGAGTGTGCGCGTGCGGAGTCTGCTTCATGCCTTGTCCAACGAACTGCTGGGCGTGAGCCTCGCGCTGCCGGATTTTCCACGCGTGCGTAGCCTGTGCGGCCTGGGCTTGAGCGACGGCGCCGCATACTCTGAGCGCCTCCGCGAAAAGTTGGATTACCGTAACACGTTCTACGACCGCGAGCCGCGCCTGGATCTGCTGAACCCTCCGGCCGGCGATCTCGGCAGGTACGATTTTCTGCTGGCGAGTGAGATCTTCGAGCATGTCCCGCCACCCGTCGAGCATGCTTTCGAGTGCGCGCTCAAGCTACTCAAGCCCAACGGCGTGCTGGTGCTCTCCGTACCCTATTCACTTGGCGCCCGGACCAGGGAGCACTTCCCCAGCATCCACCAGTTTGGGCTTGCACAGGTGGGGGGCCGCACGGTGCTTGTGAATCGTTCCCCCGAAGGCAGGCTGGATGTCACCGACGAAGTGATCTTTCACGTTGGCTGTGCCGGGCCCGCGCCCGAATTCCGGGAGTTCTCCGAAAGCGGCCTACGTGCGGCGCTGAGAGCCGCCGGATTTCAGGAATTCCGCATCTATAGCGACGATTATCCTCAGTTCGGCATCGTGCGCGCGGAAGCTTGGTCGCTCCCCATCGCTGCCCGGCGTGGAACTTTCGGTCTAAGTGTGGACGCCGCACGGGACATAGTCGAACACTGGCGCGATGCTCACCTTGAACTGAAGCGGCTTGGAAGCAGTTGGTGGTTTCGCATCGGCCGCAAGCTGGGGATTTGCCGATAGCGTCCATCAATCGGAACGCATTTCCGTCTTCCGTTATGTAAAATATCTACTTGGGCCGATATTGCGGGCGCAGGTAAAATCGTAGCGGACGGTTTGACTTTGCCGATTCCTCCGGAGCATTTCCAGCGTGTACCGTGAGCACAGCCCGGGCGCGGCGCTTTCCCGCTGGGTGGAGTGCTGCTGGACCTTCGAATCCCCGGACGCGGAACATCTTGCAATAGTCCACGCCGTGCGTCCCGATGGCTGCCTCGACATTGTGTATTCCCCGGAACTCGGACTGCGCGCAGTGGGAGCCATGCAGGTGGAGCAGCGGTTCCGGATGTCCGCCGGGATAGCGGTGACCGGCGTGAGGTTCCGCCCCGGACTGGCGCGCCAGTTCCTGCAAGCGCCGCCGGTCGAATTGACCGGGCGGTTGCCGCCTTTGGAGCAGCTCTGGGGACGCCGCGCGCGCGAGCTGGAGAGCCGTTTGAGCGGCTCGGCGTCGGCCGAAGAGCGAGCGCGGCTGCTGCTGAGCGCGCTGCCGGCGACCGACGATGCCCGCGGCGATGCGACCGGCGCGATTGGCCGCGCCATGCAAGCCATAACGGCGGCGCACGGCGTCCTCGATCTCGATTGGGCGGCCGCACAGGCCGGCATGAGCGCGCGTCAATTCCGGCGGCGCTGTCTCGAAGAGAGCGGACTTACTCCAAAGTTCCTGTGCCGCGTGCTGCGCTTTCGGCGTTCGTTCGCACTGGCGGCAAGCCGCAAGTTGAGTTGGGCCGCCATCGCCGCGGAGAGCGGGTACTTCGATCAGGCGCACCTGATCCGCGACTTTCGCGAGTTCACGGGGCGGACCCCGATGGCCGTTTTTTCCAATACCGGAAACGTGGGGGCGGGCGAGAATCGGGCATGAAAATCACTGCTGTATTGCTGGTCGATGAAATCGAAAAGTCGCTGCCCTTTTGGGTGGAACGCATGGGCTTCGAAAAGACTGTGGACGTGCCGGAAGGCGACCGCCTGGGCTTTGTCATCCTGGTGCGCGACGGCGCCGAGTTGATGCTGCAAACCATCGCGAGCGCGCGCAAGGATGCGCCCGTTTTCGTGCCGGACGGGTCGGCGAGCCGCGCCTGGCTATTCATTGAGGTCGCGGATTTTGCGGACGTGCTCAAGCGCCTCGAAGGATACCCGGTCGCGCTGGCGGAGCGCACCACGTTTTACGGGATGCGCGAGATCGGCGTGATTGAGCCCGGCGGGCACAACGCGATCTTTGCTGCTTCTGTGCCGGCGAAGTGACAGCCATGCGAGACGCGCGCGTCGTTTACGGCGCAACGGCGACTCCCGTGAAGTGAAGCGTTAGCCGGCCTGACCACTTACTCGGCTCGCAGCGCCTCCACCGGTTCCACCGACGCCGCCCGACGCGACGGCAAGTAACTCGCCAGCGCCGCTGCCGCCGCGAGCCCGATCGCCACGGCTCCATAAGTAAGCGGATCGACAGGCTTGATTTCGAACAGCAGTGACGACATCAACCGTGTAGCTGCTACCGCCCCTGCGAATCCGCACGCAAGCCCGATCATAGCCAGAAGCAAACCGTGGCGAACGAACATCCCGGTCAGTTCCCGCTCGCGTGCGCCCAGCGCCATGCGGATGCCGATTTCGCGCGTTCGCTGCGATACCGAGTATGAGATCACTCCATAGATGCCGACCACTCCGAGCAGCAATGCCATGCCCCCAGCTATCGCCAGCATCACCAGCGTGAACGAGGTCCGCGCGATCGACTTGGTATAAATCTCGTCCAGCGTGCGCACATCGAACAGCGGCAGGTTCGGATTGACCGACCAGATCGCTTGCTGGATCTCCTTCAAGAAAGTCTCCGAGCCGGTGCGGCCGCTGCGGATCGCGAAGGCCACCGATCGCTGCGCGTTGACGCCGTCGCCCCACAGATCTTTTCCCAAGGCGGGCCAATATACAGTCGTTGGCGCTTTTTGATTCACCCCCTCGTCCCGCTCATCGCCGGCCACGCCGATAATCTCGCGCCAGGGGCCGCTCGTGCCGTTGCGGATTCGCTTGCCCAGCGCGGCCGAGGGTTCGCGCCAATACTCGCGCGCCAGGTTCTCCGTCACAATCGCGACCGGAGCTTTTTCGTAGAGATCGGTCCAGGTGAAATCGCGCCCAGCCAGCAGCGGATTGCCAACAGTGCGCAGAAAACCCGGGGAAGCGAACTTGAATCGCCGGATGGGAGGTAATTTACCCTCGGCATACGGCCGGTCTTCGGGGAATATCGGGTCGCCGCCGCTGTTTCCGTCCATAGTGATCGAAGTGGCAAATGCAGACGATTGGACGCCTGGAATCTCCGCAATCTTCCGAAGAATCTCTTGCTGCATCCGTACTACCTGCTCAGCTTCTTTCACTTGAGCGGCCGGGATGAAGAGGTGCAGCGTCTGTATTTCCTGCGGTCGCGTGAATCCCGGCTGCACCCGGCGCAAGGCTTCGAAGGTACGGATCATCAAGCCCGAACCGATCAGCAGCACCATCGCCAGCGCCACTTGCACCACCACCAGCGTGCTCCGCGCGCGATGGCGTTCGCGGCTCTGGCTGAGCGTGCGTCCACCCTGCCGCAGCGCGACGCCCGTCCCCGGCCCGGCATATTTGAAGACTGGTATCAGCCCGAACAACACGCCGGCAATCGCCGAGACAGCCAGCGCAAACAACAGCACCCACGGGTCGATGGAGATCTCATCGAGACGCGGCAAACTCGCCGGGCCCATCGCCACCAGCAGGCTCAATGCTCCGTACGCGACGCCTAGCCCAAGAGCCCCGCCAACCATACCGAGGCTAACGCTTTCGAACAACAGATCGGCCGCGATGCGGCGCCGGTCGGCCCCTAGCGCGGTGCGAATGGCGAGTTCCTGGTGGCGTCCCTCGGCCCTGACCAGCAGCAGATTGGCGACATTGGCGCACGCAATCAGCAGGACGATGCCGATGGTCCCCATCAGCACCCACAACACATTGCCAATATCGCCGGTCACGTCCTGCTTCAGAGGCCGCAGGTTGGGGGCGATGTGCGCGTCCAGGAACAGTTTGAGGTCAAGCCCGCGCGGCGCCGCAAACTTCGCGTACATTATTGGAAGCATCCGCGCCACATCCGCATTGGCTTGCGCCAATGTCACACCGGGCTTAAGCCGGGCAATGCCCTCATAGCTGAAGTTTCCGAGGAAGAGTTTCCCGCGGTCGAACCGGAAGGGTAGCAGCAATGCGGGCTTTGTATCCAGGAAGCGGAAGGTGGAAGGCAATACGCCGATCACTTCTCGCGGCCTGCCGTTGACATCGATTCGCCGGCCGATTACCGACCGATCACTCGCGAATTTTCGCTGCCAATAGCCGTAAGACAGCATGATAGTCTCCGGGCTGCCGGGCGAATCGTCCTTGCGCGTAAACCAGCGGCCGAGGATAGGCTGCACACCCAGCAAAGGCAGCACGCCATCCGTGACGTTGAGAGTGGGAACCTGTTCGGGCTCGGCCAGACCGGTAACGCTGTCGCTGTCCCTGCTATAGAGTCCGATGTCCTGAAAGACGCGGCTCTCTTCGCGAAAGATGAAATAGCTGGAGGGCGACATGTTTACGTCTTTAATGCCGATGCCCGGCGCGGTGAGCCATACTCCCACCAACTCATCGGGCGCGGCGTAGGGCAAGGGCTTGAGCAACACGCCCTCAATCACGCTGAAAACCGCGGTGTTCGCGCCGATTCCAATGGCGAGCGTCACCAGCGTGATAGCGGTGAACATCGGCGAGCGGCGCAGACGCCGCATAATATGCTTGATCTGGTTGCCAGGGATTGCCATATGAAGGAATACGACGGAAGTACGGCAAAGGTGCGCATTTTTTTGGGAGGCGCAAGTGGGGCAGACAATCGTGGCTAAGCACACCGACGAACGTCGATCTCCGCTCCACGTGAATGGCGACGCGATTTGTCCCCGCAGAGAGAGTAAACTATTAAAGGCCCGGCGAAGAATCATGTATCTCCAAACGCGGTTCCATGTATGCGCCCTGCTTCTGGCGGCAGCGTTGCCGATAAGCGCCCAAGACGACATTCCGCCGGGTGGCAGAGGCGGCCGGGGCGGCGGCAACACCCGAGAGTTCCTGGGCCTCGGCCCGGCTCCCGATGCGGCTGCTGCGAGCCGCGGCGAGAAGTTGTACGCTCCCAATTGCGGCTTCTGTCACGGCGAGAAGGCCAGGGGCGCGGGCGGGCCAAACCTGGTCCGCTCCGCGTTGGTGCTGCATGACGAAAAGGGCGAACTGATTGGACCATTCGTCGCCAAGGGCCGCCCCGAGCAAGGCATGCCCGCGTTTCCCAACTTCGCAGAGGGCCAGCTTTACGATATTGCGCAGTACCTGCACCTGCAGGTGGAACTGGTCGCCAACCGCGGTACATATAAGCGACTCAATGTGGTCACCGGCGACGCCCAAGCCGGGGAGGCTTACTTCAATGGCGCCGGAGGCTGCAATACCTGCCACTCAGTGACCGGCGATCTCGCTCACATTGGAAGCAGATACCAGCCGGACCAGTTGCAGACCAGGTTCGTGTGGCCTGGCGGCAGAGGCGGAGGAGGCGGCGGCGCAAGAGGGCAGAAGGTGACAGTCACGCTGCCGTCGGGTGAGTCGATTACAGGCACTTTGAAGGTCCAGGACGATGTCAACGTTTCGATATATGACGGCGCAGGCAACTATCGCTCTTGGCCGCGGGAAGGACTCAAGATTCAGATGGAAGATCGTCTGGTGGGGCACCGGCAGTTACTGGAAAAGTACACCGATGCGGATATGCACAACCTTACTGCCTATCTGACGAGGCTCAAGTGAAGCTTTCAGAAGATCACTCCCTCACGGTCGTGGCTCCGATCGGAGCCGGGTGCATTGGAAAGCGACTGCGCCTGGCGCTCGCTCTGAGTTTGGTCCCTTTGATGTTGATAGGGCAGTCTCTCGATCCGAAGGCGCTCCTGAAGCCTGCGGGCGACGTTTGGCCGACTTACAACGGCGACTATTCAGGCCGCCGCTTCAGTCCGCTGACTGAAATCAATGCCGCCAATATCGGCAGCCTTTCCCTGGCGTGGTTCTACCGCATAGGCAATGTGGGCCCGCAGCGCGGCGTCGGCAATCCGTCTATCTCATCGACTCCACTGATGGTCAACGGAATCGTGTACTTTACGATTCCCGATCATGCCTGGGCCATTGACGCCCGCACGGGCGAAGAGATCTGGCACTATAGCTGGCAGGACAAGGGTGGGCATCTGGTGGGTAACCGCGGCCTTGGAATGTACGGCGACTGGCTCTACTTCATGACTCCGGACTGCTGGTTCATTTCGCTGAACGCGAAGGATGGCAAGGAGCGATGGCGGAAGAAGATCGCCGACGAGAAGATGCAGTATTTCTGCACGATGAGCCCGCTGGTGGTGAAGAATCACGTGATGGTAGGCGTGGGCGGCGATGCCATGGATATGCCCGGGTTTCTCGACGCCCACGACCCCGAAACCGGGGACTTGCAATGGCGCTGGAACACGACGCCCCGCAAGGGCGAGCCTGGCTCCGAGACGTGGCCGAATCCGCAAGCTATGGAGCATGGCGGCGGTATGACATGGCTGACGGGCACTTACGATCCGGCGCTGAATCTGATTTACTGGGGAACGGGCAATCCGAATCCGGTCTTCGCCGGCCAGGGGCGGAAGGGCGCCAACCTTTACACCGCTTCCATTGTGGCGTTGAATGCCGATACCGGCAAACTGGTCTGGTACCATCAGCCGTCGCCGCATGACACTCACGATTGGGACAACGTGGAGACACCGGTGTTATTCGACGGGTTATTCAACGGGCAGCCGCGTAAGATGCTGGCCCAGGCCGCCCGCAACGGCATCTTCACGGTGCTCGACCGAACCAGCGGAGAGAGCCTGGTAACTAAGGGTTACATCGGCGTGAACTGGATGAAAGGCGTCGACGCCAAGGGCCAGCCGATTCCGGATCCGGCCAAGGAACCCAAGGTGGATGGCTCCCTGATCGATACGCCCGGCGGCGGCGGGACTAACTGGGCTCCGCCAAGCTTCAATCCGGAAACCGGACTGTTCTATCTGAATGCCAAACAGGGATACAGCGTCACTTACCTGACGGACGACGATCCGCAGCCGCAAGGCTACGGCGGGGGCGGTGGGGGCGGTCTTTCGGAGCCCATTCTGCTAGCCCTGGACTACAAGACCGGCAACGTTGTTTGGAAACATGACTACCCGAGCGGAGGCTTCGGCAACGCGTTTCCCGGCGTGTTGACCACGGCGAGTAAGCTGCTGTTTACCGGCGATCCTTCCGGGAACCTGCTCGCGTTCGATGCGGCGACGGGCCGGGTAGTATGGCACTTTCACACGGGCGCGATGGTGAGCAACGGCCCATCGGCATATATGCTGAACGGCAGTGAGTATGTGCTGGCGGGCGCCGGTGATACTCTGTTCGCGTTCCAGCTTGTGAAGAGCGCGAATTGATGGTACAGAATTTGGGAAGGAGTATGAAATGACGACCAGGAGACAGATACTTAGAGCGGTCGGCGCCGCGTCGGCTTTGTTATCGTTGAAGCCCGGATTCGCGCAGCCGCCGGGGACGCCGCTACGCAACATGGGCGGCGCGCCGGCAGGTTTCCCCATACGAACTCGCGCCGGCCGCGGCGGCGCCAAGCCTTTCGACTTCGTCGAATATTGTCACAGCCTCGGTTTTGGCGTAGTGGAGACGCGTCTGCCGGCCACCGATCCGGAATCGATCAAGGCGCTCCGGCAGAAGATCGACAGCTACAACATGCGCGTGATCCTGGACGTGGGCTACCCGCGCGACGAGGCCGGTGTAGCCGCGTTCGACGCCTCAGTGAAGGCGGCCAAGGACTGTGGCGCTTTCTCGCTGCATGCGGCGATGACGGCCAGGCGCTACGAGGAGTTCGCCTCGTTCGACGCTTTCAAGCAGAGCTTCGAACGAAACCAGAAGTCGATTGCCCTCGCCGAGCCGGTGCTTCGCAAATACCGGATGCGGTTGGGACTCGAGAACCATAAGGGCTGGCGTTCCGCGGAACAAGCGGCGTGGCTCAAGCGCGTGGGCAGCGAGTGGGTTGGCGTCCACTTCGATTTCGGCAATAACGTGTCGCTTTGCGAAGACCCGGCGGAGACGCTTCGCAACCTGCTGCCTTATACGTTCGCCTGTCACCTCAAAGACATGGCCGTGGAGCCTTACGAGGATGGATTCCTGCTGTCGGAAGTGCCGCTTGGCGAAGGCTTCCTCGACATCAAGGGGATGGTGGCGTCTTTGCGAAACAAGGACCCGAATATGCCGTTCGATCTGGAGATGATCACGCGCGATCCACTTAAGATTCCGGTGTTCACGGATAAGTATTGGGTGACGTTTGACGATTCGTACAGCCCGCTGCCGGGGCGCGACCTGGCGCGGGTGCTGGGGATTGTACACCAGAACAAGCCGAAGAGCCCGCTGCCGCGAACTACGGGTATGACTCCGGAAGCGCAATTGAAGCTCGAGGACGACAACGTGATGAAGTCTATCAATTACGCGCGCCAATATCTCGATTCGCTGGGGTGACTGTGGGGCGGAACACCTGGTCCGCGTAACCTGGTCCGCGCTAGTCCCCCTGGACCCGCTTTTCGCCCAGCCAATCAGACCCATGCGATGCGTGAAGAGGCCGACCGGGGGGTCGGCCGCGGACCAGGGGGTCCGCCCTACAATCGATGCCGAACATCCAATTGTGGCAAAGTGGTTGGCAACGTGTGGTACGTCGGCTGTCAGTGTGATAGGGCGGCAAGCAGCTTCGCCGCGGCGTCCTCACTCGCCGAGAGCGTGATCCGCACACTGCGGTCGTCCCGATCGATCCGGATCGACCGCAGCAGCTTCGCCAAGTCCGGCTGGCGCGCTTCGGCCGCTGCGGCCAGCGTGATGTCGGCGCGCACGGTCTCCTCGATGTTGCGCGCGCCATCGGCGGTGTTTCCGATGGCTGTTAGTTCGAGCGCTAATCCGGAATCGAAGCTCGCAGTTACAGTAGCGGATTCCGCGTGGTGCAGCAATTGATTGAGGTTCGAAGCGTTGCCGCTGAGCGGGAACGCTACGCCGCCCTGTATCACGATCCAGACCTGCCGTCCGGCCGCGATGGATTCGGCGCGCGCCAGCAGCGCGGGCGCGCCGGGGGTCCGCGAGCGCCGCTGCGCCATCGCAGCCGCTACCAGTTGCGGGGCTCCGAAGAGCGCGAGGTTAGGGGCGGCGAGCGTGGCGCCGTCCGGCGCTTTTGCGAACGATCCCCGGGCGATCACCAGCAGATCCTTGCCGTCATACGCCAGCAGCGCGGAGGAAGCGCCGCTGAACGCACCGGCTATCGCAGTGGCCGCGGCCGGCAGCTTTGAGTAGAGCGGCGCTGCGCGCAGCCGATCTAGGTTCACGCCTGCAAGCACTAGCGTATCCGCGGGAATGCAGGAGGCGGCTTCCGGGTCTATAGCGTGCGCGACGGTGGACGTGCGGCAGCCGAGTGTGGCGCCGAGCAGCGCGACCGCGGTCGCCAGGCGGTAAGACCGGGCCGACCAAGGGTCTGGCCCTGGGCAGGCCATGGGCCTACCCCACATAAACCACCGCCGCGGTGCGAAAGGTGTTGGCGTGGGCCTCAGCCGTCCGCGAGATCGGATCGCCGTAGCCGCCGCCTAGAGTAATCGCCACGGGGATTGCGCTGGCCTTCGTAAATCGGAAAACCATTTCATCGCGCGCAATCAACCCGGCGTGCGACAGGCTCAGCCGTCCCAGACGATCGCCCGCCAGCACGTCCACGCCGGACTGGTACATCACCAGGTCGGGGCGGAAACGGGCCACCGCCGGAAGCGCCTCGCGAAGCTGCTCCAGATACTCGGCGTCGCCGGTTCCATCCGCCAGTCCGATATCGAGATTGCTGCGCTGCTTGCGGAACGGGAAGTTGTTCGCGGCATGCATCGAGAACGTCAACACATCCGGATCGTCTTCGAAGATGCTGGCGACGCCGTCGCCCTGGTGGACGTCGAGATCGATCACCGCGGCCCGCGCGATTCGGCCTTCGCGGCGCAACGTCAGGATAGCCACCGCCAGATCGTTGAACACGCAGAAGCCCGCGCCTTCGCCGCGGAACGCGTGGTGCGTGCCGCCCGCCAAATTGCCCCCGATGCCGCACCCCAGCGCATCGCGCGCGCCCGCCAATGTGCCGCCCACCGAAGCCAGCGTCCGCAGCACCAGAAACTCCGACCAGGGAAAGCCGATGCGGCGAAGTATGCGCGCGTCCAAAGATCCATCGAGGAAGCCGCGAACATAAGCGGGGTCGTGCGCCAGCTCGATGGTCTCACGGTCGACGAGCGGCGCCGCTTCCAGCTGGTAGAAGCCATCCGCTTCCAGCAGGCCGCGCAGCAGGGCGTACTTTTCGGTGGGAAACTTGTGGCCGGGCGGCAATGGAATGGGGTAGTGGTCGCAGTAGAAGAGACGGCTTCGCATATAGGAAAAGACAGGCCAGGAGGCCTGTCCTACTGTTCGCCCATTTCGCGGCGGATGGCTTCGGCGATGCTCAGGCTGAAGCTTTCCACCTGTTCCAGGTCCGGACCTTCCACCATTACGCGCGCCAGCGGCTCAGTGCCTGAGAACCGCACCAGCACGCGGCCGGTACCGGCGAACGCGTTTTCCACGCGCTGGATTTCGAGCGCGATCGCCGGCATCTCCAGCAGGCCTTTCTTGTCGCGCACGCGCACGTTCACGAGGCGCTGCGGATAAATGAAAAGGTCCGCGGTGAGTTCGTCAAGCCCCACCCCTGCGAGGCGCGCAATTTCAAAGAGGCGCAAGGCGGTCAGCAGGCCATCGCCGGTGGTGGAGTATTCGCGGAAGATCACGTGGCCGGATTGCTCGCCGCCCAGCGCCGCGTCCAGGCGCACCATTTCCTCAAGTACGTACTTATCGCCGACGGGGGTGCGCACCATGCGGATGCCGCCGGCCGCGAGCGCCTTTTCGAGACCCAGGTTCGACATTACGGTGGAGACCACGATGTTGGAGCGCAGCCGGCCCTGGGCTTGCAGGGCGCGCGCGGTGGTAAGCAGCACGGCATCGCCATCCACAATTTTGCCGGTATTGGAAACGAATATGGCGCGGTCGGCATCGCCGTCGAAGGCCGCGCCGAAATGGGCGCCGTTCGCCAGCACCGCGTCGCGCAGCCCTTCGACGTGCAGCGCGCCGCAATCCAGATTGATGTTGCGGCCGTCGGGGCGGTCGTTGAGCACGGTGGTTTCAGCGCCCAGGCGCGCGAACAGCGCGGGCGCCAATTTATAGGCGGCGCCGTTGCCGCAATCGAGCGCCACGCGCATGCCGTCGAAGCGCGTCGAAACCGTGGACAGCAGAAACTCAAGGTAGGTCCGGGCCAGCGAATCGCCGGTCTGCAGATTCGCGGCCTTCGGCTGAACGCCGGTTTCGCGCAGGCGCAGAATATCCTGCTCGATTTCGTGCTCCTCCGCATCCGGCAGCTTGAATCCGCTATGGCTGAACACCTTGATGCCGTTGTCGCGGTAAGGATTGTGGGAGGCCGAAATCATCACGCCCGCGGCGTAAGGGCCGGTGCGCGTCAGGTATGCTACGCCGGGCGTAGTAATCACGCCGGCATAATTCACGCGCGCGCCGCGGCTTTCGAGCCCCCCCGCCACCATCTCCGCGATCCACGGACCGCTCTCGCGGGTATCGGCGCCGATCAGGATCTGCGGGCGCTCTTGCATCTTGGCAGCGTCGTCGCCCAACGCCACGCCGAACGCGAACACGGTCGCACGGTCGAGGGGATACTCCCCCGCCACGCCGCGAATGCCATCGGTGCCGAATAACTGTTTTGCCAAACTGGTCCCCTGTTCTATTTCTTTTTCATGGTGACGATCACTTCCACCTGCGGCGAGCCTTGAAACCGCACATACGGGTCGTTCAAGAAGGCATTGACGCGAAATTCCGAAGTCCCTACTACTTGCGAAACATCCACGGTATCGGTGATGGCCTGCGTCACGCGCGCTACATGGCTCGCCGGCCCCACAATTCCCAGCCGGTCCGGCTGCGCACGCTGGTTCGCCACATAGTACCCATCGTGGCCCTCGCCTGAGATGCGGATGGTGACGGGTACGCTGGCTTCGGTGTGCCGCTCAAAATCGAGGCTCACCTGGGATGGCACGGCCCGCACCAACCGCACGCCCCGCGGCAGCTTGACCGCGCCGTCGCCCACCATGAAGGTGCGCTCGCCGGCCACGGCCGCGGACATATCGAGAATTACTTGCGGGTGAATGCTCGCCTCGCCGGTCCCGCCCAACTGGCCCGAAGGTCCGCGCAGCTCGAGCAGGACCGAAGTGAGCGGGTTGGAACCGATCTCCAAATCGTTGGGCAGATTCTTGTACTCCACCGGCGCGCTGGCGAAGGTAGAGAGCTCCGGCTCGGTGGCCACCATGGCCCAGATGGTGGCGGCCGCGGCGAGCGATAGCAGCTTCCAGCCGATGTTCTCGAAGATGAGCCGCAGGGTCCAATTGGCGCCGCGCAAAATCGGCGCGATCATGGCTGGCCGGCCTTTTCGGATGCCCGTCCGGGAGTGACAGGCTCGGGCGCCAGCGGGATATCGGCGGCAAACTCGTCGATGTGCATGAGCGTGGGGCGCTGCACGCCGAAATGGCGGTTGATGCGCTCCGTGACTTCCGGGATGGTGAGACCCTGGTTCAACTCGCCAAAGGCCGCCACGGAGATGCGCCCGGTCTCTTCGGACACCACGAGCGTGAGGCAATCGGCTTCTTCGGTGATGCCGATGGCGGCGCGGTGGCGCGTGCCAAGCTGCAACGACACCGCGGGATTGGTGGTCAGAGGCAGAAAGCAGGCGGCCGCGGCGATGCGGTCTTTGTGTACGATGACCGCGCCATCGTGCAGCGGCGGCCCCGGCTGAAAAATGGAAAGCAGCAGATCGCGGGAGATGTGCGCGTCCAGGCGCACGCCGCTTTCGACGAACGTTCGCAGCCCGATATCGCGCTCAATCACAATCAGCGCGCCGATCCTTTTTTCGGCGAGCAGCTCCACCGCGAACAGAATCTCGCCGGCCGATTCGGGCGCCTGGAATCCTCTGGCCAGCCCGAACCAGCGTCTACGTCCGATGCGCGCCAGCGTCCGCCGGATCTCGGATTGAAACAGCACGATGATGGCGATGCCAAGGTAAGGAACGATGAACGACAGCACCGAGCGCAGCGCCTCCAGACCCGCCCAGAGCGCGGCGCCGTAGAGCAGCATCATCACCAGAATGCCGGCCAGGATGTGGCCGGCGCGCGTGCCGCGCACCACCATGAGGCACTGGTAAATGAGGGACGCAACCAGCAGAATGTCGATGGCCCCGGTGACGGTGAGGTCGGGCAGCGATGGCAGGATTAGTAGAAGACACGGCATCGGAGGCTGGTTTCAACCCCCATGGTAACGTGTGTCCGCTTCCAGGCGCGAAGAAAACGTGCGGCAATCAACACTGGCCAAGGGCCCCAGATAGTTCCGTGGGGAGCGTCTCTTGCGGCGGAAACCGATGGTTGCGCAGATGAAGAGAGCCGGCTGAAAACCGGCTGGGATGAATCCTTCGACCATCGTGTGCGGGATGAAGCGGAACTTCACTATGTGGACTACAACCCGGTACGCGCCGGCCTGGCAGCCAATCCCCGTGCCTGGCCTTGGTCGAGCGCGCGGTTGGCAGGCGAAAGCGCCTGCCCCACAATTGGCCCGATCGCTCCCGAAATGTAGAAACTCCAGAAGCCGGCTGAAAGCCGGCTTCAGCCAGGATTGGCTGCCCCACAAAGTGCTACCCGGCCGTGACCTTCCGATTGAACTCCGTCGACCGGCTGCGCGGTACGCTTAGCGATTGCCACCGGTCATGCGCGAAATGCTTCGCCAGCAGGACGATCTGGCCCACATGATTGGCGTAGTGCGCCATCTGCCGGTTGATCGCCTGCATTACCGAGTGAGCCTCGCCGCGGATGGTCACGGTACGCCCCAGGTCGGAATCCGAAAGCGGCTCGAGCGCCCCGAATACACGACGCCAGCCGTCCTCCCATACTTGCAGCAATGCCTCGCGCGTAGCCGGCGGTTCCACAAATTCCGCGTCGCGATCGCGGTTGGGTTTCTCCCCATCGGTCGTCAGGAAATCGGTCCAGCGAGACCGCATATTACCCGCCATGTGCTTCACTACAACCGCAATCGAATTCATCTCTCCATCGAGCGTCGCGTAAAGCTGCTCGTCGGTAACCTGATCCATCGCGCGTTCGGCAAGCGTCTTGTAGTACTGGAGCAGCGCCACCGAATCTTCAACATAAGAGGTGGTGAACTTGAGTGCCATGCTGCCATTTTATCTGAGAACGGATGGACACTTTTCCGGCGCGCGTGCTGCGACGTTTTCGAGTAGAAGCGATTTACTGCGGCGCGCTTCACTTTCGGTCTGGATCCAGGGCGGGCGGTTGGGTTCCGGAGGGGCTTGCGGCGGGGCCGGACTGAGGAAATGGCGCGGCGGCAGCGGGGGTTTGCGGATTTTGACGGAACGAAGCTGACGGCGTGGAAGTGGGTTTGGATTGTTCGGGTTGCGGGGGTGGGGTGGAGGCAGCAGCGGGGTTGGCAGGCGGAAGCGCCTGCCCCACTTCGGTTTGGAGGCGCTGGAGTTCTTTGAGGGCGCGGCGATAGACGCGCTCGCAGGAATTGACGATTCGCTGGAGGCGCTCGAAGGTGTAGGAATCGGTGGCGAAGGCGTCGCCGGAAGTGCAGGTCAGGGTGACATCGATATTTTTTACGACGAAGGCGTCGTAGGCACGATACCAGAGATTGGCTTCGACGCGCCGCGTGCGGCGGATGCGCCATTCGTTGTGGACGAGCGTATCGACCAGGAAGCGCTGATCGGCATCGGCGGGGCGGTGGTGTTCGTGGTATTCGGCGGCTAGTTCGGCGAGATCCTCGGGTTTTTCGTCGAACATGATCTGATGGACGGCGTAGATGCCGTGCTTGAGAGCGTTGAAGCGGGATGCGGCTTTTCCAGCGGTTGTGCGCGGTCCGGTAGATTTTTGGGAGTTGGCGCGGCTGGCTTCGCGTTGTTTGGTAGTGGTGGTCGACATGGAGCGATCCTCGATTTGAGGCTAGCAGGCGGTTTTGGGGCTGCAGGGGGCGGAAGGGCACAGGTGGCGTAAAAAGGCCGAAAAATGGCGAAAAATAAAGTTGGAGGTCCTGTGACCGGGTTTTTGGTGGGGTGGGAAATCGGGGACAGAAGAGGTGGCCGCCGATAAACGCCGATGAACGCGGATAAGACAGATTAGAGGCTCTGGCGGGATCGCGGATCTTGGTTGGCTTGTCAGTTTCCGGAGGGCAAACCTGCGATAAAGAGCGTGATCTCATGTATGACCTCCGCCTCATTTGACAAAAATATGTAATGATTTGCTCCGGGCAATTCAACGATACGCGCGCCGGGCACAGCGGTCAGGAGGCTCTTCTCGTATCGTTTGATGTAGACCATGGTGGCGGCTTCGAACGCCTCGACTATGGCGCGCTCCCCGGGGTCTTTTGGCATATCCTGCCGGAGTGGATCGCGCTCTGGTAGCCGGCAGTGGATGCGCGGCGTTCGGATTCCGGAAATGCCGATGGCGGCGGCAGTCGATTCGCGGGTGGTAGTTTGTCCGCCGGCGCCATGTATGTGGGATCACTTGCGGGGAAATCCTTCGGATCGGCCCCCGCGTCCAGGTAGACCAGTCCGCTAACGCGATGCGGGTGTTGCGAGGCTATCGCGGTCAGCTCGTTTCCTCCCATGGAATGGGCCACCAGAACGGGAGCAACGAGTTTGAGCGGGTCTAAGACGTGAAGAACATCATCCGCCAGGATTCGGGATGGCTCGATGCGCCGAATCCCCGCCGCGTAATTCCGTAAACATGGGCGATGGCAGCCAACTTCCCGGCGAAATCGTCGAACACGTGCGCCGTTTCCCGAGCCGGTCAGCAGCAGCATCGGCTTACCCGATCCGCCCCAGTCGAGCACTTCCAGACTCACGCCGGGTTCCACGGTTACGAACTGGATACGGTGTTTGGACGGGTATTGCTACGCCTGGCCGCGGGCACAGTTGGAAGAAATGGCCGACGGTACGGATTGAGTTGCGTCTTAGGCTTCCCAGATCGCCGCTTGCGACCGGTGGTGGCGTCCACTTGAAACTAACGTCATCCCGTAGAAGCGCCATTGCCTGAACGCTCACGAAATGTAGAAACTCCAGGCGCAGGATTTCATTCTGCCTGACAACGGCCAACTATAATGAGGGTTCCATGAAGTTCGGCACAATATCCGCTCCGCAATCTTCAACGCACCCCCAATGACAGCTATGCGCTACGGGCTGATTGCCGGGAATGGCCGCTTTCCGCTGCTGGCCCTCGAAAGCGCGCGCCGCCTGGGGCACGACGTGACCGCCATCGCCATCGAGGAAGAGGCTGCGAAAGAAGTGGAAACGCTGGCGCCGCGGTGCCACTGGATCTCGCTCGGCCAACTGAGCAAGCTCATCGACATTCTGAAGCGCGACGGCATCACCGAAGTGGTGATGTGCGGGCAGGTGAAGCATGCGAAAATCTTCTCGTCTATCCGGCCCGATTGGCGGCTGGCGAAGCTGCTGGCGACGCTGCCTTCGAAAAATACCGGCGGTCTGATCGGCGGCGTCATCCGCATCCTTGAAGACGAAGGCATTCACCTGCGCGAATCGACATTCCTTTTGAAGCCGCTGCTGGCGGCGGCGGGGCCGCTGACGAAGCGCAAGCCGGGTAAGGACGAAGTGGCGGACATTGAATATGGCCGGCGCGTCGCCAACGCCCTGGCGGGGTTCGACGTGGGCCAGAGCGTGGCCATCTGCGAGCGCGCCTGCGTCGCTGTGGAGGCGATGGAGGGTACCGACTCCATGCTGCGGCGCGCGGCGGGGCTGGTCAACGGCCGGCCGCTTTCGCTGGTCAAAGTGGCGCGCGGACGCGAGCATATGCTCTTCGATGTGCCCGTAGTAGGTCTGAGCACCATTCCGGTGATGCAGGAAACCGGCGCGACGGCGCTGGCGGTGGAGGCGGGGCGCACCCTGCTGCTGGACCGCGAGGCAATGCTGGAAGCGGCGGATCGGGCGAAGATCGCGATCATAGGGATGGAAGCTTAACATGGCGAAGACCAAAGTGGCCGTGGTTGGGGCCGGCGCATTCGGCAGAAATCACTGCCGCGTGGTTCACGAATCGGAACAGGCCGAACTCACGGCGGTAGTGGATCTGGATATGGCTCGCGCTCAAGAGGCCGCGGCGCAATACGGCGCGCGGGCGGTTACCAGAGCCGGCGAATTGGCGGGTTTGGCGGAAGCCGCGATTGTGGCTGCGCCCACCACCGCGCACGAAGAGATTGGCGCCGCGCTGATGGAGGCCGGCATCGATGTGCTGGTGGAAAAGCCCATCGCGCCCGACCTAGCCGCGGCATCCCGGCTGATCGACGCCGCCGACCGCAACGGCCGCATCCTGCAGGTGGGCCACCTGGAGCGCTTCAACCCGGCCGTGATCGAACTGGAGCGCCGCGCCACGCTGCCGCTGTTCTTCGAGATCCATCGCTTGAACGTTTTCAGCCCGCGGAGCCTCGATGTGGATGTGGTGCTCGATTTGATGATCCACGACGTCGATATCGTGCTGGCGCTCACCAAGGCCGAGCCGGATGAAATCCGCGCGGCCGGGGTGCACGTGCTGTCGGAGAAAGTGGACATCGCCAACGTAAGGATGCAGTTTCCTAACGGCTGCGTGGCCAACCTGACCGCCAGCCGCGTCTCCACGGAGCGGGTCCGTAAGCTGCGGCTTTTCCAGCCGAAACAGTATCTTTCCCTGGACTATGGCCGGCAGGATCTGGCGGTGTTTTCCGTAGGCGCGGAGCGGCAGATCGGTTTCGAACAGGCTGCGGTGGCGAAGGCCGAACCGTTAAAATTACAGTTGGAGGCGTTCCTGGAAGCCATAAGATCGAGAAAATCGCCGAAATGCAATGGCCCGCGCGCGCGTCAAACTTTAGGGGCGGCGCTCGCGATTCTTGATAAGATTAAGGAGCACTCTGAAACCGTCTCGCATTCGTTGGAAGCTGGATGGAAACCGTAGTTCAAACTCCGGTTGAACCCGAACTTAATCTACTCACGCAGTGGCACAACCCTGCCGACGAGGACCGGCGGCGCAGGGCGGCCATTGCGACGGTGGTGGTTCACGCTGCCGCTATTACTATCCTGTTCCTGCTTCCGGAGAGCTTTTTCGAAGAGAAGCGGATACCGGAAGCGGTGCGGCACATCACGCCCATTTTTGAGCCACTCACCAAGCTCACGCAGAAGGCCCCCAATACGGCCAAAGCCACCAAGGAATTCAGCGTCCAGCAGCCTCAATCGCGTCCGCATCCGCCGGCGCCAGTCCCAACGCCCGCCGGTCCCAAACCGGCGCCGGTGCGCCAGGCGGTAATTCCGCCGGCGCCTCCGCCGAAGCCCACGCAGACGCTTCCGGAGCCGCCGAAAGTGGACGCGGCGGTGCGCGCGCCAAAGATCGAGGAGCCGGAGCTTGGGGTGGTTCCGCCGCCGAAGCTCCAGCCACAGGAAAGCCCAAAGGCGCCGTTGGAGAACCTGAGCCAGGGTCCACCGCCGGTGGTGCCGCCGGATCAACGCGTGATACCCATTCCGGACGCCTCCCCAAGCGCCGCGCTGCGGAATCTGGGCGGTGGAACGCCGCGGTTGCCGACGCCGGTGCAGGGGCCGGAGAGCGACCCCTCGGCGTTGCAACTGCCGCAACTGCTCACCGACAACCAGGGAGTGGATTTCGCGCCGTATCTGCGCCTGATTCTGCAAACTGTGAAGCGCAACTGGCAGTCGGTAATGCCCGAGGCGGTGCGGCTGGGGCGGCGCGGGAAAGTTTCGATCGTCTTTTCGATCGGGCGCGACGGCCAGGTGATCAAGCTGGTGATTAACGACTCGTCCGGCATCGATTCCTTCGATAAGGCGGCGGTGGCGGGCATTAGCATGTCGAATCCATTTCCGCCGCTACCGAGTGCATTCAAGGCCGACCATATCGCGGTGCAGTTCAACTTTGCGTACAATACGCCCAAGCGATGAGCGCCAACCGTCGCCTGACCGCGGCCCTGACGACATACGCGCTTCTGGCGCTGCTGGCGGCATTCACCCTCGATGGCGGTTTGATGCGGAACGCGGTGTGGATTCTGATGGCGGGCCTGGCGGCGAAAACATACATCGCGTACCGCGCGGGCTGGTGATCGGCTTGAGGCGGTGGCCAATCCTGGCTGCCGCCGGCTTTCCAGGTTGCGTCTTCGCGGTTGGCAGGCGAAAGCGCCTGCCCCACCATTCTCGCGCTATTGACCCTCGCTCTTGCGTTCGAAAACAGCGAAGCGGCCTTCGGGCACGAGCCTGGGGAAATCACGGTAGAGACTCAGACGATGCTCGTCGCCGATACAGTGAAGGCACACCACGGCGCATGGCGCGGAATCCACCGGCTGGCGGTAACGGCTGGAAGCGTTTTCGACGCCCGTGTGTTCGAACTGGATTCGTGGATTCCGCTCGCGGAGCAGCGCCTGCAGCGGATATTCCAGTTGAAAGTTGGCGATGTCGATGCCGATCACGGCGCCGATTACGGCGCCGGACACGCCGCAGCCGGATTTTTCGATCTCGGCGACAGTTGCCTGGTATGCCGGCCAATCGTCGCGCCATTGGGTCATGTCGGCAAAGTATTGGACGTCGCGCGGCGTGGTCAGCACGCTGTGCGGGCCTTTGAGCGGGCGCACCCAGTTTTCCAGGGTGGGGCGCCGGGCGCTGTCGAGGAGCAGAATGCACAGCGCGGCCTGAAGCCACAGGGGCCGGATGGTGGAAACTAATGGGGCGCCCAATACGAACAATGGCAGAAACAGGCGCGCCGTGAACGGCTGCCATTTCAGATACGCGCAGAAGGCCAGGAACCCCAGGGCGAGCGAAAGGGCGTAAATGGCGCGCTCGCGGTCGCGGCCGCGGATAGCGCGCCACGCCAGCACGCAGGCCATCGCGAGCAGAAGGGCGAGATGCAGGCGATTGGGGGCGTCGGCCTCATGATTGGCATTCTTGGGCGGCGCGAAGACGGTCCAGCGCCAGGTGGTGGCCGGATCGTTGGGGTCTATGCCAAGCAGGCGGTGCGATGCCAGCACGAAGTTGTAGACGCCGCGGTTCCAGGCGTCGCTGCGCGCGCCCAATTGCTCCGAGGCGTTGCGGAGCGCGTTGGAGACGGTGGGTTTCCATCCAAAGGATTCGTTGGGCCAGCGGAAGCGTTGGTCGCCAAAGGCGGAATCGGAACCCAGGACGGAGCCGGTGAGGGCGTAGTTGCGGAGATAGTGCGGGGCGTTGATGGCTAGCGCGCAGGCAAGGGCTACGGCGAGAGTAGTCGCCATGGTTGACAGACGGAAGCGTCTGTCCCACTTTGGCGACAGGATCGCGATCAGGGGCCATGGCGCGAATAGGTAGGCGGTGGCTTTCGTCAGCAGCGCCAGGCCCAGGGCGCAGCCGAGGAACGCGGCGTCTTCCATGCTGCCCGACTTCCGCCAGCGCAGCGCGAAATAGACCATCGCGGCGAGCCACATTGCCAGCACGTAATCGTTCTTCGCGCCGGAACTGGCCAGGATGCCGGATGGAATGGTGGCGCAAAACAGCGCGGCGATGGCCTGTCCGCGCGCCTGGGCGCCCCATTCGCGGGCGATGCACGAAGCGGCGATTATGCTCGCGGCGGCAGCCAGCCATTGGCCGAAGTTGACGAAATGGTCGCCGCCTGTGAGCACATAGCTCTGCAGCATGACGTACTCCGCGAAAGGCTGCAGCATGATCTGGTTCAGATAGTGGGTGGGGAAGAAGCGGACGCTCGCCTGTTCGGCCCAGTAGACCACGCGCGGCATGTGATACGCCATGGCGTCGGCGCTGTTGGGTGGGCTGAAGGCGGCGGTAACGGCAGTGAGAATTAGAATCGCCGCGCAGCCGGCGCAGCAGGCGGCGATCAGGAAATCGAATTTCGGTTTGTGGGAAACCACTCCCTTACGGTCGTGGCTCTGTTTGTCGTGGCTCCTTCGGGCGAGAATGACGGCCGCGGCGCCGGCCAGAATCCAACAGACAATCAGAGGCGCGCGCCGTATGGCATCGAAGCCGCTCAGCAACTCGGTGATGAACCAGACGGCAGCGCCTAGAAGAACCAGCGCCCGCAGGAAGCGGTCGCGCAAGCCTTATTTACCTCCACCACGAAGCGCGCATGGCTCTCGCCACGAAGTCTTTGGCAGCCTGCACGTGCCGCATGGCGGCGCCGCGCCAAGCCGACGCGTTGCGGTTATCCTCCTCAAAGGACAGATCGCGGTTGGCGGAATCGAGCAGTTCCATCGCCTTGCGGAAACGGCCTTCCCAGCCGAGCCCGCGGTCGATGGGCGGATGGTCGTCGGGGTTCTTGCCGTCGTCGATGGCCGCCTGCTTGGCCTCCCCGATGGCATGGTCGATTTCATCCACGGCGGCCCTCTGGTCGCGCATGATGTCGCGCCAATCCGGCCGATAGAGCAAGGCGCGGGCGTAACGCATGTCGGCAATGGCGCTCAGGTAGTGCGGATGCAGGGCGGGACGCGGCGGCGGGGCCATCATCGGCGGCGGGGTCACTGGCGGCGGCATACCCGCCGTCTCGTCGCGGAACTTATCGTAGCCGCCCTTCTGCACCATACCCATCGCCTGGTCGATGAGGCCGAACGCCCGATTGCGCCACTGGGCCGCGCGCGGATTGTCTTCCTCTTCCGAGATATCTTTGCGGGCGCTGCCCAGCAGGCGCAGAATCTCGCGGAAGCGGCTGCCGCGGCCCATGTGGGTATCGATGGACGGATGATCGTCGATATCTTTGCGGTCGAACATGGCGGCGGCATCGAGCTCGCGAATGGCGCGCTCCACCAGGTCGGAGGCCGTTTGCATGTCGCGCATCACATTCGGTTCTTCGGGAACCCGCATTAGAAACTGCGCTCGCCGAAGATCGGTGCGGGCGTGCAGATAGCGGGGATGTCGAAATTGAGCCCAGCTCCCGGCCGGAGCGAGCAGTGTAATCGCGAAGGCGATTGGTAGGGTGGCGCGTGGATGAAGGTTCATCATAAGTCATCATAATCAACCCGGAGTCCGGCGGCGGGGTTGTACACTTTAATGATTCGCTAATCTGGCGCGTTCTGTAACCTTTGGCCGCAAGTCGAGTACTGGCTTTTACAGGGATAGGTACCGATATGTTTGACGGCGTCTTCAAAGACCTGCGCTTCGCTTTCCGGCAACTCGCCCAAAGTAAGGGATTCACGCTGACCGCCGTGCTGACGCTGGCGCTTGGCATTGGGGCCAATACGGCCATTTTCACGCTGGTGAATGCGGTAATGCTGCGGTCGCTGCCGGTGGCAGATCCACAGCGGCTTTACCGGCTGGGAGACGACGATAACTGCTGCGTGGACGGCGGCACGCAGAGCCATTTTTCCATCTACGCGTATCCTCTATATGTCTACTTGCGCGACCACACGCCCGAGTTCGAGCAGATGGCGGCATTCCAGGCCGGGCCGTCCAGGGTGGGCGTCCGCCGCGAGGGCGGCGCCTCCCAGCCATTCACGGACCAGTTTGTCTCCGGCAATTACTTTTCCATGTTCGGACTTCGTCCCTTCGCCGGCCGCCTGCTTGCCCCCTCCGACGACCAACCCGGCGCGGCGCCTGCCGCGGTGATGAGCTATCGCGCCTGGGAGCAGCATTATGGCGGCGATCCCGCTGTGATTGGATCGACCTTCATTGTGGACGGGGCGCCGGTGACCATCGCCGGCATCGCAACGCCTGGATTTTTCGGCGACACGCTGGGTCCCAATCCCCCAGACTTCTGGCTCCCGCTCGCCATCGAGCCGTACATTCACGGGCGGAATTCCCTGCTTAGCCGCACGGATCAGCACTGGCTCTACATCATTGGCCGCATCCAGCCGGCAGCGTCGACGGCGAAGCTTGAATCGCGCGTCAATGTTGAGTTGAAGCAGTGGCTGCTGGCTAACGATCCGACTACCAAATTAGCGGCGCGTCCCGATTTCGATCGGCAGCACATCACGGTCGCTGCCGCCGGCGGCGGGGTCGCCTTGATGAAGCAGCACTACGAGCATGACTTACGCCTCCTGATGACGATTACGGGCCTGGTGCTGCTAATCGCTTGCGCCAATCTGGCGAACCTGCAACTTGCGCGCGGGACGGCGAATGCCGGGCAGATGTCCATCCGCGTGGCGCTGGGCGCACAGCGCGCGCGCCTGGTGAGGCAAACGCTCACCGAAAGCCTGGTGTTGGCGGTGGTGGGCGGCGCATCCGGACTTTTGGTCGCCACCGAATTGGCGCGCTTCCTGATCGGCCTCGCGTTCCATGGCGCCAATTATGTTCCCATCGACACCGCGCCATCGCTGCCGGTATTGGGATTCGCGTTCCTGCTCTCACTAATTACGGGCGCGGTCTTTGGCATCGCGCCGGCGTGGTCCGCTTCGCGCGCCGATCCGGCGGCTGCCTTGCGCGGCGCGGGGCGCTCGGCCGCCGGCCGTTCCACGCTGCCGCAAAGATCGCTGGTAGTGCTGCAAGCGGCGATTTCGTTGGTCCTTCTTGCCGTTGCCGGCCTGATGGTGGAGACGTTCGGCAACCTGGAAAACCAGTTTTTCGGGTTCCAGCCGCAGGGCCGCATGGTGGCCAAAGTGAACGCCGGCTTCAGCAGCTATGCGCCCGAGAAGATCGCCGCTATCTACCGCGATGTGGAGCGGCAACTCAAAGATATCCCCGGCGTGCGCAACGTCGGCCTGTCTCTTTACAGCCCGATGTCGGGTAATAACTGGAATTCCGGGGTGACTTTGGAAAGCCAGCCGGATCACATGGTTTCGCAGATATCCTGGGATCGCGTTGGTCCCGGCTTCTTCGAGACTCTCGGCGCACATATCCTGCGCGGGCGCAATTTCGATGAGCGCGACACGCCCGATGCGACTCACGTTGCCATAGTCAATCAGGCATTCGCAGACAAGTACTTTCCCAGTGAGAATCCGGTGGGCAAGCGCTTCGGGCTGGGCGGCGTGGAGCATCGGGCCGATTATCAAATCGTGGGCATGGTGGAGAACGTCCGCTTCCGCAGCCTGCGGCTCGCTACGCCGCCGATGTATTTTCTGCCGCTGCTGCAGATGAGCAAAAGCGAGTGGTCCGAGATAGGCAAGGCGCGCTCGAACTTGATCCGTGACGTCGTATTGAACGTTGCCGGCAACACGCCGGACCTGGCGAACCAGATGCAGCGTATCTTCGCCCGCATCGATCCCGATCTCACTCTGCTCGACTTAGTTACGATGGATGACGAGATCGAAAACCTGCTGGGTCACGAGCGGCTGATCGCGCGCCTGGGTGAGCTGTTCGGGGTGCTGGCGCTGCTGCTGGCGTCGGTGGGTTTGTACGGCGTTACGGCGTATTCAGTGGCGCAGCGGACCGGCGAGATCGGCATCCGCACCGCGCTGGGGGCCACGCGCGCGCGGGTGATCGGGATGATTGTGGGCGGCGCGCTCCGGCAGATCGGCGTGGGGCTGATCATCGGCATCCCCGTCGCATTGGCGGCCGGCAGGGTTCTGGCGGACCAACTTTACGGAGTGAAGAGCTATGACCCGCTGGTTCTGGGTTCCGCGGCGGCGATTCTGATTGCGGCGGCGGCGATTGCGGGCTTCGCCCCGGCGCTGCGGGCTGGCAGCATCGACCCGATGAAAGCTCTGCGCTTGTAGGACAGGCCTCCCGGCCTGTCTTCGGCGGCAGCGGTGATATGATCACCACATGAGGCTGGTATTTTGCTTATCGATTCTAATGGCCTCCGGCGCGTGGGCGGCGGATGAAGCGGCGGACCGCGCGGCCATCGACAAGGTGATCGCCACTCTGAACAGCTCGCCAGGCAGCCCCGGCTTGTTCACCGACGACTTCGGCGATTACGGCGTACTAATAAGCTTGGGCGTCTATCGCGACAGTCCTTCGGTCACGATACCCGTGACGACGCCGGACGGCGAACAACCAACTATCCACCTGGATGCCATCTCCGTATGTGTTTCCCATGAGCCGATGGGCGAGTTGGGGTCGTGCGGGCCAATGGATCGATCGGCAGCCGCTCTGGCGTCGCGTTTCGTTATACAATCCGTTCGATTGATTACGCCAGACGTGGCGCTTGTAGATGCTGTCAGCATTCGGGAATCCGCAGGCCTGTCGCGGCGCTCGCTGGTGTTGTTGGTGCTTCGCAGAAATAGCGATCTTTGGAAGATAGCTTCGCTGCGCGTGATGGCCCTGCCTTCATTCCCCAATAAGAGGCTTGTCAATTGAGGAGGAGTCTCGATAACTCCTCTCACTTCTCAGCTCTACTTCTTGGCTCTACTTTTTACCTACCCAAGATACCCGCCAGATAGATCCCGATCCGTCGTCACTGACAAATAGCGACCCGTCTGGCGCAACAGCCACGCCCACCGGCCGTCCCCAAACGCCGCCGTCCGGAGTGACAAAGCCCGTCAGGAAATCTTCGAATTCGCCGCTGGCGTGGCCGTTCTTGAGCGGGACGCGCACGACTTCATAGCCGGTCCGGACGGCGCGGTTCCAGGAACCGTGCTCGCCTGCAAATATATCGCCCGCATATTCCTTGGGGAACTGCTTGCCCTCGTAAAACAGCATTTCGAGCGATGCGTTGTGCGGCTGCATCAGCACATCCGGCACAATCACTTTGTCCTTCAACTCGGGGTGCTTGCCGGCGTGGCGCGGGTCCTGGTGGCCGCCGATGTAATACCAGGGCCAGCCGTAAAATCCACCTTCCTGAACGTGAGTGATGTAGTCGGGAACCAGGTTGTCGCCCAACTCGTCGCGCTCATTCACGCTGCACCATAACTCACCGGTGGTCGGATTGATCGCGAGGCCCACGGGGTTGCGGATGCCGGCGCCATAGATCTTCACGAACGTCCCATCGGGCGTGAACTGCAGAATGTTGGCGCGGTGAAATTCGCGCGGCGTGGTATCGGGATCGTCCACATTCGATGCCGAGCCCACGGCGACGAACATCTTCTTGCCGTCGGCCGTGAAGACTACGTCGCGCGTGGTGTGGCCGCCGCCGCCGGGCAGTTCGGGGACAATGGACTGTGGTTCGCCGGTTGCTTTGAGGTCCCCGTTCTTATAAGGGAAGCGAACTACCGAAGTGGTGTTGCCGATGTAGATCCAGCTCGGCTTCGGGCCCGGCGGGTAGAAAGCGATGCCGAAGGGCGCCTTGAGTCCGGTGGCGAAGGTGGAGGTTTCCACGGGTTTGCTGTCAGGGGTGACGCCGCGGAATATCTTGATTTCGCCGCGGCCGGTTTCCGCCAGGAAAATGTCGCCGTTAGGGGCAGTACGCAGCTCGCGCGGGTTACCGAGTCCGGTGGCGTAGAGATCGACCTTGAAACCTTCCGGAGCCTTGGGGAAGGCGTTCTCCGGACGCGGTACGACGCGGGCGCCGTTGCTGGAGGATTTAGTGGCGAACGGCTCGGGCAAATCCGCCGCGGTGATCTTGCGGAAGGCGCCGGTCTTCACCTGACTGTAGTCTTGAAACGCGGCCTGGCCCGTGGTTACGGAGCCCTCAATACCGCTGGCCGCCAGGATTACGAGAGGCGCCAGCGCGGCGGCGCCGCCGAGAAGCAAGTAAGACGTTCTACGGTTCATCATTAGTCGGTGTTCCTCACGTTTCTTCCAGTTTACGCGAAGAAGCTAGGAAACATCGGGAGTGAGTCCCCACGTTTTCACGCGCGTGGGCGTCATGTCAACAAGATGATCCGGAAGTCAATGCGAGCAGGCTCGGGTACGCGGCGCAGGCTTGACCGACGCGGCATCGAATGTGGGTAAGGCGTTCCCCGGTTGGGCGCGTGCCGCACAACATGCAAATACCGTTATGCAGCGTCCCGGAACCCCTTACCCGGGCCGGGTGGATTGGTGGAGTGTCTCGATGACTGGCTTTCTGATGGAGGCTTATGACGTCAAGCCCTTTCAAATAGCCGGTCCGGACTGGCTGGGCTCCACAAAATTCCAGTTGACCGCGACTGTCCCCAAGGGAGCCACCAAGGAACAATATCGCTTGATGTTGCAGAATCTGCTGGCGGAGCGATTCAAGATTAAGGTGCATTTCGAAAGGAAAGAAGGCGCGTCTTATGCGCTGGTGGTGGGGAAGAATGGTCCGAAGATGAAGGAGTCGGTGGAAGAGCCGGCGCCCAGGGGTGGTGCACCTGCGGCAACTTCTTCAGCCAAAGCGCAGGTGGACCGGGACGGATTTCCGGCGTGTTCCCCCGGCCGCGGCGCGCGTACGCTGATGGCGAACGGCCGCGTGCGCCTGTGCGCCAACCAGGTGACGATGGAGCGGTTGGTCGCGGTGTTGACGAATTGGTCGGGACATACGGTTACGGATGAGACGGACTTGACGGGGAAATACGATTTCGTCTTGACTTATGCGCCTGCGGGAACGCCGGCGGCAGCAGGGACTCCAGCGCCGGATGGCTCAGCGGCGAGCGTCCCCGAGGCCGACTCCTACCCGGACCTCATCGGCGCGATGCAGCAACTCGGGCTGAGACTGGAGCAGAGGAGAACGATGATCGATATGCTGGCGATCGATCATCTGGAAAAAGCGCCCACCGAGAACTAGTCAAACGCTGCGGCGACCGGCCAGGAGGCCGGTCCCTGGCAGGCGAAAGCGCCTGCCCCACAATTGGCGCGAACCCTCGGGAAATGTAGAAACTCAAGCGACCGGCCAGGAGGCCGGTCCCACATGGCGGGTTGCAGTGGTAAAGTGTTTCTTCGGCTGGCCCCGAAGCTATGCCGAATTGGAGTGCTTTACATGGTAGGTCGACGTGGTTGGTACGGTTTTCTCATCGCGCCGTGCGTGGTGGCTTTACTGGGATTCGGGATGTGGGCGCAGCAGATGAGCCCCGCGGGACAATATCCCAACAACCTGTTGTCCGGTTTGCAATGGCGTGATGTGGGCCCCATGCGCGCCGGACGATCGTATGCGGTGGCGGGCCACGCCGATCAGCCCGACACCTTCTATTTCGGGTCGGTGGGCGGCGGCGTTTGGAAGACCGAGAACTCGGGCCGCACGTGGACGCCGATCGCCGATGAAGGCATTCCGATCGGCTCCATCGGCGCCATCGCGGTGGCTCCGTCGAATCCCAATATTGTTTACGTCGGCACAGGCGAGCCGGATATCCGCAGCCAGCACTCCTATGGCAACGGAATGTATAAGTCGACGGACGCAGGTAAGACGTGGACCCATATCGGCCTCGAAGCTACGCGCCAGATCGGACGCGTGGCCGTGGACCCGGCGAATCCGAATCGCGTTTATGTTGCGGCCCTCGGACACGTCTACGATGCGAACCCCGATCGCGGCGTTTATCGCTCCACCGACGGCGGCGCGACCTGGAAGAAGATACTGTTCAAGACGAGCGATCCGAATAATGTCGGGGCGATCGATATAGCGATCAATCCGAAAAATCCGCGAGTGCTCTATGCATCGCTGTGGGCGACGCGCCGTCCGCCGTGGTCGGTCTATGCGCCCAGCAACATGCCCGGCGGCGGACTCTATAAATCCACGGACGGCGGAGACACATGGAAGCAATTGAGCGGCGGGCTGCCCGCGGACGATTTCGTCGGCAAGATCGGGATCGCGATCGCCCCGAGCAACCCCAACCGTATCTGGGCGGTGGTTGACGACCTGGGCGCCGGCGTGGCGGGTGGGCGCGGAGGCGGAGGCGGCGGAGGCGGCGGACGGCGCGGAGGCGGAGCCAGCACGGGTGGCGGCGTCTACACTTCCGATGACGCTGGGGCTACGTGGAAGCTGGTCAACTCCGAGACGCGGCTTTGGACGCGCGGCTGGTACTTCTGCGAGGTGGCTGTCGATCCCGTCAATCCCGACCGCGCTTATGTGATGAACACCGGAACGTTCATGACTACCGACGGCGGCAAGACGTTTGTTCCCGTGAAAGGAGCGCCCGGCGGCGACGACTATCACCAGATGTGGATCAATCCCAAAGATGGGAACCGCATGGTGCTCAGCAGCGACCAGGGCACGGTGGTCAGCGTGGATGGCTCCAGGAGCTGGAGCACGTGGTATAACCAGCCCACTGCACAGATCTATCACGTGGCCGCCGACAACCGCTTCCCCTATTGGCTCTACGGCGCGCAGCAGGATAGCGGCGGCGTGGGCGTCGCCACCTGGTCGCGCGAAGGTCTGCTCTCATTCCGCGATTGGGAGCCGACTTGCCTCGCCGGCGAAAGTAACACGGTGGTTCCGGATCCCAAGGACGGCAGGATACTTTACGGCGGCGGCGCCGGGCGCTGCGACCAGTACATCAACACGGCCGCTTCGCTGGGAGGACAGTTGCCCGATGCCGATCCGAACGATCCGAACCGCAAGACCTGGACGCTGCCGGAGGTTTTCTCTTTAGCCGACGAAGCGCTTTACTATTCGAATCAATTTGTGTTCCGGTCGCGCGACCGCGGACGATCGTGGGAAAAAATCAGCCCCGACCTGGCGCGGCTGCATCCGGCCGTGCCCGAGACTCTCGACCCGCTCACGGCCAAAGACATCGACCAGCCGATGACCGACCGCTTCGGCGTGGTTTATAGCATCGGCCCATCGCCGCTGCAGGCAAACACGGTATGGGTTGGCACCGACGATGGGTTGATCCAGGTCACGCGCGACGATGGGAAGAGCTGGAACAACGTGACGCCGCCGGACATGACATCGTGGAGCAAGGTCTCGCAGATTGAGGCCGGCCATTTCGATATTGAGACCGCTTATGCGTCAGTGGATCGACATCGCGTCGCGGATATGAAGCCTTATGTCTATCGCACGCACGATGGCGGCAAGACCTGGCAGAACGTGACGTCGGGCATCCCCGAAGGCGCCTTTGTCAACTCGGTGAAGGAAGACCCGAAAGCTAAAGGGCTGCTATACGCGGCCACTGAGCTGCGGGTTTATGTCTCCTTCAACGACGGCGGGCAATGGCAGCCGTTGCAGAATGGCATGCCGGTAACTTCGGTTCGCGACATTGTAGTGCATGGCGACGATCTGGATGTTGCCACTTACGGCCGCGGCTTCTGGGTGCTCGATCAGATGGCGGCGCTGCGGCAGATCGCGGCAAAGGGGCAGGAGATTGTTTCGGCGAGCGCTTATCTGTTCCAGCCGGGAGAGACTTACGCGATACGGCAGGGCGGCATGAACGGCACGCCGCTGCCGCATGAAGAGCCGCAGGAGCTGAATCCGCCGTCGGGAGTATTGGCCTACTATTGGCTCAAGACCGCGGCCGCCAAGCCGCTGAAGATCGAGCTGCTGGATGGCGGCGGAGCGGTGCGCGCCTGCGTGGCGAGTGACACGCCGATTCGCGAGGTGGACCTGGAGACCTTGAACGTTCAGGAAATCTGGGAACGGCCGGCGCCGCCGCCTTCGGCTGCTGCGGGGATGCATCGCGCGGCTTTGGGCGCCGCTGCCGGGCGCGGCGGTGGGGGCGGCGGTTTCGGACGCGGGGGTGGTGGCGCGCCGCCGGTAGACGCTTGCAATCCTCCAGGAGCGGCTCCAGCGGTGGCCGCTAACCCGCCCGCCGGTGGACGCGGCCGCGGCGGACGTGGTGGCGGTGGAGGAGGAGGCGGCGGACGCGGCGGCGCCGGAGGCTTGCAGGCCGGGCAGTATACCGTGCGGCTCACGGTGGACGGCCAGACTTATACGCAGCCGGTCACGGTGAAGCCGGATCCTCGCGGTGCGCCTAACGGCGGTGGAGACGGCAACTGAGGTGGGACAGGCTTCCGGGATTGGCTTGGGCTGACGTCGCGGCTACCCGACTGCCGAGCAACGAACCGTCGGCGAACATAGGCTGCCGCGGGAAGAAGAGCGCGTGTGCGCGAGCGGAATATGCCTGTCAAACGACAACCAAAAGCCGGCATCGGATATGAAGCCCTGGATAATGGATTCCGGGTGTGCAGGGATGCCGCCGCATTGCAGAAGATCTGTGATCGCCTCGGTGCAGGTGCGGTGCAAAGCTTCTTCGGGCGGTGGTTGCGGCGGTCGCCTTCGCGGTTTACTGCGGCCGATTTCCGGGCCGGATACGTAGGTGGCGACGCCGTCCGGGCTCGTCTTGAGCGTGCCTGGCGTTGCGCGTCGCCGTAGCTATCCGTGGTCAACGGGCACTGGTCGACTCAGACATACGGCTGCCATGCCGAAGATAGGCAACTCCGCCGGCTGACCCGTAAAATTAAAGCTTCGACGGGCTTCGCACCTTTCGACGCCGCGCGCCTACGGCACGAACACAGTCGAAGGATTCGCCACCGTTGTGCTGAAAGTCAGACCGGTGGAGCCCGCGGTCGACTGCGACCCGGCCGCGCCATTTCCGCCGGAAGCGCCCCCGCCCGTCCCGAAACCACAGGCGCCGCCGCTGGCCGTGCCGCCACTTGTGCCGCCGGCGACGCTTAGCGTGCCCCCCGTTGTGAACAAAGGCGCAAGCAGGTGAATCACGCCGCCCCCGCCCCCGCCCCCGCCGTCGGCGCCCGTAGCGCATCCGCTTGCGCTGCTGCCTTGTGCAGCCGCACCGTTCCCGCCATTGGCGTTGATTTGCGCTCCTGACGGGTACGACATGGACGTGCCGGAGGCGATGATAACAATGCCGCCGCCCCCGCCGCCATAACTATAAACATGCGAGGTATCCTGCGAGCCGGCTTTGCCATTGGCACTAATAACGCCGGTAGAAGCCATAGATACTGCCCCTCCGGCGGCGATCACAAGGCTGCCGCCCCCAAAGCCGATGAACGCGGTGCTTTGAGCGATAACAACGATTGCTCCTCCGTGCCCCCCACCGAGTGGCCCGGGAATCAGAAGCTTTCGGAGCGCAAATGCCGAGAAAGCCGTGCCGCCGAAGGGAACGTTAAGGTTGACATTAGTGGGCGCCGCGACCCAACCCTCGCCGCCGCTGGCGGCAATCGTGCCGTTCCCTACCGTGATAGTCCCCGTGATCGTTACCGTCCCGGTCGCATGGATAACCGTCCCGCTGGGAACGGTCAAGGTCTGACCGGAAGCGACCGTGAAGTTGGTACACTGAACCTCCGTGGACGGAGGGGAAGTAATCCAGTTAATAGACGCGCTGATGTTACAGACACCCGTCGTCGTGCCGTCGGAGCCGTCGCCGTAAATCGAAGCGGAACCGGTGACGCCGGTCGCGCCGGTCGCGCCGGTGGTTCCGTTGGTTCCAACCCCAGTCTGGCCGGTTGCGCCGGCTGCGCCGTTAGAGCCGTTGGTTCCGTTGGTTCCGTTGTTACCGGTGGGACCCGCTGCGCCGGTAGATCCGGTCACGCCGATAGGACCAGTAGCACCCGTAGGACCAGACAAGCCAGTCGAACCCGTAGTCCCATTCGGTCCCGCAACCGTGGATGCCGCGCCTGTAGCGCCTGTCGGTCCTGTCACCCCGGTTGATCCTGTCACTCCGGTTGGTCCAGCAGGCCCTGTGCTCGCCAGTGTAATCGTCAGCGTCGCCGGATGGCTGGTCGTGGTGTTCTCTTTGCTGTCGAATTGAACGCTTGTCCCCGCATTCGCCAGAATCATGAAGCCGTTGTTCGAACCGGGCGTGGTGAGCCAGCCCTGCACGGCAGCCGTCGCGTCCAGGGCAATGAACGTATCCACTGTCTCGGTCGTCACCGACGTGTTCACCGCGTTGCCTGGCGAAATCCCTGAGTTTCCGGTGACCGTCAGCTCACCCCAAGGCGTGGAAGCGCTCACCGTATCGATATTGATCGAGCCGCCCACGTTGATATGGTCCAGGAACAGCGTCAAAGTCGCCTTCTGGATTTGCGCCGCGGTCAATCCCGCCGGCAGTTGCGTAAGATCGAACTGCACCAGGCCGATGCTCCCCGAACTGCCCACCGTAATAGTGGTCGCCGTCCCGAAGTTACTGCCATTGCCCGGTACGTAGTAGGCATCCGCCAATGGGGCCAGCGTTTGCGCAAAACCCGCGAGGGGCGCCAGAGCCAGCCCCGCGATCACAAAGCGAATCAGATTTTTCATTTGTCCCGCGACGAAACTAGCGTTGCATTGAAACTGTGACGCAGCAGCGCGATCATAGCGCCGCCGGCCAAAAAGCAAAAACATGCTGCCGGGCTCGGACAGGTTCGCGACGGATTCCGCCCCAGTGACGGCGATGGCGTAGTTGCCCGTGCGCGGTGTGCCCAAAGCAGTGGTGACATCGCAGAAACTGCCGCTAATCCCGAATCCCTCGCAAGTGAAGCCGGGGTTGCCGTCTTCCACGGCGCAACCGCCAAACTCAGCAGCCGGATTCCATTAAGCGATTTCTTCGTCACTAAGCCTTCGAGCGCTAACGTCAAGAATATTAGCTGCCCGGCACGCTTTAGATCACAAACCGATAGTAACAGTCCGCCAACCGCAACCTACTAGAAAAATCACTGAGGCTGTACGGGGCGGTACTAACACCATGAGCCCTTCGCTAATCGTAAGTTAACGCACCGGGGAATAGTAAGTGAACATACGCGACTAAGTTGCCGCTTGTGTAGTTACTAAAGTCCACCCGCAAGATGTCACATCAGCCGTCGGCGCGTCATTGGCCGCGAACAGGCAGTTGGTTTCGCGTACAGGCTTTCGGCCGCGGCTCAGGGTTCCACGAGAAGCGTCGCGGGCGAAACCCTGCGCTCGAAGTTCACTGGTATCTCAGTGCCTCACTCGAGTCCACCGAAGCCGCCCGCCGCGCCGGCGCCCAGCAGGCCAATCCCGCGACGGCGACCAACAGGACCGCCAAGCCTCCCAAAATGACGGGATCTGGAGAACTCTCCGTCAGCCACTTCTGCGCTACCTTGTCGAAAGCCAGAATCATCGCCAGGCCCGTCGCCAAGGCCGCGCCCGCGCTCAACGAGGTAGTGTAAAGCACGAGCCGCACCACGTCCCACGCCCTGGCTCCCAGCGCCGCGCGAATCCCGAATTCATTGGTCCTGGTGGCGACATGAAAGCGCACTCCGAGCTCTTGGGACTGGGCCTCGATCAAAGCACCTCGATAACCGTGCACGGGGACGTGATGACGGTGAACGGTCCGGATCGAGTCGCGGTTTGGGATGGGAACGATCACGGCGGCAAAGGATATTACTACTTGCGCGCCGGCGACAAGCTGGATACGGTTACGCGCGTGGCGACCATGGTGGAGCATCCGCCCGATCCGGTGGCGGGCAAGTATCAGATACGCCCGGACGAATACATGACGATAACCGTCGAAAGGGGACAGTTAGTCAGTCAGCTTACGGGCCAGGGCAAGGTTCCCTTGTTCGCCCGGTCGGACGGTAAGTTCTTTCCCAAGGTTGTGAAAGCGGAGCTGGAATTCGTCAAAAGCGGGGACGGGAAAGTGGCGGAATTGGTGCTGCATCAAAACGGAGCCAGCGTCCCGATGAAACGCCTTGACGACGCCGAGGTCAAGCGCATGGCGGACGAAGCCGCGGCGAAGGCCGCTTTCGCCGCGCAGAGGTACAAGGATCAGAAGCAAGCGCCCGCAAGCGAGGAAGCGCTCCGGCGCGTGATTGGGGAAGTGCGCGCCGGCGAGCCGAAATACGACCAGATGAGCGCCGAGGCAGCGCAGAGGACTGCCAACAATTGCCGCGGCTCAAAGAGACCATCGGCAAACTGGGCGCATTGCAGTCCGTTTCTTTCGTAGCCGTTTTGCCGGATGGAACCGACGACTACGTAGTGAAATTCGCCAACGGCGACACGGAGTGGAGAATCATGCTGGGGCCGGACGGCAAGATTCAAACCCTGGGTTACCACCCCTATAGCGGCGCAGAATAATGGCCGTTGCCGCCGCGGGCAGCTTCTAATTCGCCGCGGGTTTCGCGGCGCTGTCGATGACGAAATACTCCACCGGCCCCTTTTGCGGCTCCAGCTTGAGGCCAAGCTGTTCCCTTAATGCCTGGAAGATATTCGGGCGATCGAGGAGTGCGGCGGGCAGCTCGTCCCGGTTCACATTCGGCGGCAGTTCGGGCAGGAAGGAGAGCGTGAAATCGTAATTTCCATCCAGGCCGGTTTTGTTGATTACCGGGCGTCCGTCCTGTTGGAGTTGCTGCCCGAGCCACCAGGTGAGGTACTGCATGGGAACCCGTGTGCCAACCACGCCGTCCGGACCGCCGTTCATCGGAATCTTGAATGGCTCCGGGCTCTCATTGACCTTCATTTTCAACCCCGATTTGTCGATGGTCATCGCATAAACCGGGCCTTCCTTCGTCTCCTTGTGGAATTTCAGTTGGAACCGGTCCGCCAGCATGTTTTGAAACATAATGTGCAGATCGTCGAGGCTGTAGCCGGCATGATCGGCCTTGGCATCAATGTTCCAGCGGTCTGAGTTGAGCCAGTCCGGCCCACCGGCGATCTGGCGGATCGGGATCTTATACATCAAGCTGATCATCAGCATGACGTTCGCACCCTGCGCCTGATACTCCTGGCCGCCGGGCAGCGCCCGGATACCGCCGCCGCCCCGCCCGTCTGCCTGGAAGGGCTTAATCGACATAACGTCGAACGTTAGCCGGGCCGGTTTGTCCTGGCCAAGCCCGAGGGATGCGGAGATCAGGCCGAGGATGGCGGCCAACATGAGTGAGCTGCGCTGAATCATGGAGAACCTCGATTGGATAATATCCTTACACGTTTGACGCGGTTGGGCGCGACATTGTTTACCCGATCCATTCCCCGAATCGATCCCGCGGTCTTGGCGCCGGTCCCTCGCCTAATTCTCAGTGGGAACCTTCTCCACATGGTCCACCACGAGAATCTCGACCGGCGTTTTTTTCTGTTCCAGCTTCACTCCGAGCTGGCTCTGGATCGCCTGGAGCAGCGTAGGACCGTTATCGGGTTCGGCCAGGCCCGCTGCCGGCGCTCCACCATCCGGACCGGCCAGGGCGCCCCGTCCGCCGCCGAAGGACTCGTTGGCCCAAGAGAGCGTGAAATCGTACTTCCCTTGCAGCCCGGTGGCATCCTTAACCGGCTGATCCAGTTGCACGCCCAACATGGCAGCCAGTTGCTCCATGGTTTCGTCGGAGGCGCGCCAGCGAGCTTTCCCGTTCATCATAATCATCGATGCTCCGCGGCCGGCCGGAAGATCCGGAAAGCCGTCCTTGTCCAGTTGGAACTTCGGGGGTCCAGCGGGCCGAGGCGGAGCAGGCGGCGCAGCATCGTCGGTCGCAGCAGGCGCCGGAGGCGGCGGGGCCGATTCCTTTACCTTGAGGCCGCCTTTCGCCACCACCAGCTCATACCCGGATGTTTCCTTGTTCTCGCGGTGTACCGCCAATTTGAACCGCTCTGCCAGCAGGTTTTGCCACATCAGTTCGACTTGGTCCTTAGTAGCTCCCGCGGGCAGTTTCGCGGCAATTTCAAACCGCTCGGAATCGCCCGGGCTCAGACCGGATAGCAGATAGTGGGCAATCCCGTACGCCATGGTCACCAGGTTGGCCAGGTTCATGTTCGTGCAGGTGATCGTGCCGGGGTCTTTACTCCACCGGTCCACCGTTGCACCCAACCCGCATGCCCCTGCCACCCGGCGGCGGCGACGCTTTGACGGAAGCCACTTCAAACGCTACCGGGGAATCGGCGGACTGGCCCAACGCCACCCCGCTCCAGAGAACCGTTAAGAGCAGACCTGCAGCATTCCGCATTCCGGACCGTCCTTTGAATTAAAAGTATACACGTTGGATGGAGCCAAAACGTCAGCCATACCAGAGCTAAGCTAGAAGACTCTGCGTTTCAACCGGGCCAAACTGAATTTGGCGGTCTCGGCTACGGCCATCACTGTCATCACCCCTGCCTGTAGAGGATCGGTAACCACCAGATCCGCGGCCGCCGGCACGCTTCCCGCCATATTCAAACTCACCACCAATACGCCCTGCGCCCGAACCTCCCGGACGGCGTGCTCAATGTCGCCGCCCATTAGCGAGCCTGCCAGCACCAGAGCCTTCATCCTGGGCAGCCGTCCACACGCCCGCACAGCATCGGCCAACTCCTGCTCGCCCACAAGCGGGATGGTGTCCACGGAGATGTGCTCGCCGCGGATGTTGTGCCTGTCCGCTTCCGAAATCGCGCCGATAGCGACTTGCCCAACCTGCGCGCCACCACCCATGATGATGATGCGCTTCCCAAAAACCGTCTGGAACGTTTTCACCTGGGTGACGCTGCGAACGATGGGAAGCTTCGCCAAATCCTCGATCACCGCCGCCGGCTCATCGGTGACATCGATTTCGAAATAAGTCTGTCGTTCCTCGATGATGTCGACAGAGGTGATGTTGGCGCCGTGCTGGGCAATCACCCCCGTCAGTTTGTGCAGAATTCCCGGTCCCGCATCCGCTTCGACCAACACACCAATTTTCTGGCTCATCCCCCAAGCTTACAATCCCGATTGTGGTATTGCGATCGGGCTGGCGGCGATGCCTCCGTTGCAGTCTTACAGGCGGGGGCATGGGAAGAAGCGGCAGCCGGCGCCAGGCGGTCATCATCGCGGCCCCCGAATCCCGAGACGAATCGGAGCAGGTTGCGACGGCTCTTTTGCCGGGAATGATGGCTGCATCGCCAGGGGGGAAATGGTCGAAGCGCTCGGGGTCGCCATCGCGCTGAACGCCGGAGCGGCGCTGGTCTCCCCCGCGTCATGGATGCCTTCGGCCGGTTCCATAAGTCGGATGGGGAACGAATGCGACAATATGCGAGTCGGCGATTAAGAGCTTGCGTCCAGGACAAAAACGGAAGATGGCGCGCTGGAAGACGAAGTGAGGCGTTCGACGACAGAGCAGCGCGATGTATATTTGGAGGAGCGGGCTCCGCCGACGTTTCCCGCTGTTCCGCTGAGTGCAAAATTCGATGAGTGAAACTCAGATGATCCGTTGCGCGGCTTGCGGCGCGACGAACCGGGCGCCGATCGAGAAGATCCAGGCCGGCCTGGAACCGATTTGCGGACGCTGCAAGACGCCGCTTGCCCTGAGCCCACACGCGTTGGTGGTCACCGATGCCACTTTCGCGGACCAGGTGGAGCGGTCGCCCTTGCCGGTGCTGCTCGATATGTGGGCGCCATGGTGTGGACCCTGCCGCATGCTCACGCCTGTGGTGGAAGAACTGGCCGGCGAGTTGGCCGGACGAATGCGGGTCGCCAAACTCAACGTGGACGACAACCCGGTCACCGCCAGCCGCTTTCGCATTCAGGGCATTCCCGCCCTGCTGTTTCTCCAGAATGGCCGCGAGGTGGACCGCATCGTCGGAGCGCAGCCCAAGTCGGAGATCCTGCGCCGTGTGCAGCGCATCATCGCCGGCTGACCGCTGGCAACCGCGAAACCCGGCTGAAATCGAGATCCGCGCCAAGAATACGATTCGCGGAATCCACAAAGGTGGCGGAATGCGCGATCGTCCCGCATATTGGCGATGGGTAAACGCTACGCGACAACGCGCGGCGAATGGTGTCCGTCCCAGTCGCTTCCGCGAGTCGATAGGACGAAATTCTTCGCATTTTGCGCGCGCAATCCTCGACCGCAAGGTTCGCGCCTGGAACCCGGTCCGCTCTGCGCACCTGAGCCGTCAGTGTTCGAACTCTCCTTACGAGGGAGTGGTCGCCGGAAGCTCAATTCGCCGCTGGTTTCTCGACATGATCGATGACGAAATACTCCACCGGTCCCTGTTCCGCCTGGAGCGTCAAACCAAGCTGTTCACGCAACGCGTTGAAAATCGAAGGGCGGCCGCGTAATTCCGCGGGCAGATTCCCCATGGGAACGCCAGGCGGCGCGAATATCAGCTTGAAATCGTAGTTCTTATCCAGGCCGGTCTTGTCGATCACGGGCCGCCCGTCCCGCTGAAGCCCTTGCCCGAGCCACCAGCAAAAGTACTCCATGGAAATTCTCTTTCCCTCAACCAACCAGCCCTTGCCGCCGGTGATCTGGATCGGGTAGTCATACCGTTCGGGGCTTTCGTCAACCTTCATTTTTGAGCCCGATGCATCCACTTTCAGCGCGTATACCGGACCTTGCTTGATCTCTTTGTGGAATTTCAGATGGAACCGGTCCGCCAGCAGATTTCGAAACATCGCATGGAGATCGTACAGACTGTGAGCATGATCCGCCTTGGCTTCAATATCGTAGCCATCGGCTTCGAGCCAGCCAGGGCCAGCCTTAATCTGCCGCATTGGCACTTTATAGATCAAACTGATCATGAGCTTCACCGTAGCGTCCTGAACTGTGTACCCATCGCCTCCGGGCAATGCTCGGATCGGACCGGCGTGGCTGCCCGGCGCCGAGGGCTTGACCGACGCCGCTTCGAACGTCAAACGGGCCGGCATCTTCTGCTGCAGATGCGCCGCCGCCGCGATAAATGCGAGCGGCGACCCAAGCGCCAGAACCGTTGCCAGGCGCCGCCGCGAGATCCCGCGCGATGACGCCGTTCCATCCAGAATGCGATGGATGCGCTCCTCAGGCCATGCATACCGGGCCATGGCTATGCCCTGCCAGTTCGCGCCGCGCGTACTGCGCTGCATGAACTCCAGCAGCAGTTCGGCGTACGAGGCGCGGTCATTGGTAGCCGCCACGGCAGCGTCGTCGCTTGCTTCTTCCGCCGCCCGCACGATGCTCCGGTGCATATGCCAACTCAGCGGGTTGTACCACAGCACCGCGCGATGGATGGCCGAGAGCAACTGCACCACCGGATCGCGCCGCAAAATGTGTGAGCGTTCGTGTACCAAAACGGCGTCCAGCTTATCGCCGTCCCAGTCCCGCCAATCGCTGGGAAGAACGATCGAAGCGTGTACCACGCCCAGCGTCAATGGCGCCGATACTTCGTCCGATTCGCGGATTTCGATTCCTCCCGTGCTTCGCCCCGTCGCGCGGCTGCTGCGAAGCAGCCGCGCGCTCATTAACAGCCCGACGCACAAGCGCAGCAGAAAAAAGGCGGCAAGCAGAAAATAGATCGTCGAAACCAAATCTTGCCAATCGAAGCCGTTTTGAACGTCCCTGCCGCGGCTCGAAGTATATGTGCCTCGCTGGTAGCCGGAGGCGTTGACTGACCTCGCGCCGGCGTCCACTGCCCACGCGGCCCCGTCTTGCAACGCGGCCCCGTCCGGCATCGTGAGGCGAATCAATGGAACCTTCGGCAGCGTCGCGGTGAGCAATGGCATCGCCGCGGAGATGCAAAGCATCATCGTCCAGGCCGCGAGGCGAACCGAAGAATCCTTCACCTTCAGCGCCCGCAATATGAGCGTTCCACCTAAAATCAAGGCTGAAGAACGGAGCGCCCACTCAGCCAAAAACTGGATCGCAGTCATTCCTTTTTCTCCCTGCGCGACGCAATCTTATCCGCCAGGCGTTGCAGTTGCTTCGGCCGCAATACCCGATTATCGACCAATCCGATCAGCAACTCCTCCACGGATCCACAGCAGAACCGGTCGATAAGCTGCTGCGCCGCCTGCACCGCTACGCTGCGCTTCGTGTGCATCGCGCGGTAAACGAAGCTGCGCCCGTCGACGGTGTGGCCAACATAGCCCTTGGCTTCCAGGTTCCGCAGAACCGTTCGGATTGTCGAATCCTTAAGCTCCCTGTCGGGGGCCAAGCCTTCGCGGCATTCCTCGGCGGTGCAGCCGGGGTGCGCCCACACATACTCCATTAGGAACTGCTCGAGTGGACTAAGCGTCTTGCGGCTAATTTGCGGCATAGAAGTGTTATCATCAATAGCAATTCGGCGCGTCGATGTCAAACCAAGGTCTGCCCCGGCGGCCCATGCGATAGCTTTGAAGCGGCTGGTATTCCGAACGCCGGTGAATCTATGCGCAGCCGGAAGCCCAAGGTAAACCGTTGACACCGCGCTGCGCAAGTGCTATAAGCGATAACATCAGAATGGTTAGCATCTGGTCCGCTTGGGGGTCGGGAGTTGAGGAATAACGCGCAACGCGCCGGACTCTCATGGGTTTCCCTGGGCGTGCTTATCAGCGCCATCTTTTCACAGGCGCAGACGCCCAGTGCCGAGGTTCGCATCCGCAGCGGGCCATACGCGTTTCCGCAAACCACCATCTCCGTGCAGGCTAACCTGGTGGAAAGCGGCGTAACGGTGCGTGACGGGCACGGCGTTCCAGTGGGCGGATTCACCGCGGGCGACTTCGAGATCTTCGACAACGGCAAGCCGCAAGAGATCACATTTTTCTCGGTGCAGGCGAGCAATCGGACAACGGGTGCTCAGGCGGCGCAAACAGCGGGCGCGCCGGCGGGAGCGTCCGGTCCGGCAGCGCAAGCGCCTCCGGCGACACGATCGCTGGCTTTGTTTTTCGACGATACCCATGCGAGCATCGCCGATTCCCGCAGGGCAGTGCTGGCGGCGGAGAAAGTGCTTGCGGAGGCGCAGCCTATGGACCGGATTGCGCTCTTTACCGGGTCGGGCTCGGTGACGGAGGATTTCACCACCGACCGGGAAAAACTCAGGGCTGCGCTCACGCGGATCAAGCCCCATTGGACGCGGAATCAACTGGACACTTGCGTCACCATGGACCAGTACCAAGCCTATTCGATCGCCAATCGCTTGGATCCACTTGAAAAGCAACGTGCTGTCTCCCTGGCGATAGGGTGCAATTGCGCGGACGGCAATCCGGAGTGCATAAAAGTTCAGCCCGCTTGGGTGCAGGATGCGGCGGACAACTCGTGGGGGATGTATAAAGCGGGCTCCACAGTCGTGCTCGACGTGCTGCGCATCGCCGTCAATAGACTGGCCGCAATGCCGGAGAGCCGCATTCTGGTGGTGCTTTCGCGGGGCTTCGTAACCGGGGGCATGGATGGCGAAAAGAGCGCCATCGTGAACGCCGCCTTGCGCGCCCACATCGTGTTGAATGCGCTAAATACGGAAGGACTGTCCGCAAGCCTCGCCCGCAACCTGGTCCTGCGGCAAACGGTTCTTGAGGAAATGATGGCCGGCGTTACGACCGCGACCGGCGGCCAGTACATCAAGAACAATAACGACCTGACGGGCGCGCTGGCGACTCTCTCCAAGCAGCCCGAGGTATCCTACACCCTGGGTTTCGTGCCCGCGCGGGAGCCCGACGGCAATTACCATACCTTGAGGATCCGTCTGAAGAACGGCCATGGCTATGAAGTGGGCGCGCGGCAAGGCTACATGTCCGAGAAGGTAAAACCCGCCGCGGAGACAGCGCAGCGGCGCATCGACGATGCAGTGCTATCGACGCAGGATGTTAGCGAAATCCCAGCTACCCTGCATTTGACTTTGCCCGATGTGAAGACCAACGGGCGTGTCGCGGCCACGGTGACCGTGGATCCAAATCAACTGCGCTTTTTGAAGAAGAGCGGCCGCAACATGCAGGAATTGACGTTCGTGATGGTGCTGGAGAATGCCTCTGGCGACTACCTCGCGGGGAAGCAGGCGGTGATGGATCTGGCGCTCACCCCTCAAAAATTGGCGAGCATGCAAGCCACCGGCATTAAAGCCGTGATGACCTTCGCGGCGGCTCCGGGAAAATACTCAATCCGCGCAATAGTTCGGGAAGCCGGCCAGAACAAAATTGCGGCTTCGACCGCAAGGTTTGAGATCCAGTAAGCGCCCGCGGCGGGCTAGCCCCGCGCGCGCCGCGTTGGCGCCCTGGGCGCCGCGCAATTTTTCGCGCAATTTTTCGCGCAATTTTTCGCGCAATTTTTCGATTGACACGTTCCCGCTTCTCTCTTAGACTGGGTGGCGGAATACGGTATACTGCGTTTCATAATGTGAATCATAATCTCCAGGTTGAGAGTAATATGTCGAGCAACGGAACCTTCCCCATCAATGAGGCCGGATGCGTCCGCCGCGGGACGCACAAGCAAAAAGGCCGCACCCAATGGCTGGCGCCCGGCGCCGCCGCGGTGCAGTATCTCCACTATGGCCGCATCATTCTGGATTTCGCCGGCAAGGTCGAATTCGCCACCGGCGAGCGCGAAACCGGTATCGTCTGTCTGCGCGGCCGCGCCGAAGTTCGCGCCGCATCGCAGAGCTATCCATCGACGCCCCACCAATTGACGCCCTACGATGCCCTATACATTCCGCGCGATTCCGAAGCGCAAGTGCTGGCGGGCGCCGAAGGCTGCGATCTGGCGGAGGTTTCCGCGCCGGTTACGGGCAGCTACCCGCTGCAATTCGTGTCCTACGCCAACGTCCGGCAAGATCCGGCGCTGCACTTCACGGCCGGCGGCAAATCCACCACGCGCGATCTCAATATCGTGATTGGGAAGAACGTGCAGGCCGGCCGCATCGTCGCCGGCGTCACTTTCAGCCAGCCTGGCAATTGGACTTCGTGGCCCCCGCATGAACACGCCGCCATGCTCGAAGAGGCGTATCTCTACATCGATATGCCCGAGCCCGCGTGGGGCATCCAGCTTGTCTATACGGACCGCAAAGATCCCGAGTTAGTGGCCGTCGTACGCGAAGGCGATTGCGTAGTGATGCCGGCCGGGTATCACCCGAACGTGGCCGCGCCCGGCGGCTCCATTGGATTCTTGTGGATGATGGCCGCCCACCGCGAGGTAGTGGACCGGCAGTTCGGCGTCGTCAACGTGCAGCCGGAATACGCGGCAGGCGGCACAGGCCTTGAGGCCTCGCAGAGAGACCCCGCATGAGACTCGTCAATAATCCAAGTACCGTGCTTGTAGGGCAGGTTGTCAGGGGCACCCTCTTGGGTCCGGCGGATTGTCAATCCGCCTGCCGCTGCTTTGTGGGGCGGCCAATCCTGGCTGCAGCCGGCTTTCAGCCGGCTCTCTTCGTCTCGCGACGCGCGTCCGCTTCGGAGGCCGTGCGCAATGCAAGTTAGTATGCTCAAGATCGCCGCGCTCATGGCGCTAACTGCCGCGCTAGTCACCGCCGCGCCGCGTACCAGAGTAATCAAGCTAGCAGTCACGAATCCGACCGCCGCCGTCCGTCCCGCCGAAGATATCGTTGTCTCGGTCTCGGCCCTGAAACGCATCGCGCCCGACTTCTCCGCCGGCAGCGTGATTGTCACTACCAGTAACGCCGCCACCCTCGATCAGGATGCGCGCACTCTCGAAGTCACTGAGTTACCCTCGCAGGCCGACGACATGGATGGCGACGGTAAGTACGATGAGATCGCGTTTCAGATCGATCTCGCGCCGCATCAGACGCGCATTGTGACCATCGCATACGGCGAAATGGCCGCTATGTTGCGCTTGCGCTCGCACTACCCCAAGCGCACTGACGCCAGGTTCGCCACCCGCTACGAAGGGCCGGGATGGGAGTCCGAAGAGACCGCCTGGCGCATCTATTTCGATAAGCGCAACGCCATCGATCTCTACGGCAAGCGCCGCCCGGGCCTGTATCTGGAGTTATTCGCATCGCCCGAGTATGTCTATCACATGGAAGGCCCGTTCGGCCGCGATATCTACGGCATCGGCAAGGCGCTGGGCGTCGGCGGAATCGGCGCGCTGGTGGATGGCAAAGCCGAGCCGGTGGCGGACGTCGCGGACCGTAAGTGGCGGGTCATCGGCGCCGGGCCGGTGCGTTCCGTGCTGGAATTCGAATACAAACAGTGGAGAGTCGCGGGCCGCACTCTGGATCTCACCAGCCGCATCACTCAGTGGGCGGGCGAGCATGGCTTCGACCATCGCATCACACTTACTAACCCGGATAACCCGGATGGATTGACTCTGGTCACTGGGGTTCCCTATAAGTCCGCAGTCGAAGACCTACAGACCGCCATCCCACAGATTCGCGCCGTGGCCACTTGGGGTCCGCAAGTAGTACTCGGCGGCAACAAGGCGCAGACGGTGGATGTGCCCGACGAGAACTTAGGCGTCGCCGTTCTGTTGCCTCAAGATCAGGCGGGCGATATCTCCAAAGACGACGCCAACCGCCTCATCGGCGTACGCCCGCACGATGGCTCCGCCCATTGGTATGGCGCCGCGATGTGGGACCAGGAAGGCACGGAAAGCCTCATTGTGAATTCGTCCGCGCCGGATGAGCGGCAGCAGGATGGGACCATCCGCCCGAACGTGTTGCGCCCCACGCGCGAGCGGTTCCTGGCTTATCTGTCCGATATCGGGGGCCGCATGGCGCAGCCGGCCAAGCTAGAGATTCTGTCCCGGTCCGCGGAGCCGCAGAGCGCGCCGCCCGATACGCTCATCCAGGTGAAGCGCACCTACACTGAAGCTATCGCCTTGATGCGGCAGGCGGCCGGCCGGACCGCCGCACAGTTCGAGCCGTTAGTGCGGCAGAGCGCGCCCGGCACGGTCGAAAAGACCGTTGGCCAAGGCTTCTTCACCGATGGCTCCAACGATGGCGATTGGAAACCGGGCCGCGGCTATTTCTGGACCGGCGCATTCTGGACCGGCGAGCTATGGCAGCTCTTCGGTATTACTCACGACGCGAAGTATAAGGATTGGGCCGAGCTTTGGACTTCGCGCATCATGGGCATGCAGGCCAAGCAGAACCATGACACCGGGTTTCTCAATCTGTATTCGTCCGTGCTGGGTTATCGGGCCACGAAAGACCCGAAATATCGCGCCGAAGGTTTGCGCGCGGCCGCGCGTTTGAAAGAGCTCTACAATCCACTCACCAATCTGGTCTCTTCGTGGGGCGTCAACGGCGACGACACTATCATCGACACCATGATGAACCTGCAGATCTGGTGGTGGGCGGCGCGCGAAACCGGCGATTCGCAGTGGCTCGACTTAGGCCGCAAGCATGCTCTGAAGTCGGCGCAATGGCTGGTCAGGGACGATGGATCGGTCGCGCAATCCGTCCACTACAATCCGGGCGATAACCGGCAGACATTCACTTCCAGCAATAGGGTCTTCGATTTTCCCAACCACGCGGCGCCGGGCGAGATGGTGTTCACGCACACCCACCAGGGTCTCTCGGCGGATTCGGCGTGGTCGCGCGGGCAGGCATGGGCGGTCTATGGGTTTGCGGAAGCGTATCGCGCCACGCACGACGCGGCGCTGCTGGCCACCGCGGAAAAGACGGCGGCGTTCGCGCTCGACCGTCTGCCCGAAGACGGCGTACCCTGGTACGACTTCAGCGATGAGGGAGTGTTCTTTCGCAATCGCGATTCCTCCGCGGCAGCTATTTTAGCCGACGGTTTGTTCCGCCTTTCAGAATTGGAGAGCGATCCCGCTCGCGCATGGAGTTATCGCCACGATGGTGAGCGGATCGTACAGTCCCTAATAGACCGCTATCTAAGCGCATCGGGCGCATTGCGCCACGGGTGTGGGACCCGGCCGAGCGACGGCATGCTGGTTTACGGCGATTACTACTTAATGGAATCCCTGCTTTGGTTGACGGAACATTAGTGGCATTGGGCTGTGAGCCAGCGCACAGGGTCTTTAGTGGCGCTCTCAGACTTGATGTAAAATACTTTCCGTCAACCCACGAATTCGGAAGGCGTGAAGCATGAGTGACACAACGCGGAACACAACATTGAAGGTGAACGGCCAGACGCACACGCTCGACGTCGACCCCTCGACTCCGCTGCTCTATATCCTTCGCAACGATCTCGGCTTGCAAGGCCCCCGTTTTGGATGCGGCCTTGGCCAGTGCGGCGCATGCACAGTGATCGTAAACGGCGAGGCGATCCGGTCGTGCATCACGCTCGCTTCCTTTGTGAAAGGCGAAGTTACCACCCTCGAAGGCCTCGCCACAGAGGGAAGGCTGCACCCTCTCCAGCAGGCCTGGATCGATGAACAGGTCCCGCAGTGCGGTTACTGTCAGAATGGACAAATCATGACTGCGAAAGCCCTTCTCGACAAGAATCCGCATCCGACGGATGCACAGATCCGCGAGGGCATGAACCGAACGCTCTGCCGCTGCATGACGTATTACCGGATTCAGGCAGCCATCCGGCGCGCCGCGAAAACCATGGCGGAGGCCCGTCCGGCTTCGAAGACGGAGGTGCTCGCGTGACACCCTTCACCAACATTCCGGAGTGGGTCGAAGAAGCGCTGGAAAAATGCAGCGTGCCGCGCCGGAACTTCCTCAAGAGCGCAGGCATGTTCTTCGTGAGCTTCGGCGCCGCGGCCGCCAGTCCCCTGGTCACAGCGGCGCAAGCTCAAACCGGTGCGTCGCCGGATGCCGCTGGTCCGTATCCCGACCCGGACTTCCGGCAACTCGATTCGTGGATCGTCGTCCACGAAAACAACACGGCAACCTTCTATGTAGGCAAGACGGACCTCGGCCAGGGCACCGGCACATCCTTCCGCCAACTGATGGCCGATGAACTCGACATCGCGTTCGAGAAGACTACCTGCATCATGGGGAGCACGGACAATACCGTCGATCAGGGCGGCTCCGGCGGCTCGACTGCTATGGAGCGCGACGCCTGGCCCATGCGACGCGTCGCCGCCGAAGCTCGCCGCGTGCTGCTCGAAATGGCGTCGGCAAGGCTCGGCGTGCCTGTCGATCGACTTAACGTCGCCGATTGCGTCATCACCGTTAAAGGCGATTCGTCCAAGCGGGTCACCTACGGGCAACTGATCGGAGGCAAGCGCTTCAACATCAAGTTGACCGGCGACAATGTCAACGCCGCCACCGGCCTGGCCAAAGTGAAGCCGGTGCAGGAACTCAAGATCACAGGTCAGTCTCCGCAGCGCTACGACATTCCCGCCAAAGTGGACGGCTCGCTGAAATGGGCCGTCGACGTCAGGCTGCCCGGCATGGTGCACGCGCGCAATATCAAACCGCCTTACGCCGGCGCCAAGCTCATTAGCATCGATGAATCGTCGGTGCGCGGCCTGCCGGGATTCATCAAAGTGGTGAGCAAGGGCAACTATGTCGCGGTAGTCTGCGAACGCGAAGAACAGGCGATCAACGCTTCCCGGCAGCTCAAGACAAAATGGGAAAAACCGGCCGCCGCGCCCTTCCCCGCCTCTGAGGACTTATTCAATTACATGCGCAGCGCGACGCCCACGCCGGCTTCCGGCCCGATCGTGGTCGGCAACCCCGACGCGGCCTTCGCGAGCGCGGCCAAACTAATCGAAGCCGAGTATGAGATCCCGTTTCAGGGACACACGGCCATCGCGCCGGCCCATGCAACCGCCGACCCGTCGAACGGCCAGATGACCGTGTATTCCAATGACATGAAGTCCTATGGGATGCGCACGGGAATCGCCGCTTTTCTCGGAATGCCTCGGGAAAAAGTTCGTGTCGTCTGGATGGACGGCCCGCAGGGATATGGCCGCACCGCCGCGGACGATGCGGGATGCGAAGCAGCCTGGCTGGCCAAAGAAATCGGCCGCCCCGTACGAGTCCAGTGGATGAGGAACGAAGAGACGGCCTGGGACACCAAGGCTCCGGCTTTCGCGGTCAAAATGCGCGGCGGCCTGGATGCCGAAGGGCGTCTGGTGGCCTACGATTACAAAGCCCGCGCCGCGGACTACAATCACCTCGGTTACAACGAGCCCGACACTGTCTTGATCGCTCAGCTCATGGGCGTGCGGCGCGCCAACCCCGCCCGGGGCAGCGCGGCCACGCCCTCGGAAATGTATGCTATTCCCAACCGCCGCATGGCCACCGAAGTGGTAAGGCTGCCGCTGATCTGGGAGACGCCGCTGCGCACGGGAAATCTGCGCGACCCCAACGGTCCACAGTCCACCTTCGCGTCCGAATCGTTCATCGATGAACTGGCGGCGGCGGCGAAATCCGACGCGTTCGAATTCAGGCTCAAGCTTCTGACAGCGGATACAACCGACGACAACGCATTCCGGCGGGCCCGTTCCATTGCGGTGCTGAAAGCGGCCGCGAAAGCGTATGGCTGGGATAGCCGCCCGGCGCCGAGATCGCGCGCCGCCGGAAACATCCTGACCGGCCGCGGCATCGCCTACGGATTCCGCGGGCAGACCATCGCCGCGGAAATCGCGGAAGTCGAGGTGAATCGCCAGACCGGCCATGTCTGGGCCAAACGGCTGGTGTGCGCCCACGACTGCGGACTGGTCGTCAATCCGCAGAGTCTGCGGCATACGATTGAGGGCGCAATGCTCCACGCGCTGAGCCGCGCGATTCACGAGGAAGTGCAGTTCGACACCGAGAAGGTGACAAGCGTGGATTGGAACTCTCATCCGACACTCACGCACGCCGATACGCCCGCCAGCATCGAAGTGGTGCTGGTGAATGGAGACCCCAATCCGAACCGGCCGGATCTCCCTCCGTATGGAGCCGGAGAGGCGGCATGCAAACCGATGCTCGCGGCGATCGCGAATGCCATTCACGATGCGACCGGGGTTCGTCTGAGGCGAATTCCGTTTCGGGACGCGCGCGTGCTTGCCGCGCTGAATGCCGCTCGGGTGTAAATCCGCGAGCGTCTTCACAGATGGGTTGCTTGGGTTGGTTCCCCGGTCTATGCGCCGCCTCGCCGATGGCCGCCCCGGCCGTCTAGTTATCCACCGGTTTCCGCTCGATGTGATCGATCACCAGGATGGAGACCGAGCGCTTCTGCGCCTGCAGTTTCAGCCCGAGCTGTTTTTCAAGCGCGTCGAAAAGCGAGAGTCCGCCGCCTGGGTCGGACGCCTCCACGCCGCCGCCCGCGGCGCCATCTCCACCGCCTCGCCCGCCGCCTCCCTGCCCAAACCCGGCCGGACTGAAACTCAAAGTAAAATCCCATCCGCCTTCCAGCCCGGTCGCATCCAATACCGGGCTTTGAAGATATCCCGAGGCCAGGGGTTGAAGCTGCGCGGCGAATTGAGCCATGGTCACGTTTTGGCCGGTAATCAATCGCGAAAGCACGGCGTTCGTCGGCCTGGGATCCTTGGCGTCCGGCGCCGGCCCGTTCTGTATGTGCGAACGGGTCGCCGGGTCGGCCTTCTTCATCCTGGGTTTGACTGACACCAGGTTGTAGGCTGTAGCCTGACGCTGCTCATTGTGCGTCGTCATCTGGAAACGATCCGTCAACAACTTGCGCACCAGAGGCCACACCTCGTCGAAATCGACAGGTTCGCTGCTCGCCACCTTGGCCACAATGTCGTAGCGGTCCGTATCCATCCAGCTGGGCGCTCCTACCAGCATGTCGTTTCTTAAGTTCCACGCCTGCTGGACCAGGATCTTCAAAGACATGCCCTGGATATTGACGCGCCCTCCGGGCTGCATCTGGGTCCGGAACATTCTGGCGTTGGGATCGCTGGGCTCGAGAGCCGCCACCTCGAACTCAGTGGGAGGCGGAGGGATTTTCAGGCGTTCCGCCAGATCGGGCGGATTGTCCGTTGGCTTCTCATTCACGCTGTCCACCACAATCACGGGCGTTGGAACCTGTTTCTGCTCCAATTTGAGCCCGAGTTGTTTCTCCACGGCGTCGAAAAGCGAGATACGCTCGTCCGCGTCAGGCCCTCGTCCGAGCCCCACCGACCACCTGACGTCGAAGTTCCAGCTACCCTTCAATTCGGTTTGATCCAATACCGGGTTGGCGCCCACGGCGGCCCCGAACATCCCGCGCAGCCCCGCTGCAAATGCTTCCATGGTCATGTTGCGGCACTGGTATTGAATCGTCATTCCAGGACCAAGGGCGAACGACAGCGGGACGCCATCGGGACCCATAGTCATGATCACGCTCATGCCCCGACCTGGCCCGGAAGATCCGGATTGCGGCTTGCATCCAGTCTGCTCGCTTCCGGTAGCTTCCTTGAGCAGGGGCTTCTTTCCCGCCGTCAGCGCGTAGGTGGGCAGCGGCTTCGTGTCGTTGTGGACCACCAGCTTGAAGCGGTCTGCCAGCAACTTCTGGAGCGCGGGCCGCAGCGTCTCCAAAGTGGAATCGGGCGGAGCCTTGGCAATCACGTCGAATCTCGTCATTTCCAGCCAGCTTGGCCCGCCAAATACCTTGTTGTTCTGAAAACCGTATGCGGTGGCCACCAGATCGACCATCGTCGCTGTCCGTAGCTCGTATCGTCCGCCGCGCATGGCTGGTCCCTTGCGGAACTGGTTGGCGCCGGTGCTAGCGCTCAGGTGGACATCGCTAATTTCAAACATGGGCGCGGTCTCGGTGGACTGGCTAAATGCTGCGCCAGATAGCAAGGCGACGGCGTAGAGGCGTGCGAATTGTGTCATTGATCGGACCTCCTTTGGGCGTCAATTGGAAAACTAGTGACGGGGCGACATGCACTATTGACGATGCAGAGGTTCAAAATGTCTACGGAAAATGTTACATTTGCTTCGTTGCGGCGTGGGGGATCTACCTTGACGATCGCGCTAATTCTCGGAGGGCCGCTCGACATGATCGACGATCAGGATCTGAAGCGGGGCTTTGGCCGATTCCAGTTTCAAGCCCAGTTGCCCGCGCAACGCCTC
>Ga0116129_1000028_pt1 | contig 106327 bp, 72 predicted proteins | sample June2015DPH_17_2_FD_89732 | JGI IMG/M metagenome (GOLD analysis project Ga0116129, IMG submission 89732) | Peatland microbial communities from SPRUCE experiment site at the Marcell Experimental Forest, Minnesota, USA - June2015DPH_17_10 | ecosystem: Environmental > Terrestrial > Soil > Wetlands... | reverse complement strand
TCGCGGTGAACTATGCCTTTCGCATGCGCCTCCGCCAGCGCGGCTGCAATCTGTGCACCGTAGTACCGCACCATTTCGATGGGCATGGGGCCCCGCTTCAGCCGGGCGGCTATCGTCTCGCCCTCCACCAGTTCCATCACCAGGTAATTCGGCCCAACATCGTAGAGCGCGCAGATATTGGGGTGATTCAGCGACGAAATCGCACGCGCCTCGCGGTCGAAAAGTGCGCTAAACCGCTCCTGTGTAATCTTGATGGCGACGGCGCGGTCTAATCGCGTGTCTACGGCCCGAAAGACTTCACCCATCCCGCCTTCGCCGAGTTTGCTTTGGATACGGTATGGCCCCAGGCAGACGCCCGCATCCAATTGGGTGACAGTGGAATCCTCCAGCAGTCCGGGGGCGTTCTGCATGGCAGGCCGATCCAGGAATTCACCGCCGGAGAGCCGTGAGAGCAGCGACTCTACTTCCCGGCGCAATTCGGGATCGGTCCCATCTAGCATTGCCGCGCGCTGCTCGGGGGTTCCCTCGCGAGCCGCGTGGTATAGCTCTTCGATTTGCCGGAACCGCTCCGGGTTCATGGCTGGCAGACAATCCCTTCTGATCTGATTCTAGCGGCTCAGCTCCCGCACTAACCAAGCCTTAGCGAGATCCCAATCGCGCCTGACAGTGCGCGGAGAGATTTCGAGTGTGGCGACGATTTCCTCCTCCGTCAATCCGCCGAAATAACGTAGCTCGACAACCTTCGCCTGGCGCGGAGCCAACTGTGAGAACGCTGTCAGGGCCTCGTCCAGAGCCAGAATGGAGCGATCCTGCGAGGGGGATAAGACGGCCGTTTCCTCGAAGTTCACTTTGGCCGCCATGCCGCCGCGCTTGTGCGCGGCCCGTTTGCGAGCGGCGTCCACCAGGATGCGCCGCATCATCTGCGCCGCCATGGCAAAGAACTGCGCGCGCTCTTGCCATTCGACCTTCGTCACGTCTATCAGGCGGAGATAGACCTCATTGACCAGTGCCGTGGTCTGCAGCGTATTGCCCTGGCGTTCATTCTTCATGTATCGGCGGGCCATGCGGCGCAATTCGCCATACACCTCTTCAGCCAGCCGATCCAGGGCGGCCTGGTCACCGCCGCCCCAGGCTTTCAATAAGTCCGTGATTTCCTCAGATTGGGGCGGCACGCGCGGCGATACCTCATTGGTGGACGGGCCCGCACCCATCCTCTGCGAGCAAAAATATCACAGTCGTGACCGGTTTGGCTGTTGTAAAGCCGGCGCGATCTCTAAAGACTAAGGCAGTTTCCGCCGAATTACCGGGTGGATGGCTAAGCATACCTTTCTTATTGCATTGCTGGCGGCTTTTCCAGCATTGGCCGCGGGGCCGGCGGAGCATGGCATTCCGTTGTTCTTTGTCGCCAACGACGGGCAAACCGCGCTCGAAGTGCGGTTCATGGCCAAAGGCTCCGGACTGACGGCCTATTTCCTCAAGGACGAGGCCGTATTTCAGACGTTCGGATCGTCGCTTCGGATGCACCTGGAAGGCGCCAATCCTAAAGTGCGGATAGAGGGCGCAAGTCCATTGGCCGGGCGCGTGAACTTTTTCACTGGCGGCGAGGAGAACTGGCGCGCTGGGTTGCCTATGTACGGCGCGGTGGCGTATCGCGATCTGTATGCGGGCATCGACATGGTTTATGGCGGCAGCGGGCGGAATCTGAAATCCGAGTTCCTGGTGGCCGCTGGCGCCGACCCATCGCTAATCCGCGTGCGGTATTTAGGCGCCGGTGAAGTTCGAATCGACGCGGACGGCGCGCTGGCGATTTCCGTGAACGGAGAAACCATACGTGAGCGCGCGCCGGAGGCATACCAAATTCGCAGGGGGAAACGAGTCGCCGTAGAGAGCCATTTCCAGGCGGGCGCGGATGGCGCGTTTGGTTTCGCCGTGGGTGCCTATGACCGTTCCCTGCCTCTGGTGATCGATCCCGTGCTTTCCTACAGCACCTTACTGGGAGGGTCGGGGGCCGACGCCGCCAATGCGCTGGCGGTGGATTCCACCGGCGCCGCATACATCGCCGGCTTTACGGCGTCCTACAATCTGCCCACGCTAAACCCCGAGCAAGCGGCGAACGGCGGCGGGAACGATGCGTTTGTGGCCAAGCTGAACTCCACAGGCAATGCGCTGGTTTACTGCACGTACTTGGGCGGAACAGGCGAGGATAAGGCTCTCGGAATCGCCGTGGATTCCACCGGCGCGGCCTACGTGACGGGCTGGACTCAGTCCGCCAACTTTCCCGTGCGGAACGCTCTGCAGGCCAGTCTGGCCGGCGGGCAGAATGCGTTTGTCGTCAAGTTGACGCCTACGGGCAACGGGCTGGCATACAGCACATTTCTGGGCGGAAACGGCTCGGATAGCGGGAATGGCATCGCGCTCGATTCCAGTTTCAACGCTTACGTTGTGGGCGACGCCACATCCACCAATTTCCCGACAAGCGCGAGCGGATTTCAGAAGACGTATCACGGAGGACAGGACGCCTTCGTAGCGAAGCTGAGCTCAACCGGCGCGAGCCTGGTTTACAGCACCTATATCGGCGGCGGGAATCTCGACCACGGCGCGGCGATCGCAGTGGACGCGAGCGGAACCACCTATATTACCGGTTCGACATCCTCGACCGATTTTCCGATGGCCAGCGCATTTCAGGGAGCTAACGGCGGAGGGCAGAACGCTTTCATTACCCGGCTGAGCGCGGCTGGCACGTCCCTTCTGTTCAGCACGTTTCTGGGCGGGAGCGGCGGAAGAACGGGGTATCCGGAAGCGGGTCAGGGAATCGCGCTCGATAGCGCCGGGAACGCGTATATTGCGGGCGTGACATCATCGGCGAATTTTCCGGTGATGAATCCGGCGCAATCGACGCTCAACGGGTCGTCGGACGCGTTTATGGCGAAAATGAGCGCGGCGGGCGCGCTGGTGTACAGCACTTATCTGGGTGGCTCGGGGCTGGACGCCGGCAACGCGGTCGCGGTGGATTCGAGCGGCAATGCGTATATCGGCGGGTACACTTATTCGATCGATCTGCCGGTAGTCAGCGCAGTCCAGTCGACGATCGGAAGCGTGGGAAGCACCGACGCCTTCGTGGGGAAGCTGAGTCCGGCCGGCAATTCCGTGTCCTTCCTGACCTACCTGGGTGGAGACGATTCCGACACGGCGACGGGCATCGCCGTCGATTCATCCGGCAGCGTTTATGTCGCGGGCTGGACGCTCTCTGCGAACTTTCCGGTATTGAATGCCTATCAGACATCGAACGCCGGAAACTACGGCGCATTCGTCACCAAGTACGTGTTCAACGTGGGTCCGGTGAATGTCAGCGTCACCCCGAATTCGGGAAGCGGAGCGCCGCCGCCGTTCAGCTTTCAATATTCGGATGCTAATGGAGCAGCCGACCTGACCGCGGTTGGAGCGCTGTTCAACACGTCCTCGAGCCTGACTGGCGCTTGCGCGGTGATCTACAACCGCGCGCTGAACACGCTAGCGTTGTTGACGGACGCGGGAGCCCAGCCGGCCGGCACGCTTACGCCGGGCAGCGGGACGCAGCAGAACAGCCAGTGCGTGCTGAGCGGCGGCGGGTCGAGCGTGTCGCTTTCGGGCAACCTGCTGACGCTAAACCTGGCCATAACCTTCCAAGGCGGCTTCGCCGGCGCGAAGAACATATACATGCAATCGTCGAATCCGTTTCAAATCACGGCGTGGCAAGCTGAGGGCACGTGGGGAGTGCTGCCGGCAATCGCCATGACGGCTACGCCGGCCTCGGGGAATGCCACGCAACAGACCTTCAACTTTCAGGTAAGCGACTCGTTCGGCGCGACGGATCTGGCAAGCATAGGCGCGCTATTCAATACCTCCACCAGTACCACCAGCGCGTGCTCGGTGACATACAGCCGCGCGCAAAACACCCTAGCGTTGTTGACGGACGCGGGAGCGCAGCCGGCCGGCACGCTTACGCCGGGCAGCGGGACGCAGCAGAACAGCCAGTGCGTGTTGAACGGCGCCGGGTCGAGCGTGTCGGTAGCGGGAAACCTGCTGACCCTCAACCTCGCACTCAGCTTTCAGCCCGCATTCGCCGGCGCGAAAAACGTATACATGGACGCGGTGAGCAGTTACGGGACGCTGAGTTGGACGCAGGAAGGCACGTGGACGTCGCCGCCGGTGGTGACCATGGCGGTGTCGCCATCCTCGGGCGCAGGTACGCAGCAAGTATTTAGTTTCCAGGCGACGGATTCGCTGGCGGCGACGGATCTGACAACGATTGGCGTGCTCTTCAGTTCGACTACGAGCACGACCGGCGCCTGCTCGGTACTGTATAACCGGGCGCTGAACACCCTGGCGTTGCTGACGGATGCCGGGGCGCAGCCTGCCAGTTCGATCGCGCCCGGCAGCGGGACCGAGCAGAACAGTCAGTGCGTGTTGAGCGGCAGCGGGTCGAGCGTATCGGTCGCGGGCAATACCCTGACACTGAGTCTGCAGATTACGTTTCTGCCGGCATTTACCGGAACGAAGAACACCTACATGGACGCGGCCAACGCGTATGAGACGGTCAACTGGCAGGTGGAAGGTACGTGGGTTGTGGCCTCGGCGCTCACCGTATCGGTGACGCCATCCGCTGGGAACGGGACGCAGCAGACGTTCAACCTTCAGGTTTCCGATCCGGTGGGCGCGGCGGATTTGACAACTGTCGGCCTGCTCTTCAACTCGTCGGTGAGTACAACCGCCGCCTGCGCGGTCCTATACAACCGGGCGCAGAATACGCTGGCGCTATTGACCGATGCCGGCGCGCAACCGGCCGGCTCCTTGAGCCCCGGCAGCGGCACGCAACAGAATAGTCAATGCGTCCTGAACGGTAGCGGGTCCAATGTCGCGCTGTCGGGGAACGTGCTGGTGTTGAACCTCGCAGTTAGCTTTCTACCGGGATTCAGCGGAACCAAGAGCGTCTACGCCGAGGCGATCGGCGTCTCTCAAACCATGAGCTGGCAGCAGGAGGGCATTTGGACTTCGCCGCCCGTCGTGACCATGGCGGTGACGCCGTCGTCGGGAGGCGGGTCGCAGCAAAAATTCGTCCTTCAGGTAACCGATTCTTTGGCGGGAACCGACCTCACCACCGTCGGGATCCTGATCAACCCGGCCGCGACCACGGCTGCCGCTTGCGCGGTGATATACAACAGCGTGCAGAACTCACTGGCGCTCTTGACGGACGCGGGCGCGCAGCCGGCCAGTTCCATAGCCCCCGGAAGCGGATCGCAACAGAACAGCCAATGCGTGCTAAACGGAGCCGGGTCGAGCGTCTCGGTAGCCGGTAACACGCTCACGCTGAGCCTGGCGCTCACCTTTCAGCCGGCTTTCCTCGGGCAGAAAAACATATACATGGATGCCGCCAATCCCTATGAGATCGTCAACTGGCAGTTGGAGGGTACGTGGGTTTCAGCGCCTGTGCCGGCGATCTCGGTCACGCCGTCCGCTGGCATTGCAACGCAGCAGACATTCAGTCTTCAGGTGACGGATGCACTGGGGGTTACGGATTTAAGCACGATTGGAATTCTGTTCAACTCGAGCACGAGCACGGCGGGCGCATGCGCAGTTACCTACAACCGTGCGCAGAATGCGCTGATGCTGTTAACCGACGCGGGCGCGCAGCCGGCTGGTTCCATAGTCCCCGGAAGCGGGTCGCAACAGAACAGCCAGTGCGTGCTAAACGGGGCCGGATCGAGCGCATCGGCGTCGGGGAATACGTTGACGCTTAGCGTTGCGCTCGGTTTCCAGCCTGCGTTCAGCGGAACGAAGAATTTGTATGCCGAGTCGATCGGCGCGTATCAAACGGTGAATTGGCAGCCGCAGGGCACGTGGACCTCGCCGCCCGTCGTGACCATGGCAGTGACCCCGTCGTCGGGAGGGGGTACGCAGCAAAAGTTCACTTTCCAGGTGACGGATTCCCTGGCTGCCAGCGATGTAACCACAGTTGGGGCCTTGTTCAATACCACAGCGAGCGTCGCGGGCGCCTGCGCCGTGATTTACAACAGTGCGCAGAATACGCTGATGCTCCTGACCGATGCGGGCGCGCAGCCGGCGAGCGCGATCGCTCCAGGCGCTGGAACGCAGCAGAACAGCCAGTGCGTATTGAGTGGCAGCGGGTCGAGCGTGTCGGCATTGGGGAACGCGCTGACGCTGAACCTGACGCTTACTTTCCAGGCGGCGTTCACCGGCGTGAAAAATGTGTACATGGACGCTGCGAATGCCTACCAGACACTCACCTGGCAAGCGGAAGGCACATGGGCTACGGCGGCCGCACCGGCGATGTCGGTAACGCCGTCTTCCGGAAGCGCGACGCAGCAGACGTTCAGTCTCCAGGTTTCCGATCCGCTGGGCGCGGTGGACCTGACGACCGTTGGCCTGTTGTTTAATTCGACTACCAGCGTGGCGAGCGCATGCGCGGTCACGTATAACCGGGCGCAGAATGCGCTGATGCTGCTAACCGACGCGGGGGCGGCTCCAGCGAGTGCCATTACCCCAGGCAGTGGGACGCAGCAGAACAGCCAGTGTGTGTTGAACGGAGCGGGGTCGAGCGCGTCGGTCTCCGGAAATGTGCTGACGCTCAGCATTGCTTTGAGTTTCCAGCCCGCCTTCAGTGGAACGGAGAACCTGTACGCCGAGGCAGCGAGCACCTACCAGGCGGCGAATTGGCAGCTGGAAGGAACGTGGATTTCGCCGCCTCTTGTGACTATGGCGGTGTCGCCTTCTTCGGGAGGCGGAACGCAGCAGAAGTTTACTCTGCAGGTCACGGACTCGCTGGCGGAGACGGATCTCACCACTGTCGGGATGTTGTTCAATTCGACAGTGAGTACCGTGGGCGCCTGCACGGTGATGTACAACCGTGCGCAGAATACGTTGATGCTGCTCACGGACGCGGGGGCGGCTCCGGCGACTTCTATTACGCCCGGCAGCGGGACGCAGCAGAACAGCCAGTGCGTATTGAGTGGCAGCGGGGCGAGCGCGTCGGCATCCGGCAACACGCTGACGCTGAATCTGACGCTGAGTTTTCAACCGGCGTTTGTGGGGACGAAAAATGTTTATATTGAGGCGGCGAATTCATACCAGGCTGCGACGTGGCAACTGCAAGGCACATGGAATACGGCGGTCACGATTACCATGGCGGCGGCTCCTTCATCGGGTAGCGGGCCGCAACAGACGTTCAGCTTCCAGTTTTCCGACAGCGCCGGAGTTGTGGATCTTACAACGGCCGGGGCGCTGATCAATGCAACGGCGACCACTACAAGCGCCTGCGCGGTGATCTACACCCGGCTGCAGAATACGTTTATGCTGTTGACCGATTCCGGCGGGCAGCCAGCCGGTTCCATTACGCCGGGAAGCGGCGCGCAGCAGAACAGCCAATGCATCCTGAACGGCGCTGGATCGACAGTCTCGGTTTCTGGAAATACGCTCACATTGAATCTGTCGATCAGTTTTCAGACAGCGTTCGACGGAGTGAAAAACATATACATGGATGCGGTGGACCCTTCCACCACCGGCGCGTGGCAGCTCGTGGGTTCCTGGGCCGCAACGCCGGTAGGGCCTTCCGTGGTATCTGTGACGCCGGCCTCGGGCAGCGGTTCCCAGCAAACGTTCAGCTTGCGGTACTCCGATTCGGCGGGGGCGACGGATCTATCTACGGTGTGGGTGTGGTTCACGCAGAGCTTCAGCTCGCCGTCGGCGAATTCCTGTATGCTCTACTACGCGAGGGCCACAAACCAGTTGTTCCTCCTCAGCGACGCCGCCACGATTTGGTCTCCCGTGGTCCCGGGCGCGGCAGGAACGCTGAGCAATAGCCAGTGCTCGATCAATATGGGAGCCGCCAGTGCGACGGGCTCGGGCGCGGATCTGATTTTGAGCCTGCCGGTGACATTCACCTCCGCCTACGCAGGAAACAAAAGCGTATTCATGTACGCGGCTTCTAATGGCGGAACGGTCAGCGGATGGCAACAAGAGGGATCCTGGACCGTACCGCAACCCCCGCCGCCTACGCTAACGGCGGGCCCCGTGACGCCTTCTTCGGGCAGCGGGTCGCAGCAGGCGTTCAGCTTTCAGTTTTCGGATTCGAACGGGGGCTCGGATCTGGCCAGCGTTGGCATGCTGTTCAATGCGACGTCCACTATGCCGGGCGGCTGCGCGGTGATCTATAACCGGGCTCAGAACACGCTGATGTTGTATACCGATGCGGGTGCGCAGCCGGCAAGCTCCTTAACTCCGGGCAGCGGGACGCAGCAAAACAGCCAGTGCACGCTGACCGGGACCGGGTCGGGCGCCTCGATATCCGGAAACGTGTTGACGCTAATTCTATCGCTCTCGTTTCAGGCGGCATTCGTTGGAACGAAAACCCTATACATGGAGGCGGCGAGTTCCAGCGTAACTCTGGCTTGGCAAGCCGAAGGCGCCTGGACCGTAACGCAGCCTCCTGTGGCGGGGCCGGCGGTGGCGTCAGTGACGCCGGCGTCGGGCAGTGGAGCGCAGCAGACGTTCGCGTTGCTTTACACCGACTCGGTGGGGGCGACGGATTTGTCGACGGTGTGGGTGTGGTTCACGCAAAGCTTCAGTTCAACGTCGGCGAATTCCTGTATGCTCTACTACGCGAGGGCCACAAACCAGTTGTTCCAGCTCAACGACGCCGGCACCGTCTGGTCACCCGCGGCGCCAGGGACGGCGGTCACGTTGAGTAATAGCCAGTGTTCGGTGAACATGAGCGCGGCCAGTGTAGCGGCGACGGGGACGAACTTGATCCTAAATCTACCGATGACTTTCACTTCCGCCTTTAACGGAAGCAAGAGCATCTTCATGTACGCAGCGTCGGTGAGCGGAGCGGTCAGCGGATGGCAACAAGAGGGCTCCTGGACCGTGCCGCAGCCCGCGGTGGCGCCGATAACCGGGCCTGTGCTGCTGGCGACGTCGGTGGCGCCGCTATCGGGCAGTGGGGTGCAGCAGACGTTCGCGTTGCAGTACGCCGACTCGGCGGGGGCGACGGATTTATCGACTGTGTGGGTGTGGTTCACATCCAACTTCGGGCCTTCGACGAACACCTGCATGCTCTACTACGCGAGAGCCACGAACCAGTTGTTCTTCCTCAACGACGCTGGCACAACCTGGTCTTCGCCGGTGGCGCCGGGGACGGCGATCACGCTGAGTAACAGCCAGTGCTCGGTCAACGTGGGCGCGGCCAGTGTGACGGCGACGGGGACGGACTTGATCCTGAATCTACCAATGATTTTCAGTTCCGCCTATGAGGGAAGCCAAAGTATCTACACGTACTCAGCGTCGGCTGGCGGGGCGGTCAGCGGATGGCAGCCAGAGGGATCCTGGACCGTGCCGCAACCACTAGCGCCGATAACCGGGGGGGCGGTGACTCCGGCGGTGGGCAGTGGAGCGCAGCAGACGTTCGCGTTGCAGTACACCGACTCGGTGGGGGAGGCGGATTTATCGACTGTGTGGGTGTGGTTCACGTCCAAATTCAACACGGCGACGTCGGCCAATTCCTGCATGCTCTACTACGCGAGGGCCACGAATCAGTTGTTCTTCCTGAACGACGCCGGCACGACCTGGTCCTCGCCGGTGGCGCCTGGGACCGCGATCACGCTGAGTAATAGCCAGTGCTCGATTAACGTGGGCGCGGCCAGCGTGACGGCCTCGGGTGTGGACCTGATCTTGAACCTGCCCGTGACCTTCACTGCCGCCTATGACGGAAGCCAGGGCATCTACATATACGCCGCGTCGGCTGGCGGAACGGCCAGCGGATGGCAACAAGCGGGATCGTGGACCGTGCCGCAGCCCGTGGTGGCAGCGGTAGCGTCGGCGTCAGTGACGCCTGCGTCAGGCAGCGGAGCGCAGCAGACGTTCGCCTTGCATTACACCGACTCGGCGGGGACGGCGGATTTTTCGACGGTGTGGGTATGGTTCACGCAAAGCTTCAATTCGGCGACGGCGGCCAATTCCTGTATGCTCTTCTACACGAGGGCCACGAACCAGTGGGTCCAGCTGAACGACGCCGGCACTGTGTGGTCTTCGCCGGTGGCGCCAGGAACGGCGGTCGCGCTGAGCAATAGCCAGTGCTCGATCGACATGGGCGCAGCCAGCGTGACGGCGTCGGGTACGGACTTGATCCTGAATCTGCCCGTGACCTTCATCACCTCCGACTTTAACGGAAACAAGAGCATCTTCATGTATGCCGCATCGGAAAGTGGAGCGACCAGCGGATGGACAAGTCAAGGCAGCTGGTTGGTCCAGTAACTCCGCCCTTGTTGGCCCCGCCTTCCGAAGGGTCTACGTGCCGGGGGGCGCGAGTACCGTCACCTCTTCCAGCAGAATCTCCGCCGCCTGCCCGTCCAGTGTGGAGTTTTGCACAATCAGGCTCTCCACATCGGCGGCATCCGCGCTCTGGAGGAAGATTGTTCGGACCTCCGGGCCGGCGGCTATGAAGCTGCGATCCTGAAACGCCGTGCCCCCCCGATTTAAAAGACCGAAGCCGGCTTCACCTTTGACAACCCTGGTCCGAATACGGACCCAGATCTCGCCGGCGACGCTCGGGGGAATAGCCAACGGCAGTACCGCGGCATAAGACCACGCTGCTGCCGGCGTGATTATGCGAGCAGGGGTCCCTGGCTGGATATGACTATCAGCGCCTGCCGCGCGAATCTGCCGGACCGCGCCCGCGATCTCGCGCATATCGTTCCGCTTCAGTCTGGTGCGCGGCAGGCCCCGATTCTTCCGATAATTCTCCTTGACTTCATCGATGGTATAGAATGCCCGCGTATCGTCGGCGATCTGCCCGATCCCGGCGCCTGAATTGGCGTAGAAACGCACACCGTTCTGTTGCAGCGCCGTCATTTTCGGTTGAAAGTCTTCCGGCGGCGCGAACCCATCCATTTGTTTTTCCAGGCAGGGGCGGTCCTCGGCGGAAATTACGATGTTCTGTTGAAAGTGAACGTCGCAAATACAACTGATGCCGGGCGCCGGGCACCGGATGGGGGCCTCTTGCAATTCGAGCCTGTTCTCAAAGATGTTTCCCAGTGAGGGACTGTGGACGGTAATGCAAGGTGTGATGTTGCCGGTTTGAAGATTGACGGCGATAATCCGGCTTCCCCCGTAGCAATGGAGATTTGTGGTATCGAGCCCGCCCTCCAACTGTAAATGCTGGCTCAAAGATGAAAAGTGCCCGCGCAGCAGATCTTTTTGCTCGTGCGTATACGCGCCCGGGTAATTGTTGGACATCAATGTTGTCGGATAGAAACAGATATCCAGGTCGCGGCAGCGGCCGGACAATTCCTCTAACCGGTCCAGCCGCCGAGGCTGGCCAACAAAGCGCAGGAATACCTTGTGCCCGGCATCTTTCAACATGCGGATTTTTTCGAAATACCTTGGCTCATCCAACTCCGCTTCGGGATGAAACGACGCCATGATGTAATCCACCTGCGGATGGGAATGCGCCAGCAGGAAACGAAACCCCGGATGGTTCGGACCAACCAAAAGGGCAGTGTAAAACGCAATTCGATGACCCGCTTCGATGAGGGGGGCCGCCAGCCGATCCAGATTCGGCGCGATTAGCGGCTCGCCGCCAGTTAGTTGCAGGAGCCACTTGGCGCCTGGCGCCGTTCTTGACAAGAAAAATGAGGTGATCTTGTGGATGAAGGCCGGGTCCCTGAACGGCTCAAGCTGGGCGAAATCGAGTACCTGCCCGCTTTCAGCGAGCCAGCAATACCCGCACTTGTGAGTGCAAGCGTCGAACATGTAGATTTCAGCGATCCGGTACGGCGGTGGATTCGGCCCAGGCAGCGACGAGATGGTATGCAGAGCCTGTGGAATCATGTTACGCGGCCGCAAACCGGACATTCGTTCGGAACGCCTGTCACTCCACTTTGGGATTCTGTCACGAAGGTACACTCTAGCGCGATTGCGTGAACCGCGGGAAATGATAGGGCCCAGGGCGCTCATTCAACGTGAAATAGAACCAGTGGCCCTGAGTGTCGAACAGTTCCCCAAGAAGCGCCCGCAATTCGGTCCGCTGGCCGGGAGTAAGATCGGTGTGAAAGCTCTGGTCGGCCGACTCGAAAGTGACACCATTCCTGGTAGTAAAATCGAGGGCTGCGATGGATTGTTCGACGGCTGAATCCACTGCCCCGATTTTGATGGCGGTCCCCGAGCCATCGTCGCCTTTCCAAATACCGGCGTTGCCGTAACTCATGTGGTCGGAAGACACACGGCGGCTATCGGAAATATCATGCATCAAAATCAGATGTTGAATGGGAGCGAGCAACGGCATAATCGCGCCCAGCACACACTCCGCGACGTCAAATCCGGGTGCGTCCCAGAATAAGAGCACGCGGCCGGCTCCTTCCAACAAACGCGAATAATCGACCTGCAGGATGTCGGATTTCAGCGCGGTGAGCGGCTTGAACCAATCGCTCGGCACAACGGCGCGAAGCCGCGGCAACGTGTGCGATTCCCAATCCTGGGATTGGCAGATACTGATCACGCGAGCCGATCCGCCCAATTGATTCGCGGCCTCGGTGAAGAGGCACGTCGAGTTTCCCCGGCCGCGTCCGAGCTCGAGAATGAGATCCGGTTGGAATTCGAGAACCGTGGCCAGAAGCTGGGCGTACTGATAGAGGCTGAGATCGCCAGAGGCAGCCACGGCATCGCGAAACCCCAGGATTCGCGGCTGGGTTTCCGCCACCGCCCGGCGGTGGGTCCAAAGGGCCAAACCCGGGCGAACGGCAGGCGCGGGAAGCGCGGTTTGCGGCTTTAGAACCCCGCACCAGGCGGCAGGCAGCAGTTTCTCAGCCGGCGCCGCAAGCATATTGCTGGCGAACTCGCCCTTCCCGGCTATCACCGGCAGACCCGCGGCATCGAAGGCGTAAAGCACATATCCGGCTTCGCGCAGCAGTTGCGCCAACTCTTCGCGGCTACTCATTTGCTGGCGGAGCGCGCTATCCAAAACCTCGAAGAGAATCACGGGGCGAAAATCTCGCAACACGGTTTCAGCTCCCTGCAAAAGCCGTGTTTCGGCGCCTTCGACATCCATCTTCAAGAAGTCCAAGCGCTGCAGGCCGGCTTCGGCCACCACCGAGTCCAGGCGAAGCGTCCGAACTCGTTCCGTCCGGAGGGTCTCAACATCTTCATACACGAAGCCGCCCAGCGTGTTCTGCCCCTCATGCTCGTAACCGGCAATTCGCAACTGCGCCTCGCCGTCCTGGTTGGAAAGCGCAGCGTCAAAGAGCCGTACGTTTTCGAGCCGGTTCAAGTCGACGTTACTTTGTAAGCGGGAAAATTCACGCTGGCTCGGCTCGAACGCCAGTACCCTGCCGGACTGACCAACGCGGCGCGCCAGGAACAGCGTGTATAGGCCGTCGTTGGCGCCGGCATCGACGGCTACCATTCCCGGGCCGATGAGCTTGTTGAGAAGAGCAAACTCATTGGGGTCGGCGCACCCGCTGATAAATAGCTGACGGCTGAGGTCGTTCCCCAGATAGAGATGGAACCGCAGGCCGTCATACCACTCATATTCGAATGAAAGTTCCAAATGTCTGCGGTTGAATTCGCGCCAAAGTTGCTGCCGTTTTTGGAACGCCGGCTCGGCGCGGTCCCAGTCGGAGCCGAAGCGCCAACCCGGATAGGTATCGATAGGACGGACGAAGGCCAGTTCCCGCGCACTCTGGAGCAGGGTCTCCCTATTCAAAGAACGCAGGTCGCCGGCCCCTGAAAGCAGCGCCAGGCGACTGTTTTCGAGCTTGCGGCGCGATGCTACAAAGATGCAGCGCAGCGGGTGTCCGTCCCGGGAATCCGTAAGATCGCCGCGCCATCCAAATTCGAAATCCGGGTGACCGGGCGGAATCACCGGGGCGTAAACAAAAGGGAATCCCAGACGGCTGAGAGCCATAGCGACGAACGCCGGCGTAGGCCTGCTTCCCATGCCGCCGGCGGCCTGGTTAAGGGTTTCGCAAGGTTCGTCCGCCAACCGGCACAGCGGCAGCGGGTGATCGGCAATTATGGTCTCCAGCAGAAGAAGGCCGCCACAGGCTTCAGCGATGTTGGCCAGGCCCGCCACGGGGTTGGCCAGGCGGTCGAGAAGTCCATAGCAGAAAACGATGTCGAACACGCCAAAATCGGACAGCCGGTCGGTTTCTATGTTGGCGACGGCGGCCTCCAGGTGCGGATAGAGCGCCCGCAGGCGATCGATGTTTTCGCTACTTGCGTCCACGCAGACAATCCGGCACCCCCGCTCGACGAAGAACTGAGCCAGGTGCCCAACCCCGCATCCGGCATCCAAGACGGACTTGCCGGAAAGTGGCAGCCCGAGAGACTCCAGGTGGGCCAACCGCGCCCGGTTAATCGCCAGTGCGTCAGGGACATCGAATACTTCGAGCCCGCCGCCGGTCGGCAAATCCGACGGGACCCCTGCAATAGGGTATGGAACTTGCCTGTTCATTCGCGAGTTGGACCACAGCGCGCATGCGTGGCGCGCGAATCCACGAATACTTAATCTAGCACGTGGCCTCTGGAACCAGACTGCGTTGCACAGTCTCCGTTTCGCAGCCTACGTTTCTACCTTGGCACAAAGCTTCTGAACGGCGCGATGGCCGAAGACTCAGTTTCGGAACCCGACGCCCGCGGTTTAGAATGAGTGGAGCGCCGGGGAACCGGAGCTGCTTTCGCACTTGCCTAATGCCAACGCCAAAAGAGGAAATATTGAGCGCCGATATCGAACTTCTAGCCCTCTGCCGTTCTAACCGGAGCGACTGCGAGAACCTATTCTCCGACCTGGCTCCGGTTCAGCGCTCGCCTTGGAATTGGGCCAGCCGCCAAGTGCTGCGTTACATCCCCGACACCGGGACGGTGCTCGACCTGGCATCCGGCCACGGGAATGCCTGGATCATGCTGGATCACGCCGCGCGCGGATACTCGCTGGAACTTTTGGATATCATTCCGGCGCCGGATACGCTGCCCGAGCGAACCAACTATACCCGCTGCGATCTTAGCCGCGCCGTCCCGGCCTATGAGCAATCCTTCGATGCCATCGTCTCCGTAAGTTCGTTGGAGCATATACCGGAGCCGGCCCGTTTGAACGTGCTCGAGTGGTCCCTAAGGCATCTGAAGCCTGGTGGAGTCATGGCGATGTCTTTCGGCCATTTCATCGGCATCCGGGACATGGCGGCGGTGCAGCGGAAGTTGGTGGAGCATCCTTTTTTCCTGGACGAAAGGGGATATGGCACTTACCCGCCGCTCAACGTCCGACGGATACTGGCATCTTTGAAGGTGCCCGAGGAAAGCATTCCCTCCTGGGCGATCGAGTATCCGGGTTTCCCGCTGTATGACGAGCGGCAATGGCTGTCTGACCCGGAGCTTTGTGCGGAAGCGTTTGAATCGTACCCGAAACTCGCTGCGGATGACGACTTGCGTACGGTTCACAGTTGCGAGATCTTCGTCGCGATCCGGGCGCCAGTCGCGCTCGGCGAGCAGTTCCCAGCGCCTCGCGCCGTTCCCGACCATAACTCTACGGTACAATTATAAAATTCGCCGGCCTTCGGGTCGGACCCATCGCCAACCCTAAATGTGGACCGGGGACTACGGATTTCTTCTCGCCAATCTGATCCAGAAGGATTTCAAGGTTCGCTACCGGAATATGTCCCTTGGCGTATTCTGGTCGCTCTTGAATCCGCTCGTGATGATGGGCGTGCTGACCTTCGTCTATACGAAGATCTTTTCCACCACCGAAGACTCCTACCCGGTTTTCGTCCTTTGCGGCTTGGTTCCATTCAGTTTCTTTACCCTGGCCTGGAGCGCCGGCACCAGTTCTCTCGTCGACAATTCCAGATTGATTAAGCGGGTATCGGTTCCTCGGGAAATGATACCCATTGCAACGGTATTGGGAAACTGTCTGCATCTCATTATTCAAATCGGACTGCTGCTCGGTTTTGCTCTGTGCTTTGGAAAAGGCGTGAACCGTCACTGGCTCTGGCTCCCATTCGTCTGGGGAATGGAAGTGGTATTGGTTTGCGGTTTGTCCTTGTTATCGTCGGCCGTAAACGTGTATGTTCGAGACACCCGCTATGTTGTGGAGTCCATCAATGCCGTCCTCTTTTGGCTGGTGCCGATTTTTTACGGGTTCGACAAGGTGGCGGATCGGTATAAGGACATATACAGGCTGAATCCGTTGGCGGCAATAGTCATGGCATTGAGAAACATCTTACTCGAGAACACGTCCCCGGCGGCCTCTTTGCTGATTCAACTGGGCGGCGGCTCATTTGTCATGCTCGCCGTTGGCGCTTGGGTGTTTCACCGGTGCAAGGGAGGGTTTTACGATTATCTTTAGGCGGGAAGCGTGATCGAGTTAACGGGAGTTTCCAAATCCTTCCGGCACGGCGGCGGCGCCAAGCTTCTGCGCGCGCATTTTCGCGAACTGTTTCAGAAGCGCGACGTCTCAGATTTTTTCGCGCTGCGCGATGTTTCCTTCCGGGTGGAGGATGGCGAGAGTTTGGCCGTGGTGGGGCGGAACGGCGCCGGCAAGAGCACGCTGTTGAGCCTGGTCGCAGGTCTGACCGATCCCGTGAAAGGCAGCGTCACAGTCAAAGGTCGCGTGGCAGCGCTGCTCGAGCTGGGCGCTGGGTTCCATCCCGACCTGACCGGGGTCGAAAACCTCGACCTGAACGCGTCGCTATTGGGCCTGAGCAGGAAGCGCACCGCGGACGTCTTCGAAGGGATTCTCGCGTTTGCCGACATAGGCGATTTCATCTACGAGCCCATTCGTACTTATTCCATGGGAATGACCATGCGGCTGGCGTTTGCGATCGCCGTTAATGTCGATCCGGACATTTTGATTGTGGATGAGGTGCTGGCCGTGGGCGACCAGGCATTTCAAGAAAAATGCCGGGAGCGGATCAGGGGTTTCAAGGCGCAAGGTAAGACACTGTTGTTCGTATCCCATTCAGGGACGCTGGTGAGAGAGTTGTGCAGCCGGGCTTTGTGGCTGGAGCGCGGCCAGATACTCCTCGACGGCCCCGCAGCCGAAGTGCTCGATGCCTATTCGGCGAGCGCCCCAACGTAGCGGGCGCTCCGTTCGCAATTTCTCGCTTTCGATATCCCGCCGCTACGCCGAGTTCACAGTTGAGCGTGCGACCGTGGTTTCCGGCAAATTGAAATCCGCTAATCCCCAGTTCTCCAGGTTGAATATCATGGGGCAGCGTAGCTTCTGCATTTGTTTTGCCCAGGCGATCACTTCGGGGTGCTCGATCATGGAAAGGCCTCGCTCGGCAATCCTGGCGAACAGCTTAGCTTGCCCCTCTGGCGTCCAGCCCGAGCCGCTCCCATGCTCGATATGATAAATGCGCATCGGTTCCCGCAGAACTTCTTCCACGACGCCGCCATGGTGCGCGGAAAAGCAGAGTATCGAATCGAGGTGCATCGAGAACGTATCGAATTCCGGATATCCACGCAGGTCGAGCCAATTCTCCAGGGCCATCAGTGTAAAGTCGCCACAGCCATTCGTGTGCAGCTGGGCCTGCTGCACGTTCGCGGGAATCTCGCTGGGTGGCGCTGCAGCGATCACGTCTATCGGGGCCAGCGGCGGGCCGGCGGGAATCTCGCTGGGTGGCGTAGCGGCGATAATCTGCAACTGCACCTGCTGCGGGTACGTGGAAATCGTGCTGGGCGGCGTTGCCCCGATGGTTGCGGATGCCACTACGATCTTTTCCCGTCTGAATCCGCGTCGGAGCAAACCGGTGAATCCTCCGCTATCTACGTAGAGCCGCACCGCGCGTTTCACCCACGGCCAAACTGCAACCGGCACCAGGATGACGTCTCCTCCATGAGCCACCATGGCGAGGAAACGCTGGAACCGTTCCCACAGAGAAGGCGGCCGAGGGGGGCGGCCTACTGCAATTGGATGGACAATCAGCGGTTCTGGAATTCCCGCGTCACAATCGGGCTTGGGCGTTTGGATCTCCGGCGGCTCCGGCGCCGGAGAAAGCGCTCGCGGCTCTTCTGGAATTTCCGCGTCGCAATCGCACTCCGGCGCCTGGATCTCCGGCAGCGCCGGCGCGATCGGCTCTACTTGAATTTCCGGCTCCCAATCGCACCGGAAGACCCGGAACTCAAGTATCCTTGTGTCCAGGGGAATGGAATGTCCGCCGTTTAAAACGCGGAACCTTATGACAAAGGGGACTTCGTTCGCAATCCCTTCCAGCGGCACCCTGAGTACGCCGCGGCTATAGAGCGTGACTCTCGCGAATTGCTGTCCTTTCGCGGTCGTCAGTAGAACTTCCAGGGGGCTGTTCCCCGCTCCGGGACCGGGCTCTATATCCAATCTCAAGTGGCGCACGCCTTGATATGGAGGAGTCAGCTCAAGTTCCGCGTAAGTCGTGGCCCACCGGAATCTCTCCGTGGCCGAAATCCACTCCACTGGAAACCATCCAAGACCGAACGTGATGCCGGAATCGCTAGCGGCAATATCGCTCGGATTCGGCGCGCGGCGCCCCTCGGGAGTCAGATTGAACGTGCCTTCGCGGGCGTTGATCCGGATCAGGTGCGTCCGGCAATACTCCAGTTGCTCCTCGATCCCGTCGATCGGGACCTCTGGCATCACATCGTGCCGGTCGATCCGGTACATACGCCGAGGCTCCAACTTCCTTTGCGCGAGAAAGCCGACTAACTCGTCCGAAAAGATGATGTCGATGTTAGTCGCCAGCACAAATCGGCCGCGGGCCCTTCGGATGCCGGCATTCTTCGCCATCATCTGATAGAGAGGCAGCGCCTCGGCGTGTGCGTACCGCCGATGCAAGTCCGGCGGGACTTGGAGGATTCGCACCTGGCAGGGCCCCAAATCCTCGGGCCAACTCAGGGCATCTACCAGGCGAGGCCGATTTTCAGGTGGATTCCATTCCACGAAAATCAATTCAGAAGTGAGCCCGTGCCGTTTGGATTGCCCAATCCACCCGTTAACAAATGCCTGCATTCGCCCCAGTAAGTTCCCGCCGTGGTCGTCATTCCTCGCAGTAACCACCACGGAAAGGTAAGGGCGCTCGCCGGCCATGTCGCTTTTGGACCTACCGGGCTTCGGCCGTCAGGCAAAGATGCCAGCCGAATGCGCGTTCCAGCCGTCGAAATACCGGCTTTGGCAGCCAGCGGAAATACCACATCATCTTATAGCGGTACTGAACGTATTCCGGAATGCTGTAGGGAAAGATATGATCCACCATCACATCGGTAACCCGAAATCCGCGATCTTCGAGCAGTTTGCTGCCGTCCTTCCGGGAATAACTATAAGTTACCGGACAGCCTGTCTGCGCTTCCGAATATTCCGCGATCAATTGCCGCAGCTTCCAGAACCGCCCTTTGCCATAGACGAACAAAATCCAGCCCACCTTCCAGGACCACAGATTATAAACCATAATCTTGAGCGTGCTGCCTGGCCGCATATATCGGCGAACCTGCTCCAGCACTCGTTCGGGATGAGGCGTATGGTGGATCACTCCAAACGAATACACCAGGTCATAGGTATCCACCGGCACGTAAGAACTGAGCTCTTCGGCATTGGCTTGAAAGAATTGAATGCGGTCCTCCAGTCCAAACTCTTTAGCCCGCCGCCGCGCCAATTCCAGCGACTTCTCCGTTAGATCCACCGCTGTGACCTGGGCCCCGTGACGCGCAAAATTGATCGTATCCGTGCCGATCCCGCAGCCAATCTCGAGCACCTTCTTCCCGTTCCACCGTTCAAACTCGGCAAAACGGGGAATATGCGATTCGACGAAGTACTTACGCGCCTCCACTTCGTCGAAGTACTCCTTTGTGCCAACTTCTTTCGGCGAATGTCGGATATTGCAGGGACGGGCGTTCCAATAACTTTGAACGCGAGCGACGGGGACGTCTTCAAAGGTCTTTTCCCCAGAAATCATACCGCCTATTCTAGCCCATGGCGGCAGGGGAAGGCTTCGTAAGAATCGCCGGCAAGATCCGGGAAATCATTGAGGGGCCGAATCGTCTCCGGCCGAAGTCGCCGCATTTGCGCCGCGAAAGATCGAGGCCGAGGCGCTCAGGCCGGCCAATATTTTCTCTTGACATACGAATAATCTCGTAGTAACCTCTTCGTATCGATGTCCGACACTCTACCACGCCCCACCGACGCCGAGCTGGAACTGCTCACCATTCTCTGGAGCCGCGGTCCCAGCACGGTCCGCGACGTCCACGAGGCCATCGCCAGGCGTAAGCCCACGCAATACACCACGGTCCTCAAGACGCTCCAGATTATGACCGAAAAAGGCCTGGTGCGCCGCGATGAGAAACAGCGCGCCCACATCTATCAGGCTGCCCGGCCGCGCGAGTGGACCCAGCGGCAGCTTGCGGGCGACCTGTTGCAGCGCGCTTTCGCCGGATCGGCGCACACCTTGATGATGGGCGCTCTCTCCGCGCGTAAGGCATCCAAAGAAGAACTGGCCGAGCTTCGCAAACTGCTCGACGATTTTGAGAAGGGGACCAAATGACGCTGCTCGAATTGTGGGTCCACACGCCGCTGGTCCAATCGCCGCTCGCCCGAACGGTGAGCCTCGCGCTGGCGCATTCCCTGTGGGAAGGCGTATTGATCGCGGTTCTCCTCGCCGCGGCGCTATGCGTGGCGCGGTCCTCGCGCGCGCGGTATGGCGCGGCGTGCGCGGCCATGCTGCTGATGTTGGCAAGCTTTGGCGTGACGCTGGTTCGCCTCATGCCGAAACCGACGGACCTGGCCAAAGCGCCGCGCGTAGCCATCCCGGCCCCACCAGCGGGGCTGCGGATGGTTCCCGAAATCGCACCGCCCGTAGCTCCCAGCCTCACGGCTTTTCTCCCCTGGATCGCGCCGTTCTGGGCCGCCGGCGTTCTGTTCTTCCACCTGCGCTCATTGGGCGGATGGATGGCGGCGCGGCGGCTGCGGCGCTCCGGCGTGTGCCACGCGGCCGGCGAGTGGCAGCAGCGTCTCGATGGCCTTGCGGCGCGGGTGCGCGTCTCCAGACCGGCTGCGCTGCTGGAATCGTGTCTGGCCGATGTCCCGGTGGTGATCGGCTACGTGCGTCCCGTGATTCTGATGCCGGTGGGCTTGCTCGCCGGTTTGCCTGTGGCGCAAGTGGAAGCGATTCTGATTCACGAGTTGGCGCACATCCGCCGTCAGGACTACCTGGTGAACCTGATGCAGACCTTCGTCGAAGGGCTTCTCTTCTATCACCCAGCCGTCTGGTGGATCTCCGCAGTGATTCGCGCCGAGCGTGAGAACTGCTGTGACGATCTGGCTGTCGCCGCCACCGGCGATGCGCGACAGTACGCCGCCGCGCTGACCGCGTTGGAACAAAATCGATGGGCCGCGCACGAGTTGGCGCTGGCCGCTACTGGAGGGAGTCTCGTGAAACGGATTCGACGTCTGCTACAGAAACCCGAGCGGCCCCGCGCCGATTGGACACCCGCGATCTCGGCCGGCATCCTGGTGGTTAGCGCTGGAATTGCGCTCGCCAGTTGGCAAACGCCGCCAGCGCAGCTGCCGCAGGCGCCAATTCCAGCCGTGGCGCCGGCGCCGGATGCTCCGGCTGCCGTCGAACCGTCGCGCGCGCCGGTGAGAAAATCCGCTCGGGTACTGCTCGCCCAAGCTCCGCAGGCGGCGCAAACCGTCGAGCAGCAACTGAAAGATCAGCTCCGACGAGAACTGGCGGCGGGCCAGGAAATGATCGCTCCAACGACGGGCCCACAGCAGAGCGCTCCCCCGTCGCAAAGCGAGACCAACGCCAGACCGATGACGGAAAAGCAGCGCAAAGCCAAGGAAAAGAAGGCGCGCGAGGAGCTCGCAACGCCGTACAAGAAGTGGTTGAACGAAGACGTGGCTTACATCATCACCGATGAAGAGCGCGCCGCGTTCAAGCAGGCGAACAACGACGAAGAGCGCGAGCAGTTCATTCAGCAATTCTGGCAGCGCCGCGACCCGACGCCCGGTACGCCGGAGAACGAATTCAAGACAGAGCACTATCGCCGCATCGCGTACGCCAACGAGCAATACGCCACGAAGATTCCGGGTTGGAAGACGGATCGCGGACGCATCTACATCACCTTCGGACCGCCGGATGAGATTGAAGACCACTCATCGGGCGGCGTCTACGCGCGGCCTGCGGAAGAGGGCGGCGGTACGACATCGACATTCCCGTTCCAGCAATGGCGCTATCGCCACATAGACGGCGTAGGCAACAACATCATTATCGAATTCGTCGACCCCACCATGTCCGGGGAATTCCACATGACCGCGGACCCATCCGAGAAAGACGCACTGCGGTTCGCGAGCCTTCAGCAGCCGCCTCAGATAAAAGCAGGGGAGTCGGACCCGGCGCAGGTGAAGGTATTAATGGCGGGCCGCGGGCAGCCTATGGCCTCCGTACCGAATTCCGCGAATGTCTTCGCATCGGTGGGCGACGGTCCAAAAGTCACTGTGTCGGTCACCGCGGCGAAGAAGACAAATACGCAAATCAGCGTCGCCTTTCCTGCGGGATCTGGGAAATTCGACATAATCGCCAGAATTACCGACCTCAATAATAATGCGGTTGCCAATCTCCGAGATATCACCGTGCCTGGCCAGCTCAACTATATGTCCGGTTTCACGATCAAGTCCGGCTCTTATACCTTGACCCTGGTGACAAGAGATAAGACCTCGGGCGCAATGCAAACCAGCACCGTCAATTTCTATGTGAATTAACCACATCCAAGACGGAGCCGCGACCGTAAGGGAGCGGGATTTCGCGGCCCAGCGAAAAAATCCCGCCAACGTCCAAGCACCCCGAAGCTCACCCTCCACTAACGTCCGGCGAATTCTGGTATAGTATCGCCGAACCCCTATGAACCGCCGCGATTTTCTCCGCGCCGCGGCCGCCGGTTGTCTGTTCGACGGTCCCTTTCAGCGCGTCGCTGCCGCCTTCAAGAACAAGGTGAAAATCACCGGCGTCAAGTGCATGATCGTGCGTGGAACCTGGGACTGGAATCTCATCAAAATCGAGACCGATTCCGGCCTCTACGGCATCGGCGAAGCCTACTGGGGCTGGGGCGTGAAGGACCTCGTCCTCAACAAAATGGCGCCGATCGTCATCGGCGAAGATCCACTCAACGTCGACAAGCTCTACACCAAAATGCTGATGCAGAGCGCGGGCGCCGGCGCTATCGCCGGAGTCACGGTCACCGCGGCCAGCGGGATCGAAATCGCCTTATGGGATCTGTGCGGGCGCATCCTCCAAACTCCGGTCTGCAATCTGCTGGGTGGAAGGTTCCGCGACCGCGTCCGCTTTTACCGCACGCTTCAGGCCGTCGGCCAGGTGGAAGACCCGGCCGCCTGGCGCGCCCAGGCTGAAGCCGCGCGCGCCGAGAAGTGGGGATGGACGGCCTTCAAATTCCAGGGCGACGGCGTGCCCTTGAAGGCTGACCCGGAATTCAAAGAGCCCGGGCACGATCCATACGCCCGCGGTCTCACGCAGCGCGACTATCGGCGTATCGTAAAGGGAATGGAGACAGTACGCGAGACGCTCGGCCCGGATGCGGATTTCGCCATCGAGTGCCACTGGCGCTATGACACGCAGGATGTCATTCGCCTGGCGCGCGAGCTCGAACCGGTGAAACCCATGTGGATCGAAGATCCCGTGCCGCCGGATAACATCGAAGCGATGGCGCGGGTCACGCACGCCATCGGCATTCCCGTCTGCACCGGAGAGAATCTCTATGGACGCCAGGGCTTTCGCCGGCTCATCGAAATGCAGTCGTGCTCCGGGGTGCACATCGATATTCCGAAATCCGGCGGCTTGCTGGAGTCCAAGAAGATCTCCGATCTCGCCGACCTTTATTACATTTGGACCGCGTGCCACAATCCGGCGAGCCCGGTGGGTACCATCGCTTCCTGCCACGCCGCCTCCGCCATGCGCGAGTTCCGCATACATGAGTTGGCCAACTGGGTTGACTGGTGGCCGAATCTGGTCGTTCGCGAAGGTCCATTCTGGGAGAACGGCTACTTCACTATCCAGGACAAGCCTGGTTATGGTATTGAATTGAACCCCGATGTTGCCAGGGCTCATCTGGCCCCTGGCGAAGTGTGGTGGGGTTGACTAACATGGTGGCGTTGACTAACAAGGAGTGATTTGACATGGCGATAAAACGTCGCGACTTACTGCGTGCAACCGGAGCGGCCGGGCTCTTGAGCCTCCTCACTCCCCGCGAAATTAAGGCTCAGGAACAGACGGCCCGCGCCACCCGCGGATTGTCTGTCCCGAAAATCAAAGACATCGGCGTGATTGAGTGTCAGCCCGCCGGCGTGCGGCTGACGGTAGTCAAGATCACTACCGACCAGGACGGGCTGTATGGCTACGGCTGCGCTACATTTACTCAGCGGGCCGACTTAGTGAAGCCGGCGGTAGAGAGGTATCTCAAGCCGTTTCTCCTCGGTAAGACGACTGACCGGATCGAGGATATCTGGCAATCGTGTTACGACAGTTCCTATTGGAAGAACGGCCCGGTGCTGAACAACGCGATCAGCGGCATCGATCAAGCTCTCTGGGACATCAAGGGCCGCCAGGCGGGCATGCCGGTGTATCAACTCGCGGGCGGCAAATGCCGCGAGGCTGCCGCCAGTTATGGCCACGCCGACGGCGCCGATTTTCCGAACGTAGTCGAATCCGCCAAGCGCTACATGGCGCAAGGCTTCCGTCACGTGCGCGTCCAGGTGGGCGTGCCGGGAATGGCCGGATACGGCAGCGCGCACGGCGACAGCCCCATCAAGGCCCTGCACGATAAGCCGGTTTTCGAGCCCGCCTATTACACCCGCCGCGCCTTGAAGCTATTTGAGGTCTGCCGCAAGGAATTGGGCGATGAGATCGAGCTGCTTCACGACATGCATGAGCGCGTCTCGCCGAACCAGGCGGTGCAGTTCTGCAAGGATGCGGAGAAATTCAAGATGTTCTTCCTGGAAGACCCGCTGTCGCCGGAGGACATCGCATATTTCCGGCAGATTCGCCAGCAATGCGCCACGCCGATCGCCATGGGAGAGCTCTTCAACAGCCCGCACGAGTGGACGCCGCTGATCGGGGAACGCCTCATCGACTACATCCGCGTACACGTTTCGCAGACGGGCGGGTTTTCACCGGCGCGCAAGATCGCGATCATGAGCGAGATCTACGGCGTCAAGACTGCCTGGCACGGTCCGGGCGACGTATCGCCCATCGGACACATGGCGAATGTGACGCTCGATCTGGTGAGCTATAACTTCGGGATTCAGGAATACTCGCCGTTTAATCCGCGCACCCAGGAAATCTTCGCTGGCTGCCCGGTGATGAAGGACGGATATCTTTGGGTCAGCGAGAAGCCGGGCTGGGGCATCGAGGTGGATGAAAAAGCCGCGGCGAAAGCGCCGTTTACCAACGGAGCGAACAACCTGAATGGCGGCTGGGGCGAGATCCGCCGGCTCGATGGCACGGTAATCAAGCAATAGCCGCCCTCGTTCGCACTATCGCCCGCGATTTTTTTCGGGAAGCAGCGCGCGCAGAACGTCTATTACGCGCACGCAGGCTGGCGGCGATCGATGGTCGTGTACGACGCCCTCAGAAAATCCTCGTACCAGGCGACAGTCCGGCGCATGCCTTCGTCCAGCGTGTAGAGCGGCGACCAGGGCAGCGTCCGGCGCGCGTGCGCGGCGCTCAGGAACTGCAGGCGGATCTCGTTCGACGCTTCGTTAAGCACCACCGGCTCCAGATCCGATTGCATCGCATCGAGCACGCGCCGCACCAGTTCGAGCACCGTGGTTTCGGTTTCATTCGAAAAATTGAACGCCTGGCCGCGCAGCTCGGGGCGCCCGTGGAGCTGCTCGGCGAGCAGCATGTAAGCCGCGGCGCCGTCTTCCACGTAGAAATAATCGCGCACATTCTGACCGTCGGAGCGGATAATCGGGCGCTCGCCGCGCAGCACCGAACGAATGGTCCCCGGCACAATGCGGTTCCAGTTCAAATCGCCGCCGCCGTAAAAATTGCCGCAGCGGGTCACGGCCACCGGCAGGCCGTAAGTGTGGGCATAGGTCTGCGCGATCAGGTCGGCGCACGACTTGCTGACGTCGTAGGGATGGCGGCCCTGCAGCGGCGCGTCCTCGCAGTACGGCAGACGCTCCTGATCGCCGTAGGCTTTATCGGACGACGCAACTACGATCGATTTCACGCTGGGCGAGCGGCGGCAGGCTTCCAGCAGATTCCACGTGCCTTGAATATTGCTCTCGAAGGTGGACACCGGATTGCGATTGGCAATGCCGACAATGGCCTGCGCCGCCAGGTGAATCACCGTGTCGGCTTCATACTCCCCGATAGCGCGCTCCAGCACGTCGCGGTCGCGAATGTCGCCGCGAACCACTTTCACGCGATCAAGGACCCGCGACCGCACCAATTCGCTCTGCGGCACCCAATCGCGCACCAGGCACACCACGTTGGCCCCGGCCTCCACCAGACGGCGCGTCAGCCATGATCCTAACAATCCGGTGGCCCCGGTGACCAGCACCGGACGATCCTGCCAAAAGGCGTTCGTCATGCCCAAACCCTCCACGGGGCGTCGCCGCCGTTCCATACATCGTTGAGGTGCTGATGGTCGCGATAGGTGTCCATAGCGTAGAAAAATCCGTCGTGTCGATAGGCCATCAGTTGTCCGTCGAGCGCCAGTTGCTCCAACGGGTCGCGCTCGAAAATGCAATCGTCGCCGCCGTCCAGGTAATCGAATACCTCGCGGTTGAGCACGAAGTAACCGGCGCTCATCCAGCCGTCGGTCTTGGGCTTCTCTGTGAAGCGTTGCACGCGGTCTTCGGCGGCGAGCTCGAGCATGCCGAACCGGGAGATGGGCGGAATGGTGGTGACGGTGGCGATTTTGCCGTGGCTCTTGTGGAATTCCACCAGGTCGCGGATATTGACGTTGCATACGCCATCGCCATAAGTCAGCAGAAATGTTTCGCCGTCGACGTATTTTTCGATCTTGCGGATGCGTCCGCCCGTCATGCAATTGAGGCCGGTGTCGGCTAGAGTTACGCCGAATCCCTGCTCGGTGTGCCGATCGTGGTAGCGTATCTGCGATTTCTGGCCCAGGCAGATGGAGAAATCGTTGTTCATCGCCTCGTAGTTCAGGAAATATTCCTTGATGTTGTTGCCGCGATAGCCCAGACAGAGCACGAACTCGTGGAAGCCGTGGTGCGCATAGGTTTTCATGATGTGCCACAGAATGGGCCGGCCGCCCACTTCGACCATCGGCTTGGGGCGGAATTCGGTTTCCTCACGAAGTCGCGTTCCCAACCCGCCACACAGTATGACCACCTTCACGAAATGTACCCTCCCTGCGCTGCGGATCCGCGGGTAGAAGCCTCTCACCCGGCGGTCTCGGCTCTGGCAGTTCGCCTGAAACCTAATTATTGAGGTTTGGGGTGGTTAACACTATCCCGTAATTGGTTGTGGAACTTGTGTTGTCTTTAGTTAAGGCAGCCGGCAAAGTGCGGGGACGAGCCGCGAAGCGACATATACTATTAGTACTGCCTGGTTTGGCGCAGATCGGCAACACAACCTCAGAATGATTCGTTTATTTCGGGTTTTCATTCCGGCAGGAACCGTCGCGGTCTTTTTGTGCGAGCTGGTGCTGATTGTTTCGTCGTTCATCCTGGCGTGCTATCTGGTTCTTCCGTTCGACCCCACCATTTTTCTGCTCTACGAGGGCGGCTTGCCGCGAATTCTGGTGGTGGTGGCCAGCATCGTAATCGGCCTGCACTTCAACGACCTCTACTCCCGCATCCGCGTTCACTCGCGCCTCGAGCTTCTGCAACAGCTCTGCCTGGTGATCGGGGTTTGCTTCCTCGTGCAGGGCTTCCTTGCCTATCTGAATCCCAATTTTCGCGTGCCCATCCGCGTCATGGTGTTGGGCAATACATTCGCGGTGATTGCGATATTCGGCTGGCGAGTCTTTTTCTCGGAGTTCGCTCTGAAGATGGTGGGCGGCGAGCGCGTCCTGCTGGTTGGAGCGAGCCCTTTGCTCGTGGATATCGCCCAACACATCGCCAAGCATCCGGAGACCGGCCTGGTGGTAGCCGGCTACGTGGACGAATCCCACGAGCAGGGGACCGAGCTGCCCGGGGGCAAAGTGCTCGGCGTGATTTCCTCGCTGATGGAGATCGTGGCTGCCACCAGGCCCAGCCGCATCGTTGTGGGCATGTTCGAGCGGCGCAACCGGATGCCGATGAACGATTTGCTGGAGCTGCGTTTCGCGGGGTACATCATCGAAGAGGCGGCGAATGTTTACGAGCGGCTGTGCGGCCGCGTGTGTCTGACGGAAATCCGCACGTCGCAGCTGATCTACTCGGGCGAGCTGGGGCCGCGGGGCACCAGCCTTGTGTTTCAAAACCTGATGAACACCGGCGTAGCGGCAATCGGCGCGGTGGTTTCGCTTCCCATTATGGCGCTCACGGCACTGGCGGTGAAGCTCACCTCGCCCGGCCCGGTGCTTTATCGGCAGGTGCGCGTGGGCCTCAACGGCGCTCCGTTCACGGTGTACAAATTCCGCTCCATGCGGGCGGATGCGGAAGCGGCCACCGGCGCGGTCTGGGCCAGCAAGGACGATCCGCGCGTGACGCCGGTCGGCAAGATCATCCGCAAAATCCGTTTCGATGAGCTGCCGCAAATCTACAACGTCTTGCGGGGCGAGATGTCCATGGTTGGGCCCAGGCCGGAGCGCCCCGAGTTCGTGAAAGCGCTCTCCGAGAAAATCCCCTACTACCGCCAGCGGCACTGCATCCGGCCGGGGATTACGGGCTGGGCGCAGATCAACTACAAGTACGGGGACACGCTGGAAGACACAGTCACCAAGCTCGAGTACGATTTGTACTACATCAAGAACATGACGATGAGCCTGGACGTCTACATCATTTTCCACACAGTGAAAGCCATGCTGCTGTCGCGGGGTGCGCAGTAGCGTGAACCAACTGGTTCTGGAGTATCTGGAACAACTTGCCGGCAAGAGCGACCCCGCCGCGGGCGCGGCCGAGTTCGAGAAACTCTCCCGGCTTGCGAACGGCGACTAGCGCGGTTGGAAATTCGACCGCGATGAGCTCCACGAGCGGCGATGACCGGCCGGGCATTTTTCGATGCCAACATTTTGATTTACGCCGACGATGTATCCGCCCCCGGAAAACCGGAGCGCGCAATTTCTCTAATAGTGGAGCATCGGCGGCGGAATTCGTGCGTCGTTTCATTGCACAAGTGCTGCAAGAATACTTCTCCGCTGCCACACGGAAGCTGGGGGTGGCGGCGGAAACCGCGCAACGCAAGGTCGAAATCCTGGCCGGAGCAAAGTAGTCCGTTTCACCGAGCGCGACGCGATCGCCGCCATCGAACTCCACCGTCTAATCCGAATCTCGTTTTGGGATGCCATGATCGTGCATGCCGCCCGCGCCGCCAACGCCGCGGTTCTCTACAGTGAAGATCTGGGGCACGGATCGGTTCTCGCCGGCGTCACCGTGCGGAATCCCTTTCTTGGCGTTTGAATCCCGGCGGAATTGAGCCTGAGAAGCGCGTCAAAGGGCGCGGCGCCTCCGGTAGTCCGTCTCACGCCAGGCATCCGCCGTTCTCAATGGAAAATCGCCTCAGTGAGTGCCCATTTCTCCGCGAGGCGAGAGCTGACTCGGTGCAGCTCTGCAGCCGGTTCCGCTCAGGCACGTTAATCCCAGAGTTGGCCGCGCTTGCATTTCGCCGGCGGCCTTCGCATAATCGGTAAACTATGACTCGCCTCAACCGTCGCCTTTTCGTGCAAAGCACCGCAGCAGCGGCCGCACTGATTTCGGCCAGACGCGCACGCGCCCTCGAAGACGCGGACCTGAAACCGCTTGACGCGGAAATCGCCAGACGCCACGACGAGGCTGTCCAGCGGCTTCAGAACTGGATTCGCCAGCCCGCCATTGCCGCCGAAAACCGCGGCATGGATGCAGGCTGCGATCTCATGATGAGCATGCTCAAGGACGCCGGCTTCGGCGAGGTGAAGAAAGTTTCCACCGATGGCCACCCCGGAGTCTTCGCCACGCTCGATGCCGGCGCGCCGAAAACCGTCGGCATCTATTTCATGTACGACGTGAAGCAGGCAGATCCCTCCGAATGGACTTCCCCTCCCTTCGAAGCGCGGATCGTCGACAAGCCGGATTTTGGTAAGGTTCTGATCGGCCGCGGCGCGGTCAATCAGCGCGGCCCCGAAGCCATGTGGCTTGCCGCCCTGCACGCGTTTCGCGGGGCCCGGCGCAAGCTGCCCGTCAATCTTGTGTTCGTGGCGGAAGGCGAGGAGGAGATCGGATCTCCTCACTTTCCGCAGATTGTCCACCGGCCCGACATTCTGGCCGCTTTCGGGAAATGCACCGGCGTTTACATGCCCATGCCTATGCAGGCCCCCGATGGAACCGTCACCATCAATCTTGGCGCCAAGGGCGTAGTGGAACTCGAGCTCGTATCGAGCGGCGAGCGCTGGCATCGCGGACCGAAGCAGGACCTCCATTCCTCAAACGAGGCCCGCGTCGATAGTCCCGCCTGGCACCTGGTGCAGGCGTTGGCCACGCTCGTCGGCGCCGACGGCCACACGCCCGCCATCGACGGCTACATGGACAAGGTCCGCCCTCTGAACCCCGAGGAGAAAGCCCTCATTCGCGAAGCGGCCAAGCGCCAGAACGAGGACCTCGCCAAGAAGCAGATGGGCGTGGAACACTGGGTCCACGACGTCGATTGGCTGGAATCGCTCGAATTGCTCGCGGGACGCCCGACCGTCAACATTGAAGGGCTCGTCGCCGGATATACCGGGCCGGGCGGCAAAACCATTCTCCCGCATCGCGCCGTGGCCAAACTCGACCTGCGCCTGGTGCCCAACATGACCGCGAAGGATGCGCTTGCCGCACTGAAAGCGCATCTCGCAAAGCGCGGATTCGCCGATATCGAAGTGAATATGACCGGCGGCTACGATCCCACCACCACGCCGCAGAAGTCGGCTCTCATAGGAGCCCAGGCTGCGGTCTATCGCCGGAGCGGAATCGAGCCGGTATTCTGGCCCCGGCTCGCCGGATCGTGGCCGGGGTACGTCTTTACCGGTGAGCCGCTAAACCTGCCTGCCGGCCATTTCGGCCTCGGACATGGCAACGGCGCGCACGCACCCGACGAATACCTGGTCATCGAATCGTCCAATCCGAAGGTGAGAGGTTTCGACGGCGGCGTCCGATCGCAGGTGGAATATTTGTACGAACTAGCCGCCGGCTAGCGGAAGCCGCCGAAGCCAGCGCGTCGGTCGCGACTTCCGCCGCATCGAACTGCCGCGCGACATGACCACGATCCGATTACCTGCGCCAAGAGCCGGCGTCCGAAGTTCCATTTGTAGTTAGCCGCCGAACGAGCAGGACGCCGAAGCCCGGGTTATGGCTCTCGGCGCCTGCACATCCGTTACGGCCGTTGACGAACTAAGCCGTTCGTCCGATTAACGGTTGCTTTGACTGAAGCTGAAAAGGTCGAACAGGTCGCTGATCGCCGGCGTATTGTCCGGCACGTAGGGATTGGCCGGGCTCATCACCGGGTTGGGGAGATTGTCGCGGCTGCGTGTTGTCACAGGCCCCAGGCTCCAGTTCCTCTCGATGAATTTCAGAATGGAAACGTGATCCGCATAATCATGCGAAATGTGTCCGGCCCGCGTGTACGGAGATACAACGATCATTGGAATCCGCGTACCGTCCCCGAAGTAATCGAGTGGCTGAACATAACCCGAATCGTAAAAGCCGCCCCCCTCGTCGAAGGTGATCAAGATCGCAGTATCGCTCCAGAGACTGGGATTGGCCTGAACCGCCTCCACAATCTTCTGCGAGAAGCCCTCGAACAGATCTAGTTTCGAAGATGACGGATGACCGTCGACGAGCCCGCTGGGCTTGACGAAGGAAACCGCCGGCAGTGTTCCGGCTTGGATATCGCTGTAGAGATTGGCCGTGTCCTGGATGTGCGCAGTGCGCACAGCGGCGTTAGCCATGATGGACGTGTCGTATTGGAATGGGTTGCAGATGTTGCAATACTCGTCGGTGGTCGCGCCCATCGCCGAAAAGTTCAGCTGATAGGGGTCCGGCACATAGTTATTCCACTGATCGCCGTAATACTTCCACGAAATGTTGGCGGCAATCAGTGAGTCGCCGATGCTGGGCACCGAGGAAGGTGGAATGGTGAATACAGTGTTGCTGGGGTTCGTGTCCGTATACGCGTTGTTGCCGTTGCCGAAGTAGCCGGGGTTATAGTTGTTCAGCAGGTAATAGTGGCCCGCCTGGCAGTTCGGATTGATTGGACGCGCCAGAGACTGAAGGTAAGTCACAATCGGAGCAACTCCGGGCTGTGTCGTGTCCGAGCAATTCGTATACGATCCTCCGCCATAGGAAGCCGCGCCGAAAGAACCGCCTCCGTAACCATCCTCCGTATACCAGTTGTTCGTGCCGGCGGCCGGATTCGGATTTTCGACCTCATCCACCACGCCCGCGTTTGCCGTGCCTGCGGCCACTTGAACGTTGTGAGGCGGAACGGCGGCGTTGCCGTTCCCGTCGCTGAACCAGATCGCATCGCCGTGCCCGAGCATAATGTGGTTCGCGCCGGTGCCGCCAGCCACGGATTGGTGGAAATTATCGCTCATCGCGTAATTGTCGGCGAGGCTCCTGAAGTACGGGACGTCGCCATTTTGGACATTGTAGAATCCCATGGCCGTAGACCCCTCGCCAGTCGTCGTCGAATTGAGCGAGTATTCGGTACTGAAGGTCGAGGGTGGCGTGATGCCATTGCCGCCGGCGCCCTCGGTCACTTCTACCCAGGGGAACAAGGCGTTATCGCAACCTGAAGGATTCTCATAACTGGCGTGAGCCAGGCTGCAATCCATCTGTTGCCACATCTGGTAGAACCGATGCACCGGACTTGCCGAATAGGAGTTGTATAGAAAACTGATGCCGTTCGTCAATTGAAAGGGACCCGGCGGCAACGAATTGACTCCCGTAATTCGCGTGTCGGGAGTCTGGGACTTCAATCCCGAGCCTCCGGAAATCAGAAATGGATAATAACTCGTGGGTAACCCGTTTTCGGATTGCTGGGCAAGAGTCAGGCTGTCTCCCGGAACATAGGAGTCCGAGGGGCCCCCAACCAGCGGCGCTGGCAGAACCTGGTTCGGGAACGCAGTCTTGGGCGGACTCAGCAGGAACGTGCTGGGCGGCTCGTCCGTGGATGCTTGCTGCGCCGCGTAGGAAAAGTTGGGCCCGGGCGTGCCGTCGGCGTTGATTATCCCTTCCGAAAGCAGATTCCAGACTGTTTGCCCCCGCAAGGGCTGATAAGTCGCAAAGACGTGGTCAAAGCTGCGGTTTTCACCGATGATCACAATGACATGTTTGATAGGCGTTGTCGTATCGGCGTCGCCGGTCTGTTGGGCGAACAACGACGTGCCAATTGTCAACTGGAAGAGCGCAAGGGACGCCAGTCCGAAGCGCAAACACTGTAAGGCATTCGTTATAGGTCTTCTGAGAGTCATTCATGCTCCATTCTGTGTGTGGCGATGTACAACCAACAATGTCTAGCCAACCCTGTCTATTATTAAAGCGGGATGTTTCAATTGAATGTCCCTACGGTAAAATTCGAGTTACTTCGGGGGAGTTCCCGATTGGGGAGTTTGCGCCGCGCCTGCTTCTACTCGGATCAGGCCCATCATTCCCCCGTCCTCGTGTTCCAGCAGGTGGCAATGATATAAAAACGTGCCGATGGTATTCGGATCGCGAAAATCCATTCGTAATCTTACACTTGGGTATTCGAGCGATCTTCCGTTGTAATAAGGTACGTTGACGGTGTCGCGGAGGAACGGCTCATTCACCGGTCTCCCGAGATAGTTGAGCAGCATGAAGTGCAGTTGATGGATGTGGAACGCATGGAGCTCATTCGACCGGTTCTCTACGATCCAATCTTCCACCGTTCCCTGCTTTGCGACGATATTCGGCAGGCCTGATTTTGGATCGAACGCTACGGGCGCCTGGCCGTCCACAGTGATGTAAAACTCCATCGCGCCGTTCGGTTTGTCGGGATCGAGCGGCTTCTCGGAGAAGTACAGCCTCCGCGTGCGTACAGGGGCCACATCTCCCAGCCATGGCACGCTGGCCGCGGGTAGAGGCGTGGGTGAGGCGGTAAGCTTCGAGCGCGGCTCCGGGGCATTTTCCGAAGCTGTAATTCTGGCAATCGCTCGGTTGGGATCGTTTTCGCCGCCCGGTCCCGTGTCCACGCTTCTGGTGACGAAGAGCCCCGTTGTGCCCAAAGGAGGTCCCTTCACAATGAATTCCATCCGCGCGCCGGGCGGCACGCCAAGGTGAGTTTGCCAGTTGACCGAATCACCGGATTTTCCGTTCTCGTTCAGGGGCACGCCGTCCAGAGCTACCAGGCCAAGTGGCTGCGGGACGCGATTGAACAGGACTTCCAGGTTGAGGTACGTGATGGCGGAGGCATTCAACACGCGCCACAGTTGCCGCTCCTCGGGTTTCATCTCGATTACAGCCGGCGGATAGTCCGGATAGGGGACAGGCACAAAATTGATCGAGAGATCCTTGGCCGGCTTGCCGAAGCCCGTACCGTTATTCGCAGCGTCGCCGTCGCGATCGATGAGCATTTTGGGCACAACGGGCTCAGATTTAGAGGGTGGCGCATCCGGGTTCAGCAAATCCCGATCGCGAATAATCAGCACTCGTTCCGGCAAACCTGCCGCTTCCCTGACAGCACGCTCGATTCCTTCCACGATGAGCGCGCCTGACGCTCCGCCCAGAACCTGGACTTTACTAAACCCGTGAATATGCGGGTGGTACCAATACAATCCCGGCGGTTCGTTTTCCGGAATGCGGAAACGATACTCGAACGGCGCGTCCGCTGGTTGGATCGATGTGTTGAGGACATCGTCTTGATGGCAAACCGGCGGAACAGTCAATCCGTGGAAATGAAGATTGGTTGAAGTCGCCGTCATCAAGCCGCTCATACACGGGTCGGTACTCTGCCTGGCATCCGCATGAGTACCTGCATGGACACCCGCATGCGCATGATGCTGCGCGGCCCCGCCGGCCCCATCGCCGGCATCCGTCAAAGCGTTCTTCAAAGTCAGAACGAGAAGGTCGCCGGGATTCAGCCGCAGGTTAGGTGACTCTTTGCCGTCCGCAGTGGTGTAACAGTAGCGAATTGAGCCGCCCGCCTCAGTGTAGTTGTGAATGGTCAGGTCGACTTTCAGTTCCCCGTTTCGGCTGCGTAAGTCTTCCGGTTCTGGGACGGCGCTCCCGGCCGGCGGGCGTTGACAAGTGTTGCGCGGTAACTCTTGCGCGCGAAGGTCCGCATGCCATTGCGCCGGGATCAAGCACGCAAACCCTACGAAGACCAATCTTTTCGCCCTTAGGCTCGTTTCCATGTTCCCCATTCTTCCGGATCGCGGACGCAGGTTGAGCGACGTCGGCAACAAATCGCCAAGAAGCGCGAACCAGCGCCTGGCCGGAGTTTCGCGACATCATGTCTGCTGTCAATTATCGAAAATGGAAGTTAGGAACTGATGACAAACAGGTCACAGACCGGCAAAAACGTGGCTGGGATCGATATGTGAGACCGGATATGTGAGGACGAATATTTGAGGACGGATGGACATGTGGCACTCAGTTCGCCCGCTCCATCTCATCCGTCTCAAGGCAAGACTTCTTCCTACGGCGGCGCAAGGTCGCAGCGAAGGTGGATGCTCGACGTCGTTTTCAACTGGAGGTGTCCGCCGCGCTTACTGCCCTTCAGTTATTACTTTGGAATCGACGCGGAACTTCTTATAGTCGCTCCAGGTGACTTCCTGATCCTCCGCCACCCTCTTCACCAGTCCGATCCGTCCGCTGCCGCTCAAATACTCGCGGGTAGGCAGCCAGACTTCATCGTTGATCCGCGCTTGCTCCAAGACCAGCTTCGCGCCGGGGTTCAGCCAGGCGAGAAACCAACCGAACGAGATGGTCTGCGTGGTTTCGGCCTCCAGCCGGACCCACTGATATCCCGCCTTTTCAATCCACATCTTGCCGTGGATCTTCAGCAGCGCCGCGCCGTCGCGGCTCTTAGGGCGATAACCTGGTTTTGGCGCGCCCGAGACCACCCACACATCGTGCCCGTCAACCTTATCGCTTCCTTCCAGCCGCAAATTGTAAGCGTCCGGTATTTCCAGCAGGAATTCGCGCTCCCGGCGGCGCTCTTTCTCATAATCGGCGGCGCGGCGCTGCTTTTGTTCCGGAGTTTCGCTTGCCAGCCTGGCAGTTGACTTGTCCAGTTTCTGCTGTTGCTTCCGCTGCTCTTCGGGCGGCAGGGGTTGGCCATCCCGCTCCAGCATTCGCTGAAAGGGCTGACCATCCAAAACGATGGTTTCCCAAGCCTCCCGGCGGTCTGAAGTGACGTGATTATGCGAATCGAAATGGCGCTCGCGCGAGCGGCCCACCCAGGTGTAATCGGCCCTTCGAATCCAGTTGGCCTGATCCAACTCGACGGACCGGCGCACGATCTCGCGTGCATCCTGGGAAAAGGCGGAAACCGTGAGGCAGGCGGCTAATGGCAGAACCAACCGCACACTAGAGTAAACGGGACCGAAAGCCGGTTGGTTCCAGGCCCGACGCGCGCGCCAACTCAACGTTTCTGCCGGCCCCGCCGTCCTAACCTTATATGGTACTGCTCGCCAGGGAAGGCGCCGTTCGCCGTAATCGCATGATCTGTCTAAAGATCGCGTATGCCCGGACCGGCAAAAAAGCTCTGCTAAGAACGTTAAAATGGCAGCTATTCCGAAACCCGCTAGTACGCGTTACGTCCGTATAACCGTGGCCGTATGTCACAATTGACCCGTGGAGTCCTAATGTCTTCTCGTCTTCCTCATTACTTTGCAGTGGTTATCTGTGTTCTGACCCTTCCATTCGCGCTTCTGTCCCAGACGGCGCGGCGCCCGCTAATCACCCAGCAAGTCGATAACACGCGTCTTCAAATGCTTTCGGGTAACACACGTCCCGAAGCCAATGCACAGAATGACTTGGGGGCGGTTCCGGACGATCTTTCGATGGACCACATGCAGTTGCAATTGCAGCGGTCCGCCGCGCAAGAGCAGGCTTTGCGGCAATTCATCGACCAGCTGCACAATCCCAAATCGCCAAACTTCCATAAATGGATGACTGCCGAACAGTTTGGACAAACGTACGGCGCCTCACAACAGGATGTGAATACGATCACTTTGTGGCTGCAGTCGCGGGGTTTCACGGTCAATTCCGTTTACCCCGGCCGGATGGCTATCGATTTTTCCGGCAATGCCGGTCAGGTGCGGCAGGCTCTCCACACGGAGATTCATTACCTTTCGGTCAACGGCGCGCGGCATATCGCGAATATGAGCGATCCGCAGATTCCCGCAGCCTTGGCGCCGGCGGTGGCGGGCGTCGTCTCGCTGCACAATTTCACGCCGCACACGATGAAGAAAAGCCGCCCACAGTTCACATATACGTATCAAGGCTCTACCGTTCAAGCTGTGACTCCGGCCGATCTGGCAACCATCTACAACCTGACGCCGCTCTTCAGCGCCGGCACCACGGGCGCGGGGCAGACCATCGCCGTCATCGAGGACAGCAACCTGTATAACACTGCCGATTGGGATACTTTCCGGTCCACGTTCGGGCTATCGCAATACACTTCCGGCTCTCTGACCACGCTTCATCCGTCGGGCTCGGCTGGCAACTGCGCGAACCCAGGCGTACCCAGCGGCGGGGACGACGGCGAAGCCACGCTCGACGCCGAATATGCCAGCGCGGCCGCGCCCGGCGCTTCCATTGTTCTGGCGTCGTGCGCCGATACCAGGACCACTTTCGGCGGCTTTATTGCGCTGGAGAATCTGATTGGAGGCGCCACTCCGCCGGCCGTAGTCAGTATCAGTTATGGCCAATGCGAGGCTGAAAACGGCGCCGCGTCGAATGCGGCTTTCAGCTCAGCGTTTCAGCAGGCGGTGGCCGAAGGCGTTTCGGTTTTCGTCGCGGCGGGCGATGAAGGCGCGGCCAGTTGCGACGCCGGAGCCACTGGAGCCACGCATGGAATCGGCGTGAGTGCCTGGGCGTCCACGCCATATAATGTCGCCGTCGGCGGAACCGATTTTGGCGACTCTTACGCCGGCACGAACTCTACTTATTGGAACTCAACCAATTCGCCCACCTACGGCTCGGCTCTATCTTACATACCTGAGATTCCCTGGGACGATTCCTGCGCGAGCAGTCTGCTTGCGAGCGTGTTGGGTTATACCGCCACCTACGGCGCGGACGGGTTCTGCGCGAGTTCCGCTGCGCGGCAAGATGGGCTGGTGGAAGTGGAAGCGGGCAGCGGCGGCCCGAGCGGCTGCGCCACTGGGAATCCGAGCGCGAGCGGCATCGTGAGCGGAACGTGCCAGGGATACGCGAAGCCCTCATGGCAAAGCCTGGCCGGAGTTCCCGGCGATGGCGTGCGCGATATTCCGGATGTCTCTTTGTTCGCCGGGACGGGAGTGTGGGGACACTACTACGTGATGTGCTGGTCGGATACGAGGAATGGCGGCGCGCCATGCACGGGCGATCCCAGCAATTGGGCCGGCGCGGGCGGAACGTCGTTTGCTTCGCCGATTATGGCTGGCATTCAAGCCCTGGTGAACCAGAAGACGGGCAGCGTGCAGGGCAATCCGAATTACGTTTACTATCAATTGGCGGCAACGGCAAGCTGTAACTCTTCGAATGGAGACCCGGGCGTCAGTTCGTGTGTGTTCCATAATGTGACGCTGGGCAATATCGATGTGAACTGCAGCGGCACGGAGAATTGCTTCGGCGAGACCACCACTACCAGCGGCGGCGGATTGGGCCATCGCGGCGGCGGTGGTGAACAGAGCGTCGCGAATGGCGCGCTTTCCAGTTCCGATAAATCCTACACACCCGCGTTTGGAACGGCTTCGGGGTGGAACTTCGCTAACGGTATCGGAAGCGTAAATGCGTTCAACTTAGTGAACGCGTGGACCACGGCGCAGTAGGACAGGCCTCCTGGCCTGTCCAGCCGCGGGCTGAGTGCATGAACGAAGAAGAACCGGCGGCAAGGACCGCCGGCGCTACTCGCGAGCCGGCAACGCGCTGAACCGTCGGAAACGACAGGCCGGGAGGCCTATCCCACTCACGCCGAGAAACGGTAGCCTACGCCGCGGACCGTGTGGATGTACTGCGGGTATTGCGGGTTGTCTTCCAACTTCTGGCGCAGCCACGCGACGTGTACGTCGATGGTCCTCGAAGAGACCCCTGGTTGATATTCCCAGACTGCTTGCAGCAACTCTTCGCGCGGCACTACAGAGCCGCGGTGATTGATGAGATAGCGAAGCAGATCCAGCTCCTTGCCCGCCAAACCGACGGGCGCACCCGCTTTCCGGGCGGTGCCCTTTTCGAAATCGATTTCCACGCTGCCGAACTCAAAACGGATAACCGGCGTCAGCCGTTCTCTCTTCACACGACGTAAGAGGGCCTCGATTCTCGCCACCAGCTCCGGTGGCTCAAATGGCTTCGCCATGTAATCGTCGGCGCCCAGCTTGAGGCCCACTACGCGGTCGGTCAATTGCGATTTGGCGGTGAGCGCCAGAATCGCCACGTCTCTTCCCTGCCGGCGAAGCTCGCGGCAGATCTCCAATCCGTTCTTGCCCGGCAGCATGATGTCGAGCACGATCAGGTCGAAGCGCTCATTAAGCGCCATGGCGAGTCCCGCCGGGCCGTCAGTAGCGCTCTCCACGGCGTATCCTTCCGCGCTGAGAAGATCGGTGAGGGTTAGGACGAGACCGGGCTCATCCTCCACCAGAAGTATGCGAGAGCTCATCCGGCAACACCACCGGAAGCGGCGGGGAGGCGCACAATGAACTCGGCGCCCTTCATCGGCTCGCTTTTCACCTGGATGCTGCCGCCGTGCGCTTCCACGATCTTCTTGACGAGACTTAGCCCCAGTCCCGTTCCATGAATCTGGTCCTGAACGGCGCGCGCGCCGCGGAAAAACGGTTCGAAAATGTGTTCCTGCTCGTCCGCCGGAATACCGGGTCCGCGATCGGCGACGCGAATCTCGACGGCCGCCGGAGAATTGCCGGTTGTCTTCGAGGCGAATATACCGATCCAGTTGTTGCCCCGGGGTGGCCCATTCGCCGACCCATGCGCCGACCCGTGCGCCGATCCGGGAAGCGATCCATATGCCCCATACTTGGCGGCGTTGCCGATCAGGTTCTCGATAACCTGGCGGAGCGCCCGGGCATCGCCGAGCACCGGAGGAAGATCGGGATCGACCATCTTTTCCACCACGCAGTGAGCGTCTTCGATCACCGCCCGGCTGAGGTCCAGGGTTTCGTCTATGATGGCTGCCACCGAGAGCGGTTCGCGCTCCCGAATCGCGCGCCCCGAACTGGCGCTGGCGAATTGCAAGACCTGCTCCAGCAATTCCCCGAGTCTGCCGCTTTCCCGCTGAATCAGCGCGCCGTATCTTTCCACCTGGGCGGGGTTGTTGGCCAGCTTGCCTTGCAGGTTGTAAGCTGCGGTGTGGATCACGGTGAGCGGCGTACGCAATTCATGGGAGACTCCGGTCACGAAATCCATCTGCAGGTCCGCCAGCTGTTGGGCGCGCCGCGTGTAGCGAATCAGCGCGGCGCCGGTGGCGAGAATCAACAGGAGGACGCCCCCTGTAACCGCCAGGTTGCGGAGGCGCGATTGCGCCACGACGGCTTCCAGCGACCCGGCGCGATGGCGCACGAACATTCGCCAGCGTCCCGACTCGTACGCCGGCCCAGCGCCCGGACCCGGCCCAGGGCCACGCCCGCCGGGCCCTGGGCCGGAAGCGGGTCCACGCATACCCTGTGGACCCGCGCGGCGGAATCCCAGATTATTCTGCGGATCGAAGAGACTGACGGAAGCGTCGGCATTGGCTTCGATGTCTTGAGACTGGCCGGGGTCGGATTGATAGATTACCGACGAAGGATCGGCCTTGGCGACCACCTCGACCTGATAATCGAGGCCGTCGGCAGTGCCCAGGTCGCGCTGCAAAACGTCCGGCAATATGACGTCGCGAAGGTAAGCGAGATTCAAATCGAAGATGAGCCAGCCGGCCTCCCTGTGGTCGAAAGGACGGGGCCGATGGCCGCCGTGGCTAGTGGAACCTGGGTCAGGCGCGAACAGCGGCTCCTCGAACAGAAGTCCATCGCCGCCATGGTCACCGCGGTTGCCGTCCCCATGATTGTCCCCAGGGTCGCCGCCTCCGTGATCGCCGGACGGCGGTGGCGGCCGCCGCTCCGCCTGCTGGCCGGGTCGAGGCTCCGCGCCATCCTCCGGCGGCTGCCCAACCGAGAGGTTCGCTTGTAACCGGTCTCTCATCGCATCCCACGCCGGGGGCCATTCCACCGTCTCCAACACGCCCCGGTCGAGATCGAGAGAGCGCAGCTCGATGGTAGTTCTCTTCGGGATGGCGATAGCTATGCGATCGAAGATGCGACCGTGGCGAGCGCTCTTCTTCCACTGCGTGTAGCGCTCCGCGACTTCATTCTGCAATAACTGCGGACCGGCCTCCACATCCACGGGAGTGAGAGCGGCGCAACTGGAAGCAATTTCGGAATCGAAATCCCGGCTGAGGCGCATGAGGCTGCGTTGCAGCTCTTCCTGCAAGCGGTCGCGGGCGGTCACGTTGACCTCCGTGATCCAGCGGTATTGCAGGATGCCGAGAACCACGCATAAGGCGAATAGCGCGCACACAAACAGCCCGGAAAGAATCTCGCGCCGTCGATGGGCCGCCGATTTCATGATTCGCACCTACATAGACGTGGCGTGCCGGGGAAGCTGTCAAATAATCGATTTGGTTTAGGAAGGAACCTTCGAAGGTTATTTTATTTCATAACCAGCTTGCGTTTCAAGACGCTTCAGAGCTTCGGAGCGATCCATGCGGTGACCGGCCACGAAAACACCTCGATAAGGACGCTGCCTCGGCGAAGACAACCGCGGACGCGTCGCGCATGCGGGCGGTGGCGGAAATCATTAGGAAAAATGTGCCTTCGCGGCCTTAGCGCGGCGAGTGCGCATTAACTCTCTGTAGCGGCAGGCGAGCAGTAGGATGCTCGCCTGTACGTCGCTCCGGGAACGAAGCTCTCATCAGGCCGGCGAATGTTATCCTCCTTCCATGCAAGCCACGGGCTGGGAGTTCGCGAACCGGGCAGTCATCTTCGGCCTGATCATTGGCGTCCCCTTCGCGCTGTACTCTCTCGACCACGAGAATGCCACAGCGATTATCGCGAACTGGTTCGGCCCAAAATTGAACATGGACCCCGATCTGTTAGCGCGCCTTCTGTTCGCGTTTGCCGCCCTCGTACTCGCCGTCGCGGCTCTGGTCCGCACCTGGGCCTCTGCGTACCTCAACGCCGGCGTAGTTTATGCATCCGAAGTGAAGACCGCCTCGCTGGTCGCCGATGGACCCTACCGGCACGTGCGCAACCCGCTGTACTTCGCTAATATTCTGATGGCGATCGCCATGGGGGCTATGATGAGCCGGACCGGCCTGGCTGTCTGCGCGGCAGCCATGATCGTGTTCTGTTACCGGCTGATTTTTCGCGAAGAGGCCGAACTCTCCGCAAGCCAGGGGGAGCGCTACAGTGCCTACCTCAGCCGCGTCCCGCGTCTCTTGCCTGCGTTGCGGCCCCGCGTTCCTTCCACCGCACGCCAACCCAATTGGACCGCGGGGTTCAAAGCCGAGGCTTGGTACTGGGGATTCGCGGCCGCGATCCTCGGCTTTGCCATCACTCTGAAACTGGCGGTATTCTTCATAGTCACCGCGGTCAGCGTCGGGTCGTTCTGGATCTTGACGTCACTACGCCAGCGTAAATGATTCGGCGAGCGTGATAGCTTGAGAAGCTGTCGAGCCGCGACTAGAGGAGGGCACACTTCAATGCAGTTTCCCATCTCCGATTCCGAGGACGTGAAAGATCTTCAGCAGCGCCTCGCGGACCTCGGCTTCGACGTTTCGGCAGACGGCATCCTCGGTCCCGAAACCAGCGCCGCCGTGAAAACTTTCCAGGCTCAAAATGTGGACGCCTCGGGAAATCCCTTGGTCGTGGATGGCGTCGCCGGCCCGGCAACCTGGGCGAGTCTGATCGCTAAAGCTGCGCCCCCCGGACCGCCCGTGGAAACCGGCGCAGTTCGCACCGGTTTTGATACTGCGTTTTACCCCGGCGAGGCGCAGATGCAGGCGTGGAAGCAACTCTCGCCCTATGGCTTCGTCGGTTATTATCTGGCATCTCCCGCTCATCCCAACGCGTCCTGGATGGGCAAGCGCGAGGCATTACTAACCATGGGATGGGACACGGTCGCGATCTACGTGGGACGACAAGCCCAAGGGCCCGGATCGAGCGTAGCCCCCGATGCCGCCGGCGGTCGCGAGCACGGCGCGGACGCTTTGGCGAAAATGCAGTCCGAAGGCTTCCCCGCCGGCAGCGCGGTGTATCTGGACGTGGAACCGATGGATCAGATTCCCGCGAACATGATCGATTATGTGAATGCGTGGCTGAGCGAGTTTGCGGGGAAAGACTACCTGCCCGCCATCTACTGCCATATGCGAAATGCAGTGGAACTCAAAGCGAAGACAGCGCCGGCAAGCGCGGATCTGCAGTTTTGGGTGACCGGTAGCGGCACCGATTTCACGCCCGGCGTCAGCCAGCCCACCGACTCCGGCATTCCGTTCGCGACGATGTGGCAGGGCGCCTTCGACCAGGAAAAGACCTTCGGCAGCGTCACCATCAACATCGACGAGAACGTGGCCTTCGCCGCGGCCAAAGCAGTTTCCGCCGCAGTCGGCAATGGCAGCTGAATCCTGCTACAGGCTGCTAGTATGCGGTTGCCAACCGCCGCGCAGGATGCCATCCTGCCCCACAAGCAGATAGCCCCAGCCACGCGGCGCGCCGTTTCCGGATTGGTTCATCTCGGCGCCGCAACCTCCATCACCGCCTTCCACGTGAACTCGGCCAGCTTATAGATAGACGCCGCCGTGGCTCGCTCCACATCGCTGTGCCACCCGTGCGCGGCGAACTCCTCGTCGGTGCTCTCCGGGCCGATCCCGTAACACTGCATCCCCTTCGCGCGAAGCTCCGCCATATCCGTCGCGCCCGTCATCATCATCGGCAGCGTGGCCGCACCGGGATACATCTGTTTGCTCACCGCTTCCAGCGCGCGAAACATATCCGTATTCAGCCCGGATGGCGGTCCCGCCGGCCGCTTCGCCGAAGTAGTGGGTACGATCTTCACCGACGGATCGTCAATCACTTTCGCCATCGCTTCGAAGAACTTCGCGGCGTCCTCGCCCGGCGTCATGCGTATATCGAGCGTAGCTTCAGCTTCGGACGGAATCACGTTGGCTTGAAAGCCGCCTTTAATGATCGTCGGGACCACTGAAGTCCGCAGCATGGAATAACGCTGCTGCTCATTGGCCGCCAGATACCGCTCCACCGACGCCGGATGCTGCGGATTCAGCAGCGCCCGGAAGCGCGCCGCGCGGACAGGCGGCGAAATCGCGGCCAGCCGCTCAAAGTACGCGCGAGTGGTATCGTTCAGACTGAGCGGCGTCACCCAGGCCGACACCTTCGCCACCGCCGCGCTCAGGTGCACAACCGCGTTGTCGAGGCGCGGAATGGAGCCGTGGCCCGACGTTCCGGTCGCCACCAGCCTCGCCCGGCGCGGAAGTTTCTCCGTGGTGGAAACCGTGACGGCGGTCGCCTTGCCGCCCTCAATGGTTACGCTGCCGCCCTCGGTCAGCGCAAACTCGGCATCGATGGCATCGAAGTGCTTCTCCACCATGAAATCGATGCCGGCCTCTGTGGCGCTCTCCTCGCCCGACTCGGCGAGAAAGATAATGTCGCGGTCCAGCGTCACGCCGCTGCGCTTCAGCAGCAACATCAGCATGAGGTTCGAGACCAGCTTGTCCTTATCGTCCGTCGTGCCGCGCCCCCACACGTAGCCGTCCTTCACGATGGCGGCAAACGGGTCCATGGGCCACTTCTCGGGCTGCACGGCGACCACGTCGGTGTGCGCCAGCAGCAGCACGGGCCGCTTCTTCCCGTTACCGGGGATGCGCGCCACCAGGTTCGCGCGTGCCAGGTCCTGCGCAAAGACCTGCGCCGGAATCCCGGCCTCCGCAAGGGCGCCTTTCAGGTAATCGACCACCCTCGTCTCGTTGCCTGCCGGGCTGGAGGAATCGATCTGCACCAGCGCCCGGAAACGGGCCAGCGTCTCGGCCTGCTGCGCCTTCCAATCGATCGGCGGCCCCTGCGCACAAGCTCCCCACGCCGCCGCGAGACTCAGCAGAGCGGTGCGTCGAACCCCGGGTATTCTCATCCTCCTGATCCTACCTTGGGTCATGCCCAACCACAACAGGATGCCCGTTCGAGCGCGCTTAACCGTTTTGGGGGATGCGGCCAAGACTATGTTGTCGGCCTCAGCCGGACTCAGTTTCTTGCAGATGTTGGATTCATGCTGAGAGAGTGTGAGGTGCGTTTGAGGCGGAAGATTTTCCCGTAACCGAGATTAGGCGGCGGGTAGTTGTTACCCGCGGCCCGAGGATCCCGGAACTACCCTCGAGCCCGTCGCAAAACGGTTCGGCAGTCGGGAAAACGTCGTCCGCGCGGCCGCCCTGACGTAGTATCATGCATGGATTCGGCGAATACGCGCGACGCAGATTCAAAATCTATGCCAGCGTGCTTCTGTTGGTTCGACTGGTTCTTCTTCGCATCCCACTGGAAGCGCGATCTGTTATACAGAACGTATAACACACGGGCCGAACGCCATCAAGCGGGGCGGATGGAACGATGAGCTGGAAGGATTCCACCGACCCTGAGTAGGCCAGCGCGGCGACAACCAAGAGCGATGCTGGCCTCGTCGGTGCAGACTGCAAAGGTCCACGGCCAGACCATTAATGCCGCTTGGTCGCGGGTTTTCGAATCGGAACCTCGCGCCGGAAATCGGTGAAATGTGAGGCGGCGTGGTAATGGCCCGACCAACGCAGCCGCTGCGATGCGGTCCGCTCGGTGTATACTCAACTTGAGAATCCCGTTAGCCGGTGCGCCGGATCTTGGAGGTTAAAAACTTGGACCGCCGTTCGTTTCTTGCAGCCACGATCGCTGCCGCGCTTCCCGCTCCCTCTGCTCCGCGGCGGATAGATAGCTCGCGCGTGAGCGCTATTACCGATGAGGTGTCGCGTTCGCCGGCGGAGGCAATCGAATTCGCCCATAAGTTTGGAATGCAATGGCTTTCGCTGCGGGACATCCCGTCAAATGATGCCAAGAAAATCTCCTACCACACTCTGGAACCGCCGGCGCTCCAACAGGCCAAGGCCGAGTTTAAGAATGCTGGCATAGGAATTTCGTTCCTGGACACTCCGTTTCTCAAATTTGGGCTGCCTGGCACCGAGCCGAAACGCTCGAGGCCTGAGGAGCCGGCCGCGAAGGAGAAGCGACTGGCGCGGGAGAAAGCGCTGTTCGACGACCGCATGGCGGACCTTCGTCTGGGTATCCGCGCCTGCCATGCGTTCGATTGCACGCAGCTTCGCATTTTCACGTTTACGCGGGTGGCGGAGCCGGAATCGCTATTCCCGCGCATTGCCGAAATAATCGACCCATTGTCCGCGGTCGCGGAAAAAGAGGGCATAAGGCTGCTTATTGAAAATGAGGCGTCACAGAATGCCGGCACCACGGCGGAGACGGCGAAGCTTATCAAATTGCTGCCGCGCAATGTGGGGATAAATTGGGATTCGCTTAATGGTTTGGAGCTTGGTGAGAAGCCCTATCCGGACGGGTACGAATCGCTTCCCAAAGATCGAAACTGGAATGTGCACGTCAAGGGCAAGAGCCTGCTCGATTATCCGGAGCATCAGGATTGGCCCGCGATCTTGAGCGCACTCGAGCGTGATGGCTTCACGGGCCGTTTGGAACTGGAGACCCATATCTTCGGCGATCAGCAGGTCGCCGCGTCGCATGCCTCTATGAAGGAAATCATGCGGCTGCTGAGTCCTAAAGGCTAGCTCGTTCCCGGCACGCTCTGCATATTAGTTGCGGCCATCTTCCAGAGCTTTGGACAGTGCGCGATTGATGCGGTCCACTGTTTCAGCCGGATCTGCGACTTCCACGATAAACTCGTCATACCGGTCCTCAATCCCGGCGAAAAGATCCTGAGTACTTCTGAGTTTGATACTTATCGCGTTATCCGGATTGTGTACGTCCCAGAATGTTCGATTGACGCCTGCATGGAAAGTTCCCGCCGTGAGTACGCCCGGGATACTCGTTCCGGGATTGCGGGTTCCTTCCGGTCCTGCTCGGGCCCGCTCGGCGTCGATACGAACGAGTTCTATCGATGCAAGAGGAATCTGGATAGAATTTCTCATTGCCCAGAGCTTGTGCAATCCACGCACGCGCAACTCCAATATTCCATCGGCGATTTGTGCGTCTACCAATTTGCCTCCCACTTAGACCACGCGGCAACTCGCGCGGGCTTAGAATCACGAGGGCGAAACTCTGCCATCGCCGTTCCCGGTTTCGCGGGGCAGTAAAAAAGCCGGAAAAGCTTCTGCGGAGCAAAGCGCGGTGCGCCAAACCATTTTCCAAAGGCGAACCCAAAGCCCACCCCAAACGCCTCGGATGGAAACGTGGACAAGGGCCCTCAGTCTGCGTCTTATCATATTCTGTAACCCTCTCTTCGTGGGACTCAAGCGGTTTATCGCCATTCCGATAATCCGGCCCTCGATCCATAGTGTATTAGCGGGTCGGTTCGTTTCGACGAAGTGGCGATCGGCGCCCACGATCTTCGCGGGCAGTGGATTATGGCAACGTTCGATCCCGACACGCCGGGGAAGCTCGCCTTGAATTGCGAGTCGATTCGGGGCAGCGAGATTCAGGTTGTCCGAATGGTACAAGCTCCGAAATGACGCTGCGAACACGGCGCGATCGAGAGAAGCTGAGGCGCGTCTTTCTGCCGGCGCACGTTCAACTTTTGTTTATTGGCGAAGCGCCACCCGCTTCGGGACGCTTCTTTTACTCCCGCAACTCCGGACTTTACCGCGCGATGCGTGATGCGTTTCGAAGCATCGATCCATCGATCGACGATGACAATTTTCTCGCGGTGTTCCAAGCCTCTGGCTGCTACCTGACCGATCTGTGTGCGGAACCCGTAGATTGCTTGGATTCCCAATCTCGACAGGCTGCCCGCCACGCTGGAGAGAGATCACTCTCACGTAGAATCGCCCAGCTTCAGCCGGCAATCATCGCTCCCGTCCTCCGCTCTATCGCCGGCAATGTCGCGCAAGCTTGCTCGGCGGCAGACTGGCGCGGTCCCGTCATTCATCTGCCTTACCCTGGGCGATGGCAGCGCCACAGAGACGCGTTCATTGAGGCCCTGGCGCCCACGATTCGCAGGCTGATGGGATCGTCGGATACGCACCGAACGATACAGCGGTGAAACTCTATCATTCGCGCAGCGGTTTGAGAACGGGAGCGGCTCCGGATCGCGCGCTCATCCCGTGGCGTTTGTCGGGCTCGTTGCGCGCGCCGCCACCCGCCGCTTCCACTCAAACAGCACCACTCCCGCCGCTACTGAAACATTGAGCGATGAGATTTTGCCCGCCATGGGAATCCGCACCAGTACGTCGCAATGCTTGCGGACCTGCTCGTGCAGCCCCTTGCCTTCACCACCCAGCACGAAAGCGGTGGGCGCGGCGTAATCGGCCTGGTCGTAGGTTTCCGTGCCGCGCTCATCCAGGCCGTAGATCCAATAGCCTTTTTCCTTGAGCTCTTCGAGGGCCCGGTTGATATTGGTGACGCGCGTGACGGGCAGGTATTCGAGCGCCCCTGCCGCGGCCTTCGCCACCACATCGGTCACGCCTGCCGCGCGCCGTTCCGGGATGATCACCGCGCCCGCGCCAGCCGCATGCGCCGTGCGAATCACCGCGCCCAGATTGTGCGGATCTTCCACTCCGTCCAGCACTACCACCAGCGGCGCCGAGGCTTGCTGGGTCGAGACCAACTGGGACGAGACTAGCTGGGACGAGATTAGGGTTTCGAAATCCGCGTACTTGTTGGCCGCACCCATGGCGACCACGCCTTGATGCGCGGCGCTGCCGGCCAGACGGTCCAGCGCGCCGCGCGGCTCAAAGCGCACCGGCACCGCGGCGCGGCGCGCCATATCGATGATCTCCTGCATGCGCGGCCCACCCGCGCCCTGCGCCACCAGAATGCGCTCGATCGCACGCTTGGCCCGCAGGGCTTCGGCCACGGGATGAATGCCGCTGAGAATCGCCATCAGTCTTCGGGCTCGATGCGGAGTCCATTATTGAAGCGGTTGGTGAAGTTGGAAATCGCCGCCACCAGCGTGATTTCCACAATCTGCTCGCTGCTGAAATGCTCGGTCAGCGCGGCGCGCGTCTCATCGGCATCGGCGGTGCGAGTCAGCTCGCGCGCATAGCGAATCGCGGCGCGCTCGGGCTCGTTGAAATCCTGATCCTGCTCGGTCTGGAGGGCGCGCATCTCATCCTCGGTAATGCCGGCTTTCCTGGCGCCCGCGGAATTGGCGAAGATGCAGAACGCACATTCGTTGGCGTAGGAGCAAGCCATGTAAACCAGCGATTTAATGCGGCGCTCCACGGAACCGGGACCAACCACGGAACTGTAGAACGGCACGAAGTTCTTCAGCGACTCCGGCCGGTTGGCCATGGCGCGAAAAAACGGGTTGGGGTGTTTGGACTTGGCTTCCAGACTGGCGAGGAATTCGTTCTGGGACGGATCGACTAACTTGACGGCAGGGGGCATAAACCCAAGGGTAGCGCATAGCTTGAGTGAATCGGCGGGTATTGAACTGGAGAGACAGGCCAGGAAGCCCGTCTTACTTAATTACGCCAGCTTGACCAGTTGCTTGCCAATGTTTTGGCCCTGCAGCATCCCGATGAAGGCGCGGGGCGCATTCTCGAGGCCAGTCACAACGTCCTCGCGATACTGGATCCTCTTGTCGTGCAGCCACACCGCTAATTGCCGGTAGCCCTCGTCGAACCGGCTGGCGAACTGCTTGACCAGGAATCCTTCCACCCTGGCCTGTTTGGCTACCAGTTGCCCCAACCAGCGTGGGCCCATCTGCGGTTCGTCGGAGTTATACTGCGAGATCTGGCCGCACACCGCCACGCGTCCGCGAACGTTTAACCGCTGGATGGCGGCATCGGTGATGGCTCCGCCTACGTTATCGAAGTAGATGTCGATGCCGTTGGGACACACCTCGCGAAGTTTGGCGTCGTAATTCGCGCATTCCTTGTAGTTGAAGGCGGCGTCGAAACCCAGATCGCGTGTCAGAAAGCGGACCTTCTCTTTGCTGCCCGCGATGCCGATGGCGCGGCAGCGCTTGATCCTGGCGATTTGCCCCACCAGCGAACCCACGGCGCCCGCCGCGCCGGAGATCAACACGGTTTCGCCAGGCTGCGGGCGGCAGATGTCGAGCAGGCCGAAATAGGCCGTCAATCCCGGTATGCCCAGTACGGATAAAGCGGCGCTGACTGGCGCGACATCCGGATTGATCTTGCGCAGCGATTTCGCCTGGGCCACGGCATACTCCTGCCACCCCAGCATTCCCTCCACGAAGTCGCCTGGGGCAAGGCGCGGGTCGTGCGACTCGATCACCTCGCCGGCTACCGCGCCCACCATCACTTCACCGGGTTCTACCGGTTTGGCGTACCCGCCGGCGCCGCCGATTCTCGCACGCATGTAGGGGTCGACGGAAAGATATAACCCATACACCAGCGCCTCGCCCGGTCCCGCCTTCGGCATGGGCGATTCGACCAGGTGGAAGTCGGTCACCTTGGGCATTCCGGCCGGCCGCGAGGCCAGCGTGATCTGGCGGTTAATTGCGGGCACGCTTTCACCTTATCACCGTGGATCGGAGCGGATCGGATCTTTACGTGATTAGCGTACGTCTGTTCACTAACATACGGATTCAGGCCGATCTTGCTTGTTAAGATATCGACATTGAGTCCCCCGCGGCACCTGCGGTCGGGCTGAAAAAACACACTTCTGAGAGAACTAGGAGGACTGCGCGATGGCGCTTCGAACAGATCAAGCAACACCACAACCTCATTCCACATTTCGCGTCGATGTACAACTCCATGACCTGTTGGTAAACAAGAACTCCAAGGCGAAATCGCTGCTGCCCAATCCGGCGGAGCCGATGACGCTGCCGGAACCCGAGTTCCCGTCCAGGCCCCATCTGGCGAATCTGGCCGATCCCGAGGCCATTCCCGATAAACGCTCCTGGACGGCCCCTTATGTGTACCGGGCCATGCGCGGCTGGCTTTTTCCTTATGTCCGCTCGCGAGTCATGCCTGGCGATTTCCATCCGATCATCGCTTACCTCTTCACCGAGTGGAAATGCAACCTGGATTGTCACTACTGCTGGGCCTTCGATAACCGGGTTGCGGGCATGACGGAAGATATCGCGCGGCGGTCCATCGACTGGCTGCACGATCACGGCTGCCGCGTGCTTGCGCTGATGGGCGGCGAGCCCCTGCTGCGGCCGCAGTTCGTTCACAAGGTGGTGTATTACGCCGCCAAGAAGGGTTTCTGGATTTATGTACCCACCAACGGACGGCTGCTGCGTCCCGATGTGATCGACCGTCTGGGCGACGCCGGCGTGGCCACGTTTAACCTGGCGGTGGACGCGCTCGAGATCAAGCCCGGGCTGCCGAAAGCGCTCGCGCCCATCCGCTCGCACTTCGATCACCTGGTGAAGCGGCAATTTCGTTATGGGTACACGGTGTTCTTCAATATGAACATCTGCCGCCACAACATGGACGATATCCGGCAGCTTACCGAGATCGCGCGGGAGCATCGCATCGCCACCGATTACCATATCAACGAACCGCCCATGATCGAGCCCGAGCACTTCGAGCACTTCCACGACAACGTGACTTACATCCATAAGGAAGACTGGCCCGAAGTGGACAAGTTAGTGGATTGGCTGATCGAAAAGAACCAGTCCGGTTATAAGATGGTGAACTCAGTGCAGCGTCTGAACGAAATGCGCGAGTTCATGCGCGGCAAGCTGCAGGAATGGAACTGCCGCGCCGGCCATAACAACGTGATCGTCCGCGTCGACGGCACGCTGGCTCCCTGTTTCCCCATGTATTCGGCCACTTTCGATTGGGGAGTTGTGGGCAGTCACAACTTCGAGAAGAAGCAGCTCGAGGAAATGAAAACCGGTTGCCAGCCGCACTGCTTCTCCACGCTTAATCACAATCTGGCGTATTGCTACGACGCCATGCGGGTGGTGAAGTGGATGGGTAAGCAGGCGCTGCGAGGCTTTCAAGGAGCCAGCGGCAGCTTCAGCTAAAACACGGAGCGCAAACGCAGCCGGTACACCCCGAGCATTACCAAGCCGGCGCCTAACAGAACCATGGCGCCGGGCTCGGGCGTGGGCGAGGCTAAGTCATATCCGATCGCTGTCATGGCATCGATTTCACTGGGCCCATAGACCGGGGTTGCGCCCGCGGCCCCGAACGCATCCTGCACCTGCGGGTTCACGCCAGGCGGGAGAGGGTTGCTCTGCCAATCTCCGAAATCGCCCCCGTTACAGGCATTGTTGAACTGCGCGATCGCTCCGGTAGACGGGCCGTAGGCAAAGTACGCGCTGGTGGGCGTATTGCAATTGGTACTGAGCGTACGCGTGCCGCCGGTCGCCGCGCTCCACCGGAAAAGGTCTTCGGGCGCGCCTACACCTATGGGTGTGTCGTTCGCGGCATTGAGAGTGGCCCCAGGCTGACAGGCGCCGGACGGGCTCGTCGAGTCGCAGTTTTCCAGCGCGGAGCCAAGCCCCAGCACTTCGTCGATTTCGTGTTCGGCCGTGGACACCAGATCGTAGTAGCTTGGGTCGGGAAATGTCTGGCTATTCGGAGGAGTGGTAATCGCCGTATTCAGGCTGACGATGCCGTCCACCGTGGCGCCCGACCCGGTAAAGGCGCAAATATTCGGAACATTGCCACCGGCCGTGCCATCTCCGGTGGGGGTCACCACGCATCCCGGAGCGATATCGATTCCCAACGCCCTGGCATTCGCGCTCTTAATCTCGATCTCGTTCACGTTGCCCACCGGATTGACTCCGCCATTGGTATTGGGATCGCCGCCATTCGCGTCCAGACCCGCAATCGCCGCCGGATTGCCGTCGTTCGCCAAAAGCCCGTTATAGAAACTGGTATATGTCACGCCGTAAACCAGATCGTTGCTTTGGCCCAGCCCCCCACCCTCCTGAAACAGAATGGAAACCGTGATCGGGTTGCTATAGAGACTTTCGAACGTCTGGACGGCTGTATCGATCGCAGCCTTGATAATTGCGGCATTGGGGTCGCTGGTGATGCTGCTATCGAAGATTGTGTCGATAATCAGCCCGGCGCGGGCAGGCATAACGAACACGATGACTGCTCCCAAAAGGATGGCGGGCGAAAGGGGAAATCTCTTCACAGGCACCTCACACAACTGAACTGAACTTGACTAGCAAGTATAGTATGGTTTAGTTAGTCGCCCCACCAATTGTCCGATCTAGAAGTGTTAAATCTAACAAGCCATAACAATACCCTGCGAATGACAGGCCATATGCTGGATTCCGGCTGGGAGAAGTCGGTTTTTTTAACCGTCAGGTTTCTCCCCGAGACGGCTGTCACTCTCGATCAAGCACAGCCTCGATGAGCTGGGGCCCGGGCTCCCGCATAGCCGCGCCGAATTCGCGGATGAATTCGTCCGCCGTGGCGGCGCGCGTCGCCTGTACTCCGAAGCCTTCCGCCAATCTGATCCAATCCGGTTCCGGGTGTGAAAGGTCGATCATCTGGTCGGCGCGGGGTCCCACGGCGCCGGCGCCGGTCCGACGCATCTCGATATCGAGGATGCGGTAACGGCGGTTCGCCAGGATGACGATGGTGACGTCCAGCCGCTCGCGCGCCATGGTCCAGAGCGATTGCGGGGTATACATGCCGCTACCGTCGGCCTCGAGCGCCACCACCTTGCGGCCGGGGCAGGCCAGTGCGGCGCCTAGCGCCACCGGCAATCCCTGGCCGATGGCGCCGCCCGTCACCGGGAGATGGTCGTACATGGCGGCGGCAGCCAGGTGCGGCCAGATCTGCCCGCTACAGGATACGCTCTCATCGGAAAGGATAGCCCCCACCGGCGCCAGCGCGCCCACGGTCCTGGCTATGGCAGCCGCGGTGAGTGGCTCACCCTTGGGGAGAACCGGGCGCGATGGCCCTAGCAATGGCCCGGAGGTGGGGCTCATCCGCCGACGCGCGCCTACCTCCAAAGCCAGCCACTCGAGCGCGGCCACGCCATCCTGATCCTGGGATGCGAGCACGTCGAAGGCGCAGCCGGCAGGCGCCAACTCGCTTCGCATGCCGGGATAACCAAAGAACGAGACAGGCGGCCGGGCTTCGACCAGAATCAGACGCTCGAATCCGGCGAGCAGCTCCTGCGCCTGCTCAGGGAAGTAGGGAATGCGCTCGACGGCGGGGACGTTGCGCCCGCGCGTCATCCTGGCTGCGTTCCGGTCGGCGAAGACTCTTGCGCCGGTGATGGCGCGCACGTCATCGGCTGCGTGAAGGCCGCGGGTCTGCAGCGCGGAGCCGCCGAGAAGCAGGCCGACCGCCTGGCCGGAACGCAATGCGCACGCTGCGGCGCGGACCTGCGCAGTAGCCGGTAGGGGCCAGAAAGGCCGGGGCGCCCGGCATCCGGGCTCTCCAGCCTCGCTCCAGGAAAAATCGGCAGGCACAATCAGGGTCGCCACTTTTCCGGGCGGTCCTAAGGCGGCTGCCACTGCGGCCGAGGCCGATTCGCCCATGGCGGCGGCTCGCTCCAGCGTCAGGACCCAGTCCGACACGGGGCGCGCGAAAGCCTCGATGTCGGCAGTCAACGGAGCGTCGAAGCCGCGGTGCTGCGTGGAATGCTCACCGACAATGTTGACGACCGGAGAGCGCGCCTTGCGCGCGTTGTGGAGGTTCGCCAGCGCGTTCGCCAATCCCGGACCAAGGTGCAGCAGCGTGGCCGCCGGCTTTCCAGTCATGCGGGCATACCCGTCCGCTGCGCCTGAGCAGACTCCTTCGAACAGGCCAAGGACGCCGCGCATGCGAGGCACGCGGTCGAGCGCCGAGACGAATTGCATCTCGGACGTTCCCGGATTCATGAGACACAGATCTACGTCATTGGCCAGCAGGGTTCTGAGGAGACACTCGGCGCTATTCATGTCGGATTCTTTTTTATCACAGCACACGGCGCCTTGCGAATCGGGTTGCAGACGGCGATAAGATCCGATAAAAGCCGCCGATCTCCAGGAACCCTTTATAATGCGCTCATGAAGACCGCCTCTGCGTTTTCCATTCCACTGTCTCTGCCGGTCCTGATGCTATGCGCGGCGACGCATCCGGTCCGCGCGCAAGTACCCGTCGCGCCGGCATGGGCGCAGCCGGGCTCCGCGACCCACGTCCAGGTAGCGCCGCCACCGGATTTTCACAGACCCAGCAAGAATTTCAATACGCCGATCGGCATCTTTGAGGGTCAGTCCGACATTGGAAGCGCGCTGGTCCCGGGAAGCGCCAGTTACGACGCCGGAACGAAGCAGTACACCATCAACTCCGCCGGCTACAACGTCTGGTACACGCGCGACGAGTTTCGTTATCTCTGGAAGAAAATGTCCGGCGACGTCTCACTCGCGGCCGGCATCGCTTATCCGGACCCGAACGGTTATGGCGACCGCAAGGCGGTCCTCGTTATTCGGCAGGACCTTGAGGACGATTCCAAAGAGGCCGTCACCGCGTTGCACGGCCTCGGCATGATTCACCTGGCGCAGCGTCCCCAGAAGGGCGTTCGCGTCACGGACATGGAGTATCGCATCGGGGGACGCGGCCGTCCCGGCGGCGCCAGCCCCGACAGCCTCGTCGGCGTCATAGCCAAGCGCATCGGCATCGAAAAGCGCGGCGACTCCTTCGCGATCTTCGTCAGCCTGGAAGGCGAGCCTATGAGCCAGTTTGGCCCACCCATCAACGTGCATATCGACGGAACCTTCTACGTCGGCATTGGCTTCTGCTCGCACCTGCCGGACAAATCCGACACTGCTGTGCTCTCGGATGTGGTTCTTGAAAACTCCGCGGGCAAGGTTCGTTAGTTAAGGGTGTGACGCGGAGTTTTCACTGTCGCGAAAATCACTCTCTTACGGTGGTGGCTTCGATACCCTATGTCGCCGACCCGGCATACAACTCCTGGAGCGCTCAGCCTGCTGGTCGCGATCTCGCGGGTGTGGCGGGTAGAGCGTCGGCTTGCTGCGAGCTGCATCCCTGGCGATATCGGAGTGCATCGCGTTCCTTTGTCCGCGAGCGGGTTCGCCTGCGTGCGCTTCCAGCCTAAGGGCCGCGGGCGAATCGCTTCGGGGTGGGCGATGAAACGCCCAAAAGGCACTAGCGTAAATGCTATGGCGTCAAGGAGGATGTATCTCTTCGAGCGTGCGACATCTGAGTCGGGCGTTTCGTCCAGAATGGGCCCAGCAGGCGCGCCGGAGTTCCTTACGGCGACGCAAGCTTAGAATGGCAGTGAGGAGGCGATCAAGTGAGAAAGGCAGCAATCGCGCTTTGCTATGCAGCGGCGTTTTTACAGTTGGCCGTAGTTTCCTGCGCTCAGACACCTTCAACTCAGCGTCCGATTTCCTTTGAGGTTGTCTCTGTCAAGCCGGTTGTGAGGATACCTGGTAGTGGACCAGCAACAAGACGTGAAGATGACGGAAGATACGAGTACCGTCCCGTAAATATGTTGTATCTGCTCCTCCGCGCCTATGGGTTGGAGGTCTACCAGGTGTCCGGCCCGGCATGGATAAGAGAGATTTTCTATGACGTTGTCGCAACGATACCGAAAGGCGCCACCAGCAGAGATATTCCTGCAATGTTGCGTCAGTTGCTGGCGGACCGGTTTCACTTGGTGGTACGTCGTGAATTGGGAGCGAGCCCGGTGTATGTGATTACCGTCGCGCAAGGCGGGCCGAAGCTTCAAGCATGCGAAATGAAGGCTCAGGAGAGACCTCAGAGCATCGAGGAGCGCATCGGTCCTTTGCACGCACTTGAAGCGGGGGACTGTCCTGCGAATCGCGTTTTCACCCGGGGTGAGGCTACCATGCTAGTTGAGGCCCATACTGTGGCTTTCTTGGCAAGGGCTTTGCATGATGGTTCTGACCGTCCGGTCCTGGACCGCACCGGATTGGACGGTCATTGCCGGATCCAATTGGAATGTGCGCAGGCAATGGGGGCGTCGGAGGATACCTCCGGATTCCCTTCCATGTCTACGGCGCTGCAAAGCTCGGCCTAAAGATCGAGAGGCGTAGTGAAGATCTGGAATATCTTGTCGTTATAGCCGGGGATCGAAACCCCATAGACAACTGATACCCATGGAGTGTTCTCGCCTCTCCGTTTCCGCGCAGGATCACCGTCAAACATACCCGTCCCGTCGATTATGGCCTGTGAGTGAGCTTTTCGGAGAGTGGCCGTAAAACAGGACAGTCGCGGCCTAGTTTTCGGAAAGCCTACTTTTTGTCAAAGTGGATAACCTCGGGGTTGCCGACCATCCAGGAGTTAAATGAGATTGTTGAATTCGCAAGCATCCAGGTTGACTCATTCCCTCGATTTGATGGCTTCAATAGCCAACCTAGCGGACTGCTCCACGTCCCGTTTTCGGAAGCTTAGGCTCTTTTCCAGAAAGGGCAGTGATTTCGTGGTGCCAATTTCGTTTAACATGGCATGGCAATAGATCATGTCCTGTGGGTCGGTCGTCGTCGCCAAGAGTTCTATGACTTTGTCCTCTGCTTCCGGCGTGTCTGTCCGCCTGAGACATTGAATCGCAGATTGCCGAACCAACCAGCGGTCATCACGAAGCAGGCGGTATACAGGTCCCAGGTCAAGACCCCCAGGCTTGCTTATCCAACTCAGCGCGTCAAGGAGACCTGAGAGCACATACTTCTCGTTCTCACTGTTCAGACGCGACAGCAAGACTGACGCACAATTAGTGCCGCGGACGTGCTGGCCGAGCTTCCCGAGAATAAAGTAAGCGGCACGGCGCCGTTTTTTGTTCTTTTCTTTATCCACGTACTCAGCCAATTCACCGACCATGGAAGAGTCTGACAGCGTCTCCGCCTCTCTGTATGCATGCCATGCCACTGAATCATCAGAGTTCAAGGAATGATCGTCCCTCGTTGTCATGCGAGATATCAGTTCTCGGAGGTATTCCTGCATGGTGATCCTGTTGTTCTATGCGAGATGATATCTTATTCGCTTAAATGCTGCCGAACCCTGGAGTCAGGTCCCGATTGATGCGCCACTCCGAAACAGCCCCAGCCGCACGAAACGGGAGTTGTTGACAAAAAACGGGCTTTCTGGAAACTTGACATTCCCGGGTCCGTGGCGCTTCGACCCGTAGTCATGTCGGACTTTTGGCGGGGTTGCCGCTTGCTAAAAATGCCGGCAATTTCCTATATCCTGACACGCTACAGTCAGCCGCGCAGCACTCGCGATCCGGTGGCCGTCCACGCTCAACTAGCCTGAACGCGCCCCTTCCAAAGCCCGCCCACTCCCCGCCAATATTGGATGGCCGAGTGGACCGTACACCCCATATAGAAGGCCGCGATCAACGGCAGCAGCGGCGCCCATAGCGGACTGCGCCCGTAGAAGCGGAGCGCCGGCCAGTAGCAAATCGACATCAGCAGCCACGCCGCAGCGCCCAGCGGTTGGCCGGCGATGGTCAATGCCACCGGCAGCAAGTACGTAAACGCCAAACCGAAAATGGTTCCCGCCAGCAGCAGCGCTGAGTAACGCAGTTGCGTGAATGCCGTTCGCGAGATCATGCGGCCAATCTCGCCGAAGGTCGCATAGTCGCGGATGCTGCGCGTGCCATCGCTCAAGCCCAGCCAAACCCGGCCACCCGCCCGCTTCACGGCCCGCGCCAGTGCGCAATCGTCGATCAGCTCGCCGCGAATCGCCGCGATGCCGCCAATGCGTTCCAGCATCTCGCGGCGAATCAGGATGCAGCCGCCCGCCGCGCCCGCGGTCTTGCGTCGCGGATTGCGAATCCATGCGGGTGGGTAGAGCATGAAGAAGAAGAATACGAATGCCGGAATGAGCGCGCGCTCAGCCGGCGAGTCGCACTTCAGCTTCGCCATGTAAGAGACCAGATCGTATCCAGTTTCCGCGCGGGAAACCAGCCCGTCGAGATTCTGAGGCGGATGGACGATATCGGCATCGGTGAGCAGCAGGTAATCCGGCGCGCCCGCGTGCGCCACGCCTTGCGAAACCGCCCACAGTTTTCCCGTCCAGCCGGGCGGAAGCGGCGCGGCGCGAACAACTGTAAGGCGTCCGGATGCGTCCGCGTTCCGCGCGATGACGGCGGTGCCATCCGAGCTATCGTCATCCACCAGCACGATGCGAAACGCGCCGGCGTAGTTCTGTTCCGTAAGCGAACGGATGGATTGCGCCACCACCGCAGCCTCATTCCGCGCAGGGATTATGGCGGCGACAGAGTGGCGCGGGCCCATGGCCTGGGAGTGGTCGTCTGCAGTTCCGTTGGACTCGCCCTTGGTCTGCGTGTATGCACGCAAACCCAACGTCGCAGGCCACGGGCCCGCGCAACGCCAAAGCAGATACACCCAGACAATACAGACCGCGGCGCCAACCAGCGTCAAAAGGCTTTAGTGGGACGGTAGCCGGGCCGCTTGTGGATGCGATACTTCTTGCCCGGGTCGCTCACAATCTCGACCGAGATCGTGCGGAAGCCGTCGTTCGGATTGGCCGCGGGATAGTAAGTGATGGTGTACGAGTTACTCATATCCTCGCGAATATCCTCGAACGCCTCCACCTGCTTCTGCCAGGTGCGCGCCCAATAAGCCTTGCCGCCGGTGCGCTGCGCGATGCGGCGGAACACGCTGCTCGAGATAGGATCCTTATTGACCTCGTTAGTGGAGATCACGTAAATCGGAATGCCTTCGTCTTCGGCCACCGCGCGTACGTCGTCCGGCGCCACCATGCTGGCGTTATCGGGGCCGTTTGAGAACACGATCACCACCTTGCGCCCCGGCACCTTCGCGGCATCGCGCAGCGTGAGCAGCAGCGCGTTATAGAGAGCCGTGTCGTCTCCGGCGACCGATGTTCGCAGGCCCTGAATGGCGTCTCCATGATCGCGCGTCAGCGTCGCCGCGCGCGAAAGGTTGCGGCTGAAGGTGTAGACCGCCACCGAATCGGCGCGGTCCAATCCGCGGACGAAATCGGCGATGGCATCCTCGGCGTAGACGAAGCCTTTATACATGAAGTTGCTGGTGTCGAAGAGGACGAAAACGTTGGCGCCCACGAAAGCGTCCGGCCGGTCCATGCCCGGTATTTCTTCCTTCTTCGCTTCCACCAGCGGACGCGTCGTGCCATCGGGACTCACGGCCACCGGCGTACTCGCGCCCTCGGCGAAGGTGGAAACCCGTTGCAAAATGCCGTCCTCGTAGATCTTGAAGTCGGTGGGCTTCAGCCCGTTGATGTAGTGGTTCTTGCTATCCGTCACCTGAAAGCTGAGCACCACCATGTCCACTTTCACCCGGAAAATGGGGTGCTGGCCGTCTTGCGCGCGCAGCAGAAGCCCGCCCGCCGTCATTCCCATGAATCCTCGTCGCGATATTGTCATCGTGGTTTACCGGTTATATTCTTATTGAAGCAGCCCCACTTTTTGATCGCCTGCCGAACCCGCCCGCGCCGCGTTGCGAACGTCCTCTCCCACCATGCGCAGAGACTTCAAGAGCGCCGGCCAATCTTCCAGGTGCGAGGCGAAGATGCGCTCCACCAGCTTCTGCGTCCACTGCGGAATCTGCGTATTGAGCTGTGATGGCCGCAGGTTGATCTCGTCCGCCAGAGAAGCCCAAAAGAGCGTGTTCGATTCCCAGCTTTCGGCCATGATGCGGCTGGAGTAGCCCATCAGCGTCGGAAAGGTTCGCAGGTTCAACAGCTCGGGCTGGTAGGAATTGGAGAGCGTCGGCTTCGGCGTGCCGAATTCGTGCGATATCGCGGCGTAATTCACCTCTTTCGGCGATGTCTCCGCAAGCTGGCGCATTTCTGACAGGATACACGAACTGTGGGGCTCGCGCTGCGCCCCCACCATACGCGCCACGGAGAAGAACTCCGAGGGGGTCACGTTATCCGCGGCGTCCCTGATTTCGCCCTGCTCGATCAAGTGGCCCACGGCAAACGTGCGCGCAGGCGATGCTACGGCGCCCAGCGCGGCCAGCACCAGCGCGCGCAGTTCCGGGTCGAAGGCCGATTCGGCCAGTAGCTCATGCCCATAGCGCAGATGCAGGCCCACCCAGTGAAGCTGCGCCGGAGTGGAATTCCACCAGCGCGGAATCTTGGCGCTGAGGATCATCTGTGGAACCAGATCGCCCCAAATCAGCGCTTGCGTCTGCGTGGGGACGAGGAAGTTCTGCTCGGCTTCGGCCAGCGTGTAGGGCAGCGAGGAAAGCGAGCCCACCAGGCGTCCGCCGCCGTTCGAAGGCCAGCCAGTGCCGTAGGTTTCCGTAGGCAGCCAGGTTCGCGATTGCCCTTCGCCGCCTACGAAATCGTGGCTGCGCACAAACACCGGGTTGGTGTAGAGAATCTGCGCTCCCGGAGGCGCGTAATAAGCGTAATTGAAGGCCAGCAGGGTGTCGCGCATCAGCGGCGCCAGGTCGCCCACCAGTTCTTTGAGTTTGGCCGGGTCGCCCGCCGTTCGCTCTATGGCCGCGCGAAAATTCAACTTGCGCTCGGCATCCAGGTGCCGGTCCGTGTAGTAGCCGAAGCCCATGGCGTTCTTTTCGTTGGCGGTCAGCGGCGGCCGCGGGATGGGTATTTCGGCAATCTGCGCAGCCAGCTTGTTGGTCTGCGCGGCCACCGGCTTGCCGCTTTCCAACTGGTCGGCAAGCTGTAACAGAGTGTCCAGCGGCAGCATGCGCTGAGAATCCAGAATGCGGATGAACTCCTGTTCCACGGCGTCGCGCGTTTCCGCGTCCTCTGAGGCGCCGGCGCCTGCCAGCAGGTCAAGCATGTGTTGTTGCGCGCCGGCTGGAATGGAGCCGCCGAAGAGCGTTTTCACGCCGCTGCGTCCGGCGTCGAACAACTCGCGGTTGGTTTTCACTTGAGCGAAGCTGGTGACGATGCCGGAAAATGCCGCATCCGCGCGGTCGTCCGCAACGATCTTCTGCCGCGTGAAGATTTGCCACAAGCCCATCAGGGCCTGGAAGGAACCGGCGACATCCGAGCGGAACAACGGATCGCGAATGCGCTGCATGGCTTCAGCGGTATCGAGAAACTGGTTGATGGATTGATCGCTGATGGTGCGGGCCTCGGCGAAAGTGGGGTACTGGCTGCCGTAACGGCGGTAATCGCGGGCCAGCCGGTCCACGGTGGCCGCCGCCAGCGGCGTGGCGCGGTTCCGGTCCAGATCCGAAACCGTCATGAAGATCTTCAGCGGCTCGTTTTCCACCGTTTTGCGGCACAGCGCGAACAGCGCTTCCAGCACATCGTCCGAATCCTTCCAGGTGATCGCCAGGCGCGTCAGTTTGCCGTCGTATTTGCCTTGCGGGTTATTGGTGAAGAGCGCTTTCCACACTTCCAGGTTGCCGGGAATGTGCGGCTTTCCACTCGCGTCCACCTGTAAGCGCGTGGTGAACAGCATCATGTCGGTGTTGGCGCGGAACACCGGGCGCGCCGGGCCTGGGCTGGTAATCCGCCCTCGCACCGCGGTATAAAAGCGCTTCATCCGGACCGGATCGGTGAGGTAGGTTTGCACCGGTCCGCCAATGCGGGCCAAGGCGTCATAGAGACTGCACAGCCAGCCGTCGTCTTTCTCAATCAGCTTGTTGAAGAAGTCGCCGCCGCGCTCCGGAGACGCGCCGACCAGTTCGCCCCACACCGCGGCCGAACGCTGGCCGCCCGGAACCACCGCCTTACCGTCGCGCACTTCGAACATGCCGCCGAAGAAATCGAGCACGTGCGCATAAGCCTTCAAGTGCGGATAGGTATCGGATTTGCGCAGCGCATCCGCGGTCTCCGCGTCCAGCTTCGAAAAGCCCAGGTACAGGCGGCACATGGCTGGGTCGCCGATGAAGCTTTCGATGAAGCCCACCGGCTCCGCCTCCTTAAGGCCGGCCATCCAATATTCCGAACCGAAGAGCACGGGCACTTGCGAAGGGTGGTAGTCGTACGTGAAAGGCTTGTTCGTGCGTAGCGCCTCTTCCAGCCGATTGATGGGAAAGCCGGAATCGGTCGTCAGGAAAGCCCGCGCCGCATTCACGGTCTCCAGCACCACCTCGGAACCGCAGCCGCCGCGCATGCGGAAGCCCAGCACGCGCAACAGGTCGGCCACGTTGGCCGCATCGCAGCTTTTGACCTCAATCGTCTTGCTGTCGTTGGCCAGTTTGTCGAGCTCGTGCGCCTGCGAAAGGTAGCGGTGCACCAGCTTCAGATACTCGGTCTGCTCCAGCGCCTCGTTGCCGTGCGAGGCTTCGTAGCCATTGGTAATGACGTTGTGGGCCAGGGCGGGCAGAATATCCCTCGGGAGGGAATCCGGCGAAATGGCCGCCATGCGCGCGAACGAGCGTAGCGGGCCGGGCAGTGGGGCCGTGGGCCATGTTTCCCCGGAACCGGGCTTACCCACGGCCAGCGCTTTTCCAGTAGCGGCCTGGTAGGCTTGGCTATCGCTTGCCACCGCCTCGCTGTTGCCGGCTAAAAGATCGAGCATCGCCATGCGCCTGGCGGCCTCGCCCGCGCGGACGTTATCCTTGGCATGCTGCGCCGCGACCAGCAATTTGGCGTAGGCGTCCCGCGCCCCGGGGTCGGCATAGCGCTCCAGGAACTCCGCGTATTCCAACTGGGCTGCGACGTTATTGGGATTGCCCGACGCCGCTCGCGCCAAGGCAACACGTTGGGAAGGCGTATCGGAACCCGGCTGGGCCTGAAGGCCCGTGGATCCCATGATCATTACAATCGCGATAACAAAGAGTGCGACTCTCATGCTTTATCCCCCGCTACGGTGACTCACTCTATCACGCAACACGCTCTTAGTGGTGTGATTCTAGTTCAAATGAAAGCCCGCGCGCAACGTGCTGGATGTAAAAACGAGTACCTGCGGCAGCAAAACGGGCATCTTCTATGACAGATCGGCGAGAGTTTTAGATTGGCTAGGACGGTTACTGCCGCGAGTTTGCCTGGGCACGTCGTGGGAAAGCCCTGACAAGGCGCTCGCGCCGCGCGAATTGGAGCGCAGGCCGCAGAGGCGGATTGCGCGCGTTACCGGGGCCGGTCGTAAGACCGCGGCTCACCCCTACTGAATTACCGCCGCCTTCTTGAAATCGTCACCGCAGCCAGCCCATCTACGCCGACTCCAGGCCGGAACGCGTCCGAAACCTGCTCGGGCGTGAGCGCCGCTACCTTGTTTGGCTTCCAGGTCCGCGTCGTACTGGTACGTCAGGTTTCGTCGAATTGTAGAAGTTTGGCGCCGCTTCATTCGGCTGCGGCAGCGGGCTATTTGCGCACAAGTAGCCCGCCACCCTTGCGGCTACGCCGGCATTTGATCCCCATCGCGGGGCGGCTTTCCGCCGCGGCGCTTCATGATCTTATCGAAAGCCTTGAACTCCGCCCGCGCCTTGCGGTCTTCGAAGTACACTGCCGTCTGGAGGGCGGAAACCTTTTCCGCCACAGCCGTAGCGACGAACTGGTTCATGCTGGTTCCGTCCTCTTTGCTCAGCCGTTCGACCGCGTTCTTGAGCGACTTCGGAAGCCGCAGGGGATATGTCTTCGTTTCAGTCATAGGTCTAGCCCTCCTTCTTTCTAATTCTTCCGATCGCTTCTCGCGGGAGCCACAGTTCAATGCCGAATCGCGACGGCGCAGATCCGAAGTGCCGCAAATTGAACGTCACCAGCGCGTCCGCGCGCCCATTGACAGCCGCTTCGAGCACCATTTCGTCGCCTGGGTCGCGCAGCTGCGGCCTCCAAAGGAAATGTGTTCTAACGGGTTCTGCCATGGCGATTACCGCGGTTACAAAGATATCCACTTCTCGAGCCGAAAGCCCCGACGCCAGCTGGTGTTCCGCCTCGCAACAAACGGCTTCATATTCCATTGCCAAAGCGACGCTGACCAGAAGCGTAATCTCGCCTTGCCGCACGGCGCGCAAGATGGCGGCCGACGCGCCACCGGGGCTGCGCATCCCGGCGACAACGGCATCCGTATCCAGCACAATCCTCACATTGCCCACGATATCACATGGCTTGCGATATTACAATCCTCTTTCCCAAACCGTGCGGCGCGCACTCATGGGTTCGAACGGAGACGCCGCGGCCATTCCGGCGCGGCGGGCCACTGAAAGCCTTTGGTGAGGTCTGGTTCGACAATCCGGCGGCCTTCCTGGCCGAACACCTAGCCAGCTAGGCAACCTGGTCCGCGTCCATCCGCGCTTCTTCGCCTTCGCGCGCGGGCCAACGCATTTCGGAGCATTTCGGCGAGTTGCTCGCGGCAGCCGAACGCTTGAACTACCATGGATAGAAGATGAGATTCGCGCTGCTCTTTGCCCTGAGCCTGGGTCTTCTGGGCCAGGCCGGCTCTCCCGAATTCTTCACGCCGGAGCACCGGGTGTCCGGAATCGGCGTGGAGCGCGACGATATCTCGAGCGATCTGCTCGATGTCCGCACCGATCGCATGATCCAGTCGCAGACCTTCGCCATCTTGCGCGACCCGCAGGCGCTTAACGGCGCGCGGCGCATGACCGGCAACGCGACGCTGCAGGCGCTGTTCAAAGCCGCCGGGCAGCGCAGCGGATTTCCGCCGGCGCTGATCGAGGCCATCTCTTACCTGGAGAGCTGGGGCGATCCCAAGGCCGAGAGCCCGTCCGGCCCGAAGGGCATCATGCAGATATCCGCGGCCACGGCCCGTTCCATGGGGTTGAAGGTGGTGATCGCCACCCGATACAAGATCACGCGCGAGAAGGTGGCGGTGAAGTCGGCGAAAGGCAAGACAAAATACAAGACGGTGACGCACAAGACCCCGTACACGGTCAGCGTGCGTGACGACCGCTTATCGCCCGGCCGCGCCATCCCCGCGGCGGCCGTTTATCTGGCCGGCCTCGAGCAGAAGTTCGGCGGACGCGACTGGGCCGTCTTCGCGTATCACTGCGGCGTCGGCTGTGTGGGCGAGATGCTCGAGCTGACGCGCCAGGCGCGCGGCATTCCGAAGGACCAGGTTACCGTGCCGCGCATGTTTTTTTCGTGCAGTCCGGCGTGGAATCGCGAGTTGTACCAGGCCGTGGAGCAGCAAATGCAGCGCGATTATTCGCCGACCTATTACTTCCGCGTGATGCGCGCGGAGCAGCTGCTGGCGCTTTACCGGAGCGATCCGATCGCCTTCGAGACGCTCTTCAATCAGTACAAGAGCGATTTTGTGGCCGCCGGGCGCGCGCCGCACCGCCTTTCCGTCTGGCTGAAGCGCGACGATCTGGTATTCCACAGCGGCGACGATATTCGCGCCGACGGAGGCAAGCGCCTGGTCCGCGCGTTGGACCGTCCGGAGTTCTTCGGATACCGGCTGAACATCGCGCCGGATTCGCCGGAGAACCTGGAGTCTTACTCACAGGCGTCGCCCTCGGCCATAGGTACGCTGATTTACATTGCGTTCGAAACGCGCAGGCTGGCCGAAGCGCTCCATCCGAAAGGCGAGAAATTTCTTCCGCTGCCGGTGAGCTCGCTGGTGGAGCCGGAAGATTTTGCGCGCCAGTTAGGCCTGCACGAAGCGTTGGCGCACACGTCGGGGCAAGTATTCGACATCGACTATTCGGGCTTGCCGCCGGGCGAATTGGAGTGCCTGCGGTTCGTGCTCGACGACCTGGGCTGGGACGGCTATCTGGGTTTCATCGACGAGGGCCGCGACAGCCTGCATATTGGATGCTCGCCCACCACGCGCGATTTCTTCGCAACGATATTCCGCGAAGCGGTAGGGAAACGGCCGACCGAGTGATTGTGGGGCGGCCAATCCTGGCTGCAGCCGCCTTTCAGGCGGCTCTGAGTTTTACACATCTAAAGGGCGCTGCAAGATTACGCGGGCTGCGCAAGCCTCGCCCAGTCCGCGAGCGAAGATCGCCGGCTGAAAGCCGGCGGCAGCCATGATTGGCCGCCCCACATTAGTTTCCGACGCTCCACACATCGAAATGAAACCGCTCGGGCGGAAACAGTCCGGCGGCCTGCGGAACCAGGTGCGACCACGTCTGATACGCCGTGTTCGCGATGGTCGAATTCAGATAAAGCAGAAACTGGCTCGACACGCAATCGATGGGCGGCGGCTGGCGGAAGGCGAGACGCATGCCGACCGCGCATTCGAGCGCAATACCAGGGGTAGGGATGCCCTTTTCCATGAGCAGGGTGACGAAACTGGCGCGGCTGGCATGCGGCCAGACGTCCGGGTGCAGCAACTTGCGCAGCGCGTCTTCGGATTCGAAGGTGATTTCACACTGGCGAATCCACTCCAGTACGGAATCGCCCCAGGACCAATGCGCCAGCAGGCCCTTGTACTGCTCGGCCAGTTGCAGCGCCAAGTCGAACTTGCGCTGTTCGAACTGCAATTCGTCCGCTCCGCCGGCGGCAATCATGTCCTCGGCTTCGGGCATGATGGATGCCAGATCGCAGGCGCCTTCCTCGGGCGCGTGCTCAGCCGACCCGTGTACCAGCAACGGAGGAAGCTCATGCGTTCCGCTGCCAGGAATGTCGACATATTTTCCGCTCATTCGCTTGCCCCTCCCCTATATGTATCGACGCAACGTAGCGATAAGTTTATACATTTATCGCGCGTAACAGGCGATAACTCTGATTCATAATAGGCACGTGATCAGCCAAAGTGAGCCATAAATGTTTTGATTGTCGCTATGCGCAGTGGTTATCGGAGCGCTGGCAGTCGTAGGAGTATGCTGCTAAGTGCGAGCCACCGGCGACGCATGTTATCATCCGTTTGCCTATGACCGGATACTCTATCGGCGTCGATTTGGGTGGTACCAACCTGCGCGCGGCCGCTATCGATAGTACTGGCAAGCTGCTCGAAAAGATCGGCGGAAGTACAAATTTTTCGGAGGGCCGCGACGCGGTTTTGGCGGATATCGTGGCGGCGATGTCGGCGCTGCGCGAGCGGCACGGTACCGCGGAACTGGCCGGAATCGGTATCGGCGTGCCCGGCTTCATTCAGTTTAAAGAGGGCATTGTCAGGAACGCCAACAACCTGCCGTTTCTGGAAAACTTCGCCATGCGCGATGCGCTGGAGAAGCGATTGGGCGCGGTGGTGATTCTGGAAAACGACGCCAACGCCGCGGCGCTGGGCGAAAAATGGATGGGCGCCGGCCGCGAGACCGACGACCTGGTGCTGCTGACGCTGGGCACGGGCATCGGCGGCGGCATCATCAGCGGCGGCCGCATTCTGCGCGGCTATCTCGGCATGGCCGGCGAATTGGGACACATCACGGTGGTGCCCAACGGCGCCCCGTGCGGCTGCGGCAGCCAGGGATGCGTGGAAAAATACAGCTCGGCGACGGCCGTGAGCGCCATGGCGCGGCTGCTGCAGCTGGGGCACGACCTGAGCTCCAAGGAAGTCTACGACATCGCTCAGGGCGCCGACCAGCGGGCGCAAAAGGCGCGCGAGGTCTTTCGCGTAATGGGCGAATCGTTGGGCATCCTGCTGGCCACCCTGGTCAACACCTTCAACTTTCCGCTTTACCTGTTGAGCGGCGGCATGCTGCCCGCCTGGGACCTGTTTGCGCCACCTATGCTGCGCACGGTGACGCAGCGCTCCTACAGTTTCCGCGCCGCGGAGGGCAGCACGCGCATCATCCAAGCCACGCTGGGTAATGAAGCGGGCCTCTTCGGCGCCGCGTATCTTCCCTGGGTGGAACCGCGGGTGGCGCCAACAAGCCCGGGCGCGTAATCGGAGCGGCCTGCTACAGCGCGGCAGGGGCCTCGAAAGTCCGAACGTCGCCGTGTGGTTTCCGGAAACCCCGTCTATCGGCCACAACTTCCGATGCGGCTCATTCGGTGTCGCCAGCAGAGGACTGCCCAACTCGCTCCAGTGCCCCATTGGGCATGGCAACGAAATGATCTGCGTCGCTTCCCGGTTCAAACAGCCGCCAGTTCTCCCCATGACTCGATTCGCAGGTGCTCGCTGGAAAAAGCTGAAGGGAACAGTCACCGCTGAATTCGATTTGTACTCCACCATAGTTGTCCGCGCCAACGGCCTCAACCACCAGGCGTTCAGTTATGTTTACGCACGCTCCAGTATCAGGGTCGTAGCCGCAGAATAAGTCCAATAGGCGCTTTTCCTGCAGACTGGGCGGGGCTGACGAACTGCGCCGAGTTGTCCGATCTTTTTCCCATTCGTCCCAATCGAGACTCTCGTCTGCGGGGTACCAGTAATCCGGTGAGCCGGTGACGATGCGGTCGGGTGTAACGACTCGCCAAGGACACTGAATGTGCAGGGCGAACTGCCCCACCGTGCCACCGCCCGGCGCGGGTCGAACTTCACCGAAGTGAAAGACCGTGATACCGGAGTGACGGGCAAGTGCCCACTGTAAGCCGATCAGCGGCTGAAACGCCGTCCGGATTTCGTCAGCAAGTGCCATAGCCGTAGCTGCGTATTCGGTCCCTATACTAGCGCCATTGGCTCTTTCAACTCCAGCGGCCGGGGTGCGTCCGGAGCCTTGAAGTCCGCGGAAACAACGACCACGACGATTCGGAATGATAGGTGGGCTTACCGGAAACTGGCTCGCATGCCACTCGGCCGTCTAAGCGCCATGTCGTACAAGTGGCCGAGGCAGGCTAAAAAACAATCGCCCGCTCAACGCGCGAAGCTTCCCAAACGGCGGGTCTGCGATATGTGTGGTGCTTGCATACACGCGCCTCATTGTGGGCGGGTCTTATTTTAACGGATATGCGCGGACCAAGGTGTCCGCCCGCCGATCACCGCAAAGTAGAATAAGACACTATGTGGCTCGGCATCGATATCGGAACCGGCGGCTCCCGCGCGCTGTTAGTGGACTCCGAAGGGCGCGTGCGCGCCGGCTATACGGCGGCGCATGAGGAGATGCGCATGGAGCGTCCGCTGTGGGCTGAGCAGCGTCCTGAGAATTGGTGGGATGCGGCGGTGACGGCCGTGCGCGGCGCGCTGGCAGCCGCGGGCGTCTCCGGCAGTGACGTGAAGGCCATCGGGCTCTCCGGCCAGATGCATGGCCTGGTCATGCTGGACCACGCTGGCAGCGTCATCCGTCCGGCGTTGATCTGGTGCGACCAGCGCTCGCAGGCGCAGGTGGACGCGGTACACGCCAAGCTGGGCCGCGAGAACGTGCTGCGCTACATCGCCAACCCGGTGCTCACCGGCTTCACACTGCCCAAACTGCTCTGGGTTCGCGACCATGAGCCGCGGAATTTCGAGCGTGTCCGCCAGGTGCTGTTGCCGAAAGATTACGTCCGCTACCGGCTCACCGGCGAGTATGCCTCGGAGGTTTCGGACGCATCGGGCACCGCGCTGTTCGATGTGGTAAACCGGCGCTGGTCGTTTGAAATGGTGGATGGATTGGGCCTCGACCGCGCGATTCTTCCGGTATGCCGCGAATCGAGCGACCCGACCGGAACCATCACAGCTGAGATCGCGGAGCTCACCGGCCTGTCCGCGGGTACGCCCGTGGTAGGCGGGGCCGGAGACCAGGCGGCGAGCGCCGTGGGCAACGGAATCGTGGAGCCGGGCATCGTCTCGTGCACCATCGGTACTTCGGGCGTGGTCTTCGCGCACATGGAAAACGTAGCGTACGATCCGGGCGGCCGCGTGCATACGTTCTGCCACGCAGTGCGCGGCAAATGGCACGTGATGGGCGTGACCCAGGGCGCGGGCCTTAGCCTGCAGTGGTTCCGCAACCAGCTTGCGCCGGGCGCCGATTACGACTCGCTCACGGCGGAGGCGTCGCATGCCGCGGCTGGTGCGCAAGGGCTGTTCTGGCTGCCGTATTTGATGGGCGAGCGCACGCCGCATCTCGACGCCCTGGCGCGCGGCGGATGGATTGGTTTGACCGCCAGCGCTACGCGCGCCGATCTGATCCGCGCCGTGATTGAGGGCGTCTCCTACAGCCAGCGCGATTGTCTCGACCTGGTGGAAGCGCTCGGCGTGGAAGTGAACTCGGTGCGCGCTTCCGGCGGCGGCGCGAAGAGCGCGTTCTGGCGTCAACTGCTGGCAAGCATTTTGAACAAGCGCGTGGTGACGCTGGAGACGCAGGAAGGTTCGGCATACGGCGCGGCGCTGCTGGCTATGGTGGGCAGCGGCGAGTTCGGCAGCGTGCAGGAAGCCTGCCGCGCGGTGATTTGCGAGACGGATTCGGTTTCGCCCGATGGCGATGCGGCGTTCTATGCGAAGGCGCATCGCGTGTATGCGGGGCTGTACGGGGCGCTGAAGCCGGTCTATGCGGAGATCGCAGCGCTGTAGCGGATGCTCCGATCGGAGCCACGACCGTAAGGGAGTGCTTTCCACGCAGACCGCAGCCACCCGGCGGCCGCAGTAGCCATGCGATAATCGTGCTTCCGGCATGAAAGCTCGCGTTTTTGTTTCCCCGAAGACCACGGTTCTCGATCCGCAGGGGCAGGCGATCCTCGCCGCCCTGCATAGTCTCGGCTACGCGGCCATCGCGGACGTTCGCCAAGGCAAGCTCTTTGAGATCGCCATTGCCGATGGCGCCACCCGCGAGCAGGCGCTCAAGGACCTGGAGACCATCGCGCACGAAGTGCTGGCGAACCCGGTAATCGAAGAGTACACGGTGGAGTTGGCCGACTGAGCGGCGTGGGTCGGGTCAGTTCCCCGAGGGCTTCTCCACATGGTCGATGACAAGGAATACGCCAGGCCCCTTGGCCGGCTCCAGCTTCAGCCCGAGCTTCGGTAATGCGTTTTGGAATTGGGCGAAGCGCGCCGCACGCTCGCCTGCCAGTTCCGCGGCAGTAGGACAGCTCGGTTCCGCAGGATCGCTTACCCCGGGCGTGGCGTCGGCCGGGGGCGCCGCCGGGCGGGTATCGAAATGGATGTCGAACATTCCCGCGATCCCGGTTTTGTCGATAATGTCAGCCGCCGCGCCCGCTACAATCAGAAGAATGCCTGGAGTTTACCTCTCGTACCCTTTCTGCGCGCAGAAGTGTACTTACTGCAATTTCGCCTCGGGCGTCTTTCCCCGCCCCCTCGAAGCGCGCTACCTCGCCGCACTCGAAGCCGAAGTGCGCGCGCACGCCTGGCGATGGCGGCCCGAAACCGTCTACCTCGGCGGCGGCACGCCCAGCCAGATCGCGCCGGATGCCCTGCAATCCCTGCTCGCGGCCATCCCTGGCGAGCCCTGGATCGAAGCCACGCTCGAAGCCGCGCCGGGCACAATTACGTCCGAAAAGGCCCGCGCCTGGGCCCGTTGCGGCATCCATCGCGTGAGCCTAGGCGTGCAGTCGTTCGTCGAACTGGAACTTCGACGCAGCGGGCGCAAGCACACCGCGCAGACAGTCGCCGATGACGTCCGCACGCTGGCCGCAGCCGGGATCGACAACTACAATCTCGACCTCATCGCGGGCCTTTCCGGCCAGACCGAAGCCACATGGCGCGAATCGCTCGCCTGGGTCGAGCGCCTGCAGCCGCCGCACGTCTCGATCTACATGCTCGAAGTCGACGAACAGAGCCGCCTGGGCAGCGAGATGCTGCGCGGCGGCTCCCGCTACGGCGCCGGCGAGACGCCCGATGACGATCAAACCGCCGCGTTCTACGAAATGGCCGTCGAACGCCTCGGGGCCATGGGAATCGCGCGCTACGAGATTTCGAACTTTGCGCGCCCCGGTTTTGAATCGCGCCACAACCTGAAATACTGGAAGCTCGAGTCCTACGTAGGCTTCGGCGCCGATGCGCACTCCTTCGACGGCTGCATGCGCAGCCAAAACCCCGCCACCATCGAGGACTATCTCCAGCCTTTTGTAACTGTGGGGCAGGCTATCCAGCCTGCGATCCCGCTTTCCAGTGGGATTAGGCCGGGCGCCGGCCCGTCCGCCCGTCCCCGCGCCATCGAGGCCGCGCTTACCGAAGAGCGCTTCTTCGTCGGCCTGCGCCTCACCGAAGGCATCCGTCCCGCGCCCGAAGAGTGGGTCCAATTCGCCGGCCCCATCCACCGCTTCATCGAATCCGGCCTGCTCGAAACCGCCGGCGGCATTCTGCGCCTCACGAGCCGCGGCGTGATGCTTTCCAACGAAGTGTTCCAGGAGTTTCTCACCGCATGATCGATCTCCGCAGCGATACCGTCACCAAGCCTACGCCCGCAATGCGCCGCGCCATGATGGAGGCCGAAGTGGGCGACGACGTTTACGGCGAGGACCCCACTGTCAACCATCTGGAGCGGCGCGCGGCCGAGATCGCCGGCAAAGAGGCCGCGCTGTTCGTCCCCACCGGCACCATGGGCAACGCCATCGCCATCAAGCTGCTCACCGAGCATGGGCAGGAAGTGATCGCCGATTCGCGCGCGCACATTCTCGATTGGGAATTGGGCATGGTGGCATGGTTTTCCGGGTGCGTAGTGCGCGCCATCCAGACCGAAAACGGCATCCTTTCCTGGGATGAAATCCGCCGCGTCATCCGGGGCCCCAGCCCGTTTTGGGCGCCCACCGGCCTGGTCGCCATCGAGAATACGCACAACATGCACGGCGGCACCGTCTACCAGTTGGCGGCCATTCGGGAAATCGCCGATGGCGCGCACCAACGCGGCATCCGCGTCCACATGGATGGCGCCCGCGTCTTCAATGCGTCCGCCGCCACCGGTGTGCCGGTGCGTGACATTGTTGCTCCCGTGGACACAGTAATGTTCTGTCTTTCGAAGGGATTGGGCGCCCCCGCGGGCTCCATGTTGTGCGGTCCGGCGGAACTGATCGCCAAGGGCCGCCTCTATCGCAAACGGCTGGGCGGCGGCATGCGTCAAGTGGGCGTGCTTGCGGCGGCCTGCCTGATCGCGCTCGAAGAGATGCCCAAGCGCCTCGGCGACGACCACGCGAATGCGAAATTTCTCTCCGAGGGGCTCGCCCGCATTCCCGGCATTCAAATTGCACCGGAGAACACCGCAACGAATATCGTGGTCTTTGACGTTAGCGGCACGGGCCTCGCGCCCGCGGAAATCAGTGCGCGGTTGAAGCGGCGTAGCGTGCTCATGAATGGCATCAACGAGCGGCAAATGCGCGCCGTGACGCACTACGATGTGGACCGCGCGGCGTGCTCGGCGGCTCTAGAAGCCATCGCGGAAGCCATCCAGTGACCCACGCCCGCCGCAGGCATTGCGCCAACGTGGGACGGACGCTTTCGTCTGTCGACCTGGTGATTGCAGCGATTCTTTCCCGGCTTTTGAGGAAGCGATTTAAACTCAGAATGGTCCTAATTCCTTACCTACACGATTGGATTCATACATGTTGAAACCGGCAGCACATCTGGTTAGCCTTGCCCTGCTGGCCGCCGCGCCCATGGCGCTCGCCCAGCAATATTCCATTTCCACCATCGCCGGCGGCGCGCCTTTCGCCACGCCCGTAAACGCCACCGCCATCTCCATCGGGCAACCGCGGCGGGTGGCGCTCGATTCCGCCGGCAACGTCTATTTCAGCACCGGCAACTGCGTCTACAAAATGAGCGGGACCACGCTCTCATTGGTGGCCGGCAACTCGCGCCCGGGCTTTTCCGGCGACGGCGGCCCGGCAACCAACGCACAGCTCAACGCGCCGCAAGGCATTGCGGTGGATAAGTCCGGCAACATCTACATTTCCGATACCAACAACAACCGCGTCCGCATCGTCACCCCGAATGGCATCATCAACACCTTCGCCGGCACCGGACAAATCGGCAGCGTGCAGAATTTCGGCGATGGCGGCCCCGCCAATCAGGCCTTCCTGCACCTGCCCGGCGGTCTGGCTCTCGATTCCTCGGGGGACCTCTACATCGCCGACACCGGCGATAACACCATTCGCGAGATCACCACCAACGGCATTATCAACACTATCGCCGGCGACGGCCTGCCGAGTTACCTCGGCGATGGATATCTGGCTACCACCGCCGAATTGCACAGCCCCGAAGACGTGGCTCTCGATTCTTCCGGCAACGTCTATATCGCCGACACGGGGAATGCGTACATCCGCGAAATCACCATCAGCACCGGCATTATCAATTTCATCGCCGGCGATGGCTCCATCGGCTACGCGGGAGACGGCGGCCTGGCCAACGTCGCCGGATTGATCGAGCCGTTCGCCATCGCCCTCGATAGCAGCGGCAACGTATACTTCACCGAGCCGGAAGACGGCCGCGTCCGCGAGATTACCATCTCCACCGGCGACATCAACACCGTCGTAGGCAATGGAAACTTAGGCTTCTCCGGCGACGGCGGCCCGGCCACCGGCGCCATGTTGCATCTGAACACCGGCCTCGCCATCGACCCCTCCGGAAATCTCTATATCGCCGATTCGCTGAACAACCGCCTGCGCAAGGTCACTGGCACTACCATTTCCACCATCGCCGGCAGCGGCGTGTTTAGTTACTCGGGCGACGGCGGCCCCGCCACGGGCGCACAGTTGAACGCCCCCGAAGCTTTGGCAGTGGACGCTTCCGGCAATGTATACATAGCCGACACGGACAACAACGTGGTGCGCCAGATCTCGGCCGCTGGCATCATCGGGACCATCGCCGGCAACGGCTCCGCCGGTTTCGGCGGCGACGGCGGCGCCGCCACTGCGGCTCAGCTCAGCGCGCCGCAAGGCTTGGCGGTGGATGCGTCGGGCAATGTCTATGTCTCCGACACCGCCAACGCGCGCGTGCGCAAGATTTCCGGCGGGACCATCACCACCGTGGCCGGCAGCGGCACGAAGGGCTACGCGGGAGATGGCGCCGCCGCTACCAGCGCGCAGTTGAATACGCCCGTCGGCCTGGCATTGGACAAATCGGGCAATCTCTATATTACCGACGTGAGCGCCAGCGTCGTCCGCAAAGTTTCCCCCGGCGGAATCATCACCACAGTCGCTGGTAATGGCTCGCAAGGTTATTCGGGCGATACTGGCCCCGCCACCGCCGCCATGCTCAATGGACCGCAGGGCGTAGCCGTGGATGCTTCCGGCAATCTATATATATCCGATACGCTTAACGGCGTAATCCGCGGGGTGACCGTCAGCGGAACCATTTCCACCATTGCCGGCAACGGCATCGATGGATATTCGGGCGATGGAGGCCCAGCCATTAGCGCCGAGTTTGGCAGCCCAACGGGCATCGTGGTGGATAGCGCAGCCAATCTCTATATCGCCGATTCCGGGGCGCGCGTCCGTAAGGTCTTCGCCAGCGGAATCATCACCACCATAGCGGGCAGCGGCGTGAGCGGCTATACGGGCGATGGAGGTCTGGCCACCGCTGCCACATTGAACGGCGCCAACGGTCTGGCGGTGGATTCCACCGGCGACATATTCATCGCCGACGCCGGCAATAACGCGGTTCGCAAGCTGGTGTTTACCGGCACGGGTCTCTCGATTTCGGCCGTGACCAATGGCGCCAGCAACCAGACCGGCGCCATCGCGCCCGGCGAGGTGCTGGTGATCTACGGCTCGAACATCGGCCCCAGCGCGCTCACTACTTACCAGCTCAACGCCGCGGGCTCCGTGAGCACCAGCCTCGCTGGAACCAGCGTCTACGTCGACGGCGTCCCGGCGCCGGTGCTCTACGCTTCGCCGAACCAGGTATCGGCCATCGTTCCGTTTTCGTTGAGCGGATCCACCGCGCAGGTATTCGTTCTGAACCAGAACCAGAGCACTGCGCCGGTCGCGGTGAATGTGGCCCCATCGGCCACCGCCGTCTTCACGGCGAACAGTTCCGGCCAAGGTCAGGCGGCCGCCATCAATCAGGATAATTCGGTGAACGGCTCCGCGCATCCGGCGAGCTCCGGACAGATTGTGACCCTATTCATCACCGGCGCCGGCCAGACCGACCCGGCCGGCCAGAATGGCCAGCTCGCGACCGCGCCACTGCCGATCCCGGTGCTGTCCGTCAGTGCTGCCATCGGCGGGCAGAACGCCGCCATTAAATATGCAGGCGCATCGCAGGGAACCGTGGCCGGCATCATACAAATAAATGCGGTTGTGCCGAGCGGACTGCCGGCCGGTAATGCATCCTTGATCGTGCAGGTAGGCAGCTCCGCAAGCCAGGGCGGAGTGACAATCGCGGTGAGCGGAAATTAGCATGATCGTCTCACCCCTGAGCCCCCCGGGTAATTGGGAAATACTCCCCTGCCCTGCCCGCGCATTCCTTGCCCGTGTTGCCTCACCCCCGGTTTTCGCGTACCTTGAAAGGCATGGAAGTACATTTCTCGCCCGACGTTGAGACGCGGCTCCAGCAAGTGGCCCTTGCCAATGGCAAGGACGCCGAGCAACTGGTGAAAGACACTGTTGCACGCATGCTCGAAAATCAGAACCGCTTTATCGCAGGAGTGCAAAGAGGCATCGAGCAAGCCGACCGTGGCGAGCTTGTAGAGCGCAAAGGCGTGGTTAACCGTATCGACAGGCTATTTCAATCGTGAGGCTCATTCGGTGGACGACCGAAGCCGCCGACCAATTGGAAGCCGCTGTTAAACACATCCAGCAAGACAATCCCACCGCTGGCCGGAATGTCGCTTAAGCGGTTATCGACCGTATGGAACAACTGGCAACCTTCCCCGGCCTTGGCCGACCCGGAGAGGTAAAGGGAACCCGCGAACTGGTCAGCTCGCCCTACGTCGTCGTGTCTCGTTCTACCGAAGAAATTGTTGAAATCCTGCACTTCTGGCACGGGGCGCAAGACTGGCGCCGAATAACATAAGTGTAAGCCCCCCGTGCAGCAGAGCCGCACGGACGCCAGCAACGAGAACCAATCGACCCACACGGCGAAAGCAATCCTGCGACCATTACTCTTGACATGCGACACGTGGCGGGTTACGGTTCAAGGTGATAAAGACACTCCGCCACAAGGGACTGAAACGGCTGTTTGAACAGGACGACCCAAGCGGCGTAAACCCCGAACATGCCGAGAAACTGCGGGATATTCTGGCGACCCTTCATGCCGCCCCAACCGGGCCAACTGGCGGGTGATTTCCGTTTCGATGATGGCGCAACGGACGTAGCTTAGATTATGCCGATTACCACTGAAAGGAACCGAGCCATTACCATGAAAAATCCACCGCATCCCGGAGGCGTCGTTTTCCGTCAGTGCATCGAGCCTTTAGGCTTGAGCATCACGGACGCCGCCGCCGCCCTTGGCGTCACGCGCAACACGCTTTCGGAACTCGTCAACGCGAAGCGCGGCATATCGCCTGAAATGGCCGTGCGCCTGTCGAAGGTTTTCGGCGGCCCCGAAGAAGGCTGGCTTATGCAACAGGCACAGTACGACCTTGCGCAAGTGCGCCGCGACCGGATGAAGCTGAAAAAGCTGGAACCGGCATAGCGGCACTTTCTTGTTATGAATGGCCCAGTGTGGCACGGCTCAACCCATGGGCTGGCAGGCGCAAAAAACGCTTGAAGAATACCTTGAAACGGAACAGCACGGTTTCAGGGATGCCGCCGGCAGACCCCTCGAACTATCCCGGGGCCGGAAGCTCGGCACTATAAATCGCGCTGCCCGCGGACGGCCGCCGCGCCAGTTCCCTCTTTCGAAGTCGCCAGCCGCGCTATCATCAGAGACATTCCTGCCGCTTAAGCCATCGGATTGGGGTAACGCTATGAGTCGCATCAGCCGCACGGGTTTCATCGCAGCAGTGGTAGTCGTTCTAAGTGGATTTACACTTCATTTGCTGGCTCAAGGTCGCCCTGTCACTCCGGCCGACCAGGCGGCGGGGCAGGCTTGGTGGGCGCACGTCAAGGCGCTCGCCGACGACAGCATGCAGGGGCGCCTCACCGGCTCCGAGGGCTACCTGCGCGCCGCCAAATATGTCGTTTCGCAATTCGACGCCGCGGGTCTCCAGCCGGCCGGCGTCAACGGTTACTATCAGCCCGTAAAATTCGACGTGACGCGCGTGCTTGCCGACAAGTCATCCATGACCTTGCTGGTCGAAGGCCGCAAAGAACCCCTGACGCTGGGGCGCGACGCCATCCTGGGCTCTCGCGGGGTCCAGCCGAAGTCGATTACCGCGCCTCTGGTCTTCATCGGCTACGGTCTCCATCTGCCCGAAGTGAAGTACGACGATTTCGATTCGCCCGAAATGCCCAACGCGTCTCTCAAAGGAAAGATCGTCGTGCTGATCAACGGAGGACCGGCCGATCTGCCCGCGGCCCTGAAATCCTTCGCCCGCACCGCCCCGCTGGAAAAAGCTCTCGCCGACGCCGGCGCGGTAGGCTCCATTACCATTCCCACACCCAAGTCGATGGATTTCCCCTGGGATCGCGTGGCCGCCAACGCATCGCAGCCGGGCATGAGGTTAGCGGCCGATCCGCAGGACGCCGCAGTTGCAGCCCGTCATCCCGCGCTTGCCAGCCTGCACCGCACCATGTTCTCGGCGACCTTCAACCCCGCCGAAGCCGAAAAGTTGTTCGCCGGAACCGGTCACACTTTTGCCGAACTGCTGGCTCTGGCCGACGCGCAAAAGCCGCTGCCGCGCTTCGATCTGAAGAAGAGCCTCACCGCGTCCGTCATCACCGAGAACACTGTCGTCGAGTCGCCCAATATCGTGGCTAAACTCGAAGGGTCGGACGCCGCCTTGAAGCATGAGTACGTTCTGGTTTCCGCGCACCTGGACCACCTGGGAACGGGCGCGCAGACGGAGGGCAGAACCGTTTTCGCAGGAGCCATGGACGACGCTTCCGGCGTCGCCTCAGTGCTCGAAATCGCCCGGAGCTTCAGTCAAAACCACGAGCGGCCGAAACGCTCGATGCTCTTCGTCATATTCACCGGCGAGGAAAAGGGATTGCTGGGCTCCCGCTATTTCGCCGGGCGCCCCACCGTGCCGGAAACGGACATCGTCGCCGATTTCAACCTCGACATGTTCATGCCCATCTTCCCTCTCAAGAAGCTGCACGTTCAGGGACTGGTGGAATCGACGCTCGCCGTAGACGCCCGCGCCGTGGGCGCCGAACACCATATCGAAATCGCCGTGGACCCCGAACCGGACCGCAATTCCTTCATCCGCACCGATCAATACAGCTTTGTGCTGGCCGGCGTTCCCGCCCTGGCGATGAAGTTCGGATGGACCGCGGATTCGCCAGAATATAAGGCATGGCGGCAATGGCTCGCGCAGCGCTACCACTCGATGCAGGACAATCTATCGCAGCCCGTGGACACCGCAGCCGCGGCGCAGTTCGACGCATTCCTCGGCGATCTCGCGCGGCGCGTGGCCAATAATGCCGCCCGCCCTCACTACGTCGAATCGAGCTTCTTCCATCGCTTCGAGAAATGACGCTGTGGAGCGGATTCACCGCCCGCCGGTCGCGCCAGCGCTTCACCCAAAGGCACCGGGCCGTCCGCCCCGTGGCGCAGGCGCGCGATGCACGCGAGAAGCGTCGCTACTCGTCCCGCAATGCGTCCATAGGTTCCAGGCGCGACGCCTTCCGCGCCGGTCCATAGCTCGCCAACAGCGCCACACTCGCCAACAGCGCCGCCGCCCCGCCCAGCGTCACCGGGTCTCGCGGTTGCAGTCCATAAACCAGCGACGCCGCCGCCTGGCCGGCCCACGCCGCCAACCCCAGGCCCACCGTGAGCCCCAACGCGAGCAACAGAGCCGCCTCCCGCAACACCAGCCCTATCACCTGCCCGCGGCTCGCGCCCAGCGCCACTCGCACGCCAATCTCGTTTCGCCTCCGCGCAACCATATATGCGATTACGCCATACAACCCCAGCACCGCCAGCGAACCCGCCAAAAGTCCGAACGCCCCAGCCAGCGCCGCCATCAACCGGTCGCGCATCAGCGATTCTTTGATCTGGGTCGTTAGCACCGTGAAATCGATCCCGAGTCCCGGATGGATTTCGGCGACCGCCGTTTCCGCGGCGTGGTGGAATTCGCCCAGCGGCGCGTTCGTGCGCAGCACAAACGTCCCGCCCGGTCCCGGATCTTCATCCTGCGCCGAGGATACGAACGCAATCGGCCGGAAGTCCTCGCGCAGTTCGTAATACTTGGTGTTTCGCACCAGCCCCACCACCAGGAACAATGAGTCCTGCTTGTCCGCCGATTCCTCCCGCCGGAACGAGCGGCCCACCGGATTTTGCCCGTGGAAGATCTTCCGCGCAAACTCCTCATTCACAATCGCCACCTTCGGCGCCGTCCGATTGTCGTGCTCGTCAAAATCGCGCCCCGCTACAAACGATGTACCCATGGTCCGGAAATATCCCGGCCCGGCGCGGTTAAACATCCCATCGACGCGCGCATCCGTCGAGCCATCCGCCCACACGTTCTGGTCCCACCCCGACCCGCTGACCGGCGTCATATCCACCTGTCCGGCTGAGATTGCCCCTGTCCTCTCCCGCAGTTTCTCCAGCGTCTGCCGCCGCACTTCCAAGAGCCGGTCTTTGGGGTAATGCGCGGGGCGATAATCCACGCTCACCGCCACGATGCCCTCCGGCCGGAAGCCCGGATCCACCGCAAGCAGCTTCTGCAAACTGCGCACAAACAGCAGCGCGCCCGCCAGCAGCACCAGCGACATCGCCACCTGCGCCACAACCAGCGCGCGCCGCAAACTGAATCTCTCGCGACCCGCCGTCAGCCCCCGCCCGCTCGCGCGCATCACCGACGCCGGCGTGACCCGCGTCGCGCGCAGCGCCGGCGCCAGGCCGAACAGCACGCACGTCAGAATCGCCAGCCCGCCCGTCAGACCCAGCACCCGCCAATCGATACCCAGCCCGACGAACATCCGATTGTCCTGCGTGGTCAGGAACGAGATCAGTCCGCGGCTGAGTATGGCCGCCATGGCTGCGCCCAGCGCGGCCCCGAAAAGCGCGAGCAGCATGCTTTCCGAAAGCAACTGCCCAATCAGCCGCCCGCGCGACGCGCCGATCGCCTGCCGCACCGCGATTTCCCGCTCGCGCACGCTCGCCCGCGCCAGCAGCAGATTCGCGAGATTCGCGCACGCGATCAACAGCACCAGGCCGGTGGTCGCGAGCAGAATCCATAGCGGATCCTCGTATTGCCGCCGCAACTGGGAAACGCCGGTCGCTCCCGATGTGACGGTCAGCTTGTTAGCCAGGTAGCCCTTCGCCATATCCGCCCGGTACGAAGGCGGCAGCGTCTCCCGCATGATCGCCGGAGAGACAGTCTGAATCTGCGCGTTGGCGCGCTCAATGGTCCAACCCGGCTTCAGCCGGCCCATCAGCGACAGCCACCACGCTGTCCGCGTCGGAATCCGCCCCTTGCCCGCTTCCCAGAACATTGGATCCGAGCAGATCGGTATAGCCACATCGAACCGCTGCCCGATCTCCACGCCGAAAAACTCCGGCTCCATCACCCCGATCACGGGGAACAGCCTGCCATCCAGCCTCACATTGCGGCTGGTGACGGCGGGATCTCCCGCAAACTCACCCTGCCAGAACGAGTAGCTGATCACCGCGCCCGGCGACCCGCATCCCGGCCGATCGTCTTGCGCCGTAAAGGTCCGTCCAATAAATGCCGGTACGCGCAGGACGTTGAAGAAATCTCCGCTAACGAACAGACCTTCCGCGTATCGCGCTTTCCCGCCCTGCGCAAGATTGAACCCTTTCGCGCTCCACGCAATCAGTCCGGAAAACGCCTGCTGTTGGGTGCGCAGGCTGTCCCATTGCGCCGACGTGAAGTTCGCGCTGCGCGTGGACCACCAGCCCCCCCGTCTGGAGCCTTTCATGAAATCGATATACGCCAGCTCCCGCGGATTCCCCACCGGCAGCGGCCGCAACCGGATGGCATCGATCAGTTGAAAGATCGCCGTATTCGCCCCGATCCCCAGCGCCAGTGACAGCACTGCCACCGCCGTGAACATCGGATTCAGCCGCAGTTGCCGCAGCGCGAAACGCAAATCGCCAGCGTATTTGCCCATACCGCTTATACTGTGCGGAACGGAAATAGTTACGGCCCGGTCGAAGAATTCTCATTTCTCGCAGCGCGCAGGCAACCGGAATGCGCGCGCCGACCTAGCGGCGGCAGTGGATGCTCCCGCGTTGCAGCCGTCAGTTGTCAGTCGGCTTCTGTTCCACGTGATCGATCACCAGGACGGGCAGCGGGCGCTTTTGCATCTCGAGCTTGAGTCCCAGTTCTTTGGTCAGGGCGTCGAAAAGCGAGAGTGCGCCATTTGGAGTCGATGCCTCCGGGACGCCGCCCGCACCCGCGCCGCCGTCTCCACTCTGGCCTCCGCCCATCTGGAGCACGCCGACCGGGCTAAAACTGAAGGTGAAGTCCCAGCCGCCTTCGAGGCCGGTGGCGTCCGCAACCTCGGTACGAAGATAGCCCGGCGCAATTCCAGGCAGCATTTTGGCGAATTGCGCCATGGTCACGTTCTGGCAGGTCACCAGTCTTCCCAGCGTAGGATTCGCGTTCCTGGTGTCTTTGGAATCCGTTGCGACGCCTTCCTGCCATTTCGTACGGCTCGTGGGATCGGCCTTCTTGAGTTTCGGCTTGGCGGCCGTCAATGTATACGCAGGCAGGGGCCGGTCTTCCGTGTGCACCACCAACTTGAAGCGGTCCAACACCAGCGCGCGAATCATGGGCCGGAGGGCATCGAGGTTGAGCGGCACGGACGATCGCTGGGGCGTCAGGTCCCCAATCGCGACGCCGTCCGGAGCTTTCGCAATGACATCGAAGCGGTCCGTATCCAGCCACTTCGGCGCGCCGGCTAGCCTTTCGTCGCCATTGAGGTCCCAGGCAATCATGATCAGGTTCTTCAGCGTGATGCCCGGCACATAGACCCGGCCGTTCTTGATTTCCGGCTGTGCTCTGCCTCTGCCTCCGTCCCCGCTGGGCGCCGCCGGCTTGATCTCCGCCACGTCGAATTCCGTCGGAAGCGGCGGAAAGCTCTTGGTCACATCGGGCAAATTGTCGGTGGGTTTCTGGTTCACGCTATCCACTACGAAGACGGGCATCGGGACGGTGGACGGCTCCAGTTTCAGCCCAAGCTGCTTGTCCACAGCGTCGAAAATCGGTATGTTCTCGCCGGTAGTCGGGATCCCGGCCGGAATCTTTGGCGTGAACTTCAAGCTGAAATCCCACGCGCCCTTCAGCTCGGTTTGGTCCACCACCAGCCGGTTGTTGAAATACTGGCCCGCCCCCGGCATAGAAAGCATCCCCTCCGCAAACGCCGCCATGGTGGTGTTGTGGCAGGTGTACAAAATAAGCGGCAGTTCGATGGGCCCGGCCGGCGCCCCACCCGATGGAGGAGACGTTGGGGCATTTTGCTTGCGTGCTTCTTCACCATTTTGCACCGTAAACTTGCATCCGGTTTCGCCGGACCCGTCCGCTTCCTTCAACTGCGGCCGCTTGCCGGCCGTGAGGGCGTATGCAGCCATGGGTTTGCTATCGTTGTGCACCACCAGCTTGAAGCGATCGGCCAGCAACGCCTGCAGCATGAGCTTCCGCAATTCGGCAGTCGAACCGGCCGGCGTCTTGGCGAATACGTCGAAGCGGTCCATTTCCAGCCAGCTCGGCCCACCCAACACCTTCTCGGGATCGACTCCGTACGCGGTCCGGACAAGATCCAGCATGGTTGCGAATCGCAATTCATAACGGCCGCTGCTATAGAACGGTCCTCTGACGAAGGGCTGCGCGGTCAGGGGACTGCTATGGACGTCCGCCACTTCAAATCTGGGCGTGGCCTCCGTGGATTGGCCGAACGCCGCGCCGGATAGCAGAGCGACGAAGCACAAGCCCGCACAAACTCGCATCATTACTCCACCCTCCATCGGACGAAAAGGATAAGCTTTAGACGCCGAAGGTCAGACCGCAGTTCCCGTCTGCGATCATCTAAGCCCCAACAGTCCAGGCCATGGCGTCGAATATCAGCTCGTATATTAGATGACGCTCGTGTCACGGACTCTTAACAACACCGTCAAATCCCGCTACGAGGACGCGCGCTTTTCCTCACAATGGCCCGACCTGTGCATTGCGGAATTATGAAATCTGGAGGCGCAGAGTGACGATCAGAAAAATGAAGTTCGCGTGGAAATATCGCAGGCCGCTGTGGAGATATCGGAAGCTGCTGGCGCATCGCCGCGAAATCGCCGGTGCGGCCATCGCCGGCGCGGCCATACTGGCATGCGTGATGCTTAAGCGCGTAGTCGCGAAACAGGCTCCGGCGTTGCACTAAGCGTCGCACGAGAGCGACGCGGTTGGTCCACATTAAAGACGCTGGACGGCCGGAATAAAACGGATTATGCAATCGACCGCCCGGAGCGGCTTGGGACAGGCCATCGGCCACCCTCCCCTGCTATCCTGAAACCCGGTGATGCCGACTGAAGAAGCGAGCGCCGCCGCAACTCCCACGCCTGACGTCTCGCGCTCGCCGCTGCGCTGGACCCTGCTCGGCGCCTTCGCAATCCTGCTGGCGCTGCTGGTTGTTTCCGGCGTCACGGCCGTACATGTTCTGCGGGAAATGCACCGGCAGGCGCAGTCCATTCGGGCGGCGTCTGCGGAGCGTGAGCAGGCCAATTCGAACATCTGCGTTTCCGTCCAGATCTACGACCAGACCATCACGCGCTATGCGGCCAGTCCGCGCGCCGAGCCCGACCAGGATGTCATCGACGGACTTAGCGAGCTGAGCGCCCAGGTTTCCGGAGCCTGGAATCGCTATCCCGAAGAGAGACCGTTTCTCGAAACGCTGCGCGACCTGGTAGCGGAGCAGCGTGCGCTGTACGCAGCCCGACAACCGGCGCTGGTCATCAAGCAGGAACCGGTTTTGCACGCGCGCGTACTCGAATGCGCCAAGCAAGTGAGCCTTTGGAGCGGGCGCGGCGCGCAGCAGGACGATCTGGCGCTGCTCGCCCAGTTCGGCGAGTTGCAGAGCGGACTTTCGCGCGCGCTGCTGATCGCCTTCGGCAGCGGCCTGGTGCTGGCGGCCGCGAGCATGGTCTACATTGTGCGCCTGGAACGGCAGACGCGCGGCCGGTATTATGAGCTGGCGCGCAGCCGCCACGAATTGCAGCTTCTTTCCTCGCGGCTGGTGGACGCGCAGGAAACCGAGCGGCGGTCCATCTCGCGCGAGCTGCATGATGAAGTAGGTCAATCGCTGGGAGCTTTGCTGGTGGACCTGGGACGGCTCCCCGCCATCGCGCCGGACGCCAAAGAGCAGATTGACCGCATGAAATCGGTGGCCGAGCGGACCTTTCAATCCGTCCGCAATATATCGCTGCTGCTGCGCCCCTCCATGCTGGACGATCTCGGCCTGGCCGCGGCTCTGGAATGGCAGGGCCGCGAGGTCTCGCGCAACAGCGAGATCGAGGTGGACGTGCAGACGGGCAACCTGTCCGAGAATCTGCCGGACGAGTATAAGATCTGCATCTATCGCTTCGTGCAGGAGGCGCTGCACAACGCCGTACGGCATTCGGCGGCGCGCACGGCCACCGTCACGGCGGAGCAATCGCCCGATCGCATCGTGGTGCAGGTGAAGGACGACGGCCGCGGCTTCGATCCGCGGCGCACGCGCGGGCTGGGCCTGCTCGGCATGGAGGAGCGCGTCAAGCGGCTGGGCGGAACCTTCACCGTCCATTCGGCGCCGCAGCAAGGCGCGACAGTCATCGCCGAGCTGCCGTGGCCGCCCAAGACTTTGGAAAGCGACAGAGACAGGCCGCGGGAGCGAGTATGAAGAAGGTCCGCGTGCTGCTGGCCGACGATCACAACCTGATACGAGCGGGCTTGCGCCGGGTGGTGGAATCGCAGCCTGACTTCATTGTGGCGGGCGAAGCCGAGGACGGGCGGCAAGCGGTGGCGATGGCGGAATCGCTGAAGCCCGACGTGGTGGTGATGGATATCGGCATGCCGCTGCTGAACGGCATCGAAGCCGCGCGCCAGATCCGCGCGGCGCACTCAGATACGCAGATCGTGATGCTCAGCATGCACTCCGACGAAGGCTACGTGCTGCGCGCGCTGAAGGCCGGCGCGAAGGCGTATCTGCTGAAGGATTCCGCCGAGGCCGACCTGGCGCGCGCCATCCACGCCGCCGCCGAAGGCAAATCGTTCTTCAGCCCCGCGGTGGGAAAAGTGCTGCTGGAAGACTACATGCGCAAGCTGCAGCGCACCGGCAAGGAAGACTCCTACGAGCTTCTCACGCCGCGCGAACGCGAGATTCTGCAACTGGTGGCGGAAGGCAAATCGAGTAAAGAGGCGGCCAATTTGCTCGATCTTAGCGTCTATACGGTGGAGACTCACCGGGCGCGGGTGATGCAGAAATTGAACCTGCATAGTATCCCGGAGTTGATACTGTATGCAGTGCGCAAAGGCATCATCGCGTAAGTGCGGGGCAGGTCGGCAATTTGCTGCCAATCTGCCCCAAATAGCGGCACGCCGTCAACGCTGTTCACTTAAACGCCTCCGGTTTCAAAGCGCGTTCACACGAGTGTGAACGCTGCACGCATGAGTGCGTGCGCCACGAATTGGTCGTGAACAGTAAGAAAGCTAGAAGCGATACTTCAACGAGAACTGCAGATTCCTCGATCCGTCCGAGGTGTTCACTACGCCCGTGGGTATGCTCGCGGTATAGGCCGCGTTCACTCCGTAGAGCGCGTTGTTGATGCCGCCGCCCGGATAGACGTCGGTGGCGTAGCCGGACACTGCGAAAATGGGCGTGTTGAACGCGTTGATGGCGTCGAAGCGGAACTCCACGCTGTGGCGCTCGGTGATGGAGAAGCGCTTGGAGAGGCTCATGTCGATCTGTTTCAGGCCCGGTCCGTGCTCGGTCGAGATGCCGCACGTCCCGAGCTGGCCCGGTCCCGGAATCGCCATAGTGGTCGGGTCGAACCAGACATAACCGCCGCCTACGAAATTCTTGTAAGGCGTAGGCCTCGAAGGCTCGATGCAATCCGGACGCGGCTGGAAATAGGCGCCGGTGGGATCGTTGCCGAACTGGATCATGGAAATCGGCAGCCCGCCATGGACGGTCACGATGGTGGCGTAGCTCCAGCCGCCCAGAATGGCGTTCACGACCTTGTTCGCGTTCTTGCCAAATTCACGGCCGTGGCCGAACGGCAGATCGTAGTTGAGATAGCCGCTGAAGCTGTTGGTGACGTTGGCGTCGCATTCCCCGTAATCGAGAGAGATGTTATACACGTACTCCTGAAACGACACATCGGCCGTAGTCTGAGCGGGCGCCGAGTTGCCGTAGCGGCCGTAGTAGCCCTGATTGTTAGTGAGGCACTTCGACCAAGTGTAGTTGAACTGGAACGCAAGGCCATGGGCAAAGCGCTCCATCGCGGTAAGCTGCAAGCCATTGTAGTTCTGAATCGCCGTCGAAGTGTTGAGCCGCTGCTGGCCGGTTCCATCGGCCTCGAGCGCCGGGTTACCCGCGAGATATGGTCCGGGTATGGCCGTGCCATTGGGCAGCAGGAAATCCTGACCCATGTCATAGATGGCGGCTAAGTGGTCGCTATGCTGCCCGACGTAACCCGCTTGAAGCGTCAGCGACTTAGTCAGTTCCCGCTGCACGGTGAAGTTCCATTGATTCGAAACCGCGGGCCGGTAGTTCGGATCGGTAGCGTGGAGACGCACGCCGGCGAAGCACGAAGCCGGGGCCGAAGTGACATTGGCTACCGTGCAGCCGCCGGTGGAGCCGAGCGCGCCGAAGCCCTGATCGAGAGTGATCTGGTTGGCCGGAATGCCGCCTTCCGAGTTAGTGGCGCCCCACTGACCTACCAGATCCACATTCCAGGGCGCATTAGTGGCGAGGCGGTTATATTCGCCGGTACCTTCTTCGAAACTGGATCGCGAGAACGCGGCGCGAATCACCGTCTTACTATCGAGGCTGTAAGCCAAGCCCAGGCGCGGCAGGAAATTCGCGATGCCGTTGTATTGGTTGTAGAGCGCGCGGCTGTTTCCATCCACTCCCGCGAGCTCGATCTGGCCGGTGTATTCGTTGAAGTTCGTCATGCGGTTATCCACTTCATAAATGGGCGTGAATAACTGCCAGCGGAGGCCGAAATTGACAGTCAGCTTGTTACTGACGCGCCAGTCATCCTGCACAAAGGCGCCGAGGGCTTCATTGCGCTGACCTACGGTTCCGGTGAATCCAAGTCCATAGCCCATGTAAGCCGGCAAGCCAAGGAAGAAATCGGCTTCGGAGTAACCGGTGTAAGTGCCGCTGAAGCTGAGCTGGCCGGCCGCGCCGTCGGCGCTGGTGGCGGGGACGTAGTTATTGCGGTAGCGAATCCCCTGGAAGCCGAAGTGGATGGTATGCGCGCCGTGGGTCCAGATGGCGGTGTCGGAAACCTGGATGGCGGTCTGATGGAAAATCTCGGGCCCATCCACTGTGCCGAAGGCGAACGGTCCGTTCAACTGGCCGCCCAGTTTCGAACTGGCGAAGGAGAGGCCGGGGAGATACTGCGTGGGCTGACCCGGAATCAAGTTTGCGCCGGCGGTAGTGTCGAGCGACTGTATATTCGCATCGGCCGGGTAGTAGTTCATGCCGACCCGGAAATCGTTCACCAAGCTGACACTCAGCGTCCGCGTATAGTCGAACACCGCCGACTGCAGCGGGAACAAATTGCTGCCGCTGCCGCTATAAAGGAGTGTGTCGCTGTTGACAGTGGGATTTTCGATGTGTTGCTGCGAGTAGCGCGCAAAGAAGTGGTCTTTGTCAGTAGGCGACCAATCGACCTTGGCGTCTCCCTGGTTGCCATGCACGTAGGTTTGGGTGACGTTATCGAGATTGTTGACTGTTCCGCCGGCGAGTCCGGGAATATTCGGCTTAGGCAGCGCGGCGGCGATCTTCAATGCGGTGGGACTGATGCCGGTGATGCACGGATTCACGCCCATCTTCTGTCCGGGTCCGCAAATCGTTGCCTGCGTGAGGTTGGAAGGCATGACGACGTTGGTGCCCGGATAGTGCAGGGTGACGCCGAGGTCGGAAAGGTTGCCGGTGGCGTCCTGCGCGGTGAAGGTGGTCTGGGGCGTGGCGGTGGCGGGCAGATCGAAGCGCGATCCCTGGTAATCGGTGAAGAAGAAAAGCTTGTTCTTTTTGATGGGTCCGCCGAAGGTGGTTCCGTACTCATTCCAACGCTCGCGCGGCGTGGGAAGACCATTGAAATTGTTCGACCATTCATTGGCGTTGAAGAAGTCGTTACGCAGATACTCGAAGGCGCTGCCGTGGAATTGGTTGGTGCCCGATTTCAGACCGACGCTGATGACTCCGCCGAGGAACATTCCCAGCTCGGCGCTGGGATTATTGGTGACGATGCTCATCTGCTGGATGGCGTCGACGTTCGGTGAATACGCGACATTGTTGTCGACAAACTCGTTATTATCCATACCGTCGAGCAGATAGTAGTTGGCCTGCTCGCGGTTGCCGTCCAGATTCGGACGCGCCGAATTGAAGGTCGCCAGCCCGGTATTAAAGGATGCGGGGCTGATGGTGACCGAGCCGGGAACCAGCAGAGTCAATTGATTGTAGTTGCGCGTTTCGAGCGGCAGGTTGGCGATGGACGACGAATCGAGCACCGAACCTACCTCGGTGGTTTGCGTCTGCAATATCTCCGCGCCCGACTCAACTACGACCTGTTGTGAAAGCTGCCCGACAGGGAGGGCGACATCGACGGATGCCGTCTGCCCCAGAGTGAGCGGGAACGCGGGACGCACGGCAGTCTGGAATCCGTTGGCTTCCACGCGCACTTCATAGCGGCCGATAGGGAGCCGCGACAGGTTGTAGGCGCCGTCGGTGTTCGACTGGGCGCTGAAGACCGTCCCGCGGTCAGCGTCCTTCGCCGTGATCTTGGCGTTGGCCACGGCGGCTCCCGATGGATCGGTAATGCGGCCGGTAATATTGGCTGTGGTTTCCTGCGCTATGGCCGGGCGAAGCATCGCCGTGGAAATCGCCGCGAACGACAAAACTAACGACGCGACTAACGACGCGACTAACGACAGCGCCGTGAGAATAGTTGTACGGTAAGTCACCTCTCAACCCCCTTATTAGATCTTAATGGCTCCGGCGGGCGGAGCGTCTACGACATACTGGGCCGCGGCGCGTCCGGCGTCCAGTTCCAAACGGTTGCTGCCGGGTTATGCGACGTTCGTAACCGGGCGGAACAGCGGCCGGCTGGGCGGTCTGAGGCTGTTGGTGGCGGAGAAGTGTTCGGAAATGGGACTGGGGTCGTTTGGTATTTTGGCATCGGGGCCCGGAAAAGATAGGGGCTCTGGGGGGGGCCGGATAGGTAAGTGGTTGAATGTCGGAGAGAAAGGTGCGGTGACTGCGGCGGCGGGCGCCGGGTGGGCGCCGGGGAGAGAATTATCGTCACGGCTACAGCGGCTGTTCCACTTTGCCATCTTTACACTCTCCTATTCCATTGTCTCTTACGTTACCTAGAAAGGGCGGGGATTGGCCTTCGGGATTAGGGCTAAGGCGCTTCGGTTGTTGATTTTACGAGTATTTTCAGGTTCTGTGACGGTAGGTGGAAGGCGGGTCCAGGGGGACCCGCGCGGACCAGGGGGTCCGCCCCACTTCAAAGCGCGTTCACACGATTGTGAACGCTGCACGCAATGAGTGCGTGCGCCACGATTTGGTCGGCGGGGTTAGACGGTTCGCGTGACCTTTTGGAGTGCGCGCGGGCGGTCCGGATTTAAGCCCTTGATCGCAGCCAGGTGCGCTGCGAAAAGTTGCGCTGGGACAATGTAGGGGATCGGAGTGTATAGATCGCATGGGCCTTGCGCCGCGATGCAGTGAATGGGAAGCTGGATGAGCCGCGCGGGCTTGGCCGCCGCCTCGGGGTTCGATTCGTCGGTGATCACCAGCGTCTCCGCCTTCAATTCCTCCAGGCGGTCCAGCATGGCCGAGATGGAAGGCCAGGTGACTCCCGGAGGCGCAAACGCGAAGACGGGGAATGAGCGCTCGATCAGCGCGATGGGGCCGTGCATCAGATCGGCCGAGGAGAAGCGCTCCGCCACCACGTAGGACGTTTCCATCAACTTGAGCCCCAACTCGAGAGCGTTGGCGTAGTTGAGGCCGCGCCCCACTGCCACGGCGCGCGTCATGAACGTGTACCGCTCGGCGATTTCGCCAGCGCGCTCCTCGAGTTCGAGCACGGTCTGCACCCAGTCCGGCAAACGGCGCAACATCTCGACCTGTACCTCACCGCCCAGCGCCGCGGCTAGCAAATACAGCGCCATAAGCTGGCACGAGTAAGTCTTCGTGGCAGCCACGCTCTCCTCGCGGCCGGCGCGCGCCGCGATGGTGAATTCGGCGGTCCGCGCCATGGTGCTTTCACTTTCGTTGGTGATGCCGACGGTCAGCGCGCCGCGGGCGCGGGCGTCTTCGAGCACGGCGTTGGTGTCAGTGGATTCGCCCGATTGCGAGATTCCGACTACCAGCACGTCGCGCAGGTCGAGCGGGCACTGGTAGAGCGTGAGGACGCTGGGCGCGGCCAGGGAAACCGGAATGCGCGTGGTGATTTCGACGAGATAGCGGCCGAACTGGGCGGCGTTGTCGGATGTGCCGCGCGCCACCAAGGTGACCAGGCGGGGACGTCTGGCCTCGAACTGGCGGCGCAGATCGCCGAGCGTGGCCAAACCCTCTTCGAGCGTCTTTGCGAGCGCCTCCGGCTGCTGCCGGGTCTCGTCGAGCATTCGGGACATGGGTTGGACCAGACCGATAGTGGCGCGGCTGGCGCGGTAAGATCCAGTTTCAAACGGTTGCGGGAGGGTTATGCGAGGTTCGCAACGGGATCGAACGTGGTTATTTTCTGGTTCCGGGGGGATGCGGGGGCGGCGGTTTCAGGGATCGGTCTGATCCAGCAGTGCCGCGCGCTGCTGGGGGGTTACATCGCGAGCCGCATGGTAGAGCCAGAATGGACCGATCCGGAGTGGGGGATAAGACGGCCGTTTCCCCGAAGTTCACTTTGGCCGCCATGCCGCCGCGCTTGTGCGCGCCCCGATTGCGAGCGGCGTCCACCAGGATGCGCCGCGTCATCGACCTTCGTCACGTCTATCAGGCGGAGATAAACCTCATTGACCAATGCCGTGGTCCGCAGCGTGTTGCCCCGGCGTTCATTCTTCATGTACCGGCGGGCCAAGCTCGCAGTAAATGGGCGATTGCAGCAGGTCGGGATAGCGCCGCGGCGATTCCTGATGGACCGATTCGGCAACCATTCTCCAGCAGGTAGAAAAAAGATATACAGCCATGGCCGGTTTCGCCGTTCGCTTGCGCCTGCACCGGTGAACAAGGGAACAGGCGATGAGAATGAAATCGCGTCCCCTTTTCCGAATGGAATGGAGGCACCATATGAAAACGATCTTGATTTCGATAGCAGTTTCGATAACAGCGGGCGGCTTGCTCGCCACGCTCGCAACAGCACAGACGCCACGCTACAGGGTCACTGACCTCGGCACCTTGGGAGGGACGGTTGGCTCAGCCAATGGCATGAACTATGAAGGCCGTGTGGCCGGGGCTGCGACCCTCCCCAACGGGAACTCACGTGCGTTCCTTTCGGGGCCAGGGGTAATGTACGACTTAGGCACACTGGGCGGGCCGAACAGCAATGAGGGAGGACTGAATGCGAGTAACCAGATGGCAGTTTTCGCCGAGACCTCAAAGACAGATCCATCGAGCGAGAACTTTTGCGGTTTCGGCGCCTCATACATATGCCTTGCGGCGATTTGGAATGGGACCATGACGGCGCTGCCCACCCTGGGCGGGAATAACAGTATCGCCTATGCGATCAACAATCAAGGGCAAGTGGCCGGGGCCGCGGAGACCAGCACTAAGGACCCAAGCTGCATAGCGCCTCAAGTTCTCGATTTTGAAGCCGCGCTATGGGGGCCGGGGGGCCAAGTCCAGGAACTTCCGCCGCTTCCCGGCGACACGGTCGGAGCGGCTCTGTGGCTCAACAACTACGGTCAGGTGGTCGGCTCATCGGGCACTTGCGCAAACGGCGGAGTTTATCCGACCTACGATGGGCAGCACGCCGTGCTGTGGCAAAACGGCTCACCCACTAACCTCGGCAGTCTGGGAGGCACGATGGCCAACCTGGGCCAATCTATTAATGACTTGGGTGAAGTGGTCGGGTGCGCGGATCTAGCCGGCGAAGTCCCCGGCTTTCCTTTCGTCCAGATTCACAGCTTTTTGTGGACCCAGGCGGCCGGCATGCAGGACCTCGGCGCCGTGGGCACGGACTTCTCAAGCTTTCCGTTTGGGATCAACGACAATAGTCAGGTGGTGGGCGCATCCTGCGATGATATGGGGAACTGCCGCGCCTTCCTTTGGCAAAACAAGGCGATGGTGGATCTTAACACCCTCATACCGGCGAACTCCCCACTGTATCTGACGTTCGCCTTCGTGATCAACGATGCGGGAGAGATCGCTGGCCAAGCCATGGAGACAAGCACCGGCGAGATGCATGCTTTCGTGGCGACCCCGATACCCGGCGGAGCCGCTGCCCAGGACTTCGCGCCTTCCTCGCCAGACTTGAGCCGGCCGATGGTTCTCCCGGAAAGCGTCCGCAAGCAACTCCAGAAGCGGATGGGTTTCGGACGGTTCGGAGCCGGATCCAACGGGCCGCGATAATGCGATGCGCTACGTTCTCCGATAATCGATGGCAAGCCGGCGGGCACGATCCGGAGCGCCCGCCGGCTGTGTGTGGCGACCGGAATGTTGGCGGGCTTCGAGTCTCGGTCTTCCTGCTCGCCGTAGTGATCACCAGATGGCCGTTCCGTTGAACGAGAGTGGATTTCTTTCCATCGGGCCGCCGGGGGTGAACTCGTCGGCCCGAACGTTCGAGGAGCTTAATTGCCCGTTTTGGCGCCACGTTATGGATGAGTTCCGGCGGCTCGCCGAGAACCCTTTATCGCAGCATATGCGCACAAAACCTCGACGCCATTTTCACAAACCGGGAAGTCGCCGAATGCCGTCAAAATAGTGTTGGGGGCTGCCACTCTTCTGGCAAGGCTGGCCGTGGGCGAACTGTGACGCGACGGGCGGCGTCCTTTCGCACGGCGCGGCACATCGGTATAGCCTGAGATATGTCCGACGGCGAGTTGCTTGGGACGGCACGCAGCCAGGCGCCACGGATTTCAGAAAGGGCTTTCCGACGCGCACCCCCGGCTCCGCTCGCGATTGGCAATGCGCCGCTGGAACTAACGGCTTCCTGCTCTCGGAGACCAGAACGGTTCGCCGGCGCGAACGAACTGAATCGGCGTCTCGGTAATGAAGGTGCGCAGCCAGTTGGCGCAGTCCTCCATGCCAGACTCCTCGGAGATGGCGTGCCCCAGGATGATCTGGCCCTTGTTCTTGCCCAACGCGGCCGCGTCCAGAACATATTCGCTATCGTCGAGGGGACCGCCCGTTTCGGGATTCTCACCCCCAATCACCACATCGATGTCGGGCGAAACTCGCGGCATCCCGTAGCCCATGGCGAGGGCCACAGTACTCACTTTGGCGTCGGGGTTGCCCACCACACGCAGCGCGCGCGAACCCAACTGCTTTTTCACATCGGCTGCCAATGCTCCCAGAGTCGTCGGCGGAAGAGCAAAGGATCGCTGGTTGGGACCGGTCGCGCGATCGGTCCAGCCCAGCGCTCGCACGAGCCCCACCCAGATCAAGTCCGGCCGCCGTGAATGGATGTTGTCATGGAAACGCCAGACCACCATGTTGTTTTTGGTGCAGAACTCGACTTTGAACTTGTATATCGGATCCGCAGCCAGATCCTGGATCTTGTCTTGATCGTTCCAGAAGGTCGGCTCGTGGGTGATCACCATATTCAGCCCCGCGGCGTGCGCACGTTGGATCATATCCAGAGTGGCCATGAACGTAGTCGCGATTCCCTTCACTCCGGTATCGGGACTGCCCACCTTGAAAGTATCGCGGGTCGTCTGCTCGTTCCACGGGATGCCGAGATTCTTCTTGATGCGCTCCACCACGTCGTTCGCGGTCATCTTAGGCAGGCCTCCAGTACAGGTCGCCCGCGGCCATCCACCGGACGGGAACCTCAGGGACCAAGGCTTTCAACCACTCGGCGCAAACATTCATGCCAGGCTCTTCCGATACTACCCGCCCCAACATAATCATGCCCTTCTTCTGGCCCGACGCCACGGTATCCTGCGCATACTCAACCGACTCCCACTCGCGCGTCTCGCCGGCCAGCAGCACGTCGCATTCCGGCAGGCTCTTGATGGCAGCGGCCAGAGTGGAGACGCCCGGCAGCAGTGCGATCCGTCGCACCCTGGTTTGCGGATCGCCAATCACGCGGATACCGGCGCGCGCTTTGAGTCGCTTCGCCAGGCCGTCGGCGAGCGCGGTCAGCGTGACCGCCGGCACATCGTAGCGGAACACATCGTCGCCCACCTGGTACTTGGTCCAACCAAGCACACCCGCGAGGCCAATGGCGAATGGATCGGGTTTGCGGCCACGCCAATGATCGGTAAAGCGCCAGACCACCAGTCCGTTATTCCGGATGAACTGCTTCTTAGCCGCATAAACCGGATCGTCGGCGCCGACGCCCGCCTGTCCGCGTCCGCCGCTCCGGCCGGCCCCTGCGACAGGATCAGGCTGCGCATCCAGGCGGCCGAAGAAGGTCGGTTCGAGCGTGACCACCAGGTTCGTTTTATCTTTGGACGCGCGGGTCAGCATGTCCATGGTCGCCATCCCGGTGGTGGCAATCCCCGTGACGGGCGTGGCCGGATCGCCAGCCTTGAAGGCATCCAGCGACTGCGGCTGCCACGGAACGCCGACATTCTGCCGGATGCGGTCGACGACCTGTTGAGCCGTCAGCGAACTGCCCTGCGCCAACATGGGCGGTCCCGCCAGCGCCGCCGCGCCTGCCAGGTGTGCGAAGCATCTTCGAGAGATCTGCATGACGCCACCAATCATATCTTTGATGGGCGGGCGCGTCAAAAAGTGGACTCCGGCAACTCGCCAAAACTCTTAGTTTAGCGGTTCGGATTGACACTCATGCGTGCAGCGTTCCCGCTTGCGTGTACGCGCTTCGATTGGCTGTCCCGTGCGCAATGCCCCCGTTAGCGCCGGCACTGTTTGGCGCCGGTGTTTTTCGTATCATAATCTGAACGCCTTCACCCCATGTGGATTGTCCAACTCGCTCTTCGCCGCCCGTACACCTTCGTCATCATGTCGATGCTGATCGTGATCCTCGGCGTGCTCGCCACCCTCCGCATGCCCACCGACATCTTCCCGGAGATCGACATCCCCGTGGTCAGCGTCATCTGGAGCTATAGCGGCATCAATCCCGAGGAAATGGCAGAAGCCATCACCGCACGCTCCGAGCGCAGCTTCACGAGCTCCGTCAACGACATCGAACACATGGAGTCGCAATCCCTCCCCGGCCTCGGCGTCATCAAAGTCTTCTTCCATCCGCGCGCCAAAATCGAAGCCGCCGTCGCGCAGCTTAGCGCCACATCCAACTACCAGGTGCATTCCCTGCCGCCCGGAACCGTGCCGCCCAATATTCTTCGCTACAACGCCTCCAGCGTCCCCATCCTGCAAATGAGCATTTCGAGCGACTCGCTCCCTGAGCAGCAGCTCTATGACCTCGGCTATAACTTCATCCGCACGCAATTGGCGAACGTGGAAGGCGCCACTTTCCCGCTGCCCTACGGCGGCCGCCCGCGCGAAATCTCCGTCGATCTCGACCCGCGCGCCCTCTACGCCCAGGGCATCTCCGCCGAAGACGTCACCAACGCCATCAACGCGCAGAGCCTCATCATGCCCGCCGGCTCCGTGAAGATCGGCCCGCAGGAATACTCCGTCAAGCTCAACAGCTCGCCCGATGCCATTGCCGCGTTCAACCGCCTGCCCGTCCGCCAGACCAGCGGAACCACGATCTACGTTGGCGACGTCGCCCATGTGCGCGATGGATACGTGGTGCAGACCAACATCGTGCGCCATAACGGAGCGCGCTCCGCCCTGCTCACTGTGCTCAAGAACGGCGGCTCGTCCACGCTCGACGTCATCCGGGAAATCAAGGCGCTTCTGCCGCGCATCCGCTCCACGCTGCCGCCCGCGCTCAACCTGACGCTGCTCTTCGATCAATCCATCTTCGTGCGCGCCGCCATTCAAGGCGTGCTGCGCGAGGCCGTGATCGCCGCGTTTCTCACCGGCTTGATGATCCTGCTCTTCCTTGGAAGCTGGCGCAGCACGCTTGTGGTTTGCATCTCGATTCCACTTTCCATTCTCACTGCGCTCGCGGTTCTTTATCTGCTCAACGAAACCATCAACGTGATGACCCTGGGCGGCATGGCGCTCGCCGTCGGCATTCTGGTGGACGACGCCACAGTCGAAATCGAAAACATCCATCGCAACCTGGCGCAGGGTAAGCCTATTGTCAAAGCCATCCTCGATGGGGCCATGCAGATCGCCGCTCCCGCGTTCGTTTCCACGCTCTGCATCTGCATCGTCTTCGTGCCCGTAGTCTTTCTCACCGGCGCCGCGCGCTATCTTTTCACGCCGCTGGCGCTGGCCGTGGTGATCGCCATGATGGCGTCCTACCTGCTCTCGCGCACGCTCATTCCCACCATGGTGCGCTATCTGCTTGCCTCCGAGGTAGGCCGCGAGCACCCGCATGGCGGCATCTCCGGCGCGTTCCAACGCTGGTTCGAAAGGCTGCGCGAAACCTACCGCCGCACTCTGGCCTCCGCGCTGGCGCATCGCAAGACGGTGGCGGCCGGCTTCTTCGTTCTCTGCGCCGCGTGCCTCGCGCTCACCCCAATGCTGGGCGAAGATTTCTTCCCACAAGTGGACGCCGGGCAGATTCGCCTGCACGTCCGCGCGCCCGCCGGCACGCGCATCGAAGAGACCGAGCGCTACTTCGCGCAAGTGGAAAACACCATTCGCCGCGTGATTCCGCCCGCCGAATTGACCGACATTCTCGACGATATCGGCCTGCCCTATTCCGGCTTCAACATCGCCATGAGCGACACCGCCACCATTGGGCCCTTCGACGGCGAAATCCTGGTTTCGCTGCGCCCGGGCGAGCACGCCTCCACCTGGAACTATATCCGCGAGCTGCGCGTGCGCCTCAATCGCGAGTATCCCAACCTCTCGTTCTTCTTCCAGCCGGCCGATATCGTCGGCCAGATTCTCAACTTCGGATTGCCCGCTCCTATCGATGTCCAGGTGGTCGGCCCGCTGACCAACGACAAAGCGAATTACGCCCTGGCGCGCCAAATCGAGCGCAGCATCTCCCGCATCCCCGGCGCCGTGGATGTGCACACGCATCAGGTGGTCGATGTTCCCGAGCTGCTTTTCAACGTCGATCGCACCCGCGCGTCGCAAATGGGCCTCTCGCAGGAATCGGTCGCCAACAGCCTTCTGATCGCCCTTTCCTCCAGCACGCAAATCGCGCCCAATTATTGGATCGACCCGCGCAACGGCGTCGATTATCCCATCTCCGTTATGACCCCGCAGGTCCGCATCGATTCCACCTCGGAGCTGCTGCGCACCCCCATCCGCGGCGGCCCCGGCCGGCAGTTGATGGCCAATGTCGGCCTGCTGCAGCGCGGCGTCACGGCGTCCGTCGTCAATCACTATAACGTGCAGCCGGTTTACGATATCTACGCCAACGTGCAAGATCGCGACCTGGGCTCGGTGGCATCCGACGTCGACCGCGTCCTCGCCCGGTATGACCCGAAGCTTCCCAAAGGCAGCTTCATCGAAACCCGCGGTCAGGTCTCCACCATGCGCACCTCGTTCACCGGGTTGAGCGTCGGCCTGGTCTTTGCGATCCTGCTCGTATACTTTGTCATGGTAGTTAATTTTCAATCCTGGCTGGACCCGTTCATCATCTTGATGGCGCTGCCCGGAGCGCTTTCCGGCATCGTGCTGATGCTCTTCGTCACCCAGACCACCATCAGCGTTCCATCCATGATGGGCGCCGTGATGAGCATCGGCGTCGCCACCGCCAACAGCATTCTGCTGGTGAATTTCGCCAACGACTGGCGCGAAACCGGCTCCGGCGCTCTGGAAGCCGCGCTCGAAGCCGGGTACACGCGTCTGCGACCGGTGGTTATGACCGCGCTGGCTATGATCGTCGGGATGCTGCCCATGGCGCTCGGTCTCGGCGAAGGCGGCGAGCAGAACGCACCGCTGGGCCGCGCGGTGATCGGCGGCCTGATCCTGGCGACTGTAGCTACACTATTCTTTGTACCGGTTGTGTACAGCGTCTTGCGACGCACGCCGCCAAAGTTCGCCGGCCACTCCAGAATGGACGAAAACTAATGGCGGCTCCCGCTCCACCCAAACCCGGCATTCGCCCGCTGCTCACGTTCTTCGCGGTGCTGGCATGCGTTGTGGTTGCGGCCATCGTCGCCGGCGTGCTACCGCGTCTCACGCGCCAAAGAGTCCTGCTTGCCGCGTCCGATACTGTAGCGCAACAAAAGCCAATCGTCATCGTCTCGCCTGCCCATCTGGCGCCTTCCAAGGACACTATCGATTTGCCCGGCGACCTGCAGGCGATGGTGGAATCGCCCATCTTCGCGCGCGCCGACGGCTACCTGAAATCGCGCAGAGTCGACATCGGCGATCGCGTCAAGGCCGGGCAATTGATGGCCGATATCGAAACTCCCGAGCTCGATCAGCAGATCGCCCAGGCGCGCGCCACGCTCGCACAATCGCAAGCTGCGCTTAGAGAGCTCCAAGCCGATATCGCGCTCTCCCGCGCCAACCTGAACCTTGCCAAAGTCACTCTCGACCGCTGGGAACGTCTCTCTACCAAGGGCGCCGTCTCCAAGCAGGATCTCGACCAGAAGCAGGCCGATTTCGACGTCAAGAACGCCCAGACGGATCGCGCCGAAGCCAGCCTGGCCACCGCGCAGGAGACGGTGAACGCGAGCGCCGCCAACGTCAAGCGACTCGAGGAGATGAAGGGCTTCGCCAGCGTGGCCGCGCCCTTCGACGGCATCGTCACTGCGCGCAACGTGGATATCGGAACGCTCATCAACGCCGGCAACACCAGCGCGTCCAAGGAAATGTTCCGCGTCGCCAAAATCACGCCGCTGCGAATCTTCGTCAACGTTCCGCAGACCTACGTGCAAGAGATCCACGACGGACAGCTCGCCGAGCTGCGCGTACAAGAGCGCCCCGGCCAGATTTTCCCGGCGCGCGTCACCAATATTTCGAATGCGCTCGACGCCGCTTCGCGCGCCATGCTGGTAATTCTCGAAACGCCCAATCCCACCGGTGCTCTCTACCCCGGAATGTACGCGCAGATACGCTTCGCCGCCTCGAAATCGACACCCCGGCTGCGCGTCCCCGGCGACACGGTAATGCTCACCCCTAATGGCCCGCGCCTGGCCGTGGTAGGCGCCGACCGCGTGGTCCACTTCCGAAGCGTCACTCTGGGTGAAGACTTGGGCTCCGAAGTGGAGATCCTCTCCGGCCTGCAACCCGGCGAGTTGGTGGTTTCAAACCCTAGCGACTCGGTGCAGGAAGGCGCAACTGTGGAAATTCGTACCAGATAGGTTGGAGTAGATGCGTGGCAGTTTTTCGACGCAGAGACGCGGAGACGCAGAGGCCACGCAGAGAAGACTATAGAGAATGAAGGAGTTTTCTTCTCAGCGCTTATCTCTGCGTCTCAGCGTCTCTGCGTCGAAGAACTTCGAAGAACTGCCACGCTGCCCAGCGCCCACTCCAATCGCGCTATAACGAAGATAGGGCCCATCCATGAAAATCACCTACACCGGCAGGCAAGTCGAATTAGCTCCCGCCCAGTTGAAGAAGCTCGAAGCGCAATTCGCCAAGACCGGAAAACTTCTGGACGGCAAGGGCGACTGCGAGATCCACGTCGTCCTATCCCTGCAGCGCCATCTCCAGCGCGCCGAAGCCACCGTCAGTTACTTCGGCCACGAGCTCGTTGGATTGGCTACCGACTCCGACCTTTTCACCGCCATTCATGCCGCCGCGCAAAAGCTCGAAAAGCAGAGCCTCAAAGTCCGCGCCAAGTGGCGCGACGGCGCGCGCAAACCGCATAAGATCGCCTCCGAAGTGGAAGGCAAGCCCACACCCGCTGAGCCCGAGGTCCAGCCGCAGCCCGCGGTGCAAGTCTACCGCGTCAACCATCATGAGCGCCGCAAACCCATGACGCTCGAAGAAGCGCTCCTCGAAATGGACAACACGCGCGATTATATGGTGTACCGCGATGCCTCATCCGATTGTGTTTCCGTCCTGATTCGCCGCCGCGACGGGCACTTTGACCTGGTCGAAGGATAGCCGCGCCGCACATGCCCAAGAAGGCAGCGAGTGCCCCGCGAGCCGCCAAGCGCGCGAAAAAGCCGGCCCGAAGCACGGAGCTCGTCATCATCACGGGCATCAGCGGATCCGGTAAAGGCTCGGTGCTCCGCGCGCTCGAAGACATAGGCTACTACGCGGTCGACAACATGCCTGTCGACCTCATACCCAAGTTCGCCGAGCTGATCCGCGATAATCCCAGCGTCGATGCCGCCGCCCTGGTCGTCGACGTGCGCGAAGGCGAAGGGCTCAAGCGGTTTCCCGAGATCTTCCCGCTCTTGCGCCGCTCCGTCACGGCGCGCCTGGTCTTCATGGAAGCCGAGGACGAGGCTATTATCCACCGCTTCAGCGAAACCCGCCGTCCGCATCCGCTCGGCACGCACCACTCGATTCTCAAGAGCATTCACGCCGAACGCGATCAACTGGCGCCCATCCGCGCCATGGCAGACCTGATCGTCAACACGTCGAAGTTCACCGTCCACGAACTCCGCGATTTCATCAGCGAGCGCTTTCGCGGCCAGCGCGAAGAATCGAAGATCATGATCTACGTCACCAGCTTCGGCTTCCGCAACGGCGTCCCGCCCGATAGCGACCTGGTCTTCGATGTGCGCTTCCTGCCCAACCCTAACTACATCCCGAAATTCAAGAACCTGACCGGCCGCAACCCTGGAGTTGCGAAATTCATCCGCTCATTTCCGCAGACCACCGAGTTCATCAAGCGCATCAGCGACCTGCTGGTTTACCTGCTGCCCCACTACATCCGCGAAGGCAAGAGCTATCTCACAATCGCTTTCGGCTGCACCGGCGGACAGCACCGCTCGGTGATGATGGCCGACCAGATCCGCAAGAACCTGGCCGACGCGGGATACAAGGCGAAGGTGACTCACCGCGATATTGTCCGGCACTGACTTATCGATTGTAGGGCGGACCCCCTGGTCCGCGCGGGTCCCCCTGGGCCCGCTCTTCGCTCCGCGAGATCAGCCTCATGAAGTTCCCGGGAGGCCGACCGGGGGGTCGTCCGCGGACCAGGGGGTCCGCCCTACAATTCGCCGTACAATTAACGCCGACCAGCCGATTGTGGGGAAAGTAAATGATATCGACACGTCTGTCGGTCGCGGCCGCTATGCTGGGGCGGCGGTCGCCAACCGCCGCTGTCACCATAATCAATGAGACTCGATAACCGGCCCGCACGTCTCCCACTCGTTTAGCCACCCCTTTTCTGTGGCAGAATGCAGTGGTGCTCCACTCACTCACCGGGCGCAAGGAATGGAAATTCTTCGCCGTCCTGCCGAAGGCCGCCCCCGCCCTCGCCGCCGCGTGGTGGACCGCTCTTCTGCTGCGAGGCATCCTGCCGGCGGCGTTCGCCATCGCCATGGGCGTGCTCGTCGGCGCCGTCCAACACGGCAACGGTCTCGCCGGTCCGCTCGCGTTCGCCGGCGCCGTCTTCGTGCTGCTCCAGGTGATCAGCCCGATTCATCAGGCGGTGGGCGCCAACCTCGGCGACCGCACTGCCGCCTGGCTCTACGACCGTCTCACCGAGGCCTGCGTACGTCCGCCGGGTATGGGGCACCTTGAGGATCCGGCCCTCACCAGCGACCTCACCGTCGCGCGCGATTTCGACCTCGGCATGACCGGGCCGCCGCTCGCGATCTCCATGGATTTCATAGCCAACGGCATGGTCGAAATGATCGGCGGCGTCGCCTCCGCTGCCATCCTCGCGCGCTACGCGTGGTGGGCCCCCATCGTGCTCGCCGGCGCGTGGCTGGCGACGCACTGGCTGCTCCGCGAGAGCGCGATCTGGCGCGACCGCAATACCGAGGAGGTGCGCGGCGCGCAGCGGGATGCCGACTACGCCTACCGCCTGGCCGTGGACCCGCCCGCGAGCAAAGAGCTGCGCCTGTTCGGCCTGGCCGGCTGGACCATCGACCGCTTCATCGCCAGACGCACCCGCCTGCACGAGCTTCAGTACGCGGCCACGCGTCTGCGCGAGCGTCCCGTCATTTGGAGCATGCTCCTGGTGGTCTCCGCCAACCTCCTGGTGTTCTGGTTGCTGGCGAGCGCCGCGACCCATGGCCGCATCAGTCTGGCGGAGGCTGTCATCTATGTGCAGAGCGCCGTGGGCGTGTCCATGATCGCGTTCGGCGGGTTCAGTTGGGCGCTCGACGGCGCGGCTGCCCCCGTCGCCGCGGTGCTGCGGCTCGAGTCGGCCATGCGTCCCGCTGGCGCGCTGCGCTCTGGCAGTCGCCCCGCGGACGCGATGCCCGCGCGCGAGATTCGTCTCCGCGATGTCACGTTCGGGTACCCGGGCGGCGCGCCCGTGCTTCAGGGCTTCAGTCTCACGATTCCCGCCGGCTCGTCGCTCGCCATCGTTGGACAGAACGGCGCCGGCAAGACCACCCTCGCCAAGCTGCTGTGCCGCTTGTACGATCCGCAATCGGGTTCTATCGAGATCGATGGCGTCGATCTCCGCGAGTTCGATCTCGCGTCGTGGCGTTCGCGCGTCGCCGCCGTGTTTCAGGACTTCATCCGCCTCGAGTTGCCGCTGCGCGATAACGTGGCGCCGGCGGGCGCGCCGGATAGTGTCATACGCGGCGCGCTCGAGTCGGCTGGAGCGGCGAACCTGGCCGCATTGGATACGGTGCTGGCGCGCGGCTACACCGGCGGCACGGACTTGTCGGGCGGACAATGGCAGCGCATCGCGCTCGCCCGGGCGCTGGCGTCCGTGACGCTCGGCGCCGGCGTGGTGCTGCTCGATGAGCCCACCGCGCAGCTCGACGTGCGCGGGGAAGCGGAGATCTTCGACCGCCTGCTCGCAGCCACACGGCACTGCACCACCATCCTGATCTCGCATCGCTTCTCCACCGTCCGCCATGCCGATCGCATCTGCGTGCTCGAGCACGGCCAGGTCATCGAGCTCGGCACGCACGACGAGTTGATGGCGCTTGCCGGCCGCTACCGGACGATGTTCGATCTGCAGGCGCAGCGGTTTGATTTAGACGCCCAGCGGGTTGACGTCCAGGGCGAAGAGGAAGGAGCCACCTATGACGTCCTCTCCTGATCAGGCGATCGCCCCGCTGCCTCCCGCGCTGTCGTCGATGTGGCGGTTGTGCAAGCTGGGGTACCGCCATCAGCCGCGCCTGATGGTCGCAGCGTTCCTGCTCTCGCAGCTCGCCGCGCTGCCCGATGCGCTCCTCGCCCTGTGGCTGATGCTGCTCGGCAAGGGCGTCCTCCAACACAGGCCCGGCATGGTCCAGGGCGCGGCAGTCGGCCTCGCCGTGTCCACCGCCGCCACCTGGTTTCTGCGCACCGTCAGCACGCGCGTGCAGCGCCGCTTCCGCGACAAAGTGACCATCGCGCTCGAATCGCACGTGGCGCACTTGCAGGCATCGGTCGCAACAGTCGCGCATCAGGAGCGCCCCGAGTATCTCGACCGGCTGTCCATGCTCCGCAATCAGGTATTCGTGCTCGACCACATGTATATGTCGCTGTTCTCCACGCTCGGGTGGATCCTGCGGCTCGGCGTGACCATGGCGCTGCTCGCGTCGATTCACCCGGCGCTCATTCTGCTGGTGGCGTTCGCGATCCCCACTGTGTTGACGTCCACGTGGCGGCCCGCGGTTGAGAGATCCGCGCAAGAGCGTGGGGCGCAAACCAATCGGCTGGCGCGCCATCTGTTCACCATTGCCACCACCGCGGCGCCGGGGAAGGAACTGCGCGTCACCGGCATCGGAGAGCGCCTCATTACAGAGCGCCGGGCGGCGTGG
>Ga0116129_1000027_pt1 | contig 106430 bp, 96 predicted proteins | sample June2015DPH_17_2_FD_89732 | JGI IMG/M metagenome (GOLD analysis project Ga0116129, IMG submission 89732) | Peatland microbial communities from SPRUCE experiment site at the Marcell Experimental Forest, Minnesota, USA - June2015DPH_17_10 | ecosystem: Environmental > Terrestrial > Soil > Wetlands... | reverse complement strand
GGCAAGAGCACGCTGCTGAACGCTCTGACGGGAACGCAGCGGGCGATTGTGTCGCCGATTGCCGGAACGACGCGCGATGCTGTGGATGAGGTCGTCGAGCGGGATGGTCATGCGTTCCGGTTCGTCGATACTGCGGGTATTCGCAGGAAGGGCAAGACGAAGCTGATGGCGGAGAAGCTGTCGGTGATCATGGCGCGGAAGCATCTGGAGGCTGCGGATGTCTCGCTGCTGGTGATCGATGCGACGGAAGGCGTGACCGCTCTCGATGCGAACATCGGCGGCTATGCGCATGAGAGCGGACGCAGCGTCATCATCGTGGTGAACAAGTGGGACCTGATGACGAGGACGGGCAAGGATGGACTGCGGTTGTTCGATGGCAAGCCTCCGGCGAACCAGAAGGTCTATGAGGAGGACGTTCGCGACCATCTGAAGTATCTGGACTATGCGCCGCTGCTGTTTATCTCGGCTGCGGATGGAAAGAACGTTGAGCAGGTCTTCAAGAAGGTCGAGCTGGTCGCGCGTGAGCGGCGGAAGCGCGTGACGACCGGACAGATGAACAAGTTCCTGGAGCGCGTCGACTTCCAGAGGGCGAGCGTGCCGATGAACAAGCGCGTGCGGATCTACTACATGACGCAGGCTGCTGTGGCTCCGCCGACGTTTGTGCTGTTCACCGATAAGGATGTGAAGATGCACTTCTCGTTCGAGCGATTTCTGCAGAATCAGATTCGCGAGAGTTTTGGGTTTATCGGAACTCCAATCTGGTTCAAGATCAAGGCGCGGAATAAAAAGAAGGCTGAGTAGCCGGAAAATTGCTTTGTTGACGAATCCGCACTCCTGAACTCGCTCGACTACGAGAGAACCGGCGTCAGCGGAGGTCCAGGCGGAGGCGGCTCCGGGCGCGGCGGCTGCAGCAGGTTGCCGATGACTGGAATTCGTCCGCCAAGAAAGTACAGTGTGTAGGCCTGATAAAAGACCAGTACTGCGCACAGGATGCAGAGGATCACCCCGAGAAACGCTACCAGGAAGACGAGGCCCAGCAAGGCGAAGCTGATGTACATCACTGCGCTGCCGAAGGGGCCTGCCTGATGGAGCAGGAACCATAGCGCGGCCGCGACTCCTCCGAGGGGCAGGCAGAGAATCAGCAGGCAGATGACGATGCAGAACTCCGCAGCGATTCCCGCTGCCAGGGTCAAAATGAGCTTCATGAAGAGATAGAACAGGAAGCTGCCTGGCTCGCCGCGAACGAGAGACCAGGCGTCGCGTATGGCATCTCCGACGGTCGCGTCCTCAAACAGGAGAAACGGCAGCACGAAGTCCCGCATCGACCAGATTGTGACCAGAACGATGAGGAAGATCGCAAAGGCGAGGAGGAAGATGAGCGCAAAGCTGCCTAGAAGTCCAGGCGCAGGCTGAGCGTTGCCGCGCGGCATCGATCGCACAAAATAGATCAGGGGAACGGCGAGAATTGCACCGGCGACGAGGAAGACTGCGAGGAATGTTGCGACTTTGAAGCCGATCCAGCGCCAGGTGCGGGAGCCCGTGCGATGCCATACCGGTGCGACGAACGTGGTTCGGGTGGCGACGATATCCATCAGGACAAGCTGCATGCGCGAGGCGAGGTAGAAGAGCGCAAGCCCGACGAGGAGGCCGATCACTCCGAGGACGACGAAGGCAGCTACCATCGTCGAGGTAATCGCTCCAGCGGCCGCACCAATTCCAGACGTTGACGAAGGAGTGTGGCGTCCCATGGGTGGGACGATGAACTGCGCGCCGGCTTCAGCGATACACGCGACCAGGCCGAGTTTGAGCCACAGTTTGAGCGAAAACGGCCGCAGGAGAGCCTTGGTGTGCTCGATCGCTGGCGAGATTGCTTCCGACGCGCTAAGGGGGATCATAGTGTGCGCCCTGAGGGTACCGCAGCCCCGGCGTTGGATAAAGAAAATTCTGCAAGGCCAGCGATCCACTCGTCCCAAGCGGAGAGGGCGCGGTCGCATTGGAGCTTGTGGCGCTCTTTTTTGTCGCGGATCTTCTTGCGCAGGTCTTCTTCGAGCGGGGGGAGGAGGTCGAAGGTGATATTCGCCGGTTGGAATTTCTTCGACTCTGCGTGGGTGATGTAGTGGGTGAGCGAGCCGTTGGCGCTCATGCGCGGGGCTGGTGTTGGAGCCACGCCGTTCGCGATGGCTGCGGCGTAGATGCCCGCGAGCATGCCTGAGGCGATAGATTCGGTGTAGCCCTCGACGCCGGAGAGCTGGCCGGCGATCATGATGCCGGAATGAGCCTTGAGCTGGAGGGTTTCGGTGAGCAGCGATGGCGCGTTGATGTAGGTGTTGCGATGGATCTGGCCGTAGCGGAGGAATTTTGCGTTTTCAAGGCCTGGGATGAGCTTGAGGACGCGGTTTTGTTCGCCGTATTTGAGGTGGTTCTGGAAGCCTACGAGGTTATAGCTGTCGGCGCGCAGGTTCTCCTGACGGAGTTGGACGGCGGCGTAGGGCCAGCGGCCGGTTTTAGGGTCGGTGAGGCCGACGGGCTTCATGGGGCCAAAACGAAGGGTGTCGCGGCCGCGGCGGGCGGTCTCTTCGATGGGGAGGCAGCCCTCGAAGTATTGGAGCTTTTCGGCTTTGGTTTCCCTTATGTTGGAATCTGTGGCACTACCGGCAAAATGCGGGGGTCCTTCCCTGCGCTCAGGATGACAACTTTGGAATGCGTCGTTCTCCTGCGGAATTTTCTCCCAGGATTTGGCTTCGACAGCTTCGGCAGTGGCGAGGGCTTCGATGAAGCGGTCGTACTCGTCTTTGGTGAAGGGGCAGTTGATGTAGTCGGCTGTGCCTTTGTCGTAGCGTGCGGCGAAGTAGACCTTGTCCATGTCAATCGTGGAGGCGTCGACGATGGGGGAGATGGAGTCGTAGAAGGCGAGGTGATCGGAGCCGGTGAGGCGTTGGAGCTCGGCGGCGAGCGCGGGGCTGGTGAGTGGGCCGCTCGCGAGGATCGTGAGTGTTTCGCGGTCGTTTTCGTTGAGCTGCGTGATCTCTTCGCGATGGACGGTGATGTTGGGCTCGGCTTCAATGCGTTCGGCAACGCGCTTCGAGAACTCGACGCGGTCGACGGCCAGTGCGTGACCTGCGGGGACAGCCGTGGCGTCGGCTTCAGCGAGAAGGATGCTTCCGGCGCGGCGCATCTCCTGCTTCAGGAGCCAGGGGGCGGAGTTTTCAGATTCGGATTTGAGGGAGTTGGAGCAGACCAGTTCGGCGAAGCCGGAGGTTTGGTGGGCCTCGGTCGAGCGGGTGGGGCGCATCTCGTACAGGTCAACTTTGCAGCCGCGTTTTGCTGCCTGGAGGGCTGCTTCCGGGCCTGCGAGGCCGCCGCCGATGATCCTGATCCGTCTGATTGTCATGACCTCCCCCTCCTCCCTTATTTGCGTCAAAGTCTTCCAAACAAACGGCTTAGCTTTGGACTCTAACGGCAAAGCATTGATTCTACTGGTGACAAGCTTGCAAAGTCTTCCAGACATGAGACTTAACTGCGATGGAACGCAGCGAAAATTGCCTGGATTCTGGTCTTGCCCCCTACTTCCATTATAACTGCGGCGTCAAGCGTTTTCTCATTCCAAACGGTGGTTCCGGTCGCCGTCTACTTTGTCCATGTTTGCCGCGAATCGCGGTTGCCGTAGCAGACGGGCTCCGATAAGATGCGCACTATCAGGAGCTTGCCATGATTCGGATCGCGAAAGTACTTTGTTTCTGCCTTTTTGTCTCCGTTGCTCTTCACGCCGAAAGCAAGAACCCCGCCGATTATCCGCTGCGCATACACATTTTGGGCCGCAATGAGACGACGTTTTATCACTATAGGTATGCCGAGGAAGCCAAGGGCGAGGGCCGCGCTAATCTTTTCGAGAACAGTGAGGCCCACGGGGTGGATTTCAGCTTTGACTGCTCGGAAAAACTGAAGGCCTCGTTCGGCTACGAGACCTATCCGGCCAAGTGGAAGAAGCCGGGCCAGGAACTGACGGTTCTTCTTCCTGTATTCGGCAAGTCAAACGCATACTTCACGTGCACTCTCAAGACCGACGTCAAAGGCTTCGCTTATGCGGCACACGATGGCAAGACGACATCGGAGTCGGTGGCTGACTTCAAGCAGTGGATGGTGAAGCACGACTACGATCCGGAGCACGGGAAGAATATGCCCATCAAAGTTCAACCGGCTCCAGCAGCGGCGGCTCCGGCGGCAGCGGCTCCGGGGACTGCAGGAACTGCTTCGCCACAGTAGATATTCCGGTGCTCTACCCATAACTCGCCTTGTTTTGCCAGCATGGTGCGTCTATCCGTTGATATAACCCATTTGGGGAGTGGGGGGATGGTTGGTTAACGGTCATACTGACGTGAGAGGTCTCCCCATGGATCAGTCGCTGGTGGATGTGTTTGAGCAGGCCCGCAAGGTGGTAGCGGACGCAGACCGAAAGATTGCCGAAGAAGAGGAACGGCGCCGAGAGAGTGAGCGGGAGAAGCTGCTGCTGGAGCTTGGCGCCCGCGTCGAGGAGGCCTTCGACTTCACGAGCAAAGAAAAGCTGGAGCTGGAACCGCGTCTTGATGTTCAGGATGACGTTGCCGTCGTCGAGCTTGTGGTCAGGAGGGTGCGAGCGATCTTTTTGCTCTCGCCGAATGACCTGCTGTCGGCAAAGGAAGGCAATACATGGACGCTTCGAGTGCTCGAAGGCGGCCGTGAGCCGCAGATGCTTAGCGAGTTTCAAGGCGGAACGAAGACGGAACAGGGATCGCGGCGTCTGGCAGCGGCGCGCATCGTGACGGCAGTCGGCAACTGGGCTCAAAACGTCAAGGGAGCGCAGGTGGTTACGGCCATAAAACAAACCCCCAGATGGCACGACCATAACGAGCCGAAGCCCGAGCGCACCTACGGAACCATGGGCAAATTCCTCGGAGCCTAGACCATTCCGTAGTAGTCGCGCGCGCGACCGTCATTGTCCGATCCGCCAATAACGTAAATCCTGTTCGGGATCGAGTTTGTCCTGCTCAATGCGATTTTGGGAACCGGCGCGGGATTGCAGACGTATTCTTATAGCGACGCTGCTGATTACGCGCCGGACACGAGGATCGTCATGCTTTGCCTGATTCTGCTCGTTCTCTTCTTGAGCCGCCGCTGCTGGTGCGGTTACGGATACCATCCCTACTATTACGGAGCTTACCCGTATCCGTATGGAGCGTACTCTCCGTACGATCCCTACTGGCGGGCGCGATACCACGGATACTGGTATGGACACCGTGGGTGCTACTGGTAGACGGCAACAAGTCTGCTCACTTGCCTGAGCTCGCAAGCGCTTTGAGGGCATCGCCGGAGACTTGCATCCCCTTCCACTCGGACTTCATGACAGCTCCAAGCTGGTGGTAGAAGTCGATCGACGGAGCATTCCAATCGAGGACGCTCCATTCAAAGCGAGGACAGCCCTCAGCTACGGCGATGGCTGCGACCCGCGTAAGGAGCGCCTTGCCTATGCCCTTGCCGCGATGCTCAGGGCTGACGTACAGGTCTTCGAGGTAGATGCCGGCGTGGCCGAGCCAGGTGGAGTAGTTGTAGAAGTAGAGGGCGAAGCCAGCGGGGATGGTTGCGCCCGACTCGTTCAGCTCGGCGATGAGGCAGTCGAAGCGCTTTGGTTCGCCGAAGCCGTCGCGGAGCAGGTCGGCTTCGGTGGCATGGACGGCGTCGGGTTCGCGCTCGTAGGTGGCGAGGTCGCGGATGAAGCGCAGGATCTGCGGAATGTCGGCAGGCATCGCGGGGCGGAGGTTGAGCGAGCCGTTCGGTGGCGTGGAAGACTGGGTCATTGCAGATTCTTTCAGGAGGCTGAGGGTTTAATGTTCAGGGCTTGATGTTTTAGGGCTTGGGGCTGGCTTCGGACGGCTTCTCCGACGATTTCTCTGACGGCTTCTGGCTGGGCTGCGCGGCGAGCCATTTGTCGAAGGGAATGTTGAAGTCGAAGAGCTGCTTTTTGTTGCCGTCTTTGTCGGGAGCGGTGTAGACCATCTTGACGTAGAGCTCAGCGCCCTTGAGAGGGTCTTCCACGTCGAGCTGGTGGACGTCGTAGAAGAGATAGCCGGCGAGTGTGCTGTGGGGTTTGACGGTGGTGGTGGTGAAGCCGAAGTCGTTTTCGTCCTCGGTGATCTGTTTGTCGGGGGGCTTGTCGTGAAGTGTGATGGGCGGCAGGGGCAGCGGCAGGGGCACCTGGCGGCCCTTGGTGCTTTTGGTGGAGAAGAGACGGCGCTGGATGTCGTCGTCGGTGGCGGCGGGAATCTTGTCGTTGTTGACGGAGATGAACTGGATGCGGGCGTCGTCGAGCGTGAGTGCCGTGTCGCCGTCGTTGGTGAAGATGACACGGACGGGGAGGAATCCGTGTTGAATGTAAGGCAGGCGGAAGAAGTCGCAGTCTCTGTGATCGTCGCAGGGTTCGGCGGCGACGGTAAGCTGCTCTTTGGGATGGGCATCGAAGGTGGCGTACTGGTTGGCTGGTTTGGCGGGCGGGGCTTTTCTGGGTTTGTCGGAGGCGAAGGAGTTGACCGCCAGGAGGCAGGTTGACGTTATCAGCAGGAGCGAAATCTTCGGGAACCGGTGGGACTTCATGGCCAAGTTGATTATCATCTTCGCTGGCGCACAAGGTAAAGCGAAGGGAAGCAACAGTTGATGATTCTTTATAGTTCGCTGCTGCTGGCAGCCCTGGTTCTGGGTGCGCCGTACTGGCTGGCGCGGATGGCCACCAGCGGACGGTACCGGGCGGGATTGCTGGGGCGGCTGGGGCGTGTGCCCGAGGAATTGCGAGCCGCTGTGGCCGGGCGCGATGTGGTTTGGGTGCATGCGGTTTCGGTGGGCGAGGTGCTGGCGGCGACTGAGCTGGTTCGTGGGCTGAAGGCTGCGCTGCCTGAGTGGGTAGTTGCCGTTTCAACGACGACGGAGACGGGCCAGCGGCTGGCGAAGGAGCGGCTCAAAGACTCACCGGTGTTTTATCTGCCACTGGATTTTCGGTTCACGGTGCGGCGATATCTGCGGGTTCTGCGGCCGAAGATGCTCGTGCTGATGGAGAGTGAGTTGTGGCCACGGCTGATTGAGGAATGCGCGAAGAGCTGCATTCCGGTGGCGGTGGCGAATGGGCGAATCTCGGATAGATCGTTTCCGCGGTATCTGCGGCTGCGGCGGCTGTGGCGGCCATTTCTGCAGATGATTTCGCTGTTTCTGGCGCAGAGTCGCGAGACGGCGGAGCGGCTGGTGAAGATCGGCGCTCCGGCTGAGCGAGTGAAGGTGATGGGGAACCTGAAGTACGACGTGCAGGCCAGGGAGGCGAGCACAATGACGAAGCGGATCGGGTCGCTGCTTTGCGGGGCGAGGCTGATCGTTGCCGGAAGCACGCTCGCCGGGGAAGAGGAGGCGTTACTTGCAGCCTGGCCGCGGATTCATGAAGCGATGCCGGACGCGGCGCTGCTGATTGCGCCGAGGCATCCTGACCGGTTCGAGGAGGTGTTGGGGCTGATTCGGAAGAGCGGGTATCCGTTTTTTCGGTGCAGCCAGTTGCCGCTCGATGCTGAGCCGATTGCGAGCGGCACGATTCTTCTTCTGGATACGATTGGCGATCTGGCGTCGATGTATGGGATTGCGGCGGTGGCGTTTGTCGGAGGGAGTTTGGTGGCGAAGGGCGGGCATAATCCGCTGGAGCCGGCGCAGTTTGCGGTTCCCGTGGTGATGGGGCCTTCGTATGAGAACTTTCGTGAGGTTGTCGAGGCGATGCGGGGGGCCGATGCAATTCGCATCGTTGAACCGCAATTTTTTGCGGACACCTTGATTGCGATGTTGCGTGATACTGAAGAGGCACGGACTCTGGGGGAGCGCGGGCTGGCGGTATTTGGGGCGCAAGCGGGAGCGACGGCGCGAACGGTGCAAGCCCTGATCGATTTACTGAAAGGCCGGTAACAGGAAGATGAGTGCACGAAGGCCGCTGTTGCTGCCGCTTGTTCCGTTGTACGGCGCAGCGCTGGCGATAAAAAACCGCCTGTTTCAGTGGGGATGGTTGCAGCAGAACCGGCTTGCGAGTCCGGTGATCAGCGTGGGCAGCGTGTCGGCGGGTGGAGCGGGAAAGACGCCGATGGTGCTGATGCTGGCCAAGGCTCTTCGCCATCGCGGCTATGCCGTAAGAATTCTGACGCGAGGATACAAACGGAGCGCTGTCGTTACGACGCGGGTGGAACCGTTTGACGATGCGGCGCGGCTTGGCGACGAACCGGTGTTGCTGGCGCAGCGGTCCGGCGTGCCGGTATACGAAGGCGCGGACCGTTATCTTGCCGGAGTGATGGCGGAGCAGAACGAGCCCTCGGAGAAGCTGGTGGTGCATCTGCTCGATGATGGATTTCAGCACCGGCGGCTGGTTCGCGATGTCGACATCGTTTTGCTGACGCAAGAGGACGTGGACGATATCTTGCTGCCTGCGGGGAATCTGCGCGAGCCGCTGTCGACGGTGGCGAAGGCCGATATTGTGGTGCTGCGCGAAGAGGAGGCTGCGTCGCTGCGCAGCGTGGTTGCCGGATTAAGCAGACCGGGGAGAGCGTCGGCGATCTGGGTGATCCGCAGAAGTTTGAGCCTGGGCGAGGGCGGCGACGTGGCGTTGCCGATGAGGCCATTTGCGTTCTGCGGCATTGCGCGGCCTGAGGGCTTTACGACGATGCTCGCAGCAAACGGCTATCAGCCTATGGATACGATCGCGTTTCCCGACCACCATGCGTACGAAGAAGGTGACATACGTCGGTTGTTGGTGCGCGCGCGGCAGGTTGAAGCAAACGGATTTGTAACGACGGAGAAAGATGCCGTGAAGCTGACACCGATAATGCGGGATCACCTGAAGACGATCGGACCGATTGTAGTGGCGCGACTGAGTGTGGAGTTGCTCGACGAACAGGAGTCGTTGGCGCAGCTGATCATGATGGTTGGCAGGTTGGATCGCCGGAGGCACTGATCGTGCGCGGAGTTGGGTGGATTTCGATTCTTGTCGCGGCGTTTCGTGTCCGCCTGCGTGAGAAAATTAAGACTTGGCTACGGAAAGCAATCTCTCGCAGGATTTTGGGGTGCTCGGCGGAGATCGCCCGCTTCGCGTTTTGATTGTGCGGATTGGCGCCATGGGAGATGTGGTGCATACCATGCCGGCGGTTGCGGCCCTGCGGAAGCTGCATCCGGATTGGCGGATCGGGTGGGCCATCGAACCGGCGTGGCGCGAGTTGCTGCAGGCGGAGAGCGAGGTCCATGACGTTGCCTGGCGAGTGGCGGGACGGGACTCGCGCAAGCCGCTGGTGGACGTGTGGACTTCAGTTCCCACGCGGGAGTGGAAGAAGCGGCCGGTCTCGCCGAGTACGCTGCGCGACATTGCGGGGCTGCGGCGGGAGCTGCGCGGAGACCACTATGACCTCTGTGTCGACATGCAGGGGTCGATGCGCTCGGCGATCGTGGGACGGATGGCCGGGGCGCGCGTGTTCGCCGGGCCTGCGAAGCCGCGGGAAGCGCAGGCAGCATGGTTCTACGGGCAAAAGATCGGAGTAAGCGCAACTCACGTGGTGGAGCAGGGATGCGAGCTTCTGGGTGCGGCCGTCGGTGAGACGCTGCGGCCGGCGAAGGTGACGCTACCGGTGGACTCCGCGGCAGAGCGATGGTGCGATGAGCTTCTGGCTGACGTTGGCGAGCGGTTTGTCCTGGTCGCACCGACAGCGGGATGGGGAGCGAAGCAGTGGCCGCCGGAACGGTATGGCGAGGTGGCGAAGGCGATGGCACGGGCGGGATTTCGTACGCTGGTCAACGCTGCGTCGGTTGACGATGCAGTGGCCAGAAGGGTGATGGCTGCGAGCGGCGGAGCCGAGGCGAAACCGGTTCCCTGCTCCGTCGGCCAGTTGATCGCTATGGTGCGACGCGCGGCGTTAGTCATCGCAGGCGATACAGGCCCGCTGCATCTGGCTGCTGCGCTGGAGAGGCCTGTCGTCGGGTTGTATGGTCCGACGGACCCGGCCAGGAATGGGCCCTACGGCACTAAGGCGCGCGTACTGCGGCACAGCTCGAGCACGACGGACCACTCGCGGAACCAGAAGACGGAGAATGGATTGATGCAGATCACAACCGATGAGGTTGTGGAGGCGGCGCTTGAGCTACTGAGTGACAGCGTAAGGTGATGGTGAGCGAACAGGAATGAGTGAACGAGCATGAGTGAAAGGACAAGATGGCAGAGGATCGCGCGGCGCATTCGCGTGCCGCTGGGATTTGTCTTTGCCGGGGTGTTTTTGTGGCTTGCGCAGCCCACTTGGGAGACGATGCTGCTGAGTCTGCTGCTCGTCGTGCCGGGAGTGTGGCTGCGAGCTTATGCGGCGGGGTATGTTCGTAAGAATCGCGAGCTGACGCTGACCGGGCCTTATGCCTACACGCGAAATCCGCTGTACCTGGGTTCGACGATGATTGCCTTCGGATTTGCCGCCGCAGCGGGGAGCTGGATCATTCTGGTGGCGCTGACTGTGCTGTTCGCGGTGATCTATATTCCTACAATCCAGAGCGAGGAAGCGTATCTGCGTGAGCACTTTGCAGGATTCGACGAGTACGCGGGCAAGGTTCCCAGGCTGCTGCCCCGGCTCACGGCTGCCCAGTTTCCGGCCAATGAGAACGCGAGCGGGGGCAAGTTCTCTGCCTCGCAGTGGCGTCATCACCGCGAGTACAATGCTTTAATGGGTGCCGGAGCGATCTATTTCGCGCTGGCGGTCCGGCTTTTTCTCCATCACCATCCGATGATGGGGGAGCTGCGCTGAATGCGTAGAAGCTGGGGCGAAATTGCCCACACATCAACTTGTGCGAGTGCTGCCCTTTGCTGAAACCTGAACGTCTCCCAGTGTTGATTCTCCTGATCTTGAGCTGTGCAGGCTCGCTTTCGGCCAGAGCACAACTGCTGGGTATGACACCGAAGGCGCCCGTCATTATTCCGACCCTGGAACCACCGTTGCCGGAGTTCGTCTACCCGCTGAGACGAACGCTCAACTACAGCGTCGACTGGCGCGTGTTTACCGCCGGAACTGCGGTCATTCAACTAGAGCAGAACGGATCGGTGATGAAGGTCAACGCCTCGGGAGGCTCGATTGGAGCCGTGACGATGCTGTTTCCCGTGGTCGACAAGTTCCAGGCCGGGTTCGACACCAAGACCGGCTGCTCGACGGGCTTCAGCAAGCAGTTGCTGGAGGGCCGCCGGAGGGTCTCAAGCGATCTGAACTTCGACTACGCGCAGGGAAAACAGCGGCAGGTTGAGAAAAATCTGGTGAAGGGAACGTCCAAAGAACAGACGGCATCGATTCCTGCCTGCGTGACGGACTCGCTGTCGGCGATCTTTTATGCGGCGTCGCAGCCGATGGTCGTCGGGCAGACCATCCGGTTTCCCCTTGCGGATTCCATGCGCACGGTGACGGTGACGATGAAGGTCGAGGCCAAGGAAGAGATCAAGACGCCGGCCGGAACCTTCCAGACGATTCGTGTCGAGCCGACGGCGGACGAGGGCGTCGTGAAGAACCGCGGCAATATCTGGGTCTGGTACACCGACGATGCGCGACACATGCCGGTGCAGATTCGCGCGCACCTTTTCTGGGGAACCATTACGGCGCACCTGCAATCCTACGAGGATAAGTAGAGCGCAAGAGAGAGAATTGATGACAGAGAAGCCAGATTCGATCGCAGATCCGGATAAGTTCGTCTCAGTGGGCAAGTTTCTCGAGCCGGCCAATGCCCAGATGGCGAAGGGTATGCTGGAGTCTGCGGGGATCGAGTGCTTCCTGCAGGGCGAGAACGCCAATAGCCTGCTGGCGCTTGCGTTTCGTGCGCGTCTGCTGGTGCATAAACAGGATGAAGAAGCCGCGCGCGAGCTGCTCGGCAGCGCAGGAGACGAATTGACCGAAGAAGAACAGAGAGCGTTCGAGGCGGGCGATGGCGAAGGATGACGGAGGCCGTCCGCGCGCTGTTATCTGTCTCTCGGGCGGGATGGACTCCTGCGTATGCGCTGCGCTGGCGGCGCGGGAGTACGAGACGTATGCGGTCCACTTCAGTTACGGACAGCGGACCGAAGCGCGCGAGCTGCAGTCGGCTCAGGAGATTGCGCGGCTGACTGGTGTTCGCGAGTTGCTGGCTCTGAAGATCGATCTGTTCCGGCGGATTGGCGGATCGGCGCTGACCGACGCTGCGATCGCGGTGCCTGAGGCTCCTGCGAATGAGGCTGAGATCGGCGGCGAGATTCCGGTGACCTACGTTCCCTTTCGCAATGCGCATTTTCTTTCGGCAGCAGTGAGTTGGGCCGAAGTTCTTGGTGCAAAGACGGTCATGATCGGGGCAGTGGAACAGGACAGCTCGGGTTATCCGGACTGCCGGCCGGCCTACTACGACGCCTTCAACCAGCTCATCAGGAAGGGCACGAAAGAGGGCGATATCCGCGTCGAAACGCCTTTGATCGCGATGCGCAAGAACGAGATTGTCCGGCTGGGAGTTGAATTGGGCGCGCCGTTCCATGTAAGTTGGTCATGCTATTCCGGTGAGCGCGAAGCCTGCGGCGTCTGCGAGAGCTGCGTTCTGCGACTGAGGGCGTTTCGCGAGGCCGGAGCGGTCGATCCGTTGCCTTATGCGGTCGCGCAAGGGCTGCGTTAGGCATCAAATTTCGTTGGTGGTTTGTCGTTATGCAACTTTATGCCCGCACGCCGGGCCAGGAGAGATGAAAGAAATGAGACGTTTTGGATTGAATACAAAGAAGATAAGCGGCGCATTGGCCGGCGCTCTGCTGGTCGTCCTGGCGATGGCGCTGCCAACCCGTTCCATGGCGCAGGGAACCGCAAGCATTCACGGCCACATCACCAATGCTGCCGGAATCGCCGTAAACAAGGGCGAGGTGCGGCTTACCACGGACCGAAGCTCGGAGCCGAAGGACCGCAAGTACACGTACAAGTTTCCCGTCGATGCGAACGGAGACTACAAAGGCACGGGAATCGCTCCCGGCAACTATGTCGTCATCTTCTTTCAGGATGAGAAGAGCGTGGACTTCAACGAGAGCGTTGTGCTCGCCAACGGCGACGACAAGCTCGTGAACTTCGATATGACGCGGCCTGAGTACATCGCGAAGATGTCGCCGGAAGACAAGAAGGCGCTCGAAGAATACAAGAAAAAGAACGCCGAGATCGTCGCTGGCAACGCCAAGATTCAGAATCTGAATGGCCTGCTGCTTCAGGCCCGGGCCGACAATAAGGCGGGCGACTACGACAAGGCCATGACCGAGATGCAGCAGGCGACCACCATGAAGCCGGACGAGGCGATTCTCTGGATCGCCATGGGCGATGCGCAACTTGGCAGCGCAGACGCGGCGGCCAAAGCTGCAAAAGCAGCCGGCACGCCGCCGACCGACCCGGCGATCGCACAAAAGTACACCGATGCGGCTACTTCTTATAAAAAGGCCGTCGATTTGAACGCCGCATCCAAGAAACCGGTTGCAGATGTAACCGGAGTGGCCAATAGCCAACTTGGACTGATCTATGCCAAGCAGGGCAACGCCAAAGATGCCGCGGAGGCGTACGACATTGCTGCCAAAGCGCTGCCGGCAAGCGCCGGAAGCTACTACTACAACGAGGCGGTAACGCTCTACAAGGCGCAGAAGATGCCGGAAGCAGCGGCCGCCGCGGACAAGGCCATCGCAGCCGATCCTAAAAAAGCCGATGCCTATTACATCAAGGTGGAAGCCCTGGCTCCCGGCATCACGACGGTTGGGGGTAAGTACGTTACCCCTCCCGGCCTCGCCGAAGCTGCCAATACTTATCTCGATCTGGCGCCTACAGGTCCTTATGCGGGCGAGATGAAGGGATTGCTGACCGAACTCGGAGAGAAGATCCAGTCCGGGTACAAAGCTCCGAAAAAATAGTGGCGTGGACCAGAGAGCGAGCCCCGGGCAATGCTGTCCGGGGCCTTTCTTTTTTTCGCGCCTCTGTGGTTAGAAGAGGAACAAGATGATGAAGACCGCGGCCGGGGTTGTCAGCTTCGATGAGGCGCTCGGGATCGTGCTGGCGCATGCGGCTGATTTAGCAGTGCCGGCTACGGAGGGGTTGAAGCTGCTGGACTGTGACGATCGCGTGCTCGCCAAAGCTGTGTCTGCCGACCGGGACCAGCCTCCGTTCGATCGCTCGACCCGCGACGGATTCGCTGTGCGTGCCTCGGATTTCGATGCCAATGCGCTGAGAATCGCGGGCCAGGTGAGAGCGGGCGAGCAATGGCAGGGCGATGCTCTCGAGCGCGGGGCTGCGATTGAAATTATGACTGGAGCCCCGGTACCTGAGGGCGCGGACGCCGTCGTCATGGTGGAGCATATCGAACGGGTTGGTGGAGCGATCCGTCCAATGGCAGGGCGGACGATTCGCGCCGGCGAGAACATCGTACGGCGTGGCAGCGAAGCCAGAACGGGCGAGACAGTGTTGCCCGTGGGAACGGCGATCGGAGGCGCCGAGATCGCGCTGGCGGCCTCCTGCGGCTATTCCGCGTTGACCGTATTTCGAAGGCCGCGGGTGGCGATCGTCGCGACCGGCGATGAGCTCGTTGAGATCGATGCCACACCTGAGCCGAGGCAGATTCGTAACTCGAACAGCTATGCGCTGGCGGCTCTGGTAGCGCGGGGCGGCGGCGAAGCAGAACAGTTGCCCATCGCTCCTGACCGGCGGCCGGAGTTGGAAGCGATCGCCGGCCGGGCGCGGCAGAGCGATCTGATGTTGCTGTCGGGCGGCGTCTCGATGGGAGAGTATGACCTCGTCGAAGAGGTACTGCAGACGCTCGGCGCTGAGTTCTTTTTTACCGGAGCGAAGATGCAGCCGGGCAAACCGGTGGTCTTCGGCCGCTTGCCTGCCGCGAACGGCTTGCCTGCTCGATACTTCTTCGGTCTGCCCGGCAATCCAGTCTCGACCCAGGTGACGTTTCATTGCTTTGTCGAGCCGCTGCTCCGAGCTTTGGGAGGAGCCGCGGTGTACGGCCCACGGTTTGCCCAGGCAACACTGGCGGAGAACGCAAAAGGAAAGCCCGGATTGATGCAGATTCTTCCCGCCCGGCTGACTTCGAACCGTCTTCGGTCCGAGGTGCATCTGGTGAGCTGGCAGGGATCGGGCGATCTGGCTGCGAATGCGCGCTCCAACTGCTACGCCGTGCTGCCGCCGGAGAAGGAACAATTTGCGGCGGGAGATGTGATCACTGTTCTGCTGCGGTAGTAGGCTTTAACCATGAAGAAGAAAGACTCCATCTACTCGGCTGAGTTGATCGTCAACGATCTCGCAGATGGCCTGCCCGATGCGGCGACGCCGACGCTGTCGCACTACGACGAGACAGGCCACGCCTGCATGGTCGATGTGAGCGCGAAGGTTGCCGCACGGCGCGAGGCCACAGCGGCTGCGTTTGTCGAGCTGTCGGATGCTGTGCTCGAGGCGCTGCCTCGAAATCCAAAGGGGAATCCACTCGAAGTCGCGCGGTTTGCCGGAATTCAGGCGGCAAAGCAGACATCGAACCTGATTCCGATGTGCCATCCACTGGCGCTGAGCTTTGTCGACGTGCAGTTGCGGCTCGTCGAGGGTGGAGTAGCGATCCAGGCCACGGCAGCAACCGTTGCGGCAACCGGAGTCGAGATGGAGGCGATGGTTGCGGCTTCCATTGCGGCGCTCACGGTCTACGACATGACGAAGGCGCTCGACAAAGGCATTCGCATTCGCGAGGTCGCATTGATTCACAAGAGCGGCGGCAAGAGTGGCGACTATCAGCGTGAGATCGTGTAGGCAGAACTAAACCGCGGTCGCAAGAGTGACAGCAAAAAGATGCTGCGGGTCCTGCCACGATCTTGTCGCCTTGAAACTTGCGGAGGCTAACAGCGCTTTGACAGAGGCGGGAGTGAATTTGTAACTGTTTTCGGTGTGAATCGTCTCACCCGGCGCGAAATCCACCGTGAGCACGCCGCCGTCATGGTCTCCGGGAATCTGAACGCGTTGCGCGACGAGCGATTCCAGATGCATCTCAATGCGCGACGCAGCCGGATTCCAAAGCACCTTGTGGCAAAAGTTCTCGAGAACAAAATCGGCGTCGAGATCGCGATTCAGGCGCGCGAGCACGTTCCGATTGAAGGCAGCCGTAGTCCCTGCGGCATCGTCGTAGGCAGCCAGCAACATCGCTATAGTCTTGTTTGGGCCGGGAACGAGGTCAGTGCCGAGCAGCAACGTATCGCCAGGCAGGAGCTGCGCACGAAGATTCTGCAGCACATTCTTTGCATTCTCCGGCGTGAAGTTGCCAATGCTGGAGCCGATGTACAGCGCCAGCGTCCGCGTGTTGCGCAGCCGGTCTAGCGGGAGCCCCTCGCGAGTGTAGTCGGCCACCTGACAACGCACGGTGACATCAGGAATGTTCTTCAAGATATTCTCACTGGCCTCCGCGAGCGCGGTCTCGGAGACATCGACGGGCTGATAGACAACGCTTCCCTGCTGACGAACTGCCTCAGCGAGAAGAATTCCTGTCTTGGTCGCCGTGCCGGCGCCGAGTTCAATCAGAGTGAGCTTACCCGCCGGTCCTTGTCCGCGCGCGGCTTCACGAAGAATCTCTTCCGCGCGAGCAGCGAAGATGCTGCGCTCGGTGCGGGTAAGGTAATACTCCGGCAGCTCGGTGATCTGCTCGAAGAGATGCGAGCCTGCTTCATCGTAGAAAAGCCACGGTGAAAGGGTCTTCGGCATCGCCGAGAGGCCGATCCGGGCCTCGTGGGCGATGGCTTCAGTCGTTGTAGTCGAGATGATTTCAGGTGCGATGGCGAATGTTGGCACGGCATACCCCTCTGGGTTGCGGCTTGGCAAAAAGGCGGAAGACGCACCCTATGGGCAAGAACTCCACCGCTCCAGTGATTCTGATGCATCCGAAGACATTATTGTTCGATTATTCTTCGCAGTTCGGCTTTGATTCTCTGATTGGCCTTGATTTCAAGGTAAATGAAGCCCATAATTTTCGCGGAATCGAGGTATTTCCACGCGTTGTCGAATCTTCGATGTTTTGGGGCCTATCCGACTACAACTAGTACGCGGATGATTAGAGCATCTAACCGAGAGGAAGTTACACCTATGAAACTTAGTTTGCACCCTTTACTTGCCGGCGCACTCTTACTTGGGTCTTCTATGGTCGCCCTGGGCGACAACGTGAGGACAGACTACAACCACCAGACGGACTTCACCAAATACCACACGTATTGCTGGGGAAAGGTGCAGACCACCGACCCCTTCTTTGCAACGCGCATTCAACAGGCAGTCGACAAGCAGCTTCAATCGAAGGGATGGCAACTGACCACTACAGGTTGCTCGGTAACCGTGTTCGCCAGCGACAATCTGCACAACCAGAAGGAGACCCAGACCATGTACGACGGCCTCGGAGGGGGCTGGGGGGGCGGTTGGGGCTGGGGAGGCTGGGGTTGGGGCGGAGGATGGGCAGACCCCGGATTCGGCACGGCTACGACGAGCACCACGAATCAGACGGTATCGAATCTGGTAATTGATCTGTTCGATGGCACATCGAAAAACCTGCTCTGGCGAGGGTTGGCGACGGCAGACCTCTCAACCAACGCCTCCAGGAATACCAACTCGCTGAACAACGATATCGGCAAGATGTTCAAGGGCTTTCCGCCGAAGCCGGGCAAGTGATCCGAAGCGCTGACTGCATGGATGAGCAGGATGGTTACTTCTTACCATCCTGCGCCAGCCGCAATCCTGAGAACTGCCAGCGCGTGGCAGGCGTGAAGAAGTTGCGGTAGGTCGCGCGGATATGCGTCGCCGGCGTCACACACGATCCGCCGCGCAACACCATCTGCGACGACATGAACTTGCCGTTGTACTCGCCCAACGCACCAGGTAGCGGTTTGTAGCCGGGATAGCCTGTGTAGCCGCTCGCCGTCCACTCCCACACATCGCCAAACATCTGCTGCATGCCGGAGAGCGCCACAGCCGGCTTCGGATGCAGATTCCCAGTCTCGAGCAGATTCGCAGCCGTTGCGGGGAGAACGCCGGGCTTCTTCCCAGCGTCGGGGTTTTGATAAGTCAGCAACGCAGGCTGCGAGTCAACCTCTTGGCGCAGCAGGCCGAGCTGGCCGGCGGCATGTTCCCACTCGAACTCGGTCGGCAGCCGATGTCCGGCCCAGCGCGCGTAGGCGTCGGCCTCGAAGAAGCTCAGATGGCAGACAGGAGTCTCGCTCAGGTCGTCGAGCGAGCGGAAGCCATGCATCGTATAGAGGCGCCAGCCGGAGTTGGTCGTGTTGTCGCGCTGCCAATAGAGCGGCGCCTGCCAGCCCTCGGCGCGCATCGTCGTCCAGCCCTCCGAGAGCCACAGTTCGGGCCGGCTGTACCCGTTCTGCTCGATGAAGGCCAGGTACTCCGCACACGTGACCAGACGTGTTGCAAGACGATAGGGCGAGAGATACACCGGATGCCGCGGCGTCTCATTGTCGAAGGCGAAGGTGTCAGTCGAGGCAGCGTCGAGCGTGACTCCAATCTCGGTAAGCCCCGGCGCAAAATCAATCCAGTCCAAAGGTGGCGCAATGCTGTCGATCTTTTGCTGCGCAGAACCCTCAAGGTACGCCGGATGCAGCGGATTGGTGAAGAACGCGTGCTTGATGTCGGTCGCGATCAGCTCCTGATGCTGCTGTTCGTGCTCCAGGCCAAGCGCGATGCGCCGTGCAGCTTCATCTTCCAGCGAATGCTGCATCAGGCCAATCATCGCCGCGTCTACGTGTGCGCGATAACCAAGAATCGCCTCAAGCGGCGGCCGCGAAAAGGACGCGCGAAGCTTCTTCTCCGGCATGTCGCCGAGCGAGTTGTAGTAGCTGTTGAACAGCCAATGGAACTCAGGATGAAAGGGCTGGTAGCCGGCGGCAAACTCACGCAGAACGAACGTCTCGAAGAACCAGCTGGTGTGGGCGAGATGCCACTTCACAGGGCTCGCCTCGGGACAGGACTGCACCATCATGTCTTCGGCAGAGAGCGGGTTCGCAAGACGCTTGCTGCCCTGGCGAACCGCCTTGTAGCGAACAAGCAGGGACGTTGCGGTGGTTGCTTCTGCGGTTGTAGGCATAGTCCCTCTCGCTTGGAAGAGATGGTGAACTGCATTGTGATGCCTGATAGGACGTCAAAGTTGCCGAAAAGGTTCCAGCCGAGTGCTTCGATCTTACTCCGAAACGCGCTAAGGCCTGGCGATAACGCCCAGGTCTGCCATCCCGTTCACAAAGTACTGCACCGCCAGGGCGACCAGCAGCAACCCCATAATGCGCACCAGAATCCGCACCCCGGTCTCGCCCATCGCACGCGCCACGCGGTCCGAGTTCCCCAGCACCAGGTAGCAGATAGCCGCCGTAATGAAGATCGACACCAGGATCGCAAGCATCTTCAATCGCGTGTCGGCCTGCCCTACCAGCACCATCACACTGGTGATCGAACCGGGCCCAGCCAGCATCGGAATACCCAGTGGCACAATGCCCGCGTCTTCTTTGGCCGCGGCGGCGGCTGCCTCTTCGCTGGACTCCTGCGTCGGCGACCGCTTCGCCTCCAGCATGTCCAATCCAATCAACAAGAGAATCACTCCGCCGGCAATCTCGAACGCCGGCAGCGTAATCCCGAACATGCGGAAGATATACTGCCCCGCCACCGCGAACGCGCTCAGCACCACCAGCGCTGTCACCGATGCCTTCCAGGCCATCTTCCGCCGCCGCCGCGCATTCGCCCCGGCCGTGACGGCCAGAAACGTCGGCAGCGCCGCAAACGGATCGACCAGAAAGAAGATAGAGCTCAACGCCAGCAAGGAAAACCGCACATAAGCGGAGCTCTTCAGCCCTGCAAGGCTGACGGTATGAGGATCGAAGATCACTCTTTATTCTCCCATGCCCCACCCCGCTATAATTAACCAGTCAGGCCTAGGAGCAAAACGAATGACCCTGCAGACTACCGCCAACATCTGGCACAACGGAAAACTCATCCCCTGGGACAAGGCGCAGATTCACGTCATGTCTCACGTCGTCCACTACGGCTCGTCGGTCTTTGAGGGCATTCGTTGTTACAACCAGCCCAACGGCGCCGGTGTCTTCCGCCTGCCCGAACACATGACACGCTTGGTCGACTCCGCCAGGATCTATCGCATGCCGCTGTCCTATACGGCCGATCAGCTCTCCGCCGCCGTCGTCGACGTGATCGAAGCCAACGGCGTTACACCCTGCTACATCCGTCCCATCGCTTTCCGCGGATACGGCGAGATGGGCGTCAACCCGCTGAAGTCGCCGGTTGAGGTCTACATCGCCAACTTCCCCTGGGGCAAATACGTTCACGGCGACGCCGGCGCTGACGTCTGCGTCTCCAGCTGGAGCCGTCTCGCGCCGAACACAATGCCTTCGCTCGCCAAGGCCGGCGCGAACTACATGAACTCGCAGTTGATCCGCATGGAAGCCGAGATCAACGGCTACTCCGAAGGCATCGCACTCGACACCAACGGCTACCTCTCTGAAGGCTCCGGCGAAAATCTCTTCCTGGTCCGCGGCGGCGTCCTCTACACCACACCACTCGCGAACTCAGTCCTCAATGGCATCACGCGCAGCTCCGTTCTCACGCTCGCCCGGCAGCTCGGCATCGAGATCGTTGAACAGGCGCTGCCCCGTGAGTTGCTCTACATCTGCGACGAAGCCTTCTTCACCGGAACCGCCGCCGAAGTTACCCACCTCCGTTCAGTCGACCGTATCCTGGTCGGCGACGGTACGATGGGCCCGGTTACTCGTGCAATTCACGATGAGTTTTTCGGCATCGTCAACGGCACTCGCCCCGACCGCCACAACTGGCTTACCCCGGTCAACGTAAAGGTCGCCGAACCCGTCGGCGCATAAGTAACTACCACCGTTGCAATTAAGAGGGTGAGCCGGATCGGCCATCCTCTTATTTTTTCCCAAACAGCCAGATAGGTGACATTCGTGTCGAACCTGCGTCTCACCCTCCAGCAGCCGGTCGATAGCCATTCGCAGGAGTTACGATGAAGTTCCGCACAGTCATGGCCACGGCTCTTGCGCAAGGACTCTTCTATGGGTGAGTCCGAAAACGAGCTTTCCAGGCTTGTAGACGAACTGAACCGCTCGGCAACCAGCGCCAGGTTCAATGAGAAAAAATCGCTCGACCCGATCCTCGCGATCGCGTTTCAGCGAAATGCCTCCGACATTATTCTGGTCACGGGATCGCCGGTCACTTTGCGGGTGAACGGATCTCTGACCTCAAATGGAGAGCCGCCGCTTTCGGCCGAAGACATTCGCGGAATGCTGCTGCCTTCGCTTACCGCTGATCGATTGACCGAACTCCAAGAGCGCAAATCTCTGGACTTTTGTTTTGTGCGCCCTTCGCTCGGTCGATTTCGAGCCAACTTTCACTATCAGCGCGGCACGCTCGCCGCCGCAATCCGTCTCTTGCCTGAGCAGGTGCCGTCTTTGGAGTCGCTTCATCTGCCTCCCGCGCTGGCCATGTTGACGGAGCGGCGGCAGGGACTCGTGCTTCTGACTGGGCCGACCGGATGCGGTAAAACGTCGACGCTCGCCGCATTGGTCGATCGCATCAATACCCGCCGTCGCGACCATATCATTACCATCGAAGATCCCATCGAGTATCAATACGCCAATCGCGCCTCGCTTATCGAGCAGATCGAACTCGGTCGCGACACTCCCGACTTTGCTCAGGCCGTGCGAGCGGTTTTGCGGCAGAACCCAGATGTGATTATGGTCGGAGAGATGCGCGACAGCGAGACCATGGCGGCAGCACTAACCGCAGCCGAGACAGGACACTTGGTGCTATCGTCTCTGCACACGAATGATGCGGCCCAGACGGTCTCGCGCATCCTCGACACTTTTCCCTCCGGATACCAGTCGCAGATAAGGCAGCAACTGTCCCTGGCGCTTCTCGCGGTCATCTCCCAGCAACTTCTGCCGGAAGTCAACGGCGCTAACCGTTATCCGGCCGTAGAGATTCTGGTGGCTACCGCCGCGACCCGAAACCTGATTCGACGCGGCGATGATCACCAACTCCGCGCAAACATTGAGACTGGACGGGCGGACGGCATGATGACGATGGAACAATCGTTGGCAGAGCTTGTTCGCGCGGGACGTATATCCCGCGAAACGGCGTTCGCTCACTGTTATCACCTGGACGATCTGCATCGGCACCTCAAAGCGTAACCGATCGCCATTCATCGGGTAAAAGAAAAAACCGGAGAAAACGACAGAAAAGAGGGTAACCTCCATGACCTCTGTGCGACCATACCCTGCACATGCTCTCAGCTTCTAATGTCACCCCGGCCCCACCCGAAAACGTCCCGCACACCCTACACCGACAGCTTCGGCTGCGCGATCTCGTCCTCACGCAAGTCCTCTGCGTCGTCGGCAGCTCGTGGGTTGGCATCGCCGCTGGCCTCGGCCGCGCCCAGGCCCTCACATGGATCTCAGCCATGGTCCTCTTCTACCTTCCCATGGCCGTCTCGGTCATCTATCTGAATCGCGAGATGCCCCTCGAAGGCGGTCTCTACGTCTGGGCCCGCACCGCATTCGGCGACCTCGGCGGCTTCATGACCGCATGGAACCTCTGGTTTTACGGCATCGCAGTCACCGCGACTATCCTCTACGCGATCCCTACCGAGCTCTCCTACCTCATCGGACCCTCGGCCTCCTGGCTGCCCGAAAACCACCTCGTCTCATTCCTCATCGTCGCCCTCGTAGTCCTCGCCATCACTGCCGCTGCCGTCCGCGGCCTCGATCTCGGCAAATGGATCCACGATATCGGGGGCGTCTCCATCATGGTCGTCTACAGCGCATTGATCGTCCTTCCCTTCTGGGCCATCGCTCGTCACCAGTCCATCCACTACGAGCCGTTGCCTCTCCAACTCCCGCAGTTCAACATGATCTCCCTCGCACTCTTCGGACAAATGCTCTTCGGCGCTCTCTGCGGACTTGAGTACATCGCCATCCTCGCCGGAGAAAGCCGCGATGCTGCCCGCTCCATCGGCCAGTCCGTCGTCTTTGCTTCGCCGATCATCTGCGCCATGTTCATCGCCGGCACCAGCTCCGTACTTGCGTTCTCACGCGGACACATCGACTTCATCGCTCCCATTCCCCAGACGCTCCGCAACGCCCTCGGCAACTCCGGCCTCGCCAGCCTCTTCGCCATGGTCGCCATCCTGCTGGTACAGTTCCGCCTCATCGCCGCCGCGAGCTTCATCTTCACAGGAGTCACCCGTCTCCCCATGGCCGCCGGCTGGGATCACCTCATCCCTGCCTGGTTCACCCGCCTTCATCCACGCTTCCGCACACCGGTAAACTCCGTGGCCTTCACCTGCGCGCTCGTCCTCGTCTTACTCATCCTCGCCAACATCGGAGTACACGCACAGGAGGCCTTTCAGGTCCTCTCCAACGCGGCCATCACCCACTACGAGCTCTCGTATCTCGCGATGTTCGCCATCCCGCTTATCGGGGCATCGGCCCTCCGCATTCGCCTGCCCGGCTGGCTCCGCTGGACCTCCATCGCCGGCTTCATTGCCACGCTCTTCAGTTTCGTCATCTCCGCCTATCCCTTCGTCGACGTCGTCAACCCGCGCGCCTACGCCGCCAAAATCCTCGGCACCACCCTCATTAGCAACATCATCGGCTACACCTTCTACCGCACACGCAACCGCCCCTGAGGCACCATTAGCGGTGCGCGGGATGCGGTGCCGGAGCTGTCGGCCCACGATGGATGATCACACTCGTCCGCTCGCGCGACACACGTATCCGGCATCCCAACGGATCCGGCCCGACCCAGCACGTATCATCCCGCATCTGTATCCACGCAAGCTGGTCCTGCCCCAGCATCCACGCCGTTCCATTCGTCGCATTGTGGATCTGGTCCAGATAGTAGGCCGCCGTCACATCCACATCGGCCGCATCCGCAGTCATCTGCTCGCAGACATCCTGCGGCGGCGCCGGATAGCCAACCGCCGGCCTGCAGTAGTCCTCGTCGTGCTGCAGCAGAATCCTCTTGTTCAGGCCGCCGATGAAGTAGCGCGTGGGGATCGGCGGAACGCGAGCAAACGTAGCCCACTGAATCATGTCATCCTCAAACGCCGGAGGAAGCTGCGACAACGTCACGATCTTCTCTCTTATCTGCCGCGAAAACACTGTCAGCGTCGGCGTAGGCTCACCGTTCGTCGGATGGAAGTAGAATCCTCCCAGCCCAATCCCCTCCTGCATATCGATCCACAGAAATCCGCGGCCACCGAGATACGGTCCTTTCTCTCCCGACAAAATCACATACCGCCCATCGCGAACCAGCACCGGGTCATCCGACTTCGCAAATACTTTCTCGAGCGAATCCTCAAGCGGCATATCCGATCCGTAGTGATACATGCAATCCGGCACGAAATTCTTCATCAGCTTGCGAAACTGTTTGTCGCGAAAGAGATCGTACGACGGCTGCCCCACGAACTGATTCAGAAACACAAGCTGATCGGGCGGAATTGTATTCTGGAAGATCGCGCGGTCGTAGGGCTCGGGCGGCGCCTGCACGGCGGTTGTCTGTGTCTGCGGCGCTGCCGGCGGGGACTGCGCTGCTGCACCTTGCAACAATCCTCCGGCAACCATCAAAGAAAATGTTCCAGCTCCCAGAATGCGAAAAAACCTAACCTTAGGCAGAAAGACATGCAACAGCGACATAGGGGCCCAGTCTCCTCGTGCAATGCGGATCGACTGGAATTGTATCGCTCTTCTCCGTTGTCGCCGGTCAAAATCCATCGCCATCTTCAAAAGATGGACCCAACCGATAATTCAAACGCATCCAACTTATCTTTCATTGAATGGATCAAAGCGAAACTAACGCAGGCAACGTCTGGATGCGGCGTTCCAGGCATTGACGACACGGTTGAAAGCCGGCACAGGTAACGCCGATCGCATCAATCTCATCGGTTGATGCGATCGTCTTGATACCGAGGAGCGACTGGGCCGCTACTCCGGGGTAATTACCATCTCCTTCTTTCCAATCTTCCGCAGAAAGTCCTCACCCGTTGCGATATGCTCGTCCACCAGACGCGACGGAGTATGCGCCAGCCACTCCGCCAGCGAAATATCCTCGTAGAACGGTGTCGGAAAAACCTCGATGAACACCAGGTCTTCGTCTCCTGTGTTTTCGATGTAGTGCGGCATCGATATGTCGATGTACCCCACATCGCCTCCTTCGAAGTCCATCGTGCGAGCCAGGCCTCCAGCCGCAAATACCGTCATTCGCCCCTTGCCCTTCACGTAGTACTGCCACTCATCTGCGTTTGGATGCCAGTGCAGCTCGCGCAGCCCACCCGGCTTCAGCGTCACAATCGCCGAGGCGATATCGGTCGCTGGAAAATTGTTCCGGTCGACGATCTTTACCTCGCCACCCTTCGAGACCTTGCTTGGCTGCATCTCGCTAGGTCGGAAGTCGAACGGATGCGGCACCGCGCCGGTCACATCTTCGACCTGTCTCTTCTCTTCCGCCAACGGACGAGGTAGATCCCGCTGGAAGATAAACAACTCTCTCTTCGGCACATTCGCAAACGTCGACTCAGGCACATCGAAGTTCTTCGCCAGCACCTCCTTCGGAGTATGGTGCAGCCAATCCGTCAGCAGAAACGTTCCGAACTCATTGAAGTTGCCATCCTTGAACACCAGCAGAAACTTGCATCCATCCGGTCCCAGCCCCTGAATCGAATGCGGAACCCCGCCTGGAAACAACCACAGGTCACCCTCATGCACATCGTTCACAAAACCGCGCCCCTGCTGGTCGACCGCGGTGATGCGAGCCGACCCATACAGCATCAGCGCCCACTCCGAAGCCACGTGCCAGTGCAGCTCGCGGATGCCGCCCGAGATCAACCGCATCTCCACGCCCGCCATCGTCTTCGACAGCGGCAGGTCGCGCACTGTCACCTGCCGCGTCCATCCCCCGCCTTCGATTCGCTTGTGCGCCAGCGAAAACGAATACTTGAACGGTGGCTGCCCGCCTGCATCCGTCTCAGGCGGCCAAACAGAATCCGGATTCTGGCCATCCAGCACAGCATTGTTCTTCGGCCCCGGCTGGCTCTCATTGATTCCGGTGTGCGTATCCGTCGGATAGATCTTGGTCTGTTGTCCCTGAGCGGTCTGCAGGCCCGCTGCCGCCACAAAAACCGCCGATCCGGCCTCAATAAACTTGCGCCTGCTTAACTTCGATTGGTCTTTTTCTTCTGACACGGTGCGACCTCTCTTCTCTCGCAACCTTGCGAGCCTGATATATGAAATATTCTACTTCCCAATACTTCCTGTATCATCCACAACGAACACCTAAGGCGAACGATGATGGTCCACCTTGAATCTGTAAGTCAGGCCATAGTACGCCAGCGTCAGCGGCGCTCCATGCGCGTTCTCACGCATCAGCGTACCCGGCGAAAAGTGGCCTACGCCGACGTTCAATACTAAATAGTCGCGAAAGACATATTTCCCCGACGCATCGAATTCATGTCCGATATCCCCACTGAGAAACCCTGTTGCGGGCGCCTTCACCGTCGTGCCTGCGCTGCCGCTGTACACGTTATCGAACCTTGAAGCGACCTGCAGCGACTCCTCCTGAATCAGCACCGAGAGATGTTTCAGCGGGATCAGATCCAGATTGATACGCTCCTCTTTAATATTCTGAAATCCGAACAAGTCAGTCAGGCCGAACGCATTATGGTTACTCGGATACTGCTGATCGAAGGTTCCCATGCGCAGTGGATCATTTTGCGGATTCCCCGAGGCATAGTCATACTCGCCCCGCAGCCGCGGCTTCCACGGAAGCTTCGTCGCGTTATATCCAGCCTTCACAAAACCAGCGGCAGCGTCGATGGACTTATTGGCATAGCTTCCTCGTTGCAGCGCACCGAGCCCATCAAAGTCAAAGCCTCGAAGGTTGCCTGCTACCTCAGCCCCCGGCGTCACGGTGGTCTGCGTCCCGAAGACTCCGTTTGTCCCTTCAACTCGCGGAAACGCTTTGATAAAGACGAACGGCTGAATCACCGCGTGGGGCACCCACGTCCCAATCGTCCCCACTGCCCCGTGAAATGTCAGCCCCGCGCCGTGATTGTCCAGTGAAGTCGGATGAATCGCGACCACCGATGTGCTGAACACGTCAAGCCTGTTCTTATCGCCGATGCGCCCCAGAAATCCATCCCATGTTCGACTGTTGTTAGTCCAGTCGCTGATACCGACCAGTCGTTCGCTGCCGTACTTCAGCTCCTGCCGCCCGGCAAAGACCTTGACCTGCTTTAGATGAAACTCCAGATACGCCTGCCGGTCGTCGAATACGTCTCGCTGATTCGCCGCCACATACTTCAACGGCAATCCCAGCGCATGCGTATCGATGAACTGGATATACCCCGTCAGCCACCTTGCCGGCCGAACCTCCAGCCCTCCATACGCCCGCGTCAACAGATAGGTTTGACCATTGCCCGAAATGTAATTATCTGAAGTCTGATCCTCAAGGCGTCCCCTGAGTTGAAAATCGATCGTCGCCCACTTCGGTACGCCACTCCATTCAAGCGGCTGTACCTTGCCCTGAATCTGGGGGTAGTCGATATAGTGCGTCGCCGATTCCTGCGCCTTCCCCGGCACTGTCGTAAACAAAATTGCAGCCGTCGCCAGCACAAATCCTACCCACGGAAGCCGGCAGCCCGGCAGCGATCTCAACCACGTGCTGCGCGGCCAAACTCCTGGCTCCAAAACCTGCTTCCTGCAACCTTCCATGCGTCAATGCTCCTGACCGTCCCGTGCCGCCGGAGCACAACTTCTTCCGATCGACGCCAGTCCAAACAAACTATTCTATGCCCTTCGATGCGGCACTTTCGTTGAAGGATTCGGGCATCAAGAAATTGATCTTCACAAAAAAACGCTTTGGACCATCCGCACTCGCTTGCCGGCCATCAGGTGTTGGCCAATCCTCAGGCATCCCGCAGACCGAGACTCTGCGGAAAATCCTCTCCTTCACTCTCCACCATATCGAGCGCGGACCGCTGCACGGATTGCCTCTGCGAGCCTTCAAGCAGCAGGTGAGTCGCAGCGAACAAAAGAGCCGTTTCCACAAGATGCCGCGTACTCGCCTCAATCCAACTCTCTAAGTGGACCGTTGTCGCAACCAACACAGGAAAGACAATGACGTAGCGAACTATTGCCAGCGGCATATCGGTAATCGCACTCTTCCTCAGAGAGGTGAAAGGAATCTTGCGAACGGAAAAGAGAAATAGGTCAGTAAGTAGAAACGCCATGCCTACCGCAACGACAACTTGCCCCGCCATTACATGTTCCCCATGCAGCGCGCCCGGCGAGATCAAACGCAGAGCCGCAATCGCGCCCGCGCTAATGACCGCGCTCCATAGCGTGATCCAGAGCCTTGTCCCTGAAAGGTGTTCCGCCTGCGCTCGCCCAAGAATGATGTTGAATATCCACGCACCGCGGCGGTCGACCGGAGCCGAAACAACAGAGCGAAGTCCTGCAATCGTCCAGAAGATGAGAATCGGAATCGCCGCGCGGATACCCGCAGGCAAAAGCGCCGGATGAATATGCCCCGACCCGACACGCAGAACCAGCATTGCCGACACGGCAAGCGCCACACACAATCCGCCGTACAGCGCCAGCATCACTCTCTGTCGTTGATAGCGAAGGATCGTCTGGCTGATGAAGTGAAAGATCGCTCGCTGCTGCGGCAGACGCAAGACCGCAGCATGCAGCAGACCGTCAGTCGCCGCCGGGGAACGCAAAGACGAATCGGCAGCGCGAGCCCCTTCGATTAGCTGCCGCACCCTTCGACGATAGGCAAGCGGGTAGGTCACCAACGTGCAGCCAATCACGAGCAGCAGAGCATAACAGCCCGTTCGCGTGAGCGAGTGAAAGATCTGCGGAGACGCAGGCCCTCCCATCATTCGCTCGTAAACGCCGAGAAACCAGAACGGAGGGAAATACCGCACAGCGGGGCTTCCTGACGTCAACAGCACCTTAAGCGAGGAAGAGATCGTGGGATGCAGAAGCAGAATCGCCAGCAATACCATGATCGACGCGCCCTGCAGCACAGGAGTAATGCGCCGAAAGATACTCTCGCCCACTGTGTTCAGCAGAATCCCCTGCAACGAAAGAAAACTACACGCGGCGAACATCCCGCTCATCGCCACTGCAATCGCGTGCGCCAGAAAATGGCGAAGCAAATTATGCTGCTCCGCAACCAGCGGCAGAACAATCGTACCGAACGCGCTCGTGCCGACTAACACCAATGCCAGAAAGATTCCAAGTGCAAGTACACGGCCAAAGAACAAACGCTCTTTCGCAATCGGCAGAACCGAAAGCACAAAGATGTCCAGCAGATCCGGAAACAGCAGATCCCACTCATAAACAGTCACCGCCCCCATCACGATGAACGAATACATCACGTAGAAGTAGTGGTCACTCACCTGCGGCCAGAACAGCCTATGCAACGGATTCGGCGGAAAGCCGTGGTAAGCAGGAAAGAGAAACATCGCGACCAGCAACCCAGGCAGAGCCGCCGCATAGGCGATCAGCATCACACGCTTGGTCTCATCGTCTGAAGCCAGAAGTTCGTTGTTGAAGAAGCGGTGAAGAAGATGCCCGACGAGAACTCCAAACTGGCTCTGCCTGCGCTGCGTCCCGACCGCCTGCGCCTGGACACTCAGCGACTGCACCGGATTCTCCGGCCCTGCGAAAATTCCTGCACGCTCAGACATTCCGCACCCCCATCACATCGACCATCTCGCGCGCGACGCTCCGCGTATCCTCTTGCCTTACCAGTTGCGCAAACACACTCTCCAGATTGGCTAATGCCAGCGACTCTTTCAACTCCGACGGCGGCGCATCCGCCAGAATCCTTCCCTTCGCAATCACAATCACGCGATCGCACACCACCTCCACCACCTCCAGCACATGCGAGATATAGAGAATCGCCTTGCCCTGCGCCGCAAGCTCCTGCAACAAATCCTTGAACAGCCGCGCCGAGATAACATCAAGCCCCGACAGCGGCTCATCAAAGACCAGCAGCTTCGGATCATGCATCAGCGCCGCCGCAATCAGCACCCGCTGCTTCATCCCTTTCGAGTAGAGCGAAATCGGCGAATGCCGCCACGACTCCAGCCCAAGCAGCGCCAGCAGCCGATTCGCCTTCAGCCCAATCATCTCTTCCGTCATATTGCGCAGCCGCCCCACCAGTTGCAGGTACTCAAGCCCCGAAAGATGCGTATAAACATGCGCCTCCTCCGGAACATAGCCAAACGCCGCACGATACCCCATCAGGTTGTCGCGGATGCTCTCTCCCTCAAACAGCACCTGCCCGCTATTCGGCTCGAGCAACCCAGTAATAATCTTCACCGTCGTTGACTTGCCCGAGCCGTTAGGCCCCACATAACCCACAATCTCACCCGCACTCACACAAAAACTGACGTCTTCAATGGCTGGGATACCGCGGTACCGTTTCGAGAGAGCCTTAACCTCAAGCATAGAGAGACCTCGCTGACACCCTATGTAGCATTCAATATAGCCATTAGTCAAGTAGCCTGCTACATAGGTATATTTCCCACATGGCAAACGACGCCCGGCTCTCCCATACCGCAGCCATGATCCTTCAAGCCGTCAACGCCGGCTATGTCTACGGATTCAGCGTCATGGAGATGACTGGCCTGCCCAGCGGCACCGTCTATCCGGCGATGCGCCGCCTCGAACGCGATGAGCTCATCCGCTCCAACTGGGAGCAGCAGTCCATCGCCGACGCCGAGCAGCGCCCGCCCAGAAAGTATTACAAGCTCACGCGCGCCGGTAAGCTCACCCTCGAGGCCTCCCGCAAACGCTACCCTCTGCTCGCCAACATGATTCCCTCGTCACAGGAGGAGAACGTATGAAACTCCGCACCGCGCCTCTCTTTCATCTTCTCTGTCTCGGAGTCCTTCGTCTTGCCTCGCTCATCGTACCTCGCAGCCAACGAGCAGAATGGTGGCGTGAGTGGCGCTCCGAGCTGTGGCATGTCCGTCAGACCTGCACGCCCGATCGCGGCATCTCCTGGCCGGCGGAGCGCGAAGTCGCCGAATTTTGCCTCGGTGCCTTTCAGGATGCACGTTGCCTCAGGGCACACTCCGGCAGGATTCGCCTGCCACGCGCGACAACGATGGGATCAGCCACGCAATGCCTCCTCCTTCTTACCGGCCTGATCGCAGCAAGTCTCGCCGTCGCGGTCTCGTTGCCCGGAGTGCGCGAGCAGTTCAATCAATTCCATTACCGCATCACTCCCAACATCGTTCTCATCCAGAGCGTCCATACCACCAAGGACTCCTCACCGACAATCTCCGCCGAACAGTTCCGCCTTTGGAAGGGACGCCACCAGCAGCTCTTCAAGGACTTCGCCTACTACCAGGTAGTGAAGGAGTTCGAGGCGAAGGAAACCAGCGCTCACACCACCATCAACATCGCGCACGCAAGCACCAATCTCTTTCAACTCCTCAGGTTACCCATCCAATCTCCCGCGCCCAATGCAAAGATTCAGGCCAACCTTGAGAACGAAATCACAAGCGTAATCCCGGAAGTGATCCTCAGCCACGCGCTCTGGGAGAGAGAGTTCAACGCCGATCCGCAAATCGCTGGACAGACCGTACACGTCGGCAAGCACAGCGCCATCGTCGCCGGAGTCGCCCCCGAGGGTTCCTGGAGATTGCCTGGCCAGATCGACGCCTGGCTGCTCGAACCCAACTCCGCAATGCCCTCCAATCGCGACGGAATCGTTGTGGCCGAGATGACCCCGTCCTCCCTGCGCGAAAAATTCGGCGATCACTGGCGCATGACCGCGCCCACCCCCGACGGCCCCCCGGACGACTTCCTCTGCCTCGGTCTCGCTGAGCGGACCCACAGCTCAACCGGCATCTTCTTCTTCGCGATCATCATCGCCTTCCTCGCCCTGCCTGCCACCACATCGCTTCCGCTCGGCGAGTACCGACTCGGTTCGCGCAAGCTCTCGTGGCCCACCAGGCTTCGTCGCTGGACCTTCCTCGCCGGTAAAGTCGTCCTGCTCCTGCCGATCGTCTATCTCATCTCCCTCGACCTCGCGCATCTGCGCCCAGCAATCGACCGGGACACGTCGGACTACATCCAACTCATCTCTGCCTTCTCGATCTGCCTCTTTGGCCTGCGCTGGGCCTTACGCGATCAGCGGCAGCGCTGCCCTGTCTGTCTCGGAAAGCTGACCCATCCAGCCCGCGTAGGCCAGCCCTCGCGAAGCTTCCTCGCATGGAACGGAACCGAGCTGATCTGCATCGGCGGTCACGGCTTGCTCCACGTCCCCGAGATGCCCACAAGCTGGTTCAGCACCCAGCGCTGGCTCTACCTCGACCCCTCATGGGACGTCCTCTTCGCTCAAACAGGCCTGGCAACGGCCTACTTCTGAACTCGTGCTTACCACCAGAAATCGTGATTAAACAAAATTTAGCTGATCTGCTATTGACATCTCCGAGATACTCATAATATTGTCACCCGTGGCTCCGCACTGCTGAGATTCGGAGATGCAAATGACTCGCAATACTGATATATCTGCAGGCCCCATCCCCCACAAGATTCTTATGCGGACCCTCTACGTAGTCGTTCTGGCCACGATTGGTGTCTTTGCATTCTATTTTTCATCGAGATTAGCGGCCCGGCATCATGCTTCGAACTCGCCCGACTTTCGCTTGGTTAAATATGGAGACACTCTACGGCCATTTAAGCTGAGACCAACCTCCGGTGAAATCATAAACATACCAACTCCTGGTCGGTATTCCCTTGTTCAATATATCTCTGCTGAATCATCTCGAACCGAGCAGGCAATTCTGTATGCTCAGTATCTGAGCCGTACTCAGCCGTGCTCGCTCGGTGCAAATGGAGGCTGTACGTGTAGTTAGACCCTGACAAGAACAGCGAGAGTCAAAAGCGTTGCATTAGCAAGTCGGACCACGTGCGGTCGTCGTCCGACTTGCTAATGCGTGTAATGGAAACTATCTAGCTTATCTACCACGTTCATTCCTTTGCCCGGTGTCCTATGGAGGTGTGTCGAAAGCAACCTGCACTTCAGATATCCCGAACTGCGACGGTGGATCATAAGCTAAACAATGGAAAGGCGATACAAAATGACATTATGGAGTGTGATGCATACGCATAGACCGCGCGCGGAGAATTCAAGGCAAATAAACGAGAGACTACGTTTCCGGGTGAGATGTGGGCTTCTTAGAATTGCGATGGTCCTCGCGATTCTCGCTATCGGTTCTAGCGGTTGGACTCAGATGAACGATTCATCGACGAACGGCACTACTCAGCCTGCTTACGATGTAGTGTCGATCAAGACAAACAAAAGTGGCGGATCATCCATGAACTTCGTTACCCGAGTCAATGGGTTTACCGCCGAGAACGTATCTGTTGAAGTTCTTCTCATAAACGCATACGACATCCGAGATGGGAAAATTCTTCAATTGCCCGACTGGGCACATACTGCGCGTTACGATGTGATCGCAAAAGTATTGTCTGATAGTACTGCCCGCCCCTCGTCGCAACAGGAGCGCTTAATGATGCAACAGATGCTGGCTATAAAGTTTGGCATAAAAGCACATTATGAGATGCGCGATGGCTCAGTCTTTGACTTATTGGTCGGAAAAAGCGGCATTAAAATGAAGGAAGTTAACAGTGATTCTCTGCCAGGCGGGCTTGTGAGAAACCGCGGAATGATCCAGGGAGAGACCATGTCTATGTCATCTCTGGCCAGCGAATTATCTTTCGCAGTAGAACGAGATGTTGTGGATCAAACCGGCCTTACGGGAAGATATCAGGTCCATTTGGAATGGACACCCGACGGCTCCGCTCCCCCTGAGGAGACGGCCTCGAATAATAATGCACCGTCATTGTATACAGCTCTACAAGAGCAATTAGGCCTCAAGTTGGTTCCCGGTAAGGGTAAAGTAAAGTTTCTAATTATTGACAATATCATCAAACCTGAGCCCAATTGAGAAGTTCGTGGCGCTCTAAAGCGGAATGACACCGCGCAGCACAACGATGCCTGTACCGGATAGCTCCGGTTCGGGCGTCATTCGAACGCGCAGAATACTTCGGCGGCCCATTTTTGTGCCTTGTTCGATTGCCAATTCATTGTTCTTCAGCCTGCCTTCTCTTGCGAGATAAGCCGCTAACGGGCCGGCTGCTGTTCCCGTTGCGGCGTCTTCCCACAGTCCGACGGTAGGGTTGAAAAACCGGGCATAGGCAGTCTCTGGCTCGTTGCCGTTGAAGGCATAGATATAGCAGCCTTCTGCCCGCGTTTTGCGCAGAACAGCGAGCAGTTCGTCGGCGTCTGGACGAGCCTTATCCACGGTCGTCGCATCCAGAACCCGCACCATCAAGTGAGCTGCCCCGGTATCGGCCGGACGAGGCTTCGGTTCGGAAAGGATGTCACTCGGATTGAGACCGAGAGCCTTCGCAAGCGGCGCCACATCTTCCAACGGATCGAACAAGCGCAAGGACGCCTGACGCATGCGGCCATGAACGCGGCCATCGACCATCTGAAGCTCGATAGGCAAAACCTCCGGACCGATCTCCTGATAAAAGGTTCGCGCCTCTTCCAAAGAACCCAGGTCGCCATGTTCCCCGAGCCAGAGCCACGCACCAAGAGCATTGTGCCCGGCGCCAAAGACCTCCGCACCGCTCGCGGTGAACGACCGCAATCTACGGTCTGCGCGGCTGCTCTGCAAAAGGAACGTTGTCTCAGCCTGATTGAATTCGCCGGCAATCCGGCGCATCTGTTCGTCATTCAGACCATCAGCATCTTGCGCCACAGCCAACGGGTTGCCGGTCATCGGCGCGTCGGCGAAGACATCGATAAGACCAGCAATCAATTCGGCCATTCTTTCATTCTAGATGGGGCTGCTGAGAGGGCGGGTGGCCGACGCGTTATCACGATGAGTGGCAGTGGCTGCCCCATCTTCGGCGTGGTTTCATCGCGAATGCCAAATTTCCCAAAATGGGAATCGCCAAAAAATATTTCTCAAAATTTGGCGTGTTTTTCAGCGCCCAAAAACGTGGCTCTAAGAACCAGCTTATGTCGACCTGACGACCACAAATCACCACAAAAGTACCACGCATTTTCACCACAAAGTCTCGCGACTCCTCTTAAAAAAGGCCAGCAAAACCGGCCCTTTTGAGTAGTCGACCCACCCGAAAAAAAATCTGAAAGTTACGCAGGATCTTTTGAGAAATTGCGCATCCCCAGCACATGGAAATCTTTCAAACCAGCCTTCAGCACATACACCAGCCGGTTATTTCCATTAGGGTCGGTCGGCCTCAGGAAAAAGCCCGACTCCAGCACAAAATCCTTCGCATTGCTGATAATTCCTTCAATCATCTCGCCATCGTAGAAATACACCCGTACCCACAGACCGGGCACGGTCGGCGCATGTTCATGAAAATGAAGGGCTCTGTGGCGAAGGTCCCCATCGAATGTCTTGACGAAAAACACCGCCTTGGCATCCTTCGTCGACACATCTTCCATCTCGCCCGAATCCAGCAATTTCAGACGAATCATATCCAGCGGATACATCGGGTCGTTGCGCAGCAACTGATCGATTGAACCGAGCTCACTAGGCTCCACTAAGCCCCGCACCGCATGTTTCTCGTACCGGATGATGATGCGATAGGTCTCAGACAGCTCTTTGTCAGCCTTCTTTGACCCTATGACGCGTGGTTCCGCGGCTGCAGGTCGTACTGCTTGATCTTGTACAGGAGCGCCTTGTAACTTATTTGCAGATCGTTTGCTGCGGCCTTCCTGTTCCATCCAACTCCCTCCAACACCTGTGCAATCGCGATCGACTCCGCATCGCCCTTGAGGTTGCGAACCATCGCCTTGAGCCCGGCGCCGTTCGGCGCCTCCTGAACTACAGTCGGCGACGATGCCCCCTGGTAAACAGTGGAGGGAGACAGCTCTTCAACGATCGACTTCTCTTCTCCCAGCACCAGATAACGGTTGACGACGTTCTCCAACTCCCGCAGGTTGCCTGGCCACGAGTGTTCGCCAAGCGCCCTCAACAGGTTATCGGAAAACGGAAGCGGATCGCGACCGTATTTCTTCGCGCCCTTGCGCATGAAGTACTCCGATAGTACCGGAATCTCCTCTCTGCGATCTCTCAATGGCGGAATGCTCAGCGTAAATCCGTTCAAGCGATAGTACAGGTCTTCGCGGAAGGTCTTGTTGGCCATCGCCTCTTTCATATTAATGTTGGTCGCGGCGATGACTCGTACATCGACCTTCATCGGCGCGCGGCTGCCCAGCCGGGAGAACGTACCATCCTGCAAGACTTGCAGCAGTTTTGCTTGCAGGATTGCCGGCATCTCGCCGATTTCGTCGAGAAAGATCGTTCCACCCGTGCAAACCTCAAACTTGCCGGGCTTGGTTTTCACCGCGCCGGTAAAGGCACCCTGCTCGTAACCGAACAGCTCGCTCTCCAGCAGATCGGCCGGGACTGCTGCGCAGTTGACCTTCAGGAAGATGTTCTGGCTGCGGGCTGACATCTTGTGGGTGTAGAGAGCAAGAATCTCTTTGCCGGTGCCGCTCTCGCCCAGAATCAGCAGGGGAATATCGGCGCGCGCAACCAGGGCCGCCTGGGCCTCGAGATCGCGCATCCGCTTGCTCGAACGCACAAACGAGTGGGTCTCGTTGAGCGGAATCTCCTTCAAGGCATCCGCCGCCGGCACGTTCTTGTCGGCACAGGCGAGGTGTTCCTCAATGGCCTGCTCGACATCGCTGCCGGTGAACGGCTTCATCACGATGCCCCGAACCCCGAGCCGGATGACCATCTCGAGATCCCGCAACTCAGCGGAGCATGAGAGCACGATCACTGGCAGGTTCGGCTTTGTGCACCGAATGTGTGTCAATAGAGGAAGAGTATCCCGGCTGGTGTGCAGTGCGAGCAGGAGCAGATCGGGCTGCTCGGACTTCTCGAGACGATCAAGCAGGGCCTGCTCCTCAGAAAAGAGACTGAGGGAGTACTGAGACCCAAGCGTCAACCGAAGGTAGTCAAGCACGGCAAGGTCTGGCTCCAGAATCAAAATCTGGGACCGCGATCTGGCGATCGGTTTCAAGGCAGAGACTGGATACGACAACGCAGCTGACATACAAATACCCCTGTTTCGCCGGAGTAGGTTCGATTGCCCAAACCGGTGACGATTCTCAACCTGACCCGTTGCCGGGCCGTGACTTATTCATCCATCTCATCGGTCGCGAAGTGGGGAGCCTTCACAACGTCATGCTCTGCAGATTCTAGATTGTCCCAAATAACTTTGAAATAACTTTGACGCGAAAATGTTAAGAATTTTGCTGACAAAAGAGATAAAGGTTTTCCACTCCTCACCGCAAGTAGGCCTAGCTTACATCCTGTTTGCATCATTGGGACGAGAAAATAGGGATATTTTTTCGCGGGTTACTTTAGTTGTAGAATGCTGGGTGAGCGCAAAATCTCACAAAAAATCGCGATTTCGACACAACCTGGAACCTCTTTGGAGCGCAGCAGCCTTGCGACAACGTCAAAATATCCTCCGATTTCCTCAAAGACATCTAACGATTGGCGATAAACGTGCTCCAGTGAAGCGTATTGCAAGTTTTGCACGGCCGATCGCCGATAGGAAAAGATGACCTTGGTTCACCATGCCGAATCCGCCGCTTCTCTTAATCTTCCACCGCTAGACATTATTTTTGGCAAAACTGCTGCGATGCAGGCCGTCCGAAATAAGCTGGAGCGGGTTGCGGAGACCGATGTCCCTGTCCTCATCCAGGGGGAAAGCGGCACCGGCAAAGAGCTTTGCGTGCGCCTGCTGCATGCCTTCTCTCTGCGTGGCCACGGCTCTCTGGTTAAGGTCAGCTGCCCGGCCATCCCCCACTCTCTGCTAGAAACCGAGCTGTTTGGTTATGAAAAGGGGGCCTTTACGGGCGCCATGGCGACTAAACTCGGCCGGGTCGAGCTGTCACATAACGGTACCCTGTTCCTGGACGAGGTCGGCAGTCTCGATCTGGCGGTTCAGTCCAAGCTCCTCCAAGTGTTGCAGGATGGCACTTTCGTCCGCGTAGGCGGCCACGAACCCCGTTCCATCGCTACCCGGCTGGTCTCGGCTTCCAATAGCGACCTACGAAACCAGGTCGAGGACGGAACTTTCCGTCTGGACTTCCTCTTCCGTATCAATGCAGTGACGATTAATCTTCCGCCCCTGCGCCAGCGGATCGCGGATCTGCCGATTTTGATCGACTATTTTATCGACCACTATGCAAAGATTTTCCATAACACACCGGAACTGCTTTCCAGGAGCGCTGTGCGCCTGATGCAGAACTACCACTGGCCGGGAAATCTCCGCCAGTTGGAGAATCTCATCCGCAGCTATGTGCTGATCGGCAGCGAGGAAGCGTTGGTAGCGGAGCTGATGCCCGAAGCCCCGCGCGGCATTGTCACCGAGATCGACCTCAGCGAGCCGGTCTCCCTCAAGAACATCACCAAGAAGGCAACCCAGGACCTCGAACGCCAGATCATCCTGAAAGTCCTCCAGGAGAACAGTTGGAACCGGCAAAAGACGGCAAAATGGCTTCAGATCAGCTACCGGTCGCTGCTTTATAAGCTGAGCGAAGCCGGTATGCCTGAGGTTCCACCGCGGCCTCTGCGAATCCCTCATCTGGTGAAGAAAGAGGAGCGCACCCTTAAGCCGGCACTCTCCTCGCGCACCCGCATCTACTGATTTTTCCTCGGTTCCTGTTGCGACGGAATGGCCTGGACGGGCTGGTGCTATTGTGCCCCTTGCCGCCGGATGATCGTCTTCACTGTCTCGAACATGATCAATAGATCGAGCCCCAGCGTCATGTGTTTGATGTAGTACAGATCGAACTCGAGTTTTTCGCGGGCCTCTTCCAGAGTCGCTCCGTATCCATAGCGCACCTGGGCCCATCCGGTCAGTCCCGGTCGAATCATGTGACGCAGGTTGAAGTAGGGAATCTGCTCGGTGAGCCACGGCACGAACTCAGGCCGCTCCGGGCGCGGGCCGACAAAGCCCATATCGCCGCGCAGCACATTCCACAGTTGCGGCACCTCATCCAGCCGCGTCTTGCGCATGAACCTTCCGACGCCGGTTACACGCGGATCGTTCTTGGTCGCCCACTTGGCTCCAGCCACCTCGGCATCGGTCCGCATGGTACGAAACTTGTAAACGCTGAAGTTTTTCCCGCCGAGACCTACACGCGTTTGGCGGAAGAAGATCGGGCCGGGCGAAGAGAGACGGACCATCAGCACGACGAATGGAAAAAATGGCAGAAACAACAAAAGTCCGGCCGCTGCGGTCAACGTCGAGACGATACGTCGCGCAATCTGCTGCGATGGCTTCACGCGAAATCCTTCGCTATAGATGAAGCTGCTCGGATGAAGTCCGTCGAGGTAAAGTTTGCCGGTCAAACGCTCCAGCAGGTTTCCCGCCTCTTCAATAATCACCCCATTGAATCGCAGCCTGAGCAGTTCATTGACTGGAAACACGCCGCGTCTGTCTTCGAGAGCTACGATGACGCGGTCGACCTTCGGCGTGGCCCCGGCGAGCCGCTCCAGGGCAGCGCTGAATGCCTCTTTGTGTTCACTCCTGTTGGTCAGCACACCATCCCAACCCACCACGTGCATGCCTGCGTCCTTGCGCGTATGCAACAGCTCAACGATCGTCTGCGCACGCTCTCCCGCGCCCAAAATATAGACTCGTTCCCGAAACATCTCCCTTCCGAGTATCCATTCGTATGCGCTGCGCCACGCCACCAGCGCCGCAGTGAGAAAGATCAGCCCAAGCAACAGAACGTAATGGGCGATATCGGCGTCGGGAAAGAAATAAATGATCGCGGAGAGCAGAAACGAGAGAAATCCGAGGACGAGGAGCAGGCGAAAGTAGATCTCCCAGCGTGCGGAGATGCGCTGTGGCTCGTAGAGATCGAAGTAGTACGAACAAAGCAGCGTCAGAACTGTAAGGGCAAGTATCTTCAGGCCGCCGTATTCGTAGTTCAGAACAAGATACGTATCCGGCCCCAGCAACAATAATGTTGCCAGCAGGAAGCATCCACTGACAATGAGCGCTTCGCAAAGCAAAAGAACAATGGTACGGGTCGGGTAGTACACGTTGAACAGCCGGATCATCGTTCGACTCGCTCCCTCACTGGCCCTTGGCGTCGTAGCCGTAGTAGCCGCCGACCTCAGGAGCGTCCAGCACGGCATTGAGCACGAAGCCCAGAACATGCGAGGCCTTCAACTCACTCTGAGCCCGTTGCGCAACTGGAAACTTCGTCACTCCTGCACGCGCAACCAGGAGAACGCCATCGCATGACCGAGCAAGATTGACAGCGTCCGAGACCGGCAGCACAGGAGAAGAGTCCACAATAATCCAGTCAAAATACGGCGATGCCAGCCGAATGAGCTCTCGAAACCGGGAACTTCCTGAAAGATCGGCAGCCTTGTCTCCGCCATTACCGCCCGCGATGAAAGTAAGGTTCGGCAGCGTGGGAGCAACTCCTGAAGCTGGTGTCGGCGAGTGCTCCGGACGTTGCATCACCTCGATGGCGCTTGCCTTGCCGCCCAGATAATCCGCCAGCCCCGGATGCGATTCGCACCCCAGGATCTGGTGCAGCGTATAGCGCCGCATGTCGCCGTCGATCAGCAGTACTCTGCTGTTCTTGTGGCGGGCCAGGCTTAGCGCCAGATTCGTAGAGACGAAGCTCTTTCCCTCCTGGGGCATGCCGCTGCTCACCAGAATCGTCTTAAGCGGGCTGATGTCGCGAAGCTCAAAGATTCTAGATCGCAGGCTTCGAAACTGTTCTACCGCAGGCCCCCGCTCTGCCAACGCGGGCAACTGCGCCAGTGACAACACCCAGGGTCGCGCAGCAATCTTGCTGAGGTCAAGCGCCTCTCCGCCAGCCTCAACCGGAGACGGTTCCCGGTAACTTACCTGCTGCATCGCAAGGAACGGGTCTTCCGGCTCGGCTACGGCTGTGGTTAGGACGGGTTCTACGCTGAACGGCTGTTCCGGCAGCCGTGACTGTTCTGGTTCGCGCCGCTCCAACTTCCGCTCGGATTCTGCCTTCTGGAGTGCTTCGTAAATTCGGCTCATCGTTCTCGCCTTCCCGGACTCTCTCTGTCAAAAGCTGCAATAAAATTTTCTTCCGTTGCCGACCGCGATGACAGCGGCCCTCCGTTGCCCAGCGCAGCAGAAGACACCATGAATGGCTGCACCTCTAACTCCAGCTCGGTGGCAACGCTTTCCACAATCGCTGGGGTGACCTGCTGAACCTGCTCCACATAAGCCAGAATCAGCGAGTGCTCGCACAGCAGATTGATGATGCGAGGAATCCCCCGGCTAAAGCGATGGATCAGTTCGAGCGCCTCCTGAGAAAAAAGCGCCCAGCTCGCTCCGGCGATCCGCAGACGCTCGGCAACATAGGCATGGGTTTGAGTTTCGGTCAACGCCTGCGTCCGGCACCATAGCGAAACGCGCTGGCGCAGCTGGCGCACGCTCGGATGGCGCAGCTTTTCTTCAAGCTCAGGCTGTCCCGACAGCACAATCTGCAGCAACTTCTCTGAAGAGGTCTCAAGATTGGTCAGCAATCGTATCTCTTCCAGCAGGTCCCAGGAAAGGTTCTGCGCCTCATCGACCACGACCACGCATGTCTCTTCCATGCGAAACCGCTCGATCAGCCAGCGGTTCAACTGCAGAAGCATGCCTGACTTCGTCCGGGTCTGCGGCACCAGCCCAAAGTCCGTCAGGACAAACTCGAAGAAGTCCAGCACATCCAGGCGCGGATTGAAGACAAACGCCGTCGATACCCGGCGGTTGCTGAATGAACTCAATGCGCGGCGCAGCAGAGTCGTCTTTCCCGTTCCCACCTCGCCGGTCAGCACCGTAAAGCCCTTTCGCGCCGAGATTCCATACTCCAGGCACGCGAGAGCTTCGCGCGTATGCGGCATCATGTAGAGGAACCGGGGATCGGGACTGGTTCCGAACGGACTGCTCTGCAGTTTGAAGAAACTTTTATACATCTCAGCCACCTGCATTCATCAGCGGCTTGGTCCCCGCCGTTATGTCCGGACTGCGACGCCCGAACCATGGCCGCTTCGTCTTCACCGGCTCCGGTTCTCCATTGAAACCAATCACGCCGAGCGTCGGCAGTTTGGTAAACGCCCAAATATCGCGTTCGCTCCTTACAGCCGTGTCGAGGTACTCCAGCAAAGCCACGATCAGCAGGCCCAGCGCTAACCCTGCGCCGAGTCCTCCACTGACAAACACGGGCCGCTTCGGAAACGCAGGCGACTCGGGAAGATTCGGCTCATCCATCACTCGGAATTGTTCGCCCTGCTGGCGCTTTTCGAGGTCGGTCGCCATCTTGGAATCATCCATCTTCTTAAGGAGGTCATCGTAGAACGCCTGCGCGGTCTGATTGTCCCGCGTAATGCTCTTATATTCCTCCTCGATAGCCGGACTCGAGGCGACTCGGTCCTGGTACAAGTGCAGTTGCGCCTGGATTGCCGCCTGATCGCGCTTCTTCTGCGCGATGCCCTGTTCCATAGCCCGAATCTGGGCGCGAATCTGTTGGATCCCCATGGGTTCGGTAGTCTTCGGAGTTACCGATGCTAACGAGGCTGCCGGCGCGGGGGGAGCCTCGGCCATCTTGTGCCTCAACTCCGCAATCTTTCTCCGTACGGTGACCACATCGGGATAGTCGTCCGTGTAGCGTGAGGTAAGATCGGCCTCCTGCGCCAGAAGGTTCTGCAGTTCACCCTCCTCAGCCTGCGGTGCGAGGCCGCCATGCTGGGGATTGAGAGAGGCCTGGTTCTGCAGCTGAATCGCTAATTGAGACTCCACATAGCCTTTGTCCTGTTCCATACGCGCCAGCGCCTGCGTCGCGGCGTCAAGCTGCGTATTCAGGGTTGTCAGCATATTGATGTTGGAAGTTTCTGCCCCAGGAAGTTTACCCATATAGGTCTGCTGGAACTTGGCCAGCGCTGCATTTTGCTCATCCAGTTTGGCCTTGGCATCAGCCAACTGTCCTTTCAGGAAGTCCGTCGTTCCTGCCGCGGCCGCCGCGCGATCGCTCAGATTTTCGCTCACAAAAAGCGACTGAATTTCCCCGCACACCAACTGGGCGGTGCGGGCATCGCCCGCCTTGAAGGAGATATAGAACCCGGGTAATCCGTTGGTTCGAGCGATCTCCGACTGAACAGGCGTAATACCGATGTTCTTGCGCGTCAGGTCGATGCGGTCATCCATCGACACTTTTCCGCCTGAAAACAGGTTGAATCGTTCGATGATCGGCTGCAGCCGCGACCGGCTCAGGATCTGCTCCTTCATCGTGGCCAAACGGCCGTTCAGGTCTTCCGTGACCACCGCCTTGACGTAAGACTCCGGAACCTTTTGCTGCTCGACCAGAACGAGGGTCTGCGAGACGTACTCCGGCTGCACCAGAAACGTAATTCCGAAGCCCACTATGGGAAAGATAATCGCAGGAATGGCGATGATCCACCACCTGCGCTTCAGGATGGTGAGGTAATCCTGGACCGTCAATGCACGATGACCAAGCATAATGACTCCTTAAAATTGCCCCAATCGAGTGGAACGGGGAGTGAACGTAACTCCAACTCCTATCGTCTGGGAGGTGCCGTTCAATGCGTTAAACCCCGCGAGAGAGTAGTTGCTCGTTTGGTTTTGTGCGGAATAACTGGCATAACCGGAGAGATGAGCGCTGAACGCACGCCGCACCTGCACCCCCCCGTAGACTGTGTCAAAGGTCTCGTTTACCGGAACGAGAGAAGGGCCATTGGGAAGCTGCGTGAGACCGACGGAGTGGGTGTACGCCACCGTCATTGACCCAACCCACTTACGTCCGAAGGTATGTCCCACGTAGCCGGATACGCTATCGGATTCCGCGCCGGGCAGAACGCCTGAGCCTGCATTGACGCCGCGGCTGTAGTTCAGCGAACCGTTGGTAAATCCTCGGGTGTAGGACAGGCTCGCATTGACCGCGGCATTGAGCGACGAGGGAACCAGCGTACTGTTCGAGCTGGAGACCCACTGAGGGCCGGCCGAGAGGGTCATGCTGAGTGTGTGGCTCAAGGTACGCGAATAGACCAGGTTGATGCCTCTTGTCTCGATATCCGGATTGGTTGTATTCGTGTCAATCTCACTGTCGTTCGTGCTGAAGTCGTATGTCGAATAGTTCGCGTTAACGCTCACCGAGCTGCGTGCATTGATGCGACGATTGATCGACACGGATCCGGTAACCTGGCTTGAATCCAATCCGTCGTCATTGTCCAGAAAGTGAAGCACCGACCAGCCGGCAGCACCGCTGATCGAGGTATCGTGAGTGATCTGCCGCTCGAGGCTTCCACTGATTGAGTTAGCCACACGGTTACCGGCTTCGGAAAAGATCCCTCCTGCTGGACCCTCCGTTGGTCCCACGATAGGATCTGCTCCAAGGTCGCCCACACCCGCAATTCCCGACAGACCGACAGTTGGCGATTGCGGCAGGAAGCTCACCGAGTCGGAGATATTGAAGGTCCAGTTCCGAGTTATCAGTCCCTGCGACACTGCGGCGCTCGAGTAGTAGCTTGTGCCCTGTCCTGACTCATTCGGCAGAATAACGCCACCCGCAAACAACATACTGAACGGCAGGTCGGCACTCTTTCCCGTATAGGAAACGTCTCCCGAGACCGCAGTTGAAGCAGTGGTGTCGCCCGCGCCGAAGTACCCAAATTGAACGATCTCAGAACCGCTGATTGCGTAGTGTAGAACTCCATCGAGAGATGGAAGATTGGGACCGGCGCCGCTGGGCCTCATGGCTGTGCCACCGGCAGGAAGAGCCTGACCATAGCCGATCGAACCTGCTGTCAGAACCAACGCCGACACTGCAAAACGAATTTTAAGTAGGTTCATCATGGAACGACAATCGTGTCCCCGGGAATCAGTGAGACTCCCTGGCTATCGCCTTTAATTGCCATCTTGTAATTGAACGGTATCTTTTGTTGTTTACCGCCCGTTGTCCGCAAAATATAGATCTTCTTCGAATTGGCAAACTGAGTGAGCCCCCCGGCAGAGACGATCGCCTGCAACGGCGTCATTCCGGGAGTCAGCATAACCGGACCGACTCTGTTCAGTTCACCCACGGTAAAGATTCTTTGGCTGTTCACCCCGAGGACGACGACTGTCACCACCGGGTCCTGAATATATTTCTTGAGCCGCTGGCCGATATCCGCCGATAAAGCCATCGGTGTCAGACCCGCCGCCCGCAGATCCCCGACCAAAACCAGAGAGATCATTCCATCCGGCCTGACCGGGATCGTGCCCGAAAGCGTTGGCTCTTTCCAGACCGTAATCTGAAGCGAGTCCTCGGCCCCGATCACATACCGCTCCGGATCGATCGGCCCCCCTGTATTGATCGCCGAAGAGGCGGCGGGGGGCGGAGTTGAAACCGCCGGCGAGGTAGTCGCGGGCGGTTGGGTCGCCGGAGTAACGGTCGCGGGCGACGAAGCCGCTGGTGGGATTGTTGGCGGCGACGTAGCCGTCGTCTTTGGCGCCTGCGCCAACCCCGCTCCTGATAGCGCGACCAGTATCACAGACAACTTTGAACAAAACTCCTTCATGAATGACTCCCTGCTGCCTGAACTACTTGGGTGGTTCCCTTCTATCGTTAGGACTCAATTTTCCGTAAGTTGTTTGTATGTCAGCCACTCGCTTATGCTGTCGAAACCTTCCGTGCTTCTGCCTGGTGTTCTTCGCCAGCTATTAGTCTATCGACAGGGTCTTTCTTGGCCATAACCGCATGAACCTCGATGGATACGCCAACCCTCCTGTTTCGATGCAAAACCATCATGATCACAATTGCTAATCAGCAATCTATTTGCCAAATTCTGGCAAAGTGGCAATTTTATGCACTCTCCGCGCAGATTTTTTGCGCATCTCCAGAGTCACAGGACTCCCGTGCAACCCTCCAATTCGTACCATCCGTATGCAGATTAGCAGCCCACTCGTCCAATAATTGTCCCTTTGGGGGGCATGATATCTACCACTTTTGTTTAGTGGGGATAGACCACAAATAAGCGCAAATCGCCCCGTCGAAGAGGTACGCTGATTGCTTACATGTTCTGTGTGAAGTATAACGTCTTACGAACCTCTTCAGGGATCTCTCAAACCATGCCCTATACCCCGGAACTCGTCGTCAAGGAAGCGGACCCCCGTCCGCCAAGTGAGGTCGATTCCAGTAGATCCCAGAGACTCGCCTGGCTGCCTTTCGCCGTCATCGCCGCCCTCTTAGCCGTCCTTTATTACAGGGTCGGCATTAAGCTCGTCTATGACTGGTGCACCATTCCTGATTACTCGCATGGCCCTTTTGTGCCTCTCTTCGCTGCCTTTCTAGTCTGGGACAAGAGAAAGGCCATCAGCGCCACGCCTATCAAACAATCCTGGGCCGGGCTCCCACTCGTCCTATTTGGCATCGTGGTCCTTATTCTTGGCGTCTATGGTGTCGAGCTCTTTACCGCGCGAATGTCCTTCGTCCTTCTGCTGACCGGCATTATCTGGACGCTTTATGGCTGGGCGATGGTGCGTGAGCTTCGTTTTCCGCTCCTGGTGCTGGTACTCGCCATTCCCTTTCCGGCTATCGTCTTCAACCAGATCACCTTCCCTCTTCAGCTCTTCGCCTCGCGCATCGCCAGCCAGATTCTGCCCCTGCTAGGCGTTCCCGTCCTTCTGGAAGGCAACGTGATCCGGCTTCCTGTAATGCCGCTTGAGGTCGCCGAAGCCTGCAGCGGAATCCGCTCCCTGATGAGCCTCTTCACCCTCGCGGTCTTCTACGGCTACTTCCTGGAGCGCACCACCGCGCGCCGCGTTCTTCTCGCTTTCGCCAGTATTCCGATCGCGGTCACTGCGAACGTCCTGCGCATCGTTGGCACCGGTCTTTGCGTGCAATACTGGGATCCCGACAAGGCCCTTGGATTTTTCCATGAATTTTCCGGCTGGGTCATCTTTGTCATCTCGCTAGGCTGCCTCTATCTGGTCCACCGCGCCATGCGACTTATCTCCCCCGTAAAGGCAAAAACACCATGAAATCCACCCGGTTCTGGGTCATCATCATCCTGCTCGCCTCGACCATCTTCGTCCTCCAAAGCCGTGGAGACGTGGACACGGTGCCTTCCAGCGAACCCCTCAGCCTGATGCCTCGCACCTTTGGCCCGTGGACCGCACAGGACATTCCCCTGACCGAGGACACGCTGGAGGTGCTCGGAAAAGGCGACTTTCTCAATCGCATCTACTCCACCCAGCCCACACCCGGATCGCCTGCTGTACCCCCCGTGAGCCTTTTCATCGGCTACTTCGCAAGCCAACGGACCGGACAGACCATGCACTCTCCGCAAAACTGTCTCCCCGGCGCCGGATGGACCTTCGAATCGAAGACGTACACAGAGATTCAGGACATCAATGGCAAAAATTACAAGGTGAACGCCGACGTTATCAGCAACGGAGACGTCAAGCAGTTCGTCATCTACTGGTATCAGGCGCATGGCCGCAGCGTTCCCAATGAATACGCAGCGAAGGGTTATATGGTTACCGACGCAATCCGCATGAACCGGACTGACGGAGCGCTGGTTCGCGTCATCACGCAGGTTATGCCATCGGAGTCCCTCGAGTCTGCGGAGGCCCGCGCGGTTCGTTTTACCCAGCAGATGGCTCCCACTCTGCCGCGCTTTGTCCCCAACTAACGATCACCGGTGGCATTCCTGCACAAGTTGTGTCAGTGCCCCGGCAACTGAAAGACGATAGCATCGCAGTAGGAAAAGCGCAGCGCAGTTGAAGAACAATTGAGGAAGCGGCAAATGAGAATCTCACGAATCACGACAACTCTACGAATCTCGGCAGTCCTGGGTGTATCGCTTGCACTTGGTCTCACCAGCGGTTGTCACCGCGATCCGAACAAGCAAAAGCAGCGGTACCTTGAGAGCGGCAAACGCTACGCCGACCAGGGCAAGAACAAAGAGGCGATCATCCAGTTCGCCAATGCGCTCAAGGTTGACCGAAACTTCGCCGACGCCCACTATCAGATGTCCAAAGCTCTTTTGAAGCAGGGATCCATCATGCCGGCTTACGGCGAGCTGATGCGCACCGTCGATCTCCAGCCCAGCAATATTCAGGCGCGGATCGATCTAGGCAACCTGCTGGTCGCCGGCAAACAGTCCGCACGCGCAGCCGATCAGGCTAACGCCGTCCTTGCCCTCGATCCGAATAACGCAGACGCTCATGCTCTCCTCGCCGCTGTTGCCGCCTCGAATGGCGATATGGCTGAGTCCCTCGCGCAGATCCAGAAGGCGCTGGCCATCGATCCAAATCGCGCCAGTTTCCACGCCACTCTCGGCTATCTCCAGAGCCGCAACCCCGCCACCGCGGCCGCCGGCGAGGACCAGCTTCGCAAGGCCGTCTCGCTCGACAACAAAAACATCTCCGCGCATCTCGTCCTGGCCTCACTCCTCCAGAAGAAAGGGGACCTGCCGGGCGCTGAGGAACAGCTAAAGGCCGCCATCGCCGCCGACCCCAAAAACGTCACGGCGCGCGCCAGCCTGGCCGAGCTCTACATGCGCCAGAATGACACCGCAAAGGCCGAAGCCATCCTACGCCAGGCTTCAGAGGACCTGTCCGACTCCGAGAGTGGCGCCGGCATGCTTGCCACCTATTACATCCGCACCAATCAGCTCGTTCCTGGAGCTGCCGCCTACGCCGATCTCGTCGCGAAGCATCCCAAAAGCACGCCACTTAAGGTCGCTTATCTCCGTCTTTTGATCCTGAATCGGGACTTGGATAAGGCCAGAACCATCGGCGCAGAGTTGGAGAAGACTGATCCCAATGTTCCCGAAGTGGCTGTCTTTGAAGGCATGATTCTGCTCAATGACGGTAAGACCAACGAGGCGTTTACAGAACTTCAGAAGGCAGCGAAAGCTAATCCTGACAGCCTCGTGGTCAAGCTTTGGCTCGGCCGCGCCGCCCGTGCCAAGGGTGACTCGACGGTCGCCCTGCAGAGCTACCGTGATGCGGTCAAGATTAGCCCCAGAAGTCTCGAAGCACAGACGGGCCTGGCCGAAGTTTCGCTCGATGCTCGAGATTTCAGCGAGCTGGAACAGATTGCCGATTCGGCGATCGCAATCAATCCGAACTTCAGTGCAGCCTATATCTGGCGCGGTATGGCCGAGGGCAACAAGAAGGCTTACGACAAAGCGGACGCGGACTTCCGTCAGGCCATCAAGCTCGATCCCAAGAACTCGGCCGGTTACCTGGAGCTTGCCCAGTTGCGTCTGATCCAGCAAAAGGTTCCCGAGGCCAAGACTCTTCTCGAGCAGGCTCTTGATGTCAATCCGAATTCTGCTCGAGCCCTCCGCTTTCTGGCCTCCGCTCTTGTGTTTGAAAAAAACCCGGACCAGGCTCTCAGCCGCGTGCAGGCCCAAATCGCCAAATCGCCGCAAAACAGCGATATGTATGACCTGCTCGCCGAGCTTCAGTTGGCCACGAGAGATCCCAAGAGTGCGCTCGCTTCAGCAGAAAAAGCGATGCAGCTCAACCCGGCCGACAGTGCCGCGGTTATCGACTATACCCGCGCAGAAATCAGCTCCGGCGATCCCGCCAAGGCCGTTGCCAAATGGCAGCAGTGGACCAAAGACCATCCGAGGGATGTGCGGGCTTTCACTCTCCTCGGCTCCCTGCAGGAGTCGCAGGGTGACCGTAACGGAGCCATGGACAGCTACAAAAAAGCTCTCGCCATCCAGCCGGACCAGGCTGTCGCTGCCAACAATCTCGCGTACCTGATGGTCGACATGGGGCAAAATCTCGATGTCGCGCTCTCTCTCGCTCAGGTCGCCCGACGCGGCGCACCCAACTCGCCCAGTACCGCCGACACCCTGGCCTGGATCTACTACCAGAAGGGCAACTATGACTCTGCGCGCGATCTGCTCGAGGATGCTGCTAAGACCGCACCCAACGACGCTGCCATCCACTATCACCTTGGGATGACGTACGCGAAGCTATCCAACAACACCGACGCCAGAACTCATCTCAAAAAGGCCGCGGATCTAGCTCCTAACACTCAGACAGCCAAGGACGCCGACAAAGAACTTGCGCTTCTCGGCTAAGATCACACTTCGGGTCTGATCGGAATTAGTTAGAGGACCCGCGGAACGATGGAGCATCAGCCACGTTCCGTGCGGTTCCAACGCGCATGGCGCAAATTCAGCAGCGCACTGAGGTGTTGCGAGGATATCCAGAAGGCATAGACAAAAAGTCCCACAATCATCTTGCCAAGATTGCCCTCTTCCTTATTCGTGGACAGAATGGCGAGAACGTAGATGCCCTGCAGCAGAACCGCTGCCCCAAACAGAATCCACCAGATGGGAGCCAGGCTGTGCCGTTCAATCACCACGACCAGGCCGGAGAGCACGGTCAGTAGAAACAGTGGTATTCGGCTCAGCGTTACGAGATAAAGGCACAACTCAAGACACTTCCAGTCGCCATTTCGGAAGGCCCGCCAAAAAAAATCGGGGAGGCTCCTTGCAATCAGGGCATAGCTGCCACCGGCCCATCGCTGTCTTTGGCCGCTGGCATGTTTCACTTGTCCCGTCATCGTGGCAGAGACGCTTGCATCTTCGACGAAATGGATCGGAACTCTGTGCCGTGCCAGTTCCAGACCATACTCGAGATCCTCGCAGATCGAGTTTGCGCGCCAGGGCGCCTTCATCAACGTCTGAGTGCTCAGGCAAAAACCCGTCCCTTGCAAGCCCTGATACAGCCGCAGTCTCGAGCGCGGACCCGTGACATAACAATCCTGCGCATTCTTGGTCGCGCGGCTGATGAGCCGAAGCCATGGAGGCGTCTCCGGCGGAAACTCAAGATTGTCTCGCGCCTGCATCGCATCGAAACCGCCGCATAGATCGCGATCGAACGCCCGCAGCAGATTAACGCTCGCCAGCGTGTCCGCGTCAACCACAACGACAGCATCGAAAGGGAGTGCCGAGACCTGTTGAAAGGCCCACGTCAGCGCATGCCCTTTTCCACGCAGGTCGGGATTCGTTCGTACCCAGGCCTCGCATCCCTCCTGTTCGGCGATCGCGGCCGTGTCGTCCGAGCAGTTGTCCGCGATAACCACTACATGAAAACGATCCTGCGGATAATCAAGCCCGCGAAGACTGCGCAGAGTAGGCCGCAGATATTCGCCTTCGTCATGAGCAGGAACAAACACCAGAAAGCGGGTACGCCCTGTCACTCCGCGGTTCGCCGCATTTGCATCAACCGACCTGGAAGTAATCAGCCCCACAATCGCATAGAAGAGAACGTATGCAGAAAGAAACAGAACACAGGAGATAAGCAAGGCAGCCATGACTACCTGAACTATACATCCGCCCTAAGAAGGCTCGCATAAATATGCGTGATCTGATTCATCATGGCGTCGATTGTGAATCTTTCCTTCACCAGTTCCCTTCCTGCCGCTCCCATTTCTTGCGCCTTCAATGGATCGGACAGCAGCCGAAGAATAGCGCTGGAGAGCGCTTCGACATCTTCTGAAGGAACAATGAAACCGTTGACACCCTCCTTGACCGCCTCCGCATTGCCGCCGACGCCGGTCGCCACAACGGGAAGCGACGCCGCCATTGCTTCGATGATGGCATTGGAGAAGCCTTCGCTACGGGAAGGCAGAACGAAGATATCCGCGCCCGGGAGATACTCCCGCAAATTGCTGACGCCAGAATCAAAACGGAAGTGCGCCGTGAGATTCAGCTCGCGGACAAGTTCCTCCAACTCCTTGAAATACTCCGGCTCCAACACCTCACCCGCAATGCTGAAGGCGACATCGGGAAACTTCTGTACAACAACGGCGGCGGCCTTGATGAAAATGTCGTGACCCTTCACTCTGCGAATATTGCCGACGGTCGATACCAGAAACTTGCCTGAATCCTTCACCTGACGATTGGCGGTGTCCCAACCGGCAATGTCGAGACCGTTATAAATGGTGAAGACCCGGGCTGGATCGATTCGATCTACGTTGATGCAATGCTGGCGAACCTGGTCCGAGACAGCGAAGACCGTCTCTGGAACTCCCGCCATGAGCCTGTAGGCGATCTGGTGCTTGCGCGCGCGAAGAATCCCCATATCTCTGCGGCTCCAGATCAGCTTGGCGTCGGACATCGTCTTCGTCACGAACCCCGCCCAGAGATCGGAGGTTTCGAAAAATGTCTGGACGATCCGGACCTGCTGCTGCCGCAGAAACCGCTTCAATTCAAAAGCGGCCCGCATCGCATTCACGTCGTAGACACGCCGCAAAGGCAGAAAAAAGAAAGGACACGGCAGAGACTTTAGATACGGGCTCTCAGGGTCGATAGAAAACGTGAGAATCGAGGCGCGGTACCCGTACTGCGGCAACAGCGCAGCAAGCTTAAGGGCGATTCGTTCTCCACCACCCATGGTCCTGGAAAACTGATCGAGCACGAGCAGCACATGCGGCAGCGACGCATCCTTTGCATCCTGGCCTTCCACTGCATCACGCTCCAGCGCGCGAATCATACTCATCGATTAACTTTCCAAAAGTCAGATAAAGTGAACGTTCCGCAATCGCGAAGAACGGAGATGAATTGTTACCGGTAAGCGATGTACGGATTTACCGGCATAGCGTTGCTAACTGTTGCGAGTTCCGTCACTGGCTCTGCTTCTTTGAGTTCCATCGCGCGAACAGCGGTGCCCACCAGCACCCAAAGCATTCCGGTAATCTCAATAGCTGTCCACCGGTCGCCGAAGAAATTCGCAACCGCGCACGAGCAGAATGCCAGAAATAGTCCAAGTCCGAGCCCTTGGTAAAGCGGATCATCCGCCGTCCTGAAGAGACGATAAGCCGTCGCAAACATCTGCTGAAACATGGCAAAAGCGATGATGAGTCCGACGATGCCGGTTTCGACGACGACCTTGACATACCAGTTATGAGTGTCCTTCAGGTTGTCGACATGAATCCCAAATTGGTAGGTCGCATAGCCGCTCCCTAAAATGGGGCTGCTCAGCACCGATTGTTCGGCATCCTCCCACAGCCTGACCCGCTCGTTGGCGGAGGCTTCGAGCCGCCCACTGGAGGATTCGGTCATCATGATACGTTCCCGAACAGCGACGGGCACAATTAATTGCCAGGTGAAGAGGAAGATTGCTCCAACCAGGAGAAGCTTACGGTCTTTGAGCGCTCCGAGGACAAAGACGCTAAGAACCACCGCAATGTAAGACCCACGCGAGAAGGTATACATCGTCGCAAAGACCGTAGTCGCAACGATTCCATAGAAGATAAACTTTACTTTCCTTCTCTTGATAAACTGGACCATCCCCCAGAAAAACATAGCAAATTGGGCAAGAAACGCAGCGGTTTCATTGGAGCCGAAGCTCAAAGGGCCGCTGTAGCGTTTGTCTTCATTGAAGCTGCCCCACGATCGCGACAGGCTCTCCAGGATGCAGCTCCGATCGACCAGCAGGAGAGCAACAGCCGTGATGATGATCACCCTTCTCACCGACTGCCGGTCTTCAACCACCAGGCCCGCCGCTACGAACGTCAGGGGGATCAGCATGAAGTCTTTCCACGTAGCGAAGTTCTGGCTCGTAATCCACAGCGGAGCCGGAGCATTGCCAAGCGCTGCGCCATACCACATCGAGATGTAGAGATAGACACCGAAGATCAGCCAGATTCCATATAGCTTCGACTTCGGAAGACGCTTGCCCTTGAGCAACGCGCCAACGATAACCGAGAACACGAGAATCGTCAGCACGTTTCCGCCCAGCGGATAGTCGAGGAAGTGCTCCCGCACCGTGCGATACGGCAGAAACGGAATCATGTAGTAGAGGCCGAGAAGAGGACGTCCCGTCAACGAGACGGCACACATGATCCAGAAGCTAATGTAGGCGACCAGCGGAATATAATGAACAAGCCCTAGTCCCACGATCTTATCTCCATGGCATCAACCGAAAATCCATTGGCGCTAGCCGACAAAATCACTAAAGCCACACCCTTTTTCGCCCAGCAGCAAAGTTGTAGAACGCAAGCGCCGCGGCGGCATTGAGCATCACAAACGTGCTGGCGATACCGACCGGCTTGAACTGTTTGACGGACGGAACAACGGTTCCAAGCACGGCCAAAACGTAGAATAGCATCTGCATCCAGAAGATCGCCCGGTAGAACGGGCCGCCGGCCATCGCAGAAGCGATCAGCGTCAAAATCAGCAACATCGGCACCAGAAGCCGCAAAAGTTTATGGCTGACGAAACGAAAGAGAAGCGGATTCGCCGGCGAGAGCAGCCACGGCTCGAGCCGCAGCAACTGATAGTTGCCGGTCAATGTGCGAACCTTGCGCGAAAACTCCTTCCCTCTTTCGCTGAAGAGCCGGTCGCGCGCGATCGCCTGCGGCTCAAAGATCACACGCCTCCCCTTCCGGGCAACATTCATCGGAACGAAGACATCGTCGAGAATCGTTCCGGGAGGAATCTCTACATAGAGTTCGCGTCGAATTGCATAGATCGCTCCTGTCACTCCCACCACCGAGCCGGAGGCAGATTCAAGCTTGCGCACCGCCTTCTCAATCTTCCAGTAGATACCGAGGCCCTCTTCCGAAGGGGCGCCCGAAGCGGTCTCCAACAGAAGTTCGCCGCTGACTGCGCCAATCTGCGGGTCCTCGAAACAGGCAACCAGTTGCGAGACCGCATGTTCATCCACCGTCTGGCGAGCGTCGAGAAAGACAAGAATCTCCCCTCGCGCATGTTTCACAGCCTCATTCAACGCATTCGCCTTGCCGCTCGATTCGTCAAGGATGACGGACAGAACCTGGGGAACGCCTTCTTCAAGAATCTCTCGCGTCCGGTCTGTCGATCCATCAGAAGCAATGACGATCTGAAGCCGGTCCTGCGGATACTTCAGCGCGCGAAGATTTTCGAGCTTGGCAGGCAGGTTTTTCTCCTCGTTGCGCACGGCCATAACGATGGAAACGTACGGAAAGGACTCGCGCTTTAAGATCGTGCATCGACGGATCCGCACCCACAAAAAAAGCAGGATGAGATAACCCAGATAGGCATACGCTATCAGCCCCAGGCACACCCAGAAGAGAACCTTCATCGTCCCCTCCAGGCTTCTAACGCAGCGCTGATCCTTCCTGTTTGCTCACCAGGAGCCAGAGGCGCGATCCATTTGGAATCAAAGTTATTCATTCGGAATATTCATTCGCCCCATTCATGCGCCAAAATGGCAATTCCAGCGCCCGCTTCGCGAAACATCCATCGACCCACTACGATGATACGCCGCATCCATTCCCGACAAACGAAGATATCCTTGCACCCAAGTGGTATTGGCAAACGCAAACATCACGCCGCTGCACCATTTATCCTGTGATTCAGAATTCTGTTGTGCTTCAACTACCGTCATCGGCATGCTCAATGCCTGGGAAGTGAGCTTCGTTTGTTGAATCAGCATCAAACAGACCAGAGTCAGACCCGGTCGCAGAGGCTCTACCTGCTCTACCACGAGCTGCGGCCCGGCAAAAGCGACTACTCCTACATCGTCAACACGCGAGAGTTTGAACAGCACCTCGACCTCTTCCAAAAACTCCGCGAGAACGAAGCAACAATACTCCGGCCCGAGATAACCTTCGACGACGGACATATCTCCAACTTCGAGTTCGCTTCATCCGCTCTTCAATCGCACCACATCAAGGCACACTTCTTCATAACGGTTGGCTGGACGGGCAAACGGCCCGGCTACATGGGCTGGGAACAATTGCGTGAATTGCAGCAGGCAGGTCACATCATCGGCGCTCACGGATGGACCCACACTCTCCTCACTCACTGCAATGAAAAAGAACTGCATCACGAACTATCCGATGCAAGGCTGGCCCTGGAGCAAAAGGTCGGAGCGCCCATCACGACAATGTCTCTGCCCGGCGGCCGCTATAACCGGCGTGTCCTTGCCGCATGCAGGCAGGCAGGCTATACGCAGATATTTACCTCGGCTCCAAAAGCCGAACCGGAACCGCCCGGTCAAATGATAGGCCGGTTGAACATCCGTGGCGACATGTCGTTGGAGTGGCTCTCAAGACTCTTTCAGCCCCTAAGCAACATCCTGCCGGGTCTGGAACGGCAGTACCAGAGAAAGGAAACTGCAAAGTCGCTGCTTGGAGACCGGCTCTACGCAAAGCTGTGGGCGATCCTCAACCGAAAAGAGTCAGAGACCGATGCGGGAGAAGTTGCCGGCCAATGAGGATTCTGCACATCATCAGTAGCAGCGGAATGTACGGCGCGGAAGCTGTCATCCTGAACCTCTCGCGCACCTTGAACGAGGGCGGCCATGCCAGCGTGCTCGGTGTCTTTTCGAACTCCTCCAATCCAAACCACCAGCTTCACGAAGCAGCAGCCAGAGAAGGCATAGAGTCGCATCTGATTCCGTGTCAGGGACAGGTCGACCGAACCGCAATTACGGCAATCCGCGAACTCGTGACCCGCACAAAAGCAGATGTCGTCCACGCCCACGGCTACAAGGCAGATATCTACGTCTATTTTGCGTTGCGCGGATCGGGTATTCCCTTTGTCTCCACGTGCCATAACTGGATCGACAACGACCTGACGGCCTCTTTGTATGGACAAGCGGACCGCCTGGTCCTGCGCAACTTCACGGCGATTGCTGCAGTCTCCGCCGCGGTGAAACAAAGGCTGCTGAAGGCCGGCGTGCGCGAAGACAAAATTCATCTCGTACGCAATGGAATCGACCTGCGCCCCTTCGACAACGCATTTCCTTCGCTGGAAATTGGCGCCTCCTCAGAGCATCTCCCAACAGTTGGCCTCGTCGGTAGACTGGGACACGAGAAGGGAGTCGACATCTTCCTTCGCGCCGCGGCCCTCGTGCTGAAGGATTATCCTTCTGCGAAATTTGTCGTCGCGGGAGATGGGCCAGACCTCGAAAAACTGCAACTGTTGATCGACGAACTGGAACTTCGAGAGAGCGTGTCGATGCTGGGACGCCGTGACGATATGCCTTCGGTGTACGCCTCGCTCGATATCCTCGTCTCGTCGTCCCGGCTTGAGGGGCTTCCAATGACCATTCTGGAAGGCATGGCAAGCGGACTTCCGCTAGTGGCAACTCCCGTCGGCGACGTACCCACCGTAGTCCTCGATGGCCGCACCGGCCTATTGGTTCCCTCGGAAGACGTCGAATCGCTTGCCTCGGGGATCGTCAAGCTCCTGCGCGATCCTGCGCTGCGGAAATGTCTCGGAACTGCGGCGAGAAAGCTGATCGAAGATGAGTTTTCCGCCGCCCGCATGACAGACGACTACCTCGGCGTGTACGAGTCGGCGAAAAACCGGAGCATGTCTGGCTACAAAGGGTAGAACCGCGCCAAAAGAATTGACGAGCGATCCATCACCGGTTTTATTTCATAATCGAATTTTCATATAGACATCGTTCTTTAATGTGATATAAAAACTAAGTTGTCCCTTTCGAGCGGCCCGTCGTTTACGTCATCGTCTTTCTGCTGGTTCTTATTGATTAGGAGATTCGCTTACGCGAGTCATCTTTAATTCAGGTAGGAAAGACTCATTCGACACCGAACCAGCTTCACCTCCCCTTCCTTCATCTTGCAACTTACAGGGAACCGCCTTGTTCGCGGGAAAAGCCCGAACATCGATCGCAATCCATCAAGATGCGTCTCCAAACTCGCGTCCCGCAGAAGTTGTATGTTCGAACCTGGAAGGACGCCGATACCATTATTGTTAGGTTACTTTGGTAAGTCGCTCTAAGCCTGGCTGACACCCTGATCTTCCTGCTCCACTGCGCTCTTTCAGCGCTTAGGCACTCTTGTGCCTGAAGTTGACAGTTTTTGCCTCGCTCACACGGAAGTGGCATCTCCAGACCCCCAATCGGGTAACTGTAGTAACCCCTTTTTCCCTGTAACGTTCAACCGAGTGGTCACGCAAGCCTACTTTTATCAGGCTTTAGCGCTGTCGGTTGGCAAGCTTGATTCACTTTTGGGGTGTACTTTTGAAAAGATCATTAAAGGCAATCGCGGCGGGTGCATGCGCTTCTTTCTTTCTCTATTGTGTCGGCTGCGGATCGAATCTGACGCAATCCACCACACCGCAACAGCCGGTCGCCGAAACCCCAAGTATCAGCCAGGTCTCTCCGCAGACCATCACGGCTGGCTCTCAGTCTATAACCCTCAAAGTCACGGGGACAAATTTCCCGACCCAGGCCACCATTCTTTGGAACGGCGCGCCGTTGTCCACTACGGTCGTTAATGCGAGCACCTTGTCGGGCACAGTTGGAAGCAGTAGCCTCGCGAACCCCGGTACAGCTCAGCTGCAGGTCCAGAACACCCAGACCATGCAGGAGTCCATCGCGGTCCCGATTACCATTGCAGCTCAAAACACCGGTTCGCCGACTCCTTTGACGATCTCCATAACACCGCTGCCTCAGGCTGTTCTCGGCGTCGCCTACACCGGGACCCTCACCGCCACGGGAGGAACCGCGCCCTACACCTGGAGCCTCGCATCCGGGCAGCTTCCTGCTGGACTCAGCCTCGCTGCAAGCACTGGAGTCATCTCCGGCATACCCACGGCAACCGGAAGCTTCTCGTTCAGTGTGTCCGTATCCGATTCAGCCTCGGCAGCACAGTCGGCGTCGACCACGGTTACGCTCTCCGTCACCGCAACGCCAGTCAAGCCGTCGAGCTTAATGATTAGTTCGTCGTCGCTTCCCGCTGGCACGATCAACTCGGCCTACTTGGCTTCCCTCCAGGCAGCCGGAGGCACCGCTCCCTACATCTGGTCGGTCACCTCAGGCCTTCCCACCGGACTCGGCATCTCTCCGAGCACAGGCGTCATCTCCGGCACTCCCACGGCAAGCGGCACGTTCAACTTCACAGCCACCGTCAGCGACGCAGGAAACCCCGCACAAGTAACCTCGGCCTCACTTTCGATTGTCATCGCACCAATTACATTGAAAATCCTCTCTCCGAGCCTGCCCTCCGGAACTCAGAATGCAAGTTATTCAAGCATGCTGCAGGCATCCGGAGGCAGCGGCCCGTACTCATGGTCGATCTCCTCCGGCGCGCTTCCTGCGGGCCTCACCCTGGCCGCAAACGGCGCAGTCACCGGAACTCCCACGGCGGGCGGAAACTTCTCCTTCGGGGCAACGGTCAAGGACTCCGGCTCCCCAGCCCAGACGGCGACCGGCAACGTCACTCTTACGATCATCGCGGCAGGAACTCCGCTCGCGATCAGTTCAACCTCCCTTCCCGGAGGAACGCAGAACCAGAATTACAACGCAGCCCTGAACGCAACCGGTGGAACTGCACCCTACACCTGGTCTCTCACCGGCAGCCTTCCCCCAGGCCTCGCCCTTGTCCCCGGCACCGGCATCATCTCCGGCAGTCCGACCGCAAGCGGAGCCGTCAACTTCACAGTCAACGTCAAAGACTCCAGCTCCCCAGTCCAGACCAGCTCGCTTCCTCTTTCGATTGTCATCGCACCTCCGGCAGCCTTGACGCTTAGCGCCCTGCTACCCCCAGCTACCGTGGGCACAGCCTATACGACATCCGTAGGAGCAAGCGGAGGAACTCCTGCTTACACCTGGTCGATTAGCGTTGGCAGTCTCCCGCCTGGACTCACGCTGGCCGCAACCACCGGCGCTATCACAGGAACACCCACGACGAGCGGCACCTACAACTTCACCGCCGCCGTTCAAGACAGCGGCTCTCCAGTGCAGACGAACTCCGTCGCTTCGTCAATCGTGGTTGCCGCAGCGCAACCCGGAGCGCAAAATACCTGGTATGTCCGTCCTGACGGCGGCACACGGTATTCCAGCAATGTCCCAACGGGCCAGTGTGACGGACTAGGCGATGCAGCTTATCCGGGCTCCGGTACCAACCAGCACTGCGCGTTCAACGATGTCCGCTACTTCTGGACCGATAACGGCACCTATTGCGTCGATAACACCTCAACTTCTAACTGCTGGTACTGGATCGGCCAAGGCGGCGACACATTTCTTGTCCGGGGTTCGATCGGCACGGGCGTGACCTACAGGATTGGCCAGAGCGGACCAAATTCAGGCGACTGGTTCGGGTTGGCGGGTAACCCTTATGGCGCTGGGATCCCCCCGCTGCCTTCGGGAACTGCGAACGCTCATACCAAATTCCTTGGGGAAAACTTCGCCAGTTGCTCAGCGCAGTCGGCCCGCACGCAGCTTCACGGAGGATATGGCGTCAGCATAGTGCTCAACATGAGCGGCTCCTCGTACGTCGACGTGGCATGCTTCGACATCACCGACTTCTCCGCGTGCGGCCGCTCTGGTCAGCTCGACAGTTGCAATACCAACTTCCCGCTCGATGACTATGCCGGGTCCGGCATTGGCTGGAGCAATACCTCAACCAATGACACCATCACCGATGTTCGTGCCCATGGCCTGGCCTCGCTCGGGATGACCGGGCCGACGGGCAACGGGGTCGTGATGACCGGCCTGGACATCATAGGAAACGCTGGAGCCGGATGGAACTCCGACAATGGCAATGGAGATCAGACGGCGATCGGTAACGGAAGCACTCTGGTGCAGAACTTCAGCATCGCGTGGAACGGTTGCGCCGAAGAGTACCCCATTGTGGATCCGCTGCCCTATCAGGATTGCACCGACGACAACATCGGCGGCTACGGTGACGGATTCGGGACGGCAACAGTCAACAACACCAGCGGTGGTTGGCAGGTTCACTTTGACCAGGGAATCGTCAACAACAACACGCAGGACGGCCTGGATGCTCTGCATCTGACAGGCGATGGCTCATCCATGACCATCACCCGCGTTCTTGCCTATGGCAACATGGGTCAGCAGATCAAGATCGGCGGCAGCGCCGGCACTGCCAACAACAATGTCATCTTCACGAACTGCAATGCAATGCGGCAGGCGATTCCGGGCACTCCTGCCGGCTACGATACGCGGCTCAGCGATTTCTGCAGAGCTGCTGACTCAGGTGTGGTGATGGAAGTTAACGCAGGGGCGACTACAACCTTTGACTTCAATACGATTTATTCAGCGTCAGCTACTGGAATCGAAGTGGATTGTGGCGGGACTTGCGACGGAACAACGTTGATGGACTTCCGCAACAACATCTTCCTGGGATTCCTCAACAACACCGCCAATGGATATCCGAACGGTGGCACGGGTGACTACTCCAACCCGATTTATCTCGGCGTCACCACTACCAATCCGTTTACCAATCCGGGAAGCATCAACTCCAACAACCTCACCTACCACTGGAAGAGTGACTGGACCTGCCCGGCGACATGGATCAATGAAGTGAATGCGCTTTGCGTGGATCCCACCCTGACCGATGAAACCTGGCACCTCTATGGGACCGGAAACGCGATACCCCTGCCCAACTCACCGGTTATCGGGGCAGGCGTGACAATACCTTCCATCACAATCGATTACACTGGTCAGACTCGGACGAACCCTCCGAACATAGGAGCCTATAACTAGTGAATCTTGGCTGCAGGGCGATGTGCTTGTCTCTTCTGGCACTCGCCTGCATGCCGCTCTTCGCGGAGACCTGGTATGTCCGGCCACACGGCGGAACTCGCTATTCGGCGAGTGCTCACAAAGGTCAGTGCGACGGCACAGCCGATGCCGACTATCCGGGCTCGGGCAGTAACCGACACTGCGCCTTCAACGATGTGCGCTACTTCTGGACGGACGCCAGCAGTTACTGCACAGACAACGCCTCAACCTCGCCATGCTGGAAGTGGATCGGCAAAGGCGGCGACACCTACCTGATCCGCGGCTCGATCGGCGCGGGCGTGTCCTACAGGATCGGCCAGAACGGGCCGAACGCGGGCGACTGGTTCGGCCTGGCCGGCAACCCTTATGGAGCTGGAATTCCCCCGCCGCCCTCAGGCACGGCCAGCGCACATACTAAAATCCTCGGAGAAAACTACGCGAACTGTTCCGCCCAATCGGCACGGACACAGCTTCACGGCGGATATGGCGTCGGCGTGGTCCTGGATATGAGCGGATCGTCCTACGTCGATGTAGCGTGCTTCGACATCACCGACTTCTCCTCATGCGGCCGATCCGCACAGGTCAACAATTGCAACACCAACTTTCCCCTCTCCGATTACGCAGGGTCCGGCATCGGCTGGAGCAACAAATCCACCAACGACACCGTGACCGACGTGCGGATTCATGGCATGGCCGTCCTCGGCATGGCGGGACCGACCGGCGATGGCGTCGTCATGAAGAATCTGGACATCATAGGAAATGCGGGAGCAGGATGGAACGCAGACGCAGGCAATAAGCAGACCGGGCTAGGCTCGCTGCTGGTGCAAAACTACACCATCTCGTGGAATGGCTGCGCGGAAGAATATCCGATCACTCATGACCTGCCCTACTCCGACTGCACGGATGATAATGTCGGCGGCTACGGCGACGGCTTCGGAACAGCGACGGTCGACAGCGGCCCCGGCGGCTGGCAGGTGCACTTCGACAAAGGCGTCGTGAGCTACAACACGCAGGATGGTCTGGACGCGCTGCATCTGACCGGAAACGGCTCATCGATGACCATCACCAACACCCTTGCCTATGGCAACATGGGCCAGCAGATCAAAGTCGGCGGCACGCGCGGAGTCGCCACGAACAACATCATCTTCACCAACTGCAATGCCCTGCGCCAGGCGATCCCCGGCACACCTGATGGCTACAACAAGCGCCTCAGCGATTTCTGTCGAGCAGCCGACGCAGGAGTAGTCTTCACCGTCGGCGATGGAAGCACGGCTGTGTTCTCCGACAATGTCATCTACTCCGCTTCGGCCACCGCAATCGAAGTAGACCTAGGTGGCCCGTGCGAGACATCGACCTGCCTCGTGCGTCAGCAGCGCAATATCTTCATTGGATTCCGTAACAACAAAGAGAATGGCTATCCCAACGGTGGCACAGGAGACTACTCCAATCCGCTCTACGTTGACGCCGCCACGCGAGCCTATAAAAACCCTGGCAGCACCTTCGACCACAACACAACTTTTCACGCCAAGAGCGGCTGGCCGTGCCCAGCGACCCACCTGCGCGAGAAGGATGCCTACTGTGGCGATCCCCATCTTACCGATCAAAGCTGGCACCTCTACGGCTATGGCGACACCAAGCCAACACAGCCAATCCCACCCAATCCTGCGAAAAATCAAAGCCGGCTAAACGGAGTGATTTGGACCTCAGTGGGCGCTGCTGTTCTCGCCACGGGCGGTGTAACGGCCTGGCGAATTATGCAATCGGACCGAGACCTCTAACAGCATCCAGCTAAGCGTGTTGTTTGGTCCTGAAAAGAGACCTTAGACGCAGGAACCGGGACTCAAAGAACCGGAACGAGAACCACGCAAACAGAACGCTAAGAGAGCCTGCCACAATAAAGGTCAACCCAAAAGTCATATTGCGGCCTGCGTTCGGTGCAATCTTTTTCACGACCCACAAAAACAATGGGGTAAACAACACGTGGAAGATATAGAACCCATAACTAATTCCACCCAGCCAACGCAATGGTTTGAGACTAAAAAATCTATTGGCAATTCCCTTATCAAGCGCCATCACAAGAACTGCAGCCAGGCAAAGCGTGATGCAAGGCAATCCAACCATGAAGCCGGCAGCGCACTCATCCGTCAGCGTACCCGCATACTTTGCAGCGATCAGAAACCCCGCCAGTCCAGCCACGCATACATAAGGAGCGATAACCTTGAGCCGCGACCATGAAACTGTATTGCGGAAACTCATCGCCAGGTACGCGCCTGCGGCAAGCTCACCCGCGCGGCAAAGAAGAAATCCATACCCGCCATGGAAGATTCGGTGCGACGGAATTCCAGCAGCATCAGGCGGCGCAGGCAGCAGGTACCAACCCACAACCCGGAATACTGCCGAGAGCACAAAGATGCCGACACATAGCCACTTCGCACGTTTCAGTGTCTTCATCTGCGTCAGCAGAAAAGGCCAGATCAGATAGAACTGCTCCTCCACCGCAAGGCTCCAGAAGTGCGACATCTCCAGCGGCGAACCCAGGTTCTTCGCATTGAAAGGAAGCGGCATGTTCTGAAGATACAAAGCGTAGACGTAGATATTCGTAAACGCGAAATGCGCGTTTCCCGCAATAACTGCTGTGATCAGCACAAGCAGAAGACTCGCGTAGTAGACCGGAAAGATGCGCAGAGTCCGGCGCATGTAAAAATTTCGCCAAAAATGCGGCTCATTGCGCGTGTCCCAAAGAATTCCACTGATCAAAAACCCAGAGAGAATGAAAAAGAAAGTGACCCCACTCCAACCGGCCTGAACGCTCACGCCGACCGTGTGCAAAAGAAAATTGGAAGATTTAGCCCCGCCGCCATAGTGAACAAGAAACACCATCAGAACCGCAACTCCCCGCACACCATCCAGCGCCGGCAGGTGTCTGTGCTTGTGCGAGGGTTCAGTCGCGAGAGCATCATTTGCAGTTTCGCGACGAAGTTCCAGCAAGTTGGTTCCGTGTTCGTTAGTCACGCTCACCTTTTATCTTGCACTGTTCCCATACTAACGTTGTTTTACGAGCAGGCTTGCTTGCTCAACGCCTGAAGCCTGCCCAGCCCAAAAGAAACGATCCTGCTCTTTTGACATTGTCCAAATCAAATGGACTAGTAAGCGAAGCTCGCAGCAAACTTTTCAATGCTGCCCCACGCTGTCCTCGAGCCTCCAAGGCCTCCGCTTTATTTCTGTAGATCCGTGCAAGAGCGACTCGGCGTGGCCCACTCCCGCACCCTGGTGCACCGAAGTGCTTTTCAACAAACCGCGCCTGCGCCGTTTCCATCCGGTCGAGATCGGCCGACATCGATCCCAGCCATATTCGGTAGCGCGCGATAACTTTGGGCACCAGCGCTACCTCATACCTCAAGGCGATGCGAAGCCACATGTCCCTGTCTTCCGTAGCCCGCATGGTCTCGTCGAATAACCCCACCTCATCGACAGCGCTTCGCCGAAAAGTCATCGTCGGACAAGGCAGTTGTATTCTGCGTGTGTAGATGTCAGTGGCAATCCGCCCTTCAGCATGCCCGCGATTGCCTTCGAAGGTATCGATCACTTCACCATTCGCATCGACGCGCACAACCAGACCATACGACAGACCCACCTGCGGCCGACCGTCAAAGGACTTCACCGACTCAGCAAGACGGTTGGGCAACCAAACGTCATCCGCGTCCAGCAGCGCCAGAAGCTCAGCCGAAGAGTTGCGGATCGCAGTATTCCGCGCCGCGGGAAGCCCCGCATTCGGCTGGTAGATATATTGCAGCTTCGGACCAAGCCGTTCAATATACGGCGCAACAACTTCAGCAGTGTTGTCTGTGCTGCCATCGTCGATAAGCAAGATCCGCCAGTCCTCGAAGGTCTGCGTCACAACGCTTTCGATCGCGGCAGGCAGGTATTTCGCTGCGTTATACGCGGGGATGATGACATCGACCTTCGGCATTCAGCAAATCCCTGTGAAATCGGCTGCGCTTACTTCAGCAGCGAACAATCTTCTCCGACGCAATCCCCTTAGTCGCGTTCCGTGAATCCACCACAAGCTGCGACTCCTTCACAATCGCGTTGTAGTCATAGTCCGAGTGGTCCGTCATAATCAGCACGCAGTCATACTGCCCAAGATCTTTCAGCGGCGTGCATGTCATGTTCAGGTTGTAATGCCGTCCCCTTCCCACCGTAGGAAAATAAGGATCGTTATAAACAACCTCCGCGCCCTCTTCGCGCAACAATTCAATCACGGTCAGCGAAGGCGACTCCCGCAAATCATCAATATCTTTCTTGTAAGCCATTCCCAGCATCAGAATCCGCGCCCCATTCAGTGCCTTCTTATGCTTATTCAGCCCCTTCGCAACATACTGAACGACGTGAGCAGGCATCGCCTCATTCACTTCACCAGCCAACTCGATGAACCGAGTATTGAAGTCATACTCCTTCGCCTTCCAGCTCAGATAGAAGGGGTCAATCGGAATACAGTGACCGCCCAGCCCTGGTCCCGGATAAAAAGGATGAAATCCAAACGGCTTGGTCGACGCCGCATCGATCACCTCCCAGATATCCACCCCCATCCGCAGCGCAAGAACCTTCAACTCATTCACCAGTGCAATATTCACGCAGCGATAGATATTTTCGAGCAGCTTCGTCATCTCCGCCACGCGCGTCGAAGACACCCGCACCGACCGCGTAAAGATGCCTTCATACAGCACCGCAGCCAGCTCCGTCGCAATCGCTTCATGTCCGCCCACAACCTTCGGTATGTTGTGCCGCGCTACCGTCGTATTACCCGGATCTTCCCGCTCCGGCGAAAACGCAACATAGAACACACCCTGTTCCGCCGGCGCCCCCGCACCCTGTGCCTTTAGTCCGCGCTTATTTCCTTCCTCGAGAATCGGAATCATCAACTCTTCCGTCGTCCCCGGATACGTCGTGCTCTCAAGCACCACCAACTGGCCCTCTTTGAGCCACGGAGCGGCAGCCCTCGCAGTATTCGCGACATAACTCAGATCTGGTTCACGATGCTCAGTCAATGGAGTCGGCACGCATAAAATAATCGCGTCCTGCTCTGAAAGTCCAGAGAAGTCAGCCGTAGCCGAAAACCCCAGCTTCCGCGCACTTTGAATCTCCTCCGCCGCAATCCGGAAGATATACGACCTTCCCGCCTGCAGATCCGTCACCTTTTTCTCATCGATATCGAAACCCGTCACCTTGAAACCTGCCTCCGAGAGAAGCAGTGAAAGTGGCAATCCAACGTACCCGAGTCCGATCACTCCGATCTTCGCGGTCCGGGTCTCCAGACGGTTCATGCGCTCCTGCGCAATCTTTGGCAGAACAACTTGGTGTGTAGTCAACATAGTCTTGATTATCGCATTCGCCTTCGTGCTCTCTGGCTGCACAAAAGTCGCATTGACCCTCGTCCATTACCTTGTCAAACTAATCTCAGGCTCCTCCCTCAGCTCCCGCGTTGGCTTTCGCGCTGCGATTTCCGATAATAGGAAGGACATACCGTACGACACCTTGCAGACGCCCCGGCAACGCACGCCGGGGGGAGGACAGATGGCCCGTTATCTCATCACCGGAATCGCTGGTTTTATTGGCTCCTCGCTGGCCCATGCTCTCGTCGAGCAGGGACATGAAGTCAGTGGCATCGACAATCTCTCGACAGGGACCCTCGACAATCTTGCCGACATTCGCCATGCAATCTCTTTCCAGGAGATGGACCTCCAGAACGTAGCCGGAGTCAAAGCCGCCTGCCAAGGCATCGACTACATCCTCCACCAGGGTGCCCTTGCCTCGGTTCCGCGATCGGTCAAAGATCCCCTCACCTCGCACGAATCCAATATCAACGGAACGTTAAATCTGCTCATCGCTGCCCGCGACGCCAAGGTTCGCCGCATCGTGTACGCCGCCTCTTCTTCTGCATACGGGGACCAGCCGACCCAACCCAAGCAGGAAGACATGCTTCCCCGCCCCCTGTCGCCCTACGCAGTGCAGAAGCTCACATGCGAGTACTACATCCAGTCCTTCTACCGCGCCTATGGCCTCGAAGGAGTCTGCCTGCGCTACTTCAACATCTTTGGCCCCCGCCAGGCCGCGGACTCGCCATACTCCGGCGTTATCGCACAGTTCACCTTCAGGATGATGGCTGGCGAAACCCCCACCATCTTCGGCGACGGCCTCACTAGCCGCGACTTCAACTACATCGACAACGCTGTCAGCGCAAACCTTCTGGCCTGCCTCGCACCCAGCGAAGTCGCCACTGGCCGCGTCTTCAACATCGGCACAGGAAAGAGCCACACCCTCAACGAGGTCTACTCGACCATCGCCGCCCAGATCGGCTTTACCCCCAAACCAAACTACGGCCCAGAGAGAGAAGGCGATATCAAGCACTCTCTTGCCAATATCTCACGCGCTACCGCCGAGCTAGGCTATGAGCCTAAAGCGCACTTCCACGAGGGTCTGCAAAAGACAGTGGCCTGGTATCTCCAAGAGCGGGAAAAGAACCAGACCGCAGCCCTGAAATAGATACAAGGCATCAGTTGTTACGGCCCACCTCGTACAAAAAAGCGAGCATGAAGGAATCCCTTCATGCCCGCCAAAAAATGATCTGTAGAAGGGGAGCCCGGAGGAACACTCCCGGCGTTCCTGCCAGGCTCCGCTCTACAGCTATGGTTAGGCCGCTCGCTTCCGGCGGAACAGGGCGCCGGCAGAGCCGATCAAGCCAGTTCCCAGCAGAAGGAGTGTGTTTGGCTCAGGAGTGGTCTGCACCAAACCAGCGACATCCAGACCCTGAGTGATCGAGCCGCTCTGGTCCACAACGAACGTCAGAAGGTTGAAGCCATCCTGGTTGATCAGCGAGGGAGGAAGGAAAACGCTCTCTTCGCCGCCTACACGACAATTCGGAGGACCGTCGGCGCACTGTACATCGCTGCCGATGGTACCCTCTGGCAGAATCAGAGTGTTGTTAAGGTAGACAGCGGCCGTATCGTCTGCCAGCACCGTAAGCGACCCGGAGTAAGGGAGAGCGCCACCTGTGGTAGTGAAGCTGGTTACATAGGTGTAAAAGCCATTCTCATCGTAAGGGCTAGTTGTGCCGTTTTCGCCGCCCGTCGGACCGGAGTTCGGATCGTAGGAGATCCAGGCAGAGTTGGTAGTGGTTCCGAACATGTCCGTGACACTCAGCGCCGGGGCCCAAATGGTTCCGGGGGAGATCGTCGCAACACTGTTGGGGAACGCAAGCTGACCGCTATTATTGACGCCAGTCGGTTGGAATGCCGGCGTTCCTGCGAAGGTTGCGCTGTAACCCTCGTAAAAGAATCCGCCAGAGTTAGTGGTGATTGGAATAGTGCCTGCGGAGGCATAAGCGCTGGCAACCACCAGAGCCGCTCCAAGTGCAGCAAGTTTTGAGTAAAGCTTCATAAATCCTCCTGAGGGTCTCCGCGTAGAGCGGCTGGTTCCAATTTTTTGCTGCCAAACTGTAATCCTGCAATCGCTTCGCTGAAGCCTGCTCAATGTCCAGTGCCACACGTCCACTCTTCGGACGCCAATGGTCAAGCATTCATGCCAGTGTTGGATGCAGATTCACTGCCAAACGGAATCTTTTATGTCTCAACCACTTAGCTATGCAAAGTTTCGCAAGAGTGAAATATATTGCACATCAACTCAAGCAGTATGAATTTAATTTCCACTCAAATCGCCTACAATTGCACAAAGCACATCCGGGTGCGGTCAGAAATTCCCTTTCGCAGGCATCGGAGTCAAAGTAGCCACCCAACCAGCCAGCTTCGGAAGCCCTTTAGGCTGCCCTTCCCGCTTCATATCGCGTCTCATCCGGTTTGACGCGTATCTCAGGCAGTTCCTCCCGCGGAACCCAAAACCAAAGCGTGACATTGTCGCAAATGAAATGAGGTAAAAGTAGAGAATGCACGTCCCGTTTCACGCGTCGGCGCTCCAAACTCCCCATACGAAGCTCCGACGGCGTATCCCCCGCATCGCTTTCCTGCTCCTGTTTCTCCTGACGAGATCTCTGGTTGCCTTCAGCTCTCCGCTGACCGGCACACTGCTCGACGATGGCTACTACGCCCTTTACAATCTTGACTTTGCAACCGGACACCGCCTCATCCAGCAGTGGATGGCAGCCAATCCGGACAACCCGCTCGGGCCAGCCTCCGATGCCGCCGGTTATATCTTCAACGAGTTCGATCGCCTCGGCGTCCTCGACATCGAGCTCTTCGCCGACGACGACCGCTTCACCTCGCGCAAGCGCCCCGATATCGATCCCGTCCTCAAAAAGGGGTTCAACGACAGCGCCGATCAGGCCGACCGGCTTGCCGACGCCGCTCTCCAACGCAACCCAAAGGACGCGAACGCCTACTACGTCAAGGCCCTTACCTCCGGCATGCGCGCCGACTGGGCTTCCCTGATCGACCGCCATGAGTTCGGCGCCTATCGCTACAGCGAACTCGCCAGCAAATATGCCAAGCAGGCCCTCACCCTCAATCCCACCCTCTACGACGCCAACCTCGCTGTCGGCATCGAAAACTACATGCTTAGCCTCAAGGCCGCTCCCATCCGCTGGTTTCTCGGCATGACCGGCGCCGGCACCAATAAAGAAGAGGGTGTCCGTCTGCTCAAACTCACTGCGGAACACGGCCACTACCTCGCTCCCTTTGCCAAGCTGATGCTCGCTGTGGGTGAGCTACGGGACGGTCGCATTCAGCAGGGCAAAGCCATCCTGGTCGGCCTGTCGCAGGAGTTCCCCAAAAACACCCAGTATCAGCGCCAGATCGCCCGCCTCCACTAACCGATACTCCCCTTCGACAAGAAAATACGTCAAGGATTCCGAAGACACGTGTACCTTTAACTCATTGATTCGCTGCTTCTCTTGAATGCGCTTTCTGTTTGCATATTCGTCATCTCTTCGCCACTGAAAACGTTTCAATCACTCTGCTAGAAGGACTCTCAATCAGCATGCGCATTGCATCCGTCGGAACAGCTTATCCGCCTCACCGGTACTCGCAGGCAGCAATCTCCCAGGCACTTACTGGCCGCTGGCAAGACAGGATGGAAGAGCCGCGCCTCATCAATCGCCTCTTCATTAACTGTGGCGTCGAGTTTCGCAACCTCGTCTTCCCACTCCCAACCTACGCCAATCTCTCCGGCTTCGGCCCCACCAACGACGCATGGATCGTAGCCGCTCTTGAACTCGGCGAAAAAGCTGTCTGCAATGCTCTGGCTCGCGTCAATCTCGGCCCTGAAGATATCTCAGCCATCTTCTTCGCCTCCGTCACCGGCATCTCCAGCCCCACCATCGACGCGCGCCTCATCAACCGGATGCCCTTCCCCACCTCGATCAAGCGCACTCCCATCTTCGGCCTGGGCTGTGTCGCCGGAGCCGCAGGCATCTCGCGAGCCTCTGATTACGTCCGCGCCTTTCCCAATCAGTATGCGCTGCTCCTGTCTGTCGAGCTCTGCTCCCTCACCTGGCAGGACAACGACCAATCCATCGCCAATCTCATCTCCTGCGGCCTCTTCGGCGACGGGGCCGCCGCGGTCATCATTGCAGGCAGCGAAACCACGCTCGCAAAACGCGACGGCTGCACCACCTGTCTCGCCGGCCCACGCGTCCTCGACACCCGCTCCACGTTTTACCGGCACACCGAACACATCATGGGCTGGGAGATCGGCGATCTGGGCTTCAAAATCGTTCTCTCGCCCGACGTCCCCAAGATCGTCCATGAGCATCTCCGAGGAAACGTCGAGTCGTTCCTCGCCGACAATCGCCTCTCCCTCGATGACATTTCGAGCTTCATCTTTCACTCGGGCGGCCCCAAGGTTCTCGAAGCGATGGAGACGACACTCGACCTCCCGCCCAACGCGCTCGAACCCTCATGGCGCAGCCTCCGCGAGGTCGGCAATCTCTCCGCCGCCTCCGTTCTCGCTGTTCTCGAAGATGTTCTCGTCAACTCTCCCGGCGAACCCGGTACCTACAGCATCCTCGCCGCAATGGGACCTGCCTTCTGCTCAGAGCTCGTTCTCCTCAAGTGGTAGCTCCAGCTCTTAGGAGCCAGAACAATATCGGGTCAACTTCTCGTCATCTGTTTGTCATTTGCTTGTAAGCAGCCACTTCTTCCCCTCCCAAGCGGCATCGTACTTTAATGGACGCGCTTTTGGAGGACGCGCCGCTTCTATGCTCCATCGCACTTTAGCAAAGCAACCAGATGTCCTTATCGTCGGCGGTGGCCCGGCTGGTCTGGCCTGCGCCATCGCCTCCGCCAGACAAGGACTGCACGTCGAAGTCATCGACGCCAGAAAACCTCTCCTCGATAAAGCCTGCGGCGAAGGCCTCCTGCCCGGTGCTCTTGAATCGCTCAGCGCCCTCGGCTTCGATCCCAAAAACGACCTGGATCCAACCGAGAGCGCTCTTCTCCACGGCATCCGCTTTATCGGCGACTCCTCATCGAACCACTACACCACCATCCAGTGCGCCTTTCCCGCAAGCCCGGGACGCGGCATCCGTCGCACCGCTCTCCACCAGCTCCTGCTGGAGCGCGCAATCAGCCTTGGCGTTCGCTTCCACTGGGAGAACACCCTGCGCAGCCTCTCCACTGCCAACAACATCGCCGTCGTCACTACCAACTGCCAAACCTTCCGCGCTCGCTACCTCATCGGAGCCGACGGTCTTCACTCCCGCGTCGCCGCCTTTGCCGGACTCGACCGGGGCACGGTCCACTCCCGCCGCATCGGGCTCCGCCAGCACTATGCCATCGCTCCCTGGAGCCGCTTCGTCGAAATCTACTGGAGCAACCATGGCCAGGCCTACGTCACGCCTGTCTCCTCCAGCGAAGTCTGCATCGCCTTCGTTGCACGAGAAAAACCAGCCAGCCCCAGCCAGGCCCTCAACCACTTCCCCGCGCTTCAACGTCACCTCGCCACAGCCCATCCAAACGACGCCCCGCTCGGCTCCATCACCCTCGGACGCACTCTTCCGTGCGTCACCTCCGGCAACATCGCCCTCATCGGAGACGCCTCCGGCTCCGTCGACGCCATCACCGGCGAAGGCATCGCGCTCGCGCTCCGTCAGGCCGCCGCCCTCGCCCTGGCGCTCAAAGCCAACGATCTTGCCGTCTACCAGCAAGCCCATCGCCGCATCCTGCGCCGTCCCACCATCATGTCCCGCAGCTTGCTCCTCATGGACCGCTCTCCAGCCCTTCGCGACTACGCCCTCAACATCTTTCAGCGCAGTCCACGGCTCCTCGAGCGACTCCTCCAGATCCACATCGGCCACTCAACCCCGTTTTTCTTCGGAGCAAAAGGCCTGCTCGAACCCGACTACACCGGCTGACGAGCCAGGCGCCCGCAACCCCTTTTATCCCACACAAAAAACGTGCCTTGAACGCCCCGCCTTTACAGCACCCCGCGCCTCCCTGTAAGTTGAGGCTACCCACTGAGGAAGTTGATCCACCATGAGTGACATCGCCACACGCTGCATTGAAATCATTGCCAAATCGAAGAGCATCCCCGCCGACACCGTCACGCTGGGCAGCACCTTCGACGAGCTCAATGTCGACTCGCTCGACAAGATCAACATCTGCTTCGAGGTCGAGGAGACCTTCAACGTCGAAATCCCCGACGAAGCTCTCGGCACCATCAAGACCGTAGGCGACATGGTCGACGGCGTAACAAAATTAACCTCTGCGCAACCTCCCGCCACCGCCTCCTGACGACAAACCCACAGCCTGCCTGAGTTATAACTGGAGCTGGAAGCACGAGGAATAAAGAGTGAATCGCGTTGTCGTCACCGGCTTGGGCTGCATTACCCCTATCGGCAATACAGTAGAAGACTTCCGCACCGCCCTCTTCGCAGGAACCACCGGCATCTCCCCAATTGCAGCGGTAGACGATGCTCCTGAGGGCCTCCCGGGAGTCCGCTACAAGCAATCCGCCCAGGTCCTCGACTTCGACCCCGCACAACATCTCGCCTCTGGCATCATCGGCGCAACTAACCGCAACGCCCAGTTCGCCATCGTCGCCGCCCGCCAGGCCGCGCAGCAGTCCGACCTGCTCAAACATCACGCCCCCGACGACATCGCTATCATCATGGGCTGTGCCTGCGGAGGCCGCTCCTCCGAGGAGCACGAGGTCAAGGGACTCTACACTCGCGATGCCCGCGCCCATCCTCTCACCATCGTCCGCACCATGGCGTCCTCGGGAGCCAGCAATATCTCCATCGATCTCCGCATCACCGGCCCGACCCTCGACATCTCCACCGCCTGCTCCTCCGGAACCCACGCCATCGGACTCGCCTTCCACATGGTCCGTTCCGGAATGGTCACCGCGGCCATCACCGGCGGCCACGAAGCCCCACTCAGCTTCGGCTTCTACCGCGCCTGGGACTCCATGCGTGTCGTCTCCCCCACGCGCTGCCGCCCCTTCGCCGCCGACCGCGACGGCATGACCCTCGGCGAAGGCGCCGCTATCTTCGCAATCGAAACCCTCGAGTCCGCCCAGGCCCGCAAAGCCACCATCTTCGGCGAGATCGTCGGCTTCGGCATGTCCGCCGACGCCAGCCACATCACCCAGCCGCTCGCCGAGGGAGCAGCCACAGCCATGCGCAAAGCTCTCAAGGACGCAGGCGCTTCACCCGAAGAGGTCGGCTACATCAACGCCCACGGCACCGGCACTCAGGCCAACGACGCCACCGAGGCCGCCGCCATCCATCAACTCTTCGGCCCTCGCGCCTCCCAGATCCCAATCAGCTCCACAAAAGCCCTCCACGGCCACTCCATCGGAGCCACCGGAGCCATCGAAGCTCTCGCGACAATCCTCGCCCTCAAAGAAAAACTCCTGCCTATCAACGCTGGCGTCACCCAGGTCGATCCCGCCCTCAACATCGACGCCATCACCGACACCCCCCGTAACGCCTCCGCAAAACTTGCCCTCTCGAACTCCCTCGCCTTCGGTGGCCTCAACGCCGTCCTCGCCCTCCGCTCCATCGATTAACAAATCGACGAATAGCAAAACAACACAACCCATCGCCCGCCGCGCGTCTCTAAGGAGAAGGCGAACTTCGCTCTGAGAGACACCTCGGCAACACTTATGACGAAAAGACATCTTCAGCTCCTCCCCGTGATCTTGATCCTGATCGCCATCCTCGCCCCAAAACTCAACGCGCAAGCCAAATTCGCAATCTACGGCACGGCCGGCGGCGAAAAGACCGAGATCGGCAACGAATCCTGGACGATCGCCGGGACCTTCGGAGCCTACTACGGCATTACCCGTCTCGGTCCTATCGCCCTCTCCATCGACGGACGCGGTGACCTCTCCCGCAACATGAATAGCGCTCTCTTCGGCCCCCGCGCCGCTTTCGCGCTTCACCACTTCCCCGTCAAGCCCTACTTCGAGATCCTCGGCGGCGTCTCCACTTACAACATCACAAACGACGGCCCCAAGAACTTCACCGACGGCAACTACCGTTGGGTCGGTGGCGTCGACACGACCATCTTCCCCCAGGGAGACTGGCGCATCGACTACAGCTACAGCGGCGGCATCACCCAAAACGACGTCACACGCCATCCGCAGAGCCTGACCTCCGGAATCGTCATTCGCTTCTAATCGGCGCCACGCGCACCCGCGACGCAAGCCGATGTTAACGGCATCCCCCAACCATTGTTTTGCCGGCCAGCCATCCAGCCTCGTCGCGATACCATAGCCAGCAGATGATCTCAGTCCTCATCCTCACCCGCAACGAGCAGCTCGACCTCCCCGCTTGCCTCGCCAGCGTCTCCTGGTCCGACGACATCCACGTCTTCGACTCTCACTCTACCGACGCAACCAGGGAGATCGCCAAAACCGCAGGCGCACAAGTCCACACCCGCGCCTTCGACGACTACGCCACCCACCGCAACGCCGCACTGACGACCATACAGTTCAAACACCCGTGGGTCTTTCTCCCCGACGCCGACGAGCGCCCCACACCCGAGCTCTCCCGCGAGATGCAGCAGCTAGTCCTGGCCGCATCGCAGGACACAGCAGCCTTCCGCGTCCGCCGCCGCGACTTCCTCTTCGACACCTGGCTCAAGCACGCGCAGATCTCGCCCTTCTACATCCGCCTCGTCCGCCCCGAGCGCGCCCGCTACACCCGCGCCATCAACGAAGTCCTCGAAGTCGACGGCCTCATCGCAGACCTGAGCTACCCCCTCGATCACTATCCATTCTCAAAGGGCATCGCACGCTGGGTCGAAAAGCACAACCTCTACTCCACCATGGAGGCCGAACTCATCGTCCGCAACCAGGGATTGCAGAACCCATCGCTCACCAAGGCCCTGCGCGGCCCCGACTTCCACACCCGCCGTCTCCACCAGAAGGCCATCTTCTACCGCCTGCCGGGCCGCCCTCTGATCAAATGGCTCTACATGGTCTTGCTCCGCGGAGCCATCCTCGACGGCGCAGCCGGCCTCACCTACGCCACCCTGCAATCCTTCTACGAGTACCTCATCGTCCTCAAGACCAAAGAACTCCGGCGCGGCGGCGCCTGAATCCTCGCCAAATCTCCCGGAACTAAAGCAGTTTGACCGATGTCACCTTGATCGTGTCGCCATCCACATCGCCGGTAACGTTCACCCGCAGATGGTCCGTCTTGTCCGAAGCCTTCAGTGCTGCCGCCACCTTCGCGTTGCCATTCGCGTCGAACTTCAGAAACTTTTTATCCGCGGTAACAATCCCAAAGCCGCTCTTCTCGCACTTCAGCGCACAGTCGCGAGTATGCGAATCCGCGTCCGCAGCCACTTGCTTCGAGCAGGCCACATCCACCACCGAAACATTATTGAAGCTGGCGGCCAGAGCGGGCGTCGCCATCAGCCCGAGCGCCAGAAGGGAAGCAAGCATCTTCATCATAATTCTCCGTTTCCTTGATTTATCCGTAACCGGAACCGCAACGTCAAGCCGAAGCCATCGAACGAAAGAAAGCCTCAGCCGACAGCCAATCCTATGCCTCGCCTCCGCGGCCAGTCCAGTCTCAGATGATGATTTCTGCTTTTTTATCTCTTCTCTCTAGAATGGCCACTTCCAATTCGTAATCTCTTTCTTATCGATCCCGTTCTCATGCGCGTAGTTCACGCTCTCGATAATCTGGCCCTTCAGCCACTCCTTCAGATGAGCCGCCGTCGACTGCAGCCTCGGCACCCGATCGATCACATCGATCGCCAGGTCGAACCGGTCGATCTGATTCAAAATCGCCAGTTCCAGCGGTGTATTGATATTTCCCTTCTCCTTGTACCCGCGCACATGGAAGTTGTCATGGTTCGTTCGCCGGTACGTCAGCTTGTGAATCATCGAAGCATACGCATGGAAGTTGAAGATCACCGGCTTATCCTTTGTGAACAGTCCGTCGAACTCCCGCGACGAAAGACCATGCGGATGTTCCTCCTCCGGCATCAATCGGAAAAGATCCACCACATTCACAAACCGTATCTTCAAATCCGTGCAATGCTCCCGCAGAATCGCCACCGCCGCCAGCGCCTCCGCCGTAGGAATATCGCCCGCGCAAGCCATCACCACATCCGGCTCCTGCCCCGCATCGGTACTGGCAAAGTCCCATATCCCGATGCCCTTCGTGCAATGCTTCACCGCCGCATCCATATCCAGATATTGCAGGTGCGGAGCCTTATCCGCCACAATCACATTCACGTAGTTCGTACTCCGCAAACAGTGGTCCGCAACGCTCAACAGACAATTCGCATCCGGAGGCAGATAGATCCGCGTCACCGCCGGGCTTTTGTTCGACACCACATCCAGAAAACCCGGGTCCTGGTGCGTAAATCCGTTGTGGTCCTGCCGCCACACCAGCGACGTAATCAGCAGATTGATCGACGAAACCGGCGCCCTCCACCGCAACTCCAGCTTGCTCTTCTCCAGCCACTTCGCATGCTGGTTGAACATCGAGTCGATGATGTGGACAAACGACTCATACGTCGAAAAGAACCCATGCCGCCCCGTCAGCACATACCCCTCGAACCATCCCTCCAGCGTGTGCTCGCTTAACATCTCCATTACGCGGCCATCAGGAGATATCTCCGTCCCATCCGCATCCTCCGGCAGAATCTCCTCCATCCACGTCTTCTCGCTCGCCTCGTAGATCACCTGCAGCCGGTTCGAAGCCGTCTCATCCGGCCCAAACACACGGAAGCTCGTCATATTCCTCTTCATCACATCGCGCAAAAATCCGCCCAGCACAAACGTCGGCGAAACCTCAACCTGCCCCGGCTTCTTCACCTCAACCGCATACTTGCGAAAGTCCGGCATCTCCAGCGGCTTTAGCAGCAATCCACCATTCGCATGAGGATTCCCCGTAATCCTCTTCGTCCCCCTCGGAGCCATCTCGCGCAACTCCTCGATCAACCTGCCCTGCGCGTCAAACAACTCCTCCGGCTTATAGCTCTTCATCCACTGCTCAAGCTGCTTCAAATGCTTCGGATTCGTCTTCACCTCAGGCAGCGGAATCTGGTGCGCCCGCCAGAATCCCTCCACCTTGTGCCCATCCACCTCCTTCGGCCCCGTCCATCCCTTCGGAGTACGCAGCACAATCATCGGCCACCGCGGCCTCTCAGCCTTCGCCGCACTCCCCTTCCGCGCCTTCGCCTGAATCTCGCGAATCTCCAACACACATCGTTCCATCACCTCCGCCATCAAACGATGCATCGTCGCCGGATCATCTCCCGCCACCACATACGGCGTCCACCCATAACCCTTCATCAGCCATTCCAACTCCTCGTCGCTGATCCGTGCCAGCACCGTCGGGTTCGCAATCTTGTACCCATTCAAATGCAACACCGGCAACACTGCGCCATCGCGCACCGGATTCAAAAACTTATTCCCATGCCAACTCGTAGCCAGCGGCCCAGTCTCCGCCTCGCCATCCCCCACCATCACCGTCACAATCAAATCCGGATTATCAAAAGCCGCGCCAAACCCATGCGACAAGCTATACCCCAGCTCCCCACCCTCATGAATCGACCCTGGAGTCTCCGGCGTGCAGTGGCTTCCAATCCCACCTGGAAACGAGAACTGCTTGAAAAACTTCTGCATCCCAGCCTCATCCTCGCTCTTGTCGGGATAAACCTCCGAGTACACACCCTCCAGATAACAATTCGACAGCGTCGCAGGAGCCCCATGCCCAGGCCCTGAAAGAAAGATCACATCCAACCCATACTTCCGGATCAGCCGATTCAAATGCACCCACGTAAACGACTGCCCTGGGTCCGATCCCCAATGCCCCAGCAATCTGTTCTTAATATGTTCAGCCTTCAGCGGACGCCGCAGCAGCGGATTCTCCACCAGATACAACATTCCCGCAGAAAGGTAATTGCAAGCCCTCCAGTAAGCATCCATCTTCCGCAACTCATCCGCAGACAGAGCCTGCGAACTCAACCTCTTTTCCTTGCTCGACGCCCTGGCCACGCTCTTCATAGACAACTCCTTTTGCGTAAAGTGTGAATGGAAATTGAATCATCAATAATTTGTCACTAAAAAGGTACTAATTCTGAGGCCGAGCCATACGGCCGACATGCACGGCAATCATCCAGTCCTCTTTCGCGGGAACCACAAACACCATCGGTGCTGAGTCAGATGCATTGAGACGCCGAATGGCATCGCCCGTCGCCTCATTCAGCGCAGAATTAATCGAAATTCCAAAACTCTCCATCCCACCCAGAATCTCCGCCCGCGACCGCGCATCATTCTCTCCAATCCCGCCCGCAAACACCACGGCATCCACCCCGCCCATCAGTGCGATAAACCCACCCACGGCTTTCTTCACACTCCGCGTAAAGATCTCCACTGCGAGCCGTGCCCGCGCATCGTCTTTCACCACTGCCCCCCGCACCGCCTTCATGTCATTCGGCATCCCCGACAACGCCACCATCCCCGAATCATGATTCAGTATCCTTTCCAGCGCGCTCGCCCCATCACCCTTCATCCTTCGAAGCAGAAAAAGCACCAGCCCCGGATCGAGATCGCCCGGCCGAGTCCCCATCACCACCCCACCCGTCGGCGTCAACCCCATCGTCGTATCGACCGAGCACCCATCCACAACTGCCGTCACGCTGCACCCACTCCCCAGGTGCGCAATCACCATCCGCCGCGGAAACGGAATCCCATTCTCCGCCCGCAACTGCCGAACAATCGACTCGCAACTCAACCCATGAAACCCATATCGCCGCACGCCAGGCTCGCGATACTCCACCGGAATCGGATAAGTGGTCGCCGCAGCCGGCATCGTCTCGTGAAACACCGTATCAAAACACGCATAGTGCCCCACATTCGGAAACCGCCTCATCATCTCCCGGATCACCGCAATCACCGCCGGATCATGCAGCGGCGCAAACTCCACCGCCTCCTCAAGATCCTTCATCACTGCATCGTCGATCCGAACGTGCCTGTCCAGCTTCGGCCCCGGATGAACCACGCGATACCCCACCGCCTCAAACTTAGGAAGCCCCGCCCCACTCACCGCATCCACAACCAGACCGATAGCCTCAACCGAACTCTCAGCCTTCACCTCCGCTCGCCCGCCGCTCAGATCCCGCCCACTCGCATCGCGAAATTTAAACCGCGACGTCGACCCGCCAATCCCCGTCACTTCCCCCTCGTACAAAGATCGAGGCTCACCCTTGTCCGCCTCAAACAGCGAAAACTTGATCGAAGAAGATCCGCTATTAATCACCAGTATGTGCACAGTGCGTCCTCAGTCGATCCCGCTGCCCCTACGTTACACCGCTCTCACCAGCCGCAGATAAATTCCCCTAAAACCCGACTCCATTCCCATCCATGTCGCGCAGTTGTCTCGCGATTGTAAAAAGATAGAACCATCTCGCTCTTCCATGTCTGCGCCATAACAGCAAGTCATAAACTCAAAGCAGCGCAGAGTAGCTCGCCCCGAAGCGTAGTCTCCCAAGACCACGCGCATCGCCGGCGCACCTCCCATGACGACCGCCCTCTACCAGCTATCGGACTCGACGACCGCAACAGACCGCAGCGGCTTTCTACTTCTGCCCTCGCTGATCGGTTTCATCTTCGCCAGCCGCATCTGCCTCACCGTGCTCTGGTTTCAGGACGAGCCCGAAACCGCCTCCGCCCTCTCCGTCGCTATCAGTCTCACCCTGTTCATCGCCGCCGCGCTCTCAACCATCGGCAGCAAACCCTCCATACCCACCTCCGCCTTCCGCAACCCTACCCTGCGCTGGATCGCCGCCTTCCTCGCCGCCAATCTCCTCAGTCTGTTCTGGACTGCCGGCCCTCTGGGACCAGCCGCAAGCTATTGGGTCGCATGGCTCGCCGACATCGGCACCATCTGGTTCGTTCTGCGCGTCAATCCTGCCGCAGACCAGGGCAACGCTGTTATGAAAGGCTATATCTGGGGAGCCTGCATCGTTGCCATCGTCGCCTGGTGCCTCCCCGCCCTGCCCGACCTCAGACTCGGAGACGAATCCTTCTTCCATCCCAACCTCATCAGCATGATCTTCGTCTTCGGAATCCTGATGGCCTTCTATCTCGCCCACAAGGAGCCTAACTGGCGATGGCCTGCCTTCTGGCTCACCCTCACCCTCATCCGAACGATCAGCAAAACCTGCATCGCCGCCTTTTGCGTCGCCATGATCTTCTATCTCTTCAAGGATGTGGCCATGACGCGAGCCACCAAGATCAAAATCACCATCGCAGGACTGATCATTGTCGGCTCACTCACCGGCCTGCTCGCGAGATACGCCGATAACTACACCGAGAGCGTCGACCCCGCCACCCTCACCGGCCGCACCGTCATATGGGCCGTAACCAGCGACCTCGCAATCGAGAAGCCCATCCTCGGCCATGGCTTCTACGCCTATCGCTTCGTCGTCCCTCCCTTCGGAACCTTCGAGGCGACACACGCCCACAACGAAATCCTTCAGCAATTCTTTGCCCTCGGAGCACTCGGCGTCGTCCTTGTCGTCGGTCTCTACTGGGTGATCTTCCGTCAGATTCGCCGCGCTCCCCCTTCCACCCTGAAGACCTTTGCCGCTACCGTTCTCGTCTTTGCGCTCGTTCACGGAATCACGGACACCCTTCCCTTCGACCTCTCCTTCCTGCTCTGGCTTATGGCCATGTTCTCCATTCTCCTCGCCGCTCAATCCGCGCAGCCTCTTCCGCCAGCCGCCATCGCCGATCCCATCGACCACGAATTCATCGGTTAGATCATCCCCGGCCCCTCCGTCAACACCATCCGAGCTGTTGATACAGTAGTGCCACAGGAGCCAGCGCGTTGCCCCAGCTCTCGCAACAGCCTTCCCGCCGAATCGTCAGCATCCAGGTCTGTCGCGGACTCGCCGCACTCCTCGTCGTCCTCACCCACATTCACGGCATAGAAGAGACTCACTTCGCCTCCCATCATCTGCGCCTCTTCGGCTACGGAGATATCGGCGTGGACATCTTCTTCGTCATCAGCGGCATCGTCATCGCCGCCGTCACCGCCGGAAAATTCGGCAGCCCCCACAACGCCGCCGTCTTCCTCTATCACCGCCTCGCCCGCATCTTTCCAATCTTCTGGCTCTACAACACCCTCTCGCTCCTCGCCAACCATCTCGCGCCAATGGCAGACAACATTCCCCAACGCTCCTTCAATCTCCTGCCTTCTTACCTCCTCATCCCAACCAGCCTCCCCATGCCACTTCTTCAAGGCTGGACCCTCAGCTTCGAGGTCTACTTCTACTTTGCCGTCACCTTGCTCCTCCTCGTCCCCGAACGCATTGCACCCTGGCTCTTAGGTCTATGGGGCATCGCCGTCGTCGCGCTGAAACTCCACATCGGCCTCTCCCCGTCACCCATCGTCACTCTCCTCATCAACCCCTCCGTACTCGAATTCCTCGCCGGATACGCCCTCTTTCATCTCTATCGCCGCTCCCGCCTGCATCCTGCCGCAGGAATTCTCCTTCTCACCGCCGCCTTCCTCTTACTCGTAGCGATCATCTTCCACGACAACCCAGTCGCAATCGTCAACGACCCCTGGAAACGCCCCTTCCTCTACGGAACCTTCTCCATCCTCCTCCTCTTCGGAGCACTCGAACTCGAACGCTCCCGCATCATCCGCTATCTCCCGCTCTTCAACTCCATCGGAGACTGGTCCTACTCCATCTATCTCTCGCACGTCCTCGTCCTCGCCGTCATCGCCCGCATCATCGAGCGTCTCCTGCCTCACCCAACCGCCATCTTCGCAATCCTTCTAATCGGCCTTCCCGCAGTCATCCTCGTCGGATACCTAAGTTACACCTTCATCGAGAAGCCCCTCCTAACCCTCCTCTACAAACCCGTTTCATCCCCCCAAACCCCGGCAAAACAATCCGCATAACCCAAAAGTCACACTCAGCCCCAATACAAAATTCCCCGCTTCCCACTAAACTCAATTCATGTGTGGAATCGTCGGTTATATCGGACCTCAGCCTGTCGTCCCCGTCATCATTGAAGGTCTTCGCCGCCTCGAATACCGCGGCTACGACTCCGCCGGCATCGCCGTAGCCGGTGGCCCCGAAGGCCTCGCCCTCCGCCGAGCTCCCGGCAAACTCCGCAACCTCGAAGTCGCCATCGCCGACTCGCCCCTCCACGGCTCCTTCGGCATCGGACACACTCGCTGGGCCACGCACGGCCGCCCCACGGAAGAAAACGCCCATCCCCACCGCGACGGATCCGGCACCCTCGTCGTCGTCCACAACGGCATCGTCGAAAACTATCTCTCTCTCAAAAACTCCCTCATCGCCAAAGGCCACAAGTTCGTCTCCGAGACCGACACCGAGATCATCGCCCACCTCATCGAAGACGAACTCAACATGGCCGCAACTGCGCAGCGAAACGGCGCGACAAATAAAAGTTGTCATCCTGACCCTGAGCCTTTCGAAGGGGAAGGACCCCCGCATCTTGCTCGTAGCACCACAGACTCCCCTGAAGCCAACACCGCCGAAGCCGTCCTCACCCTAAAATCAAAACCCGCAATCCCGTTAGAAGAAGCCGTCCGCCGCGCCGTCAAGCGCATCACCGGAGCCTTTGCCATCGGCGTCCTCTCCGCGCACGAGCCCAACAAGCTCGTCGCCGCCCGCATGGGACCGCCCGCCGTCATCGGCATCGGCGACGGCGAGTTCTTCCTCGCCTCCGACGTCCCCGGCATCCTCCACCACACCCGCAACATCCACTTCCTCGCCGACGGCGAACTCGCGATCCTCACCAAAGAAGGCGTCACCCTCACCGACTTCGAAGGCGCACCCATCCCATTAAAAGTCCAGCGCATCACCTGGGACCCCATCCAGGCCGAAAAAGCCGGCTACAAGCACTTCATGCTCAAGGAAATTAACGAGCAGCCCCGAGCCATTCGCGACACCACCCTCGGCCGCGTCTCCCTCGAAACCGGCAAAGTCTTCCTCGAAAAACTCGATATCACCGACGCCGAAATCCGCAAAGCCAGTCAGATCACCATCGCCGCCTGCGGCACCAGTTGGCACGCTGGCCTCGCCGGTAAGTTCATGATCGAGCGCCTCGCCCGCCTACCCGTCGAAGTCGACTACGCCTCCGAGTACCGCTACCGCGACCCCATCGCCGACCCCCACGCCATCGGCCTCCTCATCACCCAGTCCGGCGAAACCGCCGACACCCTCGCCGCCCAGGCCGAGCTCATCGCCAAAGGCTCAAAAACCCTCGCCATCTGCAACGTCGTCGGCGCCGCCGTCACCCGCAAAGCCAACGGCACCCTCACCACCAACGCCGGCCCCGAGATCGGCGTCGCCTCCACCAAGGCCTTCACCGCGCAACTCACCGCGCTCTTCGTCCTCGCGCTCCACCTCGCACAAGTCCGCGGCACCATCACCGACGCCGAGTCCCTCAAGCTCGTCGACGAGCTCAGCAAGATCCCCGGCAAGCTCGACGCCATGCTCAACCTCAACGCCGTCGGCGCCTCCGGCACCTCTGAGGGAGTCGCCGCCCCGCGAAATAATGCCGTCAGCCTCAGCGGAGCGCGCAGCGCGCAAAAGCCTGCCCTGAGCGGAGTCGAAGGGAACGACCCCGATAGCTCCCGCACCATCACAACTGGCGGCGCCTTTCAGCCACCTTACTCCGGCCCCGACCGCCGCAGCCGAGCCCGCCAGCCCCTCACCACCCAGTGCGAAGAACTCGCCCGCCTCTTCCACACCGCAAACGACTTCCTCTTCCTCGGCCGCGGCATCCACTACCCCATCGCCCTCGAAGGCGCCCTCAAATTAAAAGAGATCAGTTACATCCACGCCGAAGGCTACCCCGCCGGCGAGATGAAGCACGGCCCCAACGCCCTCATCGACGAAACCCTCCCGGTAGTCTGCATAGCCACCAAGGACCCCAACGACCCAAGCAGCGTCCTTAAATACGAAAAGACCTTAAGCAACATCCAGGAAGTAACCGCCCGCAGCGGCCGCGTCATCGCCATAGCCACCGAAGGCGACAAAGAAATAGCCCAGCTAGTCGAACAAACCATCTACATCCCCCAAGCCCCCGAACTACTCCTACCCATCCTCGAAGTAGTCCCCCTCCAACTCCTCGCCTACCACATAGCCGTCCGCCGAGGCTGCGACGTAGACCAACCCAGAAACTTAGCCAAGTCCGTGACGGTGGAATAGACGACTGAAATTCAATTGAGTCCTTGGTAACGGACAACAATATCGAGAATCGCACAATATTATCCAGAACTGCACAACATTTAAGTACAAATTGGGTACATACGCTTCCCACAGCTCGCAGCCGGTTTCGCTATGTCCGCGTAATGGGCATGCGTAGTGTCGGTTTTGCCCGCCTCGCCATATTACGAAGCAGATGACTTCGTGGTCGCATGCGGCTGAAAGGACAGTCTGATTGAGACCCTGCGTCGCTCGATCGCCCTCGGGCTCGAACATGAGATGCAGGAGGGGAATACCAAAAATGGACCGTCGCACCTTTTCGACGCGGCTTTCTAAAGTGAACTCCCCTATTTGGACTTTTGAACCGATGTATGGCGCCCATTGGAGGACGCCGTACATGACCGAGTTCGAACTCGTCTTTGCAGTGGCTAACCTACTGAGACATTTCGGAGATTCTAGCAAGGGTGCCGATGGTAGAGTGAGCTTCGCTGGGCAACGGGGTTCCGGCACAGCGCCGAAAGCCTTTGTTGCGTCCATGTGTTCGGTGGCCAACCACCACGAAGCCACGGCAGGCAGAGTTCTCGATCTGAGCGGTGTAAAGGCGCGAAATGGGCATTTCTTGGATGTAACTATCCGGCATCGACGCTCACGGTTGCGGAGCTGTCATTGAAAGACAGAGTGATGAGCGAACTCGGAAATTGCAATCACGGCAGGATGCTTCAGTCTACGGTCCAAGGAAATAGCATAGAAACTCGCTACGATGTCCCGCGTCCTCCCGAGAACTGAAAGACCATACTGACGCTTGATCTGCACCTCCGTAGGCGTCGGTGCGGCGAACGCTCCGACTGCAGCTTCGCTAAACACTGCGGCTAGGGCGCTATCTTCAAATTCTCCGACGATCAATGGACGCACTTTTTGGACTTCGAGCCAATGTTCCAGTGAACGTCGAAGGTCTGTGTTGTCGGCAGGCATAAGAAACGGGAGACCGTCGAGACATTTGGGAAAACGAGCCTTGATATTCTTTGCCAACTTCGGGTGGGCAAAGAAGGTCAGTCCAGATTGACCTAAGAGGTGGGTGAATGCTTGGATGCGGAGCGAAGGATCGAGTGGGGCATCCGAAATTACTAAATCGACCTCGTGAATTGCGAGTTGTGCAATGAGTTTGTCGGGATCTCCTTCACGGCATACCAAGCGGATCGGATCAGGTAGTTTGAGCGCGGGCAGAAGCAGGCGGTAGACGATCATCTTGGGTACCACGTCCGCGATTCCAAGCGTGAAACGATTCATGCGGCGCGGAGTACGTCCACTCAAAACATCTGTCATCTCCCGCCCACGCGAGAAGATGTCTTCTGCATACTCATAGGCGACGCGACCGGCATCGGTCAGGACAAGGTTCCTGCCTTCCTTTTCGAACAGCTTTATCCCAAGAGACTGTTCGAGGCTGCGAATTTGTTCGCTCACTGTCGGAGGCGCCAATCGCAATGCCTTGCTTGCTTTGGCAATGCTGCCGTCGCGGGCAACTGTCCAGAAGTAAAACAGGTGATGATAATTAAGCCATTCCATCGCTCGCCTCCCCGAGTGTCACGCTCAGCGCGGTCATTCGGATTACGTTTCCCCGCCCGAATTTGCACACTCGGAGATTTCCTAGGTATATCAGGTAATCATTCGGTTATCCCGAATGGTCAAAGTCCATTTTATCTAATGGACACAGACCCCACCAATTATTTACAAACGATCTTGCCTGCTCTTGTGTCGTACAAGCGAGTTCGGTCAGCAAGGATTTTATGGACACGTCATGCAAAAAGGAGCCTCCGAGTCGCTCGGAGGCGATTGACTCCTTGCGTGTCGCCAGTTAGTGACTGATTTCTGTCAGCATCCCTCACTCGCGCACGCGGAGTCGTTCTAACACGAAATCCGGCGAGTGGGAGATTTTCTCCTACCCTCCAAAATCTTTTGTCATCCGCAACGGCGGACAACGCGCGTGTTCGCAGTGTTGTGCCCATCTGTGCGGTGAGGAGGAATCATGTTTCAAGGAAATGACTGGACGCTTCGGCGCGTATGGGTTCCCGCCCATGACGGTCTTAACGCGCCTCTATCGGCCATCTGGATCAACACGCCGCAACGCACTTCACTATCTCACGTAAGCGCAGTGGCCACTCAAGCGGAGGGGGATTCGTGGGCCTGTGCTGCGTAACCAACATTGAAGCGGAGGTTTGCTCATGAGCGTCATGGAACAATCTCCGATGAACCCGCCACACATCGTTGTTAAGCGTAGATGGCAGCAACAACTGCTCACGTTCCTGCTGGTCTTTGGCCCCGGCCTGATCGTCATGGAAGCAGACAATGACGCAGGGGCCGTCTCCACCTACATGCAGGCTGGTGGTCAGTACGGCCTGCACCTTCTGTGGCTGCTGGTCGTGCTGCTGCCTATCTGCTACTTCATTCAGGAGATGGTTGCTCGTCTCGGCATTGCGACGGGTAAAGGCCATGCCGCGATGATCTACGAGCGGTTTGGCAAGTGGTGGGGACACTTTTCACTGCTTGACCTGCTCGTGGTCAACTTCCTTACGCTTATCACGGAGTTCGCCGCGATCTCGCTTGCGCTGAGTGCGCTCGGCATCAGTCCTTACATCTCAGTACCCGTCTCCGCTGTTGGTTTGACCCTGATGGTTGTGACGGGAAGTTATCTGCGTTGGGAACGGATCGTCATTGCGCTCTGCCTGATGGATTTGACCTGGTTCGTCCTTGCCTTCAAGGTGCATCCACATTGGGCGACCGTTGCCCACAACTCCATCGTTCCGACGATGCCAGCGGGAGGCATCACCGGCAGTCTCGTGTTCCTTGTGATCGCCATCGTCGGTACAACCATCGCCCCCTGGCAACTCTTCTTCCAGCAAAGTTGCGTGGCCGAGAAGCGGCTCCGCTTCGCCGATCTGAGATGGGCGCGGCTGGACACGCTGATCGGCGCAACCTTTACCGTCTGTGTTGCCGGCGCGATGATGCTGGTTGGGAACTACGGCTTTGAGCATAGGATCGCATTCCAGGATCCAGCACAGCTCGCCCTGGCTCTCGGCCTGATTGCCGGCAACTTTGTCCGTAATGGCGTTCTACTGCTGATGGTCAACGCCGCCGTGCTGGGAACGACGGCCATCTCGCTCGCGAGCGCATGGGCTTATGGCGAGGTGAAAGGTTGGGAGCATTCCCTGCACAAGAAGTTATGGGAGGCCCCCGGGTTCTATTCAACCTACATCGCGTGTGTCGGAGCGGCTGCAGCCATCGTGCTGATTCCTCATGTGCCGCTGCAACTCGTCATTATCAGCGTGCAGGTGTTCGCGGGCCTCATCCTGCCCTCCGCCATCATCTTTCTTCAACTGCTGCTCAATGATCGGGAGTTGCTCGGCGATCGCTGGGTCAACCGGCCATGGAACAACTACATCAACTGGACGATCATCGTCGTTCTCTTTGCCCTGTCGCTGCTGCTCGCGGCGCAGGTGATTCTTCCAAACTTTTTTCAGTAGAGAGGTGATTCATGGCAACCATGGGAGTAACCCCGGATATAAGCGAATTCCGCGTTGTCCATCCACTGGATGACGTTGCAGAACAGAAGTGTTCTGCGGAAGGGCTTGGCAAGATTCGCATGACACGAGCGGTCCGCATCTCGCTCGGGGTTTTGCGGGCGTACCTGATTTTGATGACGCTGATGCTCAGCTACCACGTCCTCGATCTCTCGGGCCTTCTGCACAGGATTCACTAACCACGTTGCAATACGAAGGAGGAAGTATGGACGACCCCGTTCCAAGTGAGCCTCCGCCTAGCCGGAGGCTGGCGGCAATCCCTCTCTGAGCACGACATCGCATGATGCTCTCCGCTCGCAGCAGGGGTTCTCCGCTTACTGCGCGGGCTTATTAAACGAAGCTCCGTAACAACTGAGTGACTGCGTTTCAGACAGACGCAGACGCAAGACTCACTGGCGAGCCGGATGGCGGCTCCGCCCAGAACGGTAGACGTGTGCCTGGATGGCTGAACGCGCTACACCGGAGACTACGATGTATCACCGCAAACTGATCGATACTGCCTGGACGTATAACGTAATTATTCGCGCCGAAGATGGGCCGCAGAAGTCTCGCGGATGGAGAGCTCTGCTCGATACGCTACTGGTTCCACGCTGTTTCATTGCCGCTCTCGTTCTGTTCGCAATGCTGACGACTCATTCTGCCCATGCTCAAGCGGGAAGCGGCAGGATCGCAGGATCGGTGAAAGACGCGACCGGAGCCCTCATCTCCGGCGGCAACGTCACGCTGGTCAATGCTGCGACCGGGGCGACACAGAAGACGACCAGCAATGGAGAGGGAGTCTTCAACTTTCCCGTCGTTTCAGTCGGACAGTACGAGATCGACGTGACAGCGGACGGTTTCAACCCCTACCGGCAGACCCAAAATCTGAAGATCGACGTAAATACCGCTTTGGCTATTGACGTGGTGTTGAACGTGGCCGATGCAAGCCAGACAGTCAATGTGATCGAAAATACAGCGGAGGTCCACACGACCGATACGCAGGTCGGACAGACCATAGAAAGCAAGCAGGTGGTCGATATTCCACTCAATGGACGGAGCTATACCGACTTGCTCGCAGTGCAGGCTGGTGTCTCACCGATAACGACCAGCGGCGCGGGCAATACCAGCTCTGGTGGGGGATTTGGCACAGTGCCCGCCGCAGGCGAGGCCAACACTGGTCAGTTTTCCATTCATGGCCAGCGTGAGTCCGACAACGCCTACTACCTCAACGGCGCAAGCGTGCAGGAGACCATCGGCCAGCAGGCCGGGATCATCCCGAATCTCGACTCGATCGCCGAGTTCCGCATTCTTTCGAGCAACGTCGATGCCGAGTACGGCAGCTTCACCGGCGGCATCATCAATGTCGTCACCAAGGCCGGCACGAACAACTTTCATGGCAATGTCTTCGAATTCTTCCGCAACACCCATCTGGACGCGCGTAACTACTTCTCTCCCGAGCGTGCGGCCTTCCATCAAAATCAGTATGGCGGCACCTTGGGAGGGCCAATTTGGAAAAAGAAGATCTTCTTCTTCGCCGATTACCAGGGACAACGGCAGGTCCAGGGTATCGAGACTGGCCTTGTCAACGTGCCTTCGATGGAGAATCGAAGCGGCAACTTTGGTTCTGCATCGGCATTTACGGGAACAGTCAACGGGCCTTATCTTGCCCAGATCTTGACTCAGCGTCTCGGCCATCAGGTCACGCAAGATGAGCCATTCGCGCAGGTTTTTCCCAACGGCATCATTCCACAAAACGCGTGGGGTACAGCGCCTACACGGATGCTCCAGTACATTCCTATGCCCAACGTTGGCCTGAACCAGTTCTCAACTGGTGCATACAAAGAGCGTATTAACGACAACAAGGCCGCGGGCCGGGTGGATTTCAATTCGTCGCGCTTCGGCACTTCGTCCATCTATTACTTCAACGACCGCTATAACCTCGATAACCCGTACCCCAGTGGACTTGGCGGAGCCACGCTTCCAGGCAACGGCTTTGCTTATGACGCAGCATCCTTTGGAGTCGACCAGACTCTCGTCTTCAGCAACATCCGTACCTTCGGCGCGAAGACGGTCAACGAGGCCCGCTTCGGCATCACGCGTCTCGACAACAAGATCGGCGAGCCAGTAGGTGGAGTTGGCGTTAGCCTCGCCGATCAGGGTATTCAGGCTGGCGGTGAGGGCATCGTCCAGGGCTTTCCTTCACAGGCTGGCGTAGAAGGGATCTTCTTCAATGGCTTTTCCATCGGGACCAACCCGTTCTCGCTCGCGCAAGTGAACAGCACCTACGACCTCTCCGACTCCCTTTCGCGCACGGTCGGTAATCATACCTTCAAGTTCGGTGGACTCTATATCTGGTATAGGGTGAAGCAGGCCCCTAACCTCGTTGCCAATGGAACATATTCCTTCTTCGCGTCTGGCAATCAAACCACAGGGAACGATTACGCAGACTTCCTGCTGGGCCTGCCGGACTTCTATTCGCAACAGTCTTCGCCGACATTCTATGAGCGAGCTGCGAACAGCGATCTATTCGCACAGGACAGCTACCGTGTACGCCCAAACCTGACTATTAACTACGGCATTCGTTGGGACTACGTCACGCCCTGGGCAGAGAAGTATCACCAGACGACGACCTTCGTGCAAGGGGCGCAATCGGAGACGTTTCCCGGCGCTCCGCTCGGCTATCTTGTGCCTGGTGATGTACTGCCGAATGGACATAAGATACCCGATGGCATCGCTCCAACGCCGCTCGACAACTTCTCGCCGCGCTTTGGGCTGGCGTACTCACCGGATGTCTCCGAAGGCTTTCTCGGGGCACTTACAGGCGGTCCAGGCAAGACAAGCATTCGGCTGGGAGGAGGAAGGTTCTTCACCTCACCCCAGGGCCTCACCGTCGCCTATCCAACCGGCAATCCGCCGTATGGGCTGACCTACACCAGCCCGGAGTCTCCGATCATGGAGACGCCCTTCGTTGGCGCACTCACAGGCACACAGTACCTCCAGCAATTTCCCGTGCAAGTGCCCTCCTATAAGGTCTCAACCACCAACCCAGACAATAGCGTGGACTGGAGCCGCTACTTTCCAATCAGCGGGGCGGGCAGTGTCTATTACTTGAACAAAACCGGCTACGCGATGCAGTACAACCTCATCATTGACAGGCAGATTAGCTCAAATTCGCTGCTAAGTATCGGCTACATCGGCTCCCTTGGCAGACACCTGCTGACGGTTCACGACGCCAATCCAGGCATCCCCGCTCTATGCCTCGGTCTGAGTCAGCCATCGGAGGTCGCCCACGGCTCGCCGACGTGTGGGCCTTTTGAGGAAAATCTCGTCTACACGCGACCGGATGGCACAGTGGTCAATGGGACGCGCAGTCCCTTCCCCAATCAGATTGGGACCGATGCTTACTACCAGAACATGGGCAACTCGAAGTACAACGGACTCGAAGTGACCTTCAAGCGCACCACCGGGCCGCTGACTTTCCTTGCAAGCTACACCTACTCGAAATCCTACGATCAGACCTCGAACATCCAGGAGCAGGTCGATCCATACGACTATCACCGACTCGATGGCATCTCGGCCTTCGACCTCAAACACAACTTCGTTGTCAGCTACAACTATGAGCTGCCGGTCGCTCATTTCCTTCACCCCAGTCGCCTTACCAGCGGGTGGGCGCTCTCCGGAGTTACTCGCTTTTCCACGGGAGTGCCGGTGACGTTTGCGGCCCAAAGCGACAACTACCTGGTGCAGGTACAGAACAATGGTGTCAACGCTACGAGCATCGATATGCCCCAGTACGACGGCACAGGGTACAACATCAACCGCAACCCGCGTAAGAGTAAATTGCTTTTCAACTCTGACGCATTTCGTCCGAATGCACTCGGAACGCAGGGTAACTCCAAGCGCCGCGACTTCTACGGTCCCGGCATCGACAACTTCGACATGGCGCTGCACAAGGTGACGAACTTCACCGAATCTCGTTCACTTGAACTGCGTCTCGAAATGTTCAACGTCTTCAATCATGCACAGTTCGATGGCGGAAACTCCGTCGATGGCAACATCGGCGATCAGATCATTGGTCCCGGAGGCAGGGTAGACCCTGCCAATCCAGGCAGTTTCGGGACAGTTACCAAAGCTGCCGATCCACGCATCGGCCAGATCGCAGCAAAGTTCCGGTTCTAGTGGAAGGAGGGAGGCTAACCCGCCTCCCTCCTCCTTTCAAGCCACCTGAACGGAGAGAGACATGATCGGAATCAGCACACTTCATTTCGCCATTCGCTTGTTGCTCGCAATTGCAATGGGAGCGACAGTTGGTTTGGAGCGGCAATGGCGGCAGCGCATGGCCGGCACACGCACCAATGCGCTCGTTGCCGCAGGAGCTGCGGCTTTCGTCATGTGCGGATTGCTACTCGACAATGATCCGTCGGCTAGAGGTCGTATCGTCTCTTACGTCGTCTCGGGAGTGGGCTTTCTTGGCGCAGGGGTCATCTTTAAAGATGGCGCCAACGTGCGCGGATTAAACACTGCCGCGACAATCTGGTGTTCCGCTGCGATTGGTGCGCTATGTGGACTGGGAGCTTTGCATCTAGCTCTTGTTCTGGCGGTGGGTGTATTACTCACGAACATGGTTCTACGACCACTCGCTTATCGCCTTCACCCCGTCCTTCCCGAAGCAATTCCTGCCGAAACGCTCTATGAGTTGAAACTTAACTGCAAAGTCTCCGCTGCCGCCCACATCCGCGCTTTACTCCTTTCCACCATTACCCCTCTTCCCGTCACGTTGCATTCCATCCATGGGGAACAGAACGACACGAACGAGCAAACCCATATCCGCGCCGAGGTCACGACCGCAGGCCGGAACAACGAAGCTGTTGAACAGGTGGTGATGCGCCTCTTGTTCGAAGATGACGTTTCAACCCTGAGCTGGTCGATCATCGAATCGACAATGGAGTAAGCGAATCGAAGGCAGCAGGAAATATGCAGCGAAGCATGTATTGCGAAGGAAAAGCACAACAGAAACTGGTGCACCGGATTAAGCGAATCCGTGGGCAAGTGGATGTGATCGAACGGTCTCTATCCATGGGAGAAGTCGATGAGGATGTCCTGATGTTGTTGGCAAATGCGACCTGGGCGCCCTTCCCGAAGGGGTTTACCTGAAGCGCGGCAAGCTCGCATTGCAGGGCGAGCAGAACCTCTACTCGACGACACTGGGTGGCGGCATGAATGCGCTGGGTCTGTCGAACAGCGCGCTGACGGGTGCTGACACTTCGGCTGACAACAACCCATATATGCAACTGTTGCAGTCCGGGATCGCGGCGGGCGGGCAGGCTGCAGGAGGGTTTTTTGGCGGATGTCCCATCAAAGGTTCTCTCTACCTTATGGAGGATGGATATGAAAAGCCGGTTGAGGCGCTGCAGATAGGAGATCTTATTCAGGGTATCGATGGCGACCCTCAAACAATCGAAGAAATAGAAACAGGCGTCGCTCCCTGCGTCCGTGTCACCACCGACGACGGACATATTGCTAATAATTCTGCGACTCATGCCTTCGCACTTCCGAAAGGTGGGTTTGTTGTGGCGACTAAATCTCTCGGAAAAACCATCCTTACTGCAAGTGGCGCAGCCAAGGTCATAAGCGTCGAACCTATCGGCGATCTTCTCGTGTTCAACGTGATCACAGACGGATCGCATACCTATCGCTCTGATGGAGTCTGGGCACTGGGCGTAGGGGAAGCAGAGCGTCACGTCGATATGGAAATATGGCGAAGGATCGGCACCATAATGGTCAGTGGGAGTTCACCCTATCCGCAAACGATTTGACGCAACTTTTCGATCCGTTCGAGAAGATCGTCCATCGTTCCGTGTCCTGAAATAAGGAATCGGTGGAGTTGTTTGGCGTGACCGTCATCGTCAGAGAACTTCTCGTCGTCCCTTCATACAATGAGGAGTTATAGGTAAACGTGGCGATCAGGTCGGCGGCGGATTTATCGGAAACAACGGTGAATCGGCCCCATTTGCTGAACTCGGTATAAGCGCCATCCACCACACCTTGTGAACCGGACTGGTTATCGATGTAGATGGTCTTTGCTTTCGTCACGGCGTCGGGAAGCGGGGCGTGGAGTGTCTTGGCGAGAGCCGCAGTGGTTAGAAGCAGGACGAAGGCAAGGAATTTATTCATGGGATCTCCGGAACTTCATTCCTCAAGGCTGGGCTGAGCGAATGAGATTCACAATCCCACATGGCACGGGGTGACTACAACTTTTGGAAAACACTAGATGGCGCTAACGAACCCGATTCTCGATGAGCTTTCGAATCTCTCGCCTGGTGCGCAAGCGGCTTTGCTGCAGGCCCATGGAGCGGCTACCCCGGCAGCCGCTGCTCCTGCAGGACCTCCGCCTCCCGCGCCCATGCAGGCGCCGGGGACGCAGCCTGCGAAGATCGCACCCTTGCTGGCGCAACAGCGATCGGTTGCTGAGGAGCCTCCTCCATCGGCTGCGATCGCATCGTTGATCCGGGTCCGTGCCGTGTTCAGCACCGTCTCGACCTGAAGTACCGCAACGCGCTCGAGAGCTTCCACCCTACAACAGGCAATTGCTTCCGGTATTGTCGCGAAACCTCTGCACCACATCGTGACACCCGAAGAGGGAGTTCATCTCGTTCGGGAAGATGTCGGTGTAGCCTTCATGGCGCAGTCCGTCGGACTGACCGAGCAACGTCTTGGCGTAGTAGTTAGGCCCATAGCGGATAAGATGCTACAACTTACAACGCATTTGGCTCTACGAGATGATGAGTCATCTCCGCTTATTCGTGAGTTCGCACACGAGTTTCTTCAGCGATGGCACACGAGTAGAAGCGAAAGTGACAAGACCTCCTGATTTGAAGTCATGTCACATTGCGAAAAATTATGCGCATAGAACCCAAAAGTTGGAAATTTTTGACATGAGCCCTGCTTAGCAGTGTTCGCCATTACGACAAGTATCCTTCTGGCGCGGTGCATCGTGTTCGAGAATATTAAAGAATCATCCCGTGTGGCGGCTAAGCTACTCGGCGCATCTTCCAGACTACGTAGAACATCAACTTCTCCAAATTGAGGCTATGGGGCGAGTAGCCCCGGTCTAACCACCAAAAATCTGGGTGGCGGGTGGCCCATACATAAAATCCAACCCATACTGCGGGTGCCCCATTCATGCGGTTTCTCGCATGAGTGGGCCATCGCGCGGAAGCGGAGTCCCAAGCGAGCGGCTCTTTGCTCGTTGGGGTGGGAAGGCCCGAACAGCCTTCCTTTCCCAAACGGTAAAATCCCCCCATGCTTCCGTCCATCACCCAGGCCGCCGCCGTTGGGCAAAGATTCTTCTTCTCGCAACGATGCAGTCCACAACCTGAGGGGTTTCGAACGCCTTCTAGAGCCGCCTGCCTCGGCGTGGAAGTTCTCTCCCGCTCTTCACTTCTTCGGCTTGTAGCAGACGTCCACGTTCACGTCGCAACCACCAGAGTGCTTGTTGGAAGATGAAGAGCTCGAGATACAGTAAAGCTTCATTGCGAACCGATACTGAACGGGTTCGCCCACTGGCTTTAGCTCCGGTGCACTGACGGCCCAACCATTGTCGTACAGTATTGATCCGCTCGGGATGATTAAAATTCCCTTCGGAATATCTGTTACGCGCAGGTCTGACTTCGCCTGGCCATTGCCTGCGCGGGCGCGCACGTTGCGCTGTTGGAACGACGAGTCGATCGTCGCATACAGGGGAAGAGTGAGTTCACGCCTCTCATCGAAAGCGATCCCGTAGGAACCGGTGCCCCGCAGGGCTCCTGCATAGTCGAACCCCTGAGGACAATTGTGCTGCGCAAGAAGCGGAGGTGCCATGGTTAGCAGCCCTAGCGTAACTAGACTGACTCGCAATCGCATAATGATTTCCCCCCTTGATTCCAGTCAATTCTCGGCCTGCCCACACCTCGAGCCAACTAGAAAATCCCTAGGATCGTGACTAGGGCGGGTGGCCCATACATTGAAAACCAACCCATACCCTGGGTGGGCGGGTGGCCCATACATTGAAAACCAACCCATACCCTGGGTGGGCGGGTGGCCCATACATAAAACCCAACCCATACCCTGGGTGCCCCATTCACTCAGTCTCATCGCATGAGTGGGCATCGCGCGAAAGCGCGATCCGCTTTCCTCTCCCCACCACTAAAATCACAAAATGCCCCTGGGCCTCGAACGACGCCACAACTTAGGTCATCTCCACTTCATCACCTTCAGCTGCTACCACCGTCTTCCCTACCTCGAAACCACCAAACCCAAAGAAATCCTCGAACTAGTCATCGAGCGAACGCGGCGCTCCCATAACTTCCTCCTCTACGCGTACGTCCTGATGCCCGAGCACATCCATCTCCTCCTCAGCGAACCCAAAAACCATTCCCTGTCCTCAACCATCCGAGTCCTCAAAGGCGAGTCTTCCAAACTTCTCAAGGGCACCCGTGACCACTTCTGGCAACCGCGCTACTACGACTTCAATGTCTTCACCACATCCAAGTTCGTAGAGAAAGTCCAATACATCCACCGAAACCCCGTCACTCGCAGCCTCGTTACCAAACCCGAGGACTACCCGTGGAGCAGCTTCAACCACTACGCAACCGGCAAACCCTCCCCAAATCGAGATCGACTCCGAAGGAACAGCCCGCAAGCGACGGGTAGCCGACATCTAAATCGGGCCCATATCCGATTCTGAGATGGGTACATTCGCGTAAGGGGGGTATTAACTCATGATGCAACTCACACCAAAGTACGATGGCGCGGTTATTGCCTGGGGGCTAGCTTCCTTCCATGGGCTCGTAAATCCGAGACTCAGGGATGCCCAACCGAGGACGTCACCTCTATGCCGACCAGGGTTTTGGATCTGTTCCAGGCTATCGAAGAAACTTACGAGTTCATGTTCGCCTATGCCGATCGAGGCCTCAGCCCTGATCAGCGAGGCCCCGAAGCACGCTTATTCCTCCATCAGGCCGCCAACACGCTCCATGCTGTGGTGGAAGACTGCGCGATGGGAACGCAGCGCGCAGACGTTGAGTGCTTGAAGCCCTACCTCAGCGCTCTGACCTCGGCTCAGGGCACAACAATGTCCGAAATCAGCGAGGGCATGGATGCTTCGATTCATTTTCGGACCCTCCTCACGATCATCTCTGTTCTTGATGTAAATCCCGTGGCGCCAGCGCTCTCCGAGAACTGAAAGAAGGCCGGTGGCCCACATCTAACCCTCTCCACTAAATCGGGAATGAGGTTCACTCGAACAGAGAGATGGCGACGCGCAGGTCGTCGGCAAGGCGCCGGTATAACTCCTGTATCGTGCGTAGCGCGAGTAGTTGGTCCGAGGTGTCCAGCGGCTCCGAGGCGATCAGCCGCTCGATGTCCTCAATGTCGATCGCGACAGCGTCCATCTTCTCGATCAGCAGGGTTGTGGCGCCTTGTGGCATGGCAAAACAGTCTACCATTTGGCTGGTGGCTCACATCTCACCACTACCACCAAATCGGGTGCCGCATAACCTGCCCTGAGCCTGCCGAAGAGTCTCGATTCTGAGATATGGGCATTCGCGCAAAAGTACAAACTGCCTCCCTCCTCCCACATGAAATTCGACCCACCCTCCCTTGACAAACCCACCCTCAAAAGCTCCAACCCACATCACAGAGTCCGTTATATCTCCTCGGAACAAACACGTAAGTCCAAAGCTAACCCACATTATTCGAAGACTTTGAGCAAACTGACGAGGAGGGAAGGGTACACATACTAAGCAGTTCGGTGCCCATTCACGCAACGCGCGAACCTCTTTAGTTACCCCAAAGGGTGTATGGCCTAATTCCCCGTTGGGGACCAAGCTATTACCCATGAGCATCTCTCAATCGATTCTCACCGCTGCCCTCCTCGTAGCCTCCACCCACTCACCCGCCCAGACCTGCCTGAGCGGCATGCCCGAATCTCTCCGATCAGTGGTCGAGCAGGGCCAATGGACCATCGTCCAACCCCGGGACCTCCCCGAATCCGACCTCAGCCTCTGGAATAGCAGCCATCCCGGCCAGTGTCCCGGAGTCGCCGCCGGAAACTCTTCCTCGAAAACAAACCAATACTTCATCGTGGCGCTCATTCATCCGGACGGCCCGAAAAACCTGCTCGAAAAAGTCGTCGTCGTCACTCGGAAGAAAAACCGGCCCATAACCCAGGAAGCTGTCTCCATGTGGGCAGTCAGCACTCCACGCGTTGTGTGGCTCCGAAAGGACAACTATCCCGGAATCGACGTCGCCGCCTCCCGCGACTTCTTCGCCTTCGAAAGAGTTTCAGCACCCGGCGGCTGGCCCACATCTAACTCTCTCCACTAAGTGGAGTGCCCATATCTCGATTCCTGCTCTTGCCTGAGCGAGAAGCGAGCCTACGCAGGGCAACCCGCATCCATCCACTGCTTGAAAAGCGCAACACGATCCGTCGGCCAGGGTTCATCCGGAGGCATCGAACCATCGGCAACCGTACCGTAGACACTCTTCGCGTTGGCCAGGACACACATCCATGCAGGATCATCAAGATCGATCCCCATTGGCTTCATGCACTCAATGTCCCCATCCCGAAAGAGAGGGCGGATATCTTTTGCAAAACTGAGAGCCATTTCGCCTCCTTGATGTGCGTGCAGCACCCGGTCCCAAGTGTACGGCTACAGATGCGCAAAGGAAAACCAGGGTCATTGCCACCTGGTCCCGCCGCCTTCCAGAGTGGTAGCCTTGGTCATGCCCGGCCCGACTCTGCAAGAACGCCTCAACATCCTGCTCGACCATCTTGCCGAGGCCGAACGCGAATACGCTGCCGGAGTGCCATACCCCGATCCCACCGGAGGCTCCTGGCCCAACAAAATCGCCGGCATTAAGAAACGTATCGCCGATCTTCGCGAGATAATCGCCAACGAATAGCCCCTCCCACCGCTTCCAGTTACAATTGGCGCGAGGTGAAACCCATGCGCAAAGCGATCCTCGCCGCCGCAATCCTCTTCATGACACTCCCGGCAGTCGCTGACAAGATCAAAGGAGACACCACCCTCAAAGACTCCCAGCCCTTCGGAACCAGGGACAAGGAACACAAGCATCAGGCCTACGATCTCTCCTTCGACGGCAAAGGCAAAAGCTACACCTGCCGCACCGACTCCGGGAAATCCATGAACGCCACCGACTTTGTTGTGGGCAGCGCAATCAACTATGAGATCGATGACGACAAAGTCAAACTAAAGACGCCGCAAAACAAGAAAGTCGAATGCAAGATCGTTCGCGTCGAGCAGATGCCCGCCACTCCCTAACTTCCATCGATCCTCTACCGCTCGCAGCCGGGACTGAAGGTATTCTGTCTCCAGCCTTTGTTTAATCTTTTCAACTCACTCTGCCACCGCCGCGGTATGAGGAGCGTTCCTGAGGAGTATTCATGCGGAAGTTTGCCGGCCCCCTGGTGTCCAGGATGATCCCGAGAATCCCTGCACTCGCGGCAGTCGCCACCATCCTCCTCATTCTCGGCATCGGGGCGCTGAAGCAGGGAAATCCGACTGCCGCCTGGCATGTGCTGCATCTGCCTTCCACCTCACCGCACTTCATTGATACTCACACTGTCACCAACTCCATCGACTGCGTTCTAGCCGGCCAGGATCCCTTCACCATCCGCACCTTCGATCCCTGGCACAGGCTCTACAACTATCCCCCAATCTGGCTCGACCTCCGCTACCTTGGCATCACCTCGCGTTCATCGACCCTCATGGGTACGACTCTGGCGCTTCTCACAGCCGCTTCCTCTCTGCTTTTGTTTCGCGCAACGACATGGGCGGGCGCCGCAATCGTCTTCCTCGCACTCACCTCGCGCATCGTCTTCTTCGCCATAGAACTCGGCAACATCGACCAGTTCGTCTTTGCCTTGCTCGTCTTCGGCTTCTTCCTCATCGATCGCCTGCCGCCCCATCGCAACACCCTCAATGGCATACTCAGCGGCCTGCTCATCGCCGTACTCACTATACTCAAGGTCTATCCCGTAGTAGGCGCAATCATCTTTCTGCGCAGCCGTCGCGGTCTTCTCAAAACCATCCTGGCCGCAACAGTCGCCATTGCTGCCCTCGTCCTCACCAGCGGCCCGAAACTTCCCATCTTCCTCGCCAACACTCCCCGCGACTACATGATGTCCTTTGGCTCCTTTCCTTTCTTCCTCGCCCTCGTCAACGCGATTCTTCCATCTTCACAATCACGCCTCTTGCTTCATCCCAATGCTGCGTCCATTGGTGCAATCGTCATCGCCGCTGTGTTGCTTACTGCATCCCTCCTCTTTCGCAATCGACTCGTCCAGTTTCTTCCACGTCTCGATTTCGATCATGCACGCGGACGCATCGCCATCTGCGGCCTCGCCATCTTCTCCCTCGCATTTATCTTCGGCGCCAACTACAACTATCGCCTCTTGTTCCTCTTCGGAGCTCTGGCCTACCTCGTCGAAGACCTGAACAACAACCCGTCTCGGCGCCCGCTGCTGATCGCTGCCCCCATCCTTTTTCTCATGTGGGCCCCTTTCAAATTGACGCTGATTCACGAGATCCCGGATGGATTAGTCTTCGTTCTGGCAATCACATGGCTGGGAACCTCCCTTCTTCCTCGCGCTTCCCAGCGTGAAAACGCAGCCCTTCCGCAACTGAGAACACTCCAGTCGAATTGACCGAGTCATTCGATGGCGTCCAACCGTCGCAATGCCACACCAACCATGATTTAATAATCGTGGAGTCTGAAATGCCGTTTCCCATCAAAGTCTGCGTCATCTGTAAAGAGGAGTTCGAACTCAAACCCGGCAAACCTGGCTTTGCCAACCGCTGCCCCCAATGCAGCGAACCGGAAGCAAACGACTCCGACACAAAAGCCAGCATGGACGCCGACGAACGCAAAACCTCCAAAGAAGCCAACGAAGCCCGCCGTCAGGCCATGCGCAATCTGCTCTATCGCAAAGACAGCTAAGCCGATCTCCCATACTCGAGTAGGCGCAAACCGCTCATCTCAGCAACCCCTGCCATCCCACTCCGCGCAGCGAAAACAGTCTCCACCAAATTCTCCCTAAAAATCAGCTCCCCCAGGAAATCCACCTCAGCCGCTCGCCCGTTATCCCTTCAACCAGGAAAGTTCCCCAGCCTCTCTGCCGACCAGACATTGACCACGGGTGGCGTCCTGGAATCAGAAGAGGAGATACAAGTCATGACAGCTCCAATCCGCACCATTCCAGGCGAAGTTCAACTCCCAACTCCACCCGAAGAAACTCAATCCGGGCCCTCTCGCCGATCCTTCCTCAGAAACGCCGCCTTCACCGGAGCCACCCTCGCAGCTCTCGGCACACTCACCACCACAGCCTCAGCGCAAAACGACGACGATCCCGACAGCCTGAAGTACGAGCACGATCACCTCAAGAAAGGCGATCGCGACATCCTCATCGCCGCGCAGATCGCCGAGGCGCTCGCCGTCACCACCTACACCAACATCATCAACACATCTCCTTTCTTCCAGACAATCCCGCAAGACGATCAGGGCTACCTCATCGGCGCTCGCCAGGAAGAGATGTCCCACTATCTTCTCGAGCAGTCCGTCACCGACCAGTTCACTCCCTTCACTCAGTTCTTCTACCCGCCAAAGATGTTCTCCGACGCACAAACCACACTCAACATCCTCGTCACCCTTGAAGACGCATTCATCGCGGCATACCTCGTTGGTGTACGCAACTTCAGCACGCGCAATCTGCGAGTCACCGCAGCACGCATCATGGGCATCGAGAGCGACCACCGCACTCTAGCCCGCGTCGTCGGCGGCGACGTAACCCCGCAGTTCGGCGGCCCCATCGCATCCATAACCGGCATCCAGGGAGTCGCCGAAAGCATCGCGCCCCCTAACAACAACGGCTACGAGAGAACCCTCTGCTGGACCTCGATCGATCAGGCCCTCAATGCGCTCACACCCTTCGTCAACTTCAACGCCGCCAAGGCTGCAGGCTTCAATACCTTGCAGTCCTTCCCCTTCGAACCCTTCAACCCCACGCTGCCCAATCCACTCGGAGATTTCATCTCCTTCGCCGGCTGCTAAAACACCGTCACGGACCGCAACACGGACGCCCTTCCAGCAACTTCGCCTGGGAGGGCGTCCGCACTTATTCACCCCGCATACGCACGCGCAATCAGCACCAACGCCAGCATATAAGCGGCAAACATCGCCGCGAGATAACCCTTCGCCCGCGCATTCGCTCCACGAAACTCCTTCCACACAAACACACCCCACAGACAAGCCACCATCGGCGACGCCTGCCCGATCGCATACGAGATCGCAACCCCCACCAGGCTCGCCGCAACAAAATTGAACACCGTCCCGATCCCCCAGATCGCGCCACCAAGCAACCCAAGCGCGTGGTACGAAGCCGGTGCACGAAAATAATCGGACGCAGCCACCGGCGAACCCACAATCGGCCTCCGCATCAGGATCGTATTGAACACAAAGCAGCACACGAACGCACCCAGCGTCAGAAACACCGCAGTCGTATAAGGAGTTAGCGTATTCCCTCGCGTCATCGCCCGCGTCACAAACGGCGCAAAGATTCCCATCAGCAAACCGGAGATCACGCACACCACAACACCCCGCCGCGAAACCACAGCCGTCCGCAGCGCTCCATAAGCCTTGCCCACGAGCACTACCGCCACCACCGCCATAAAAACCCCAGCCCCAAGCAGCATCGGATTCCCGCGTGGCTGAAGCGCATAACTCAGCACCACGCCCTCCACCAGTGCAATCCCGATCGAGATTGGAAAAGCAATCGCCAGCCCTACAATCTCGATCCCCGCCACCAGCAGCACATTGGCGATATTGAAGATAAATCCACCCAGCGCCGCATAAAACAGATTGATCCCATCAGCCGAGTGCAAATTCGCAAGAAACGCCGTAGGCCCACCCGCAAAACTCCCCATCGTAAACGCCAGCACCAACGCGATCAGAAAGATCCCCAGCCCATAATCCCAGTAATAAAGCTCGAACCGATAGTTCTTCGTGCCTTTGAAAGTATTCGCAAACGACCCCCAGCACACCGTGCTCAGAACCGTCATCAAAAGCGCAACCGCAAACGTAGTTGGAACAAACATCGGACAGGACTCCTTCAAAAATGTCGCAACACCACGCGCATACGTATTCAGCGATCAGCCATTATGCCCAACCCGCCAATCGAAAGAACATCAAAATCAGCATGAGCGATCTCGCTTGAGACATTCGAGAACCGCATGGCGTAGGTGGGTACTTGACGGCCTCATATGACGAATGCTACATAGATAGAGAAAGAACAGTTCCTCCGTAGGTCTTGAGCATATGCACATTCGCGTAGCTTTACGTAGCTTGATCACTTTTGTTGCTATCTTGCCCGGAGCGGCTTCTCTATCGGCGCATCCGGCAAAAGGCACTCCAGCTCCTCCTCTGGATACTCTGAAACTGTTGCAAGCCCCTTTGGGAGCAAAAGCGGATTGGGCAAGCCTGAAGGGTAAGGTCGTCGTGCTGGAGTTCTGGGCCACGTGGTGTTCTCCTTGTGTGGCGAGCCTTCCGCATCTCAATCAGCTTGTGGAGTCGCTCGATCCAGCAAAATTCCAGTTCATCTCCATCGATGATGAAGACCTGAAGGCCGTACAAACCTTTCTAACCAGTAAGAAGATGTCGGGCTGGGTTGGCGTTGATGCTTCAGGCAGCGTCTTTGGTCTGTATGGAGTCGAATCGAGGCCGACAACCGTCATCGTCGATGGAAACGGAAAAATCGTCGCCGTCACAGAGATTGATTCGGTGAACGCCGCCGATCTGCACGCAGTGGCAGAAGGAAAAAGCGTCGCATTTAAGCCAACGATGGAGATCACCGAGACAAGCACTCCATCCAGCCCGAATGTCGAACACTCATTATTTACTGTGTCTGTCAGCAAGGCTCCCCCCGATGCAAAGACAGCGATCGCCAAACATCCGCCAACCGGAACGGACTTGCTTGGTGAGGACGCCGATGGCCTTATGACGGATGTCTTCAATGTATTTGGAAAGCGTTATGTTCTGAAGGATCCGCTCCCGGAAGGGCGCTACGATCTCCGCATCCATTCTGTTGACGTTCCCCAGACGGCGATCGATTCGGCTGTCCAGCAAGCAGTCCTCGCCACATTGCATCTGCAGATTCAGTCAAGAACTCTCACCAAAACTGCGTATATTCTGCGCGCCATCGATGCGAGCAGGAAACTACTTAGCCCGTCGGCTTCGACCCACGCGGTAAAGCGAGGCTATTGGCACGGCAAGTATCTTCTGATGAATGGAACGATGGACGATCTGGCGTATGTGTTGGCAACCGGGCTGGAGAACCCTGTGTTGAACGAGACAGGCATCGACGGCACCTATGATGCGCGATTCCAGGCTGCCGGAGGAGACGTTGACAGCGTTAATGCCGTTCTCAAGGAGACTCTGGGCCTCGAGCTTGTCCCGGGCAACCAGGAGATGTAGATTACCGTCTTCGAAGTGAGCACGCAAGAGAAGAGCAAACCGTCTGAATCAACGAAGACGGTTTCCGGAAAGTGATTCGATCAAACTGTGGCAACCGATGAATGCTTCACGGTGAAGTAGCTCTGGACTTTGTTCGCAAATCCGAGAACCTCGGCTCAACACATCACCGAACTGTTATTCAGCCTCTGACACCACTACTCCCACTGCGTAGGATGCCGCTCCAGCCACCAGCAAGCCGGATTCCCCTCCTGCGGAAAGATCGACCGGCTGCACGTCATCGGGGCCGTACCCATCAGGTCATACTCCACCTTGTTTCCCTTCAGCGGAGTCGCAAGAAGCTGATTCACCTGCACCACGCCAAACGCCGTGCCACGCGACATGCGAATCCGCAGCACCACCCAGTCCCCTACATACAACAGGCCAAGCAGGGCAGCCAGCACCAACATCAATCGAACCAACCGCCCTGCCCATTTAGCCATTACCCAAAGTATTGCACGTGCACATAAGTTCCCAGCCGAACGTTGTAGGCAAGATACCAACCCGGATGATCAGGATCTTCATAGATCACAATCTGATCCCCTCCCCAGTTCCATCCATCGCAATAGCCCAGATCATACGGAGCCACGCCAAAGACCACGAGCAGGAGCCCGATGACCTCCACCACCACCGCCTGGATGCTGCGCAATTGCCGCGAGAGACAAAGTAAGCAAAACCGCAAACAAGCCGATAACTCTCTTCATAAAGAACTCCTGGGATAAGTCCTTAAAAGTCCTAACGATGAAGATTCTCTTTCAAATAATTGACTCTACGCCAGTTCTAACCCCGGCGCCCCCGCGCTCTTCGAACACCTCGAAGACCCATCGAAACATCTCATCTCAATCTAAGGTAGGGTTAACTTTAGGAGAGAAGTCAGAGGACTGAATGAAGGACAAACAAGCATTGGTAAGGTCG